>OODM01000042.1_pt1 | contig 107198 bp, 97 predicted proteins | sample 1671471 | NCBI WGS metagenome assembly OODM01 (sample SAMN06348160, study PRJEB24527) | human gut metagenome | biome: human gut; feature: ankylosing spondylitis patient; material: feces | host: Homo sapiens | place: China | collected 2015-10 | reverse complement strand
GGGTCAGAAGAAATATACATCCCCATATCCGGCGAGTAGTACCTGAACCTGTTGTAATACAGCCCCGTTTCTCCATCCTCGTACTGTCCCTGATAGCGGAACGGTACGAGCGTTCGGTCCCCATGGCATTCCGCCACCTTGCCGTACACATCCAGCAGCATCTCCCAGACAAGCTCTCCCTTGCTGTCGTATGCCTGCGTCGGCGTACCCAGGTAGTCATGCACTATCGTGTAGCGTTCCCCGTCCGTGACCTTCGCCACAGGAGTGAACGACGTTCCGTCATACACCCATGTAACGAGGTTGTCCGGCTTCTCCGTTCCGTCGTATTCCTCGCGCCCGGTCTCGTCCGTGACGAGCTTCGGCCTGTCGGCTTCCTCAATGTCCCATTCGTGCAGCACCACATTGCCGTCCCAGCCGAAACGGTGTACGGTGTCGCCAGTCCTCTTTGACACCCGTCTGCCGAGGGCGTCATAGCCGAACGTGACCGTCCTGCCGTCGGGAGTCCTCACTCCGGCAAGCATACCGTTGGCCTGCCACTCGTAGCAGGTATCGCCCGGCTGCCAGCCGGCGAACGGGTCAGTCTCACGGCTGTTGTCCTTGTTGTCGGCATCGTCCGCAGAGAACAGCATACCGAGCCATCCCTTCTTTTCGGTGTGCCCGCTTTCCGGAACGGACACATCCCTGCGGCTCTTGTGTACGAGGTTGCCCTCGCAGTCGTAGCGGTAATGGTACTCGCCGTCCCACAGCAGACGTCCGCCACGGTCATACTCGCGCCCCTTGCATCCGTCCTCACGGTACAGGTTGCCCACCTTGTCGGGGGTGCGGAAGACGCTCTCATACATGGAGTAGTCACCCCTGACGAGGTTGCACATCGAGTCGTAGTCGAAGATGACCGGCTCCGGTGACAGGTTGCCGCGCATCGACATCAGCCTCGCGCCCACGTCCCAGCGGTAGCTTCTCCAACCCGTGTGGCGGTTGCCCGAACGCACGTGGCGCGAGCGGACAAGCCCCATGTCGTTGTAGTCCGTGGTGATCCTTATCCCTCCTGTTGTGAAACGCTCCACCTCACGCCCGGCGTCGTCCCTGTCTATGGTGCTTTCCCATGGCCGGACGTCCCCTCCGGCGTCGCCGTATGCGGACGCTTCATCCGCTTCCGGTTTCCCGACGGTGGCTTTTATCCCGCCGACAAGTCCGAGCCTGTCGTATGACAGTTCCGTGTCGGCTCCCAGTGAGCTTACCACACGGGTGCGCTCGCCGTATGCGTTGTATTCCGACTCCACCGACATGACCTCCATGAACCTGTCGCCTCCGGGAAGCCCCATCGTCTCCCTTGTCACACGCCCCATCGGGTCGCGTTCGAACACCATGCGCGCCTCACCGTTGTCGGCGGTGGCCATCAGCCCGTTCCTGTCGTAGCCGTATTCCTCTTTCGTGCCGTCGTGGTACTCGGCTGTGAGCACGCGTCCCATGGTGTCGTATGTGTAGGCGGTGCTGCGCCCCCCGGGACGATCTATGCGTGTCACACGTCCGCAACCGTCCCTGTGGTATATGCGCTCTATGCCGCCGTAGTCCTTTTCCGACGATACGTTGCCCGCAAGGTCGCGCCTGAAGACATACCCGGCACCGGCCTCGTTGACCACCTCGCGCAGGCGGTCCATCCCGTCGTAGCGGAAGCTCACCCTGTTCCCGCCTTCCTCGCGCCATGTCATGCTCCCCACGGAGTTGTAGCCCATGCGGACATGGCGTCGCGCGTCACGCGCCTCCGTGATGCTGTCGTAGCTGTCGTAGCCGAGGTGTATGACGTTACCGTCACGGGCGTCTATGCGCCGCAGGCGGTCCAGGGCGTCATACACGTAGAACTCCGTGCGGTTGCCGGGAGAGCTTCGCTCGATGAGCCTGCCCCTGGCATCATGCTTCCAGCCGCCGAGCAGCCTTCCGTCCTCGTGCCATGACACGAGGTTCAGCGAGCCGTCGTAGGACAGTTCGGAGCGGCGGTCTCCCTTGCCGACGCCCACGGGCTGGCCGTGGCTGTCGTAGGTGAACTCCGTGACGCCGCCGTCACGGTCTATGAAGCGGCTGACGAGGTGCGGACGCTCCGTGTCGTACAGGCGGACGGTCTTGTTGCCCTCACGGTCCACGTGGATGCTCAGCCGTCCCTTGTCGTCGTATATGTACATCTCGCCGCTGCCGTCGGGGTACGTGACACCGGTGAGGTTGCCGTCATTGTCGTAACTGTAGCCCGTGACGCCGCCCTCGGGGTCGATGGTGCGGTAAGGCTCCATGAAGTCCGTGTAGCTGTGGCGCGTCTCGTTGCCGAGCGGGTCGATCTCGGAGGTCACAAGCTGGTCGGGTGTATAGCGGTAGGTGGTCGTGCCGCCCGTGGAGTCGGTCACGAGGTTGTAGCCTTCGGACGGGTGGTACTCGATACGCCCCTCCATCATGCCGTCCGTGCCATAGGTATGGACGCACCGTCCCTTGCTGTCGTATTCCCAGCGGTAGGTGTCGCCGTTGCGGTCGGTCTTCTCCGTCATCAGGTGGCCGCTATACGACATCTCCGTGGTCTTGTCCATGGCGTCGGTGATGCCCGTCATGTTGCCGGATTCGTCGTAGGTGTACGACACCAGACGCTCTTCTCCCTTGCCGGTGACGAACGACAGGCTCGTGACGCGTCCCTTCGTGTCGGTGGCGGCGCGTACCGTGCGTCCGGCAGGGTCGCTCACTCCGGAGAACCTGCCGTTGCTGAAACGGAGCTGTATATGAAGCCCGTCGGGGTTTTCTATGCGCGTCATGCGCCATGCGCAGCCGTCCCGCATGTCGAAGCGGTATGTGAGCAGGCTGTCATGGCTGTATGCCTCGTAGCCTTTTTCGGTGCGGCGCAACGTCATGCGTTCCGTGCGCATGTAGAACTCGCCGCCCGGTGCTATCGGCGGGAAAGCGACGGCACGGCCGTCCTCCATGCGGAGCATCGTCACGCCCTCGTCCTCGAAACTTTCCACCGTGCGGTCATAGCAGCAGTGTACGCCATGGCCCAGCCAGCCCTCGTACTCCGAATCGGAGTACCATGCCCGGCTCCATTCCAGCGGAAGCGGTGACGGGAAGCCGAAGTCCGTGCCCTCGTAAACCACAACTCCGTTAACGAGGTTCACAGGCTCGAAGCCGTTCCTGCACAAGTATGCGCTCAGCTTCTTCGTCGAGGGGAAACGCTTCTGTATGTTGGTATTCTTGAGAACTTTGTGGTTGAATGTCTTTAGTGCCTTGCCAAGTCCCTTGCCTCCGAGCTTCATCAGGGAGCTGAACCCTATGCTCGCCGCGAGTCCCGTCAGCATTCCGCCCCAGTCGGGGACATAGGGACCGCCCACCATGACGGGCTTGCCCGTGGGGACAGGGAGGGAAAAGGAGGTCGGGGCGAAAAGGCTCGGTATGAGCCGTGTCTTTCCGGCCTTGTTCTTGCCTATGCCTGCCGACAGCGGTATGCCCACGTCGTTGCACGTCATCACCATGTGACCCTTCGGACTCATGCGGCTGCCGTCGCAGAACACGGTCTGCGAGGCGAAGAAGTTCATGCTCTCGTGGCCAATCATGGAGGCCATGGCGAAAGGCCCGGCAAGCGGGATATGCGCCAGGGGGATAATCATGCCGCCCGTGTCCGAGACGCCGCGCTTCAGCCCGTTCACGCTCACGTTCGTGCCGAGGAACGGTATGTAGTCGGCGGGGTCCATCACCATACCTATGTAAGGGTGGATGGGATTGAAGGGGGGAGCTGTCGTCACATGGACGTCAACCCCGACTACCATAGTGATATGACTGTCTGCTAACAACATATTAATCGCTGAAAAATATTACAAAATTATATAGCATAATAATCTTCTTGTGATTTTAAATAGACTTTACACCCTTGAAAAGTTAAAGAATGTACTGCAATTTCCAAATACCAATTTTCAATAATGCTGTAAAATCTTATTTTTTTCAAATCATCTCCAATATCATGTATATCTATCAAACAATTACACTTTGTATTGTTCCACCAATTAGAACAACTAATATCCTTAATATAATTATTTCTCAATTCTATTTCTACAATATCATAATCGGTTAACCATTCTCCCCATTTTGCAATCTTAATAGCAGGTTTAGTATCAGTACGGACTTTGAGTACAAAATTAATTAAGTCAGTAGAAAATGACACTACAGCTATATTGCTTATACCTCCAGGGTAAAGTTGCTTTATAAAATGATTTCGTTGTATAATATCTATAATATTCATTGTATAATGTTTTATGGGAAATTGTAGTGTCCATGAGTTCCTTCTACACTTCCTGTTTTTAGATTTTTGTCTCTAACATTAAAATGAGGTTCTCGTCCATGGCCAGTGGTTGCTTTTGTATGACCATAACTATGTTCTTGGATCGTTATGGTCTCTGTTATACTGTCTCCACTACTATTTTTTCGTGATACCACATATTCATAATTCCTTGATTGGACTGGATACCCTTGTCTATCAATTATTTTATTTCCATCACCATCTAAAAGATCGTCATAATAAACCTTTTGTGGATGCTGACTCATTGGTATTCCAGCATCTCTTTTGGCCTGCCGGAAAGCATCTCGACGACTTTTTCCATTAAAAAATGTTTTTTTATTCTTTAAACATTTCAACCCCCATGGATCGAGCCATATATTCACATCCTGCACATATCCATAGAGCGTTGGATTGTTACCCGCCAGTCCAATCGGGTCAGAAGAAATATACATCCCCATATCCGGCGAGTAGTACCTGAACCTGTTGTAATACAGCCCCGTTTCTCCATCCTCGTACTGTCCCTGATAGCGGAACGGTACGAGCGTTCGGTCCCCATGGCATTCCGCCACCTTGCCGTACACATCCAGCAGCATCTCCCAGACAAGCTCTCCCTTGCTGTCGTATGCCTGCGTCGGCGTACCCAGGTAGTCATGCACTATCGTGTAGCGTTCCCCGTCCGTGACCTTCGCCACAGGAGTGAACGACGTTCCGTCATACACCCATGTAACGAGGTTGTCCGGCTTCTCCGTTCCGTCGTATTCCTCGCGCCCGGTCTCGTCCGTGACGAGCTTCGGCCTGTCGGCTTCCTCAATGTCCCATTCGTGCAGCACCACATTGCCGTCCCAGCCGAAACGGTGTACGGTGTCGCCAGTCCTCTTTGACACCCGTCTGCCGAGGGCGTCATAGCCGAACGTGACCGTCCTGCCGTCGGGAGTCCTCACTCCGGCAAGCATACCGTTGGCCTGCCACTCGTAGCAGGTATCGCCCGGCTGCCAGCCGGCGAACGGGTCAGTCTCACGGCTGTTGTCCTTGTTGTCGGCATCGTCCGCAGAGAACAGCATACCGAGCCATCCCTTCTTTTCGGTGTGCCCGCTTTCCGGAACGGACACATCCCTGCGGCTCTTGTGTACGAGGTTGCCCTCGCAGTCGTAGCGGTAATGGTACTCGCCGTCCCACAGCAGACGTCCGCCACGGTCATACTCGCGCCCCTTGCATCCGTCCTCACGGTACAGGTTGCCCACCTTGTCGGGGGTGCGGAAGACGCTCTCATACATGGAGTAGTCACCCCTGACGAGGTTGCACATCGAGTCGTAGTCGAAGATGACCGGCTCCGGTGACAGGTTGCCGCGCATCGACATCAGCCTCGCGCCCACGTCCCAGCGGTAGCTTCTCCAACCCGTGTGGCGGTTGCCCGAACGCACGTGGCGCGAGCGGACAAGCCCCATGTCGTTGTAGTCCGTGGTGATCCTTATCCCTCCTGTTGTGAAACGCTCCACCTCACGCCCGGCGTCGTCCCTGTCTATGGTGCTTTCCCATGGCCGGACGTCCCCTCCGGCGTCGCCGTATGCGGACGCTTCATCCGCTTCCGGTTTCCCGACGGTGGCTTTTATCCCGCCGACAAGTCCGAGCCTGTCGTATGACAGTTCCGTGTCGGCTCCCAGTGAGCTTACCACACGGGTGCGCTCGCCGTATGCGTTGTATTCCGACTCCACCGACATGACCTCCATGAACCTGTCGCCTCCGGGAAGCCCCATCGTCTCCCTTGTCACACGCCCCATCGGGTCGCGTTCGAACACCATGCGCGCCTCACCGTTGTCGGCGGTGGCCATCAGCCCGTTCCTGTCGTAGCCGTATTCCTCTTTCGTGCCGTCGTGGTACTCGGCTGTGAGCACGCGTCCCATGGTGTCGTATGTGTAGGCGGTGCTGCGCCCCCCGGGACGATCTATGCGTGTCACACGTCCGCAACCGTCCCTGTGGTATATGCGCTCTATGCCGCCGTAGTCCTTTTCCGACGATACGTTGCCCGCAAGGTCGCGCCTGAAGACATACCCGGCACCGGCCTCGTTGACCACCTCGCGCAGGCGGTCCATCCCGTCGTAGCGGAAGCTCACCCTGTTCCCGCCTTCCTCGCGCCATGTCATGCTCCCCACGGAGTTGTAGCCCATGCGGACATGGCGTCGCGCGTCACGCGCCTCCGTGATGCTGTCGTAGCTGTCGTAGCCGAGGTGTATGACGTTACCGTCACGGGCGTCTATGCGCCGCAGGCGGTCCAGGGCGTCATACACGTAGAACTCCGTGCGGTTGCCGGGAGAGCTTCGCTCGATGAGCCTGCCCCTGGCATCATGCTTCCAGCCGCCGAGCAGCCTTCCGTCCTCGTGCCATGACACGAGGTTCAGCGAGCCGTCGTAGGACAGTTCGGAGCGGCGGTCTCCCTTGCCGACGCCCACGGGCTGGCCGTGGCTGTCGTAGGTGAACTCCGTGACGCCGCCGTCACGGTCTATGAAGCGGCTGACGAGGTGCGGACGCTCCGTGTCGTACAGGCGGACGGTCTTGTTGCCCTCACGGTCCACGTGGATGCTCAGCCGTCCCTTGTCGTCGTATATGTACATCTCGCCGCTGCCGTCGGGGTACGTGACACCGGTGAGGTTGCCGTCATTGTCGTAACTGTAGCCCGTGACGCCGCCCTCGGGGTCGATGGTGCGGTAAGGCTCCATGAAGTCCGTGTAGCTGTGGCGCGTCTCGTTGCCGAGCGGGTCGATCTCGGAGGTCACAAGCTGGTCGGGTGTATAGCGGTAGGTGGTCGTGCCGCCCGTGGAGTCGGTCACGAGGTTGTAGCCTTCGGACGGGTGGTACTCGATACGCCCCTCCATCATGCCGTCCGTGCCATAGGTATGGACGCACCGTCCCTTGCTGTCGTATTCCCAGCGGTAGGTGTCGCCGTTGCGGTCGGTCTTCTCCGTCATCAGGTGGCCGCTATACGACATCTCCGTGGTCTTGTCCATGGCGTCGGTGATGCCCGTCATGTTGCCGGATTCGTCGTAGGTGTACGACACCAGACGCTCTTCTCCCTTGCCGGTGACGAACGACAGGCTCGTGACGCGTCCCTTCGTGTCGGTGGCGGCGCGTACCGTGCGTCCGGCAGGGTCGCTCACTCCGGAGAACCTGCCGTTGCTGAAACGGAGCTGTATATGAAGCCCGTCGGGGTTTTCTATGCGCGTCATGCGCCATGCGCAGCCGTCCCGCATGTCGAAGCGGTATGTGAGCAGGCTGTCATGGCTGTATGCCTCGTAGCCTTTTTCGGTGCGGCGCAACGTCATGCGTTCCGTGCGCATGTAGAACTCGCCGCCCGGTGCTATCGGCGGGAAAGCGACGGCACGGCCGTCCTCCATGCGGAGCATCGTCACGCCCTCGTCCTCGAAACTTTCCACCGTGCGGTCATAGCAGCAGTGTACGCCATGGCCCAGCCAGCCCTCGTACTCCGAATCGGAGTACCATGCCCGGCTCCATTCCAGCGGAAGCGGTGACGGGAAGCCGAAGTCCGTGCCCTCGTAAACCACAACTCCGTTAACGAGGTTCACAGGCTCGAAGCCGTTCCTGCACAAGTATGCGCTCAGCTTCTTCGTCGAGGGGAAACGCTTCTGTATGTTGGTATTCTTGAGAACTTTGTGGTTGAATGTCTTTAGTGCCTTGCCAAGTCCCTTGCCTCCGAGCTTCATCAGGGAGCTGAACCCTATGCTCGCCGCGAGTCCCGTCAGCATTCCGCCCCAGTCGGGGACATAGGGACCGCCCACCATGACGGGCTTGCCCGTGGGGACAGGGAGGGAAAAGGAGGTCGGGGCGAAAAGGCTCGGTATGAGCCGTGTCTTTCCGGCCTTGTTCTTGCCTATGCCTGCCGACAGCGGTATGCCCACGTCGTTGCACGTCATCACCATGTGACCCTTCGGACTCATGCGGCTGCCGTCGCAGAACACGGTCTGCGAGGCGAAGAAGTTCATGCTCTCGTGGCCAATCATGGAGGCCATGGCGAAAGGCCCGGCAAGCGGGATATGCGCCAGGGGGATAATCATGCCGCCCGTGTCCGAGACGCCGCGCTTCAGCCCGTTCACGCTCACGTTCGTGCCGAGGAACGGTATGTAGTCGGCGGGGTCCATCACCATACCTATGTAAGGGTGGATGGGATTGAAGGGGGGAGCTGTCGTCACATGGACGTCAACCCCGACTACCATAGTGATATGACTGTCCGCAAGTAACATGATTCTGTTATTTTGGGTTTCTCAGTGAGTATTCCGCATCGAGTTTGGCTGCCAGTTCCTTTGTGGAAAGCTGCCAGTCCTCGCCATATAAGTCAGACATACGTTTTGAGATTTCGTCTCTTTTTGACGAATCAAGGCTGTATGTTTTGTCAAGATAGGTAGAGGCAATAAATGAGAGATTGATAATCTTTAAGTCTTCGTCAGAAAATGAGTATCCATACTCAAATGCCTCATTTAAGATCGGTTCGTATGTAAGCCTGTCTTTTTTCAATGCCATAAGTAGCGCATAGTTGTACTCATTTACAACCTCGGTTTTCATATTGACCTCCTTGGCTATTCTGACGGCTGTCATAAATTGTTTGATGGCTTCTGTTATATCTTTATTGTAACTGTGTACAGTTCCTTTGTAATTATAGAGTTGTAACAGGATTTGTGCGCAATCCTGCTCATCATGGTATTTGGGAAGGACCAAAGCTATCCCTTTGTCAAACAAATCATGGCAGAACCCGGCTTCGCGATGAAACTTCACCATGAATCCCCCAAACATAAGGTAGGACGAAGCCATAAATGCCGTTCCGCCAATTTCACGGCTTAGCCTTATCAGTTCATGTCCCAGCTTCTTTGCTTCATCCTTGTTTCCTTTCGATGCCGCTTCTCCAAGTTCAAACAGGCATTTCCGATATTTTACGTTCGGATCTTGTGGATTACCTTGGGTCGCAATTTCTTTGTATGCACCGGTCATATTCTGATTGGGGATGTCTATTAAGCATATCTTGCCTTTCATTTCAGACAGCAGGATATCATAGACTTCTCTCTTTTTATAGTCAATTAGAATAAGCGCAACCCCTGCGGGCAGTCGTTCGGCAATGTCCTTTATTACTTCATTCAGAGCTTCCACATCGCCAATGCGGGATATGAAGAGGGTTATGCCAAGTAGATTGTCGTTTCCGACAAATGTCTTGAAACTTGTAACAAGACGAATATACAAGTCTCGTAGTTTATCTGCACTTAGAGAACTGACAGATGTCAACTCTGACTTAAATGAAGAAAAATCCGCCCAATCCCAATCGGGATTTTTCTCTACATCCATGGAAAACGAATCTATCCATGTTTTTATCAAGAACTTATAAAAGTCTGTTTTATCATCATAGTCGGCCTTGAAACCGACGATTATATCCGATGTGCAGCCATGTTCGGAGGCTTCAAGCCGTATGAATCCTTCTACAATTTGATAATCGGTTGGTTCGCAAACGAGACAATAAATCTTTGCATCGGGAAATTTCTCCCGATTTTCAATCCATAAGTCCTGTACGTTGCTGATTCTTATGGCTATCGGATTATGTTCGTTGTTTATCATGGATTAAAATTAAGTAAACCGCCTTTTATATTTGTCATCGCAGAACCATCCACATCAACGGTTGCTCCCGTTGCTTTCAGTGTTGCAGATGCTTTTATATCTATCGTAGCTGCCTCTTCCTTAATGGACGTATCACTTTTTATTTTTGCCTCGGACTTACCTTCAAAAGTGGATGTTTTGCCAAGTACCTCAACCTCTGAATCGGCTTCAATTCTTATCTTTTCATCAGCAAGTATCTCCAATTCTTTGGAATGGATGGTTATTTTGTCCTTTGCATCAATGGTGATGGTATTGTCACCGTTCAAGATGATTGTGCTTCCGGTCGGATCTGCAATGGTGACACTTCCTTTTTCATCATCAAGCGTTATGGTACAACCGCTGCGGGTGGTCAGGCTTTTTGTTTTGTTTGAACTGCCGCCACCGGTGCCTGACTTTCCATGGAATAAGCTGCCAAGTACAAACGGACGGTTCGGGTCATCATATCTGAATGCCACCATGACTTGGTCTCCCTTTTCGGGTATGAATACAAATCCTCTGTTTGTGGCCACTTTGTCGCTTGTACCTGCGTCAGGAGTGAGCACCCGTATCCACGAGGTTTGCATCGGGCCGGTCTGCCAGTTCATCTTGACTTGGACGCGGCCTAACTTTTTCGGGTCCTCGTTGCTGACAACCACGGCCTGCTGTGTATGAGCGACAGGCAGAGGTACATCCGGGCATGGAAGGGTGGGAATAGAGGACGGAAGTGCGGTGAAATAGTTCTGGTAACTGTCACCCATACCGGCTACGTGGGTTATTTCCGTAATGATATAGGTGCCGATGCTATTTTTTACGTGGATACCTATTCCTGTATGGATAGCGGTATGAACATCTATGATACTGCCCACTGTAAGGATGCGGCAATCGCTTTCCCCGGTGATGAAACTGGATGCGGCGCTGTCGCTTTGCTGCCTGCGTTGGAAATAGGCGTCAAGTTCACCCTTATTGGTTATGCGCGGTTCCGCCCGTTGGACAGCGGGAGCGGTAAACAAAGCCAATGACGAGTCAAAGGCCGCTTGTCCCAATGTGTTTTGTCCGGCTGCGGTATCGGGGGATTGACCGTTATAGGTCTGGTCGTTCACCGAATGGTAAGAACTTCCCTTTATTGGTCGGGCAAGTGTCTGCGAGCAGACATCGAGCACGGATAGTTCCTCGCCGTATGTCAGCTTGGTCGTCGAGCCGGCCTGTGGCTTCCCGAATACAAGGTTCTGTCCGTCGTAGTAGAGCCATTCCTGATATTGGCGGGCAAGCCGTTGTATGAATCTGAAGTTGGTTTCCTCGTACTGGCATTCGTATTCCAGCTTCGATTTCGTTTCCGGATTGACAAGAGCTTGCACTCCTGCCTTGTCTGTAAGTTCCTTAACGATGTCAGACAAGGATTTGTTGCACCATGAGGCACAAGTGTGGTCTGACTCCAGTAGGAATGTTGACGAGTATCCCGTCACTTTTATATTTCCGTGTGTTCCACCGGAACGATGAAGTCCCACCATGGTGGCCACGCCGACAAAAACAGTGCCGCCGAAGTCCATGATTACTTTTTTCCCAACCCAGTCTTTTGACGTCTCCGGGATTTCTACGCCATAGGCTTCTATGGCTTGGATATCCAGTGTTATCTCAAAGTAGTGATGCTCATTGATGCTCTGTTTGAGCATCAACTGCACAAACGACGGCATGGGTATGCCGGCTATTTCCAATGTGACTTTTTTTTGTTCCAGCATGGCGGCATTATATTTGACGGTTTATATCCAAATTGCCAAAGCCGCCCGGCGGAAGTCCGTCGGACGGCCTGACAAATGTTTTGATTTAGGATTTACCTATGTACGCCGATTTATTTCTTCGGCCAACGGTTGTCAAGAGCTGCGCTGCCGACGATGATTTCTTCAGCGGAGAACGTAATGGTGATTGTCATAGGCACATCGTTGTTCGCGTCCAGAGTTTCCGAGTAGTGAACGATGTATGCGTTCTTGAACTGGATCTCCTTCATCTTGGCATCTTCCTCCGTTTTTTTGTAGATAATCTTTCCTTCTACAGGTTTGAAAGGACTGTTCAACATCGCTTCGATGACAGAAGTGTCTTCTGTTGATTCGATGGTTGCTTTTACTCTACCACCCAATACGCTTGAAGAGGGCATACCTTTAGGGTCTGTGTTACGACTAAACTCATAGTTTGAATAAAGGACGTCAAATTCCTTGTTGTTAAGTTCCAATGATGCTCTAAATGCCATAATACTTGGATTTAATGGGTTAAACTTAATTATTTTACTTCGGTTTCTCCGTCCTTGCGCCCTAACCGGTATAGATGCAAAAAAGAGAAAACCTCAAAAACGATTTTTTGAAATTTCCTCTCAGCCTCCGGATGACTCAGTTTTATTGTGGGAAAAAGAGAAGAAAATAAAACATCATCTTTGATGTGAGCAAATATAAGTGCTTATATTCATTTTTCCAAATTTTTTAGCGCGTTTTTTTGCTGTTATTTTCATTTTAACACGTTTTAAACTAATGTTCGTGTATAAAGCCACTGTCCTATATGATTAGAAACACGCCCCGTTGATGATGTGTCGCTATTAAATTGATTCCCGGTATTGTAATAACACTTGTAGAAGAAGTTTTATCAGGAACGGACGAAACCGTCGGAAAGCAAACTGCTGCCGGAATGCAGAAAAACGGTATCCACCGCATGAAAGTGGCAGATACCGTTAGCAGATTGACTATGCAGTCTGAATGTTTGCGTATGTCCTAATTCTTACGCCCGTATCGGCAGATGAGCAATGAACTTAATACCAGGAGTGCAAGAGCAATCATCCATGTGTAGATCTTCCGTTCCTTTTCCAAATGTTCGATGTCCGCCGCTTGTTGTTTGGAGCAAGTTGTCAGTATATTAATCTGGGATTGTTGTGCCTTGCAGATATCCATAAGTTCAGAATTAATCCGTTGCTGTGTTTCCAGCGAAGTTTGGATGTTCTTGAAGTTGCGGTTGGTCGTATATGCGTCACGGATATATCCGGGCGTGCTAACCTGTAACGAGGGAACCTGTATGCTGTCCGGAAGGTATGTCAGTTCTGCATTATTGCGCCGTTCCGTTGCGAAGCTGTTGAACAGGAGTATGCCAACAAGTGTGCCGCTGATCAGAAAGGCTATTAATGCTATGATGGCAAACATTGTGTTTGATGATTTCGCGACAGGTTGTTGGTACTCTCGTTCAAGCCATGGATGATGGTTCATCGTGTGAGGCGGAATGGATGTTCCATACTCCACAGTTCGGACTTCGGCATTTTCTTCGGTCTCTTTTTTTTCAAGAGCCTTACGTCTTGATATATCCATAAATTCGCGCTTGGCAATCTGGTATTTATCCGCTTGATAAATTACAAGGTCGTTTTTTACCAGCCAGTCAAGAACGTCCTTGACACTCCGTTCTGATACCTTGAGGTTGCTGATGCTCCAAAATATTTCTGCACAAGATACCCATATTGGCTTCTGGAGGCACTTCTGATATAGGATTTCAAGAATCTCTGCCTGTAGTTGTTCTCTTGTTGGTTCCATTTTATTTACAGTATTAATTGTTTCGGAATAAAATAATATTTCTTGCCAGTGATGAATACAGGTCTGAAAAGGTTGCGTTGATACATGTCTTCCAGTCTCTTCATCTTTGAAATCAGGGCTGTATAGCCACTATTAAAGTCTGTCAGTTCAACCTTTCTTTTCTTCAGTTTCTTCACCTTTGTTGAATTTAAAAGGCTGTCATTGGCCATGACTCCCGTCTTACAATAGAAGATTTGAGCCAAATATGGATTTCTGGGCAATACTTTTCGATAGAAACTTCTGTTTATGCTTTTCTTTTGCCGGGTAAATTGCTTGCGAAGCACTCTTAGCTCCTTTTTCCCTATGTTATCTGAGAACTCCGGGAGCAGTCCCCTGTAGCTTTGCAGCAGTTCCATCACTTCCTTGTCATCGAGTAGATATCCATATTCGTACCCGTCCATTATACTGTCCGCTACGGAGGCCTTTATATAGTAGGTGTCATTCACGCTGTTTCTATCTATATCGTCAAGGCTCATACTGTCAGGATTTTCCGTATGATGGAATATATGCGTCAGTTCGGATGTGGGACGGCTTCTTAGGACACCTATATTTCGCTCATAATCTTTAAGCGAGTGCAACAGTAGGCTGTCCGTCTCGAAAGATTGCCATAATACGGAATCCAAGGCTGTTTCCAAAGCGTTGCTTTCCAGCCTGTTTCTACCTTTAGGGAATAAGATCCCTCCTACCGTAAGGCTGTTGTATGGAGCATCGTACAGGTATAAGTTGGCATCCGTAGCTTCTATGTTCTTGAACAGCTCCGTCTTTACCAGTCTGCTGTCTGCGATATAATTGGATATATGGTCTATGTATTTCGTAGAATGGCTGTCCAGAATGGATTTGGCCTGCAATAGGAAGTCCTGATAAGAAGTGCCTGACGCTCTGTCTATCTGGACAAACAGAAGCCTTGCCGGTTGGGTTGCCAGCCACGAGAGTTGTTGCTCGTGCAAGGATAAAGTTTGCTTTGACCCTAAAATGACAAATACATTGTTGCTGAAACGGCTTTCGTCATCATAACGGGAGATTTGTTTGATAGCCCCGCCAAAACCGTAAAACGATGATTGTTCCTCTTGCTCGTTTTTCCGTTTGGAAGAAATGGATTGTTTGATATAGTCGAGCCAGGCTGAAAAGTCCTTGGTTGGGGCCAAATGTCTGTTTTCTCCGTTGGAGGATATGCAAGTTGCTGAGAAAGTGTAGTCATATCCGGGCTTCATTTTCAGCTTTAGGTTCTGTAGTACATTGATATATGGGGATAGATAAGGCAGGTCGGCATCATTGAACAGTACATGTATGTTCACGTTTTTGTTTTCCGCTTCCATCTTTCGGACATCGGAAACCATGATGTCTCCGCCTTTGATATTGATGATTTTATTCCAGTTCTTGTCCCAGACGGACAAAGGATAGTTCAGCCGGATATTCCCATTCGTCATAGGCCCTGCCGGGTTTCCATCCAGGTTGAACAACATCGTACCCTGAATATTCGCATTATGTAATGCCAACGTATCGGGATACATTAGGTTGACAGCACACAACAAAGAATCACGGTATCGTGAATAATCAATATGATACACCTCATTTTGGCCGACTTCTGCAAGAAGGTCAGCGGGAACCCACCCTAAAAAGCGTTTGGTACTGTCTGATAATGCGGGAACATTGGAAATCAATGCGGATTTGCCGCTCTTGTCTAACTTGTATAGGTAAACAACCTCTCCGCTGACAACTACCGCATCCGTTGTTGTTTTCAAAAACGGCTCTCCGTATATTTTCAGGGTATCTCCATTGAAGAATTGATGGATATCGAACAGCTTGTTAATGCTGTTTATGCCTATACGGTACCTTATCGGCTGGTTGTTGCGGGGATTGATACGGGCATGGTCGTACATCAGTACATTTTCCGATGGTATCCATCCGGCATAATTGACTTTACGGGGTTCCTTAAAGTGTCTCTTGCTGTTATACAGGAAACCTATTATCGACTTGGGCTTGCCTGTAATGTCTGGGTCAGCCTGAACGAGCTTGTAGGTTCCGTTCTTTTCACCTACTATGTAATAGGGTGTGCCAATCCCGTGTGAAGACCGCTTACGCTGGAAATACGGGTCTTCATAACTTTGATTTCCAGTCCTGTCCGAATAGACAATTCTGTTTGTCTTGCTTTTCTTTGTTTTGACAGGAGCTTCTGTTAATTCCAGATAATTGAATATATCCCTATCCATTATTTGTATTCTGTCGCGGATGGACACTTGGGCAGATACGTTGCACGCAAGAGTAATCATCACGGCCACAGAAAACAGATTTCGTATGAGATTCAGTTGTTTCATTTTTCAATATAACTTTGTGTCACATGGATGGACTTGACGCAATTCAAATCGTCAATTTTCACATCATCAATACTCACACGCTTTTTCCTGTTGCTTTCAAGAAAATGCAGTCCTTGGCAATAGCCGTTGAAGTCATTGTATTTTTCATCATTGATGACGACCACTACCTGGTCTGCATCAATGCAAAAATATTTGTTACGGATATAATTCGTATGTTCGTAATAGACCGACTTTTGTGAGACTTTGGCGTCAGCTATGGCTTGCAAGTGTTTTTTTATATCATTCTGTACCAGTACCAACGAATCTACCGTGACCAGTTCCTCTGCTTTTTCAAAGCGTGGGAGAATGGTTATACGGTGCTTCACCGGATATTTCGTCGTATTGGTTTGTAATGAGATGGTGTATTCTCCCGGAATATCATACGAATACACGACTTGCTGCTCGTATGCGTCCACAGTACCGCTTTCTCCAAATTCCCATAGCCATGTGTCCATACCATAGCCTTCTGCCGAAAAGACCAGTTCTTCGCCTTGATAACCCTCTGACACTCCATTTATACGGGGTATGGAATCAATGGCCTCATGCTCCAGCCCTGAGATAACTTTGATATACTTGTTTACGGAGTGTTTTCCGTCTATTTTCAAAGTAATAAGATATTTGCCGGCCTTACGGTAAGTGTATGACACATCCGTATTTCTCATCAGTGTATCACCGTTTCCCATTTCCCAAATGAGCCGCTTGCCTTTAATCGCTGCCGTATCGTTGACTAATAGCTCCAACCGCTCATTGACCTCATAATGAAAATTATCATTGGTGTCATACACATAAAAGTCAATATTGGCAAGGTGCGACTTCGAAGGCAGGAACAAAAACAAAAGGATACCTGCCATGGCAACCAGTCCCAATATGATGATTGTTATAGTTTTCTTATTATCCATTGCGAATGTTTTATAAATTGGCTTTACATTCTTCCAAATCCCGTTCAATCAGTGCATTGTTATGTACCAGACTGTTCAATTCCTCTTTTATGTCGAATTGGCATTTAAGCATTCTGGAGGACAACACGCCGAAAAGGAATTTCGTATTCATATTGTTTTCCTTGTATATGTGCTGCAATTGGTAAATCCCATCCTTCACCTCGTCCATCTTTTGTACTTGATGAATGTTGAAGTCCAGAGAGTCAATCTCATTCCAGATGTTCTGCGCCTGCTGCATATGTGTATGCTGGATTTCAAAAATGCGTTCGGAATGGTTGATTTCGTTTATCAACTCCGAACTGTCCTCTGTCGGTACGTTGAGTATATACCGGCAAAGTATGATATAAATTGCGGCTACTGAAAAAATCAGCAGCAGGAGGAAACGGATGTTTCCCCATAGCATTTCGTCTTTTGTCATGGCTTCGTCAGTTTATTCTTGGTTAATTCCTGATATTTGATTCTACACTTTTCAAGTTGCTCCATGTTGCTTTCACGCTTTTTGCTTTCGCGGTCAAGGTCATCCATTGATGATTGGATGACACGGATCTGTTCAAGCATAGCTTTATACACTTCGTACTTGCTTTTATCGGCCTGCATTGCAATGTCATTTTCCATTAATAACCGTTTTTTGGTTATCAATTTTTGCATGTGCTTGTGTTCACTCGAATTTCGCCGCTTGGTCTTCAGATTGTTCAAGTCCCGGAACAATTCTTCTATCTGGAAGTTAAGTTCTGCCTGTTTCTTGAACACATTGTCATATTCGGCCTTCTTGCTTTCAAGAAGGGATATTCCCTTTTGTGCAGTCACAATCGTTACGATACCTCCGGTTGTGGTAACAATCAGTGCGATAGCGAATACCAAAGTAAATCGGAGTTTCGCTTTCAAACGAGCTATTTTGTTTTCTGCTTCCATACTTGCTATGATTTAATCGCTCAACCTATAAACGACCATGATCGTTTCTTTTGAGCCTCTATTGTTTCGTGACTTTCGTCTCCTACTATAATATTCTCACGAACCATTCCGATGTATTCCAGTTCACTCATTTTGTGGAACATATTGCTGAGCAGTGTCACAAATGCCCCTGCCGTCTGCAATGACTGGTTTATATTGGTATGGTCATACATAAGCTTGGTTAGGCTCTCTATCTTCGTGATAAATTCAGAGGGTGTGACATTGGTCCACTCATAGAAATATTGGAGTAATTGTTCCCTTTCCGTTTCGGAAAGACTTTGAAGAGCGGAGTTCAGACCGTTTGCAAGCTCATTCACGACCTGCACAAGATATATCGGCGGTTGCTCTAAGGCGATTTGTTCGATAAAGAAGATTCTTGAGTTGTAAAAGGCCGAGAAAGCCTTACACAGCTCAAATGTATTATTGGCAAGCGTATCTCTACGCTTGTCAGCAACATTCCTGCTGTAAATGAGTTTCACGTCTTCTTTTATCGACTGTAGGGTACGTGCCAATTGGGAAATGAATGTTTTAATCCCGTCGTGGCAAGCGGAATGTTGTACCGGTGGAATATATTGATGATTGATTTTATAGGTATTCCCTTGTCTGCATACCTCTGCCACCAGCAAAAAATTCTGGCTGTAGAAAGATTTGTTGACTTGGTTTTTGGGAACGATATGGAGTTTTATGCTCGGCAAGACATACGGGTGATGCAAAGGCACCTCTTCCGGGTCCGGTTCACCGACAGGTATCAAGTGATACGGATCTACGGATATTAGTACCATATACTCGCTGTCCTCGGCTTGCAGACCGGATTCTGAAATGGTTGCACAGGGTTTCTCATCCCCGTATAAACCGTCGTAATAAACGATGGGCAGACCGCCTTTGGTGATTGCGTTGCAGCTTTTCAGGCGGACACAGAGAGTGGACATGGTATCACCTGAAATCTCTATTTCAAGATTGTCACCTATCCCTTCAAGAACCTCTCCAAGACCATAGTTATAACTGGTCAGACTCCTTCCTGCTTCGCGGTTGAGAGCTTCCGTTTGGCAATACTGGTTTGCAAAGAAATGCTGGCTGGTCAGCTTCAGACCATTGACCCAGTTTACAGGCAAATATGTTAGTGTTTTCATATATTATGATGTTTTTGTTTCTACTTGTACACGCCGGATATATATCGTTTGATTATTCTTAATCTTATTGCCCTCACTCGTCAGAGTGGGGTCAAGTATTCTTATGAACAACGGGAAGTTAAACCATTTTGAGGTATAGAACATCCATCCGATTTGCATATCTTCCTTCTCTGTTTCAATCTTGTTTTGGGGGAAACGCCTGTTTTGGTCTTCGATAACCCAATTGAACCAATTCCCAAGAGATATTTCATTGGGCAGGCGGACAACCAACGAAGCGTATGTCGGGTCTTTTATATTCCGTTTGATTTTGACTTTGACCGTTCGGAAGCCGAAGTTGTCTATGTTGTCCCAATATTTCCGGTCAAAGGTACCATAGCTCAATTCCCATGGGGTATATATCGGATGCGGGATGTCCAGGAACAAGGTTCTGCTGTACATAATCAGATACGGGATTGCAAACCACAGGATATTTGTTGTGTTCCATAGCGAATAAGGTAGCTTGCTTATCAGTTCAAACAGCAGATAGTAGCACCATCCGCCTAAAGCGCATATTGTGGTTAGAGTGAGAATGACCGCTGTTCGGGAACTGCCAATACCGATTGCTCCGAACAAATCGGAGGTTGACAGTTTGCAGAACAATGCTCCAAGGAGGATATAGGACAATATCGTGAATGTCAAGCCTCCCCAGACGTATTCGTTTTTTAGGAAACCGAACAGGCTGGGTAAAGCGACGGCAATGGAAGCCAGAAGAATGAATATGATTAATTTCTTCAGGCTAAGTTTGCTCTTGATCGTTTTTATTCCGGTCAAGACAAATATCATCACGGCTACAAATAATGGAGCCAATAAATAACGTGCAAAGAAATATAGCAATATCTTCATATTATTAGATTTTTCATAAGTTCATATTATATCCTAATCGGTTTTCTCCGAGTATAAAATCCGTTTCTCCACGTACCAGATAATCAACTTCGATATTTCTTGTTGAAAGGATGAAAAATTCAAGTATCCGGCGGACATTGGATAGATGCGTTTTTACCTCCTCATAGTCATCTGTCGGAGTATCAAGGATGATTGTCGCCGTCAAATCATCGGTTTCGCTTATCATTAGACCATTAAGGCCTAATGTCTGTCCGACACATCCGGAACCGACGGAAAGGTAAACCGTTTCATCAATCTCATGGACTTCCAGTCGCAGTTTCACCTTCAATCCCAAAACGATAAGAAGCAGTTGCTCGATAGCAGGCAGGTTCTCTTTATACCGTTCTGCATTGCAGAGGAATAGGAACAGCTTATATTTCTGATGGGAAGTAATGGATAGTTCGACATTTTCCATTACTTCAATCATCTTGATGAAGTTCTTCTTGGAGTCCGGGTCTGAAAAGAAATTCAGATGGCGGTTATTGATACGGACCTTTTCTTTGAAAAACTCTGTATCAAAGGGTGCAAAGAATTGTATAAGCTCTTTATCCTGTTTTTCATTGGCTCGGATGGCTTCAACTATCTCCTTGTTGCTCATGCCCGGTGTGCTAAGCACCAATGGATGAAATAGTAATTCCGGCAATTGATGGTAGATGCTGTTTCTTGCCAGATTCAGCAATATATATTCTTTGTCGGCATTTGTCGCCGCGATATGCTGTACCGAAACGCTTAATACATCTCTGGATTTCACACGACTGTTCATACCATGGCAATTAACCATAGTATGGTCCAACAGCCGCCGGTCAAGAATAAATTGAAGTTCATCATAAAAGATTTCTGCGACAAAGTTTATTGCCTGACTTCGTTGGATGCTTTCCAAGGGTTTCTTTTGCGTTAACATTGTTCCCATATCAGTTCACCGTTTCGATAGTTTATGACGATGTTGTCACCCGGCCTGATTTGCTCAGAGACAATCAGACGAGATACGGACTTCTTGATATAAGTTCTTATGACTCCAGCAATCGGACGTGCGCCGTATTTGGGAGAATACCCTTTGTTTGCCAGATGTTGCAATGCTTCATCCGACAAATTCAACTGGATGTTTTTCTGTTTCATCAGTTGTTCTTGCAATCTTCCAAAATGGAGGTTGAATATCTGTTTGGCGACATTTTCATCTATTGGCGCAAACGGAACCACCTCGGTGAGACGTCCCAAAAATTCAGGTCGGAAATACTGTGCCATAACCTCGATGAGCTTTCCGGAATCAGGAGTATGTCCGGATTGTATTTGTTCCACAATCCACTGGCTTCCGATATTGGACGTGAAAATGATTATGGAATTTGAAAAATCTCCTTCCCGTCCCAGTTTATCATGTATTTTGCCTTCATCCATCATTTGCAGGAAAACATCATAAACGCTGCTATGGGCTTTCTCAATCTCATCGAATAACACTACCGAATAAGGTTTCTGTCTGATTTGAGTGACCAGTAAACCACCTTCCTCATATCCTACATATCCCGGAGGTGCACCATACAGCAATGCAGCCGAATGTTCTTCCTTGAACTCGGACATGTCAAATCTGATCATGGCTGATTCGTCATCAAACAGTAACTCGGCCAGTGATTTTGTGAGTTCTGTTTTTCCCGTTCCGGTAGGGCCAAGGAAGAAGAATGAACCTATAGGCTTCTTGGGGTCACTCAGTCCGCTGCGTGATTCTATAATGGCATCTGATAAAGTCGTAATAGCCCGGTTCTGTCCTTTGACCCGTTCTTGCAATTTGCTCTCGATGCTCAAAAGTCGGTCCTTCTCGCGGGCTTGTATTTTTCCGATAGGTATATTGGTGCACTCCGCTACAATCGCCTCTATTTCCGAAGAGCGTATCTCTTCAATAGACTGGTCGGATAGTGCCTTTAATTCTTTGATGATGCCCGACAAACGTCCTGCTTTTATCGCGATGTCATCTTCTTTATCCCATACATAGTTGTCTGACAGTTTGGTGGTCAATACGACACTGATTTTGCTGAATACAGAACGGTATAGTAAGTAAAGCGGCCCTTCAGATATTTTTTCGTCAAGACTCTTTATTTCCTCAAAATCCGCTTCCAAATCAGATACACTGGCTCGTGCATTCTTATTGCATAGCCGGACGGCAGCAGCGGTTCTGTCAAGCAGGTCGATGGCGGCAGATGGCAGGCTGCGTTCCTTAAAATATCGTTTGGAGAGTGCGATTGAATCTTTAATACACGCATCTGAAATTCTCAGCTCGTAATAGTTTTCAATCCTTTTTTTATGTAATTGTATGGCACTTTCAAGTGTAGCCGTATCCAGTTCTTCAATCTTTATGATATCAAGACGCCCTTCTATCGGATGCTTTTCGATGTTCTTCCGGTAAGAATCGTTCGTGAGTGTGAGAACAAGATTTGCGGCTCCCTCGCTGATTTGCGCACTTAATATGTTGATAAGTGTGGATGCTTTGCCTGATACGCTGTTCTCCAAAAGGACCTGTAAATCATCAATCACCAGCACAGCTTGTTCCAATTGGTTGAGCTTGTGCATCAGATTGACAACTTTTTGTGCCATCTCCGTTTCAGACGAGGTTGATGCGAGCAATTTTGCCGTATTGAGTCCGACAATAGATATTTGCTTTAACATCTCGTCTTCATTCTCACAGATATCTTTGACAAAGGCGTTGATGATGGAACTCTTCCCGATACCGGATTCACCGACAATCAGTATGCCCTTGTTCTCTGAGCGTTCGAGGCATTCTAAAATAGTACGGACCTCTTTTTCCCTACCGACGACAAAGCCACCGGCATTGATGGTTTCTTGCTTTTTCAGGTTGTCGGCATAAGGAACGCTTGCTGTTATCTGCATTTCCTCTCCTTGATAAGAATGCAACGGGGTAAGGGCATTGTAGTGGGATAATATGTCATCTTCCGAAACATCCAGCATCTCTATCTGCTGATGCGAATACACGACACCTTCACGCAATATGGCGGTAAACACACAGATGGAGTCTATGGAATCCGCTCCTAATTTAATTTTAGACCGTTCGGATTCATCCAAAACCTTTGACAGTTCTTCATCAGGTTCCACTTCTTCTGTGGAAGTACCACTGGACCTATACATTTCGCGGTGGGTGTCAAACCATTCCATTATGTAGCCGACATCCTTCTGCATCGAGGATAAAATTTCCTTTAGACCCGTGTTTTCTGCAAACATGGCCATGACAAGATGTGACACGCCGAACGTGTTATGCTTGTCTTGAAGTGCCATTCCTCTTGCTATCTTAAGGGCAGACACCAAACTTGGGCTATAATTGCTATCATTCATACGAATTTGATTTTATAGTTTGAATTACATACAGAGCGTTCAGTCAAATCTTTTTCAAGATAATGGGCCAATTCTTCCAGATTGGGAATTTCATCTTTATCAAATTGTCCAAACTTTATCTTGACCTCTGTCACTCTGATTAATCCTTTTTTGCTGTCAGGAGATATAGTCACGCCATTACCGACTTCGACTGATTCAACATGTTTTCCCAGCTTGTGCAACAAGTAGCTTTTGATGTCTTCTTTAGATATAATCCGTTCCCGGGACAACAGACCATACCTTAAACTATTAATAAGTTCCTGTTCGCTATCATGCGTTGTTCCTCCTTGCATACAAGTGCGCAACATGATGCCTGAAGCGTCATATTTTTCTATGTTGAATTGTTGTATCAGTGTGCGTTCATTGAAACCGTTCGCCAGAGATCCGGAAGTCACCCAATATTTTATCTCGGCATTGGTCGCATCCTTTTGGGGGACACTTAAAACAAAGGCCTTTATTTTGTTATCTCCTTTTAGCGTGGTCTCCAATCCTTTCTCTATATCATTTATCTTGTTGAACAACTCTTTGAGCTGCGTCGAAAGTGCATCCGGATTCATTGAAGCAAAAGCACTCCCGTCTTCTTTCATTAATTGTAACACTTTTGAAATTAATGAGCGGGCACTGTCCGAATCAAATCGTTCAAGGTCGCCAAAATACAGGCTGAATATACCTGTCGGATTTTCCTCATACTGGTTCAGTCGGTTTACATATTCCCGGCCTTTGTTGTCTTGAAACGAGCGTATGTTCAAGAATTGTGTACGGCCCGGACATTTCAGGGGTATAATTCGTCCGGTGGAACGGAAATTATGCTGTTTGTAAACGATTTGTCTGTTTACAACCGGAAATGTGTTCAAATATACTTCCAGATTTTCAAGACTTTCTTTCGTGAATATTTCCGGAAAGACTATCTTGACCCAAAAGAGATTCTCAGAGTCGTCCGGAACCTCGCAGTCGGCCACATAACCGGGAAACATTTCCCGGTAGGTATGCTTCTCTTTGGAAGCATCTTTTATACTCACATTAAAATATAGGTCACTATAAAAATCGCGGATTTCATCAAAGTAGTGCGCATTACTATATGGATCTTCAACATGAAGGCCTGTTTTTGCATTCAATCGGTTTCCTGTGCAGTCATAGAAGAAAGCCATATTCATAAACGGAAGCAACCCCATATCGGAAGGCTTGATACAAAACATTACAGAGTCCATGTTTTGCAGGACTTCTTTAGACACATCCAGCCCGACCCAGACGCAATAATCCGCTATCCGGTTTTTAGGGCCAAGGAAGCGTGTTGGAGTGCTAAAGCTATCGGTTGAATGCCTTATACTATCGTTGTATGCGATTGCTTTGACTTTTGCATCAACCAGTTTATAGGAAAACAAAGGGGTTATAAAGACTTGAATATCCCCTTTGCCAAATATGTTTTTCTCTGCATAAAAGTGATCTTCGGCATCAAGTTCGCAACATTCCCCATGATTGGGGGTAATAGTCATAAGCGCATGGGCCGGCTTTGGCAGCGACCATTTGTTTCCTATGAGTATTCTGGACAGGCGGTGAAGTATCCGTGAATCGGACTGATCTATTTCTTGATGCAGCTTGTTGGACTCATGGGCAAAAACTTCAAGCAGCAAATCTATCACGGGGTCCATATCGCGTATATCGGATACACCCCAAAACTCCATAGCCTGCTTTAATATTCGTTCCTTTATTGCAATTTGTTTCTTGTCTGACATAGTTCGATTATTGTGATAAAGGGCTTATATATAATGAGGTGTTAAAACTGAATTTCTCGTTGGTTCTATCCATTATTCCGGTCACGGTTATTTGTGCCTTTCTTCGGATATGAGATACTTTATCTATATTTTCTTCTTCTATTTCCAAAAGAGTGACGTTCACATCTACATTCCGTAGTCTCTTTTCATATTTCTCTATCGTTTTTATTAAGGAGTTTTTTACTCCTTCCTCCCAATCGCTGATTTTCACAAGTTGGTTGAACTCAAGGTCCCATATCATGGAACCAAAGTCTTCTCGGCCGATAACTTCCCCATGGTGAGAAAGAATCAGTAGCATGATGTGTTGGGCTATCGATTCCTGATAGGAACACCTTTGCAATTTCTTGGCAACAGCCGATTGCAATTGTAATGGCATTTTCAGGTAAGTCATACTATTCTTTTATTTTATTCTATTTCGCAAATATACTCTTTTCCTTGTTAGATGCCAATAAAATGCTCCTAAAAATTTGACGGTTTCAGAAATAATTCATATATTGCGCACGGTCACAAAACCAAAAGAGAGCTATAAAAAAAGTATGATATTAAAAAGTAAATTCTATGGCAATCTACAATTATGGAATTGGAGGCAACGAAGTAAAAGTCGATGCGAACGAATCCATCGCGGAAATCCCCTCCAACCGAACTTTGATAGTTCAAAAACTGACAGATGAAGCTCCTGCGGCTCCGGAAAGCGTGTATGGTTTGGAAACCATTGAAGATGTGTTCCAACGTTTTGAACCAACAGTTGACTTATGCCACGTGGATGCGGAAGGTAATGAAATCAAGGAAATCATGACATTCACCGGACTTGGAGACTTCGGAGCCAAGAAGATTAAAGAGAAGAGTGATTTCTTGAGTAAACTTGACATTGAGAAAGAGCAGGGTGTCAGAATAACTCGCCAGCTTACTTCCAACCGCGCTTTACAGAAAGCACTTGAAAATCCGGAAGTCAAAAATGCCATTATGGACGTGATTGAATCATCAATCGAGGAGATTCTGGCAAATCAAAAGAAAGTAGAACTTTAATCTTTTACTAAGATGAAGCAGGAAACTCAACAACAGACAGCCAGTACGACAACCTCACAGAAAGTCGTATCACAACAGGCGCAAAAGTCATCTGCATCGGCAATAGACAAACTCAAAGAATTTGGTGGCTTCGCTTTTCTTGAAAATATCATAGATGGGTATTCCAATCTTAATCCGGCACGAAAGGCCCGTCGCAACATCTTCCTCACGGATGAACAGTGGGAAAATGAACGTAAGGCCTTGGTTAATCGCTTAAGCGTATGGCTCAAACTCTTACGTGAGAATGACACTGCCGAACAAATGCGGGACAAGGCCAAAGAAACCGCAGAAAACGCCGAGAACCTTCTTAATCATAACTTGAAGAATGCTCTTGCCAGGACACGGGAACTTGAAAGCGCATATCGCACTATTGCGTTCTTTTACAAGAACACGGAAAGTGATAAGGTGAAGAATGTCACCATTGTCAATGCGACCATGGAGCAGCTTCAGGATTTGGACAATACCATTTTCGCTGACCACATTAGCAACGAACTCAAACAGAATTTTGACCGTCTTGACCTGCGTCGCAACTACTCCTTGCTTGTCGTTCCTGGATATATAGGCTCAAATGCCATTTTGGATAAGTGGTCTAAAATGGCATACGAGAACAAGGTTTTTCTTGTTACAGACTTCCAAGACCTTGAAACTCCGGACGATGTAGTAGATATATTCTTCAATGCCAATCATACGAGTGGAGATGTGTTCAAATCGAATACTATTATGACCTGTAACTGGTTGCTTGGTCGTCAAAGAGAGGAAAGCGTTGGAGAAGAAGAAAATCTTTATATTCCGCCATCTTCTTCACTTGCTGGAAAAATATACAACACCTTAATGTCTCAGGTAGTAGCCGGAAAGAAATTTGGTGGACTTAATGAAGTAGAAAGTGTACGCTTCGACCTTCGCAAGAGCGAGATTTCAGAGCTTGAACGTATGGGGCTTGTGCCGATGGTGAACGAGTACAGCAAGGTTATGGCTTTCTCCGCCAAGACATTATTTAATGGAGATAATCTTGGCTTGCAGACCTACTCCGTAGTTCGTGTATTCGACTATATAACGAAGGTACTGATTGACTTCCTGAACCGTCGGGCATTTGAAAATTGGACTACTCGCACGGAAGCAGATTTACGTGGTCAGGTTGTGAAATTCCTCGATAGTGTAATGGGACCGAACAAACTCATCGAACGCTTCAAGGTTATGAAGATTGAACAAGACCCGAATCAGAAAGACCGTGTGCTTCTTGACATCCACATCACACCGTATTTCCCGGCAAAAAGCTTCGTGATACAGCTTGCCGGTCATAAAGGCGATAATCCGGAAGATGCTATTTGGGAAAGCGAATATCATCAAGAATAGTATTGAATAATTTTGAATTTACAGATGGGCATAATGTATGTCCATCTGTAAATCATTTATTCACTTATTTGAATAAAGAAAAGAAAGAGTATTGGATAAGAATAGGTGTCCGTAATCAGATGAGTATCCTCAATAGCGTGGCGAAATCGGACAAGCTCTTGCACACTTTAATGTAAAAGTGAACGAGGATTAAGCCAAAGGAGCCATACTCTTTTAGCCTCATGCTATATCGCATATTCACAGAAAAAGCATTATTTATGCAGCTTGCCAGTCATAAGGATTGGTTGCTATGAAGGTACAATACTGGACGGTAAATATCATCAAGAATAAGTAAAACATTAACGAGTTGTATATTTGCCACTTTAGACAAATATTTCTCGTTCATATAATAAAAAGGTCTGAAATGGAAATTACTTTGCAGCAATTTGAGGCAATGTGCCAAAATCGACAATTACATAATGGTTATGTTGAAGGTTTAGGATGTGTATTTTGGCGGTCTCGCTATGTCATATCATCTGATACCACATCTACTGAATCATTTTCCACACCTTTCTATGAATTGGTAGTGATAAAGGATGAGAAAAATATTGAAAGTGGATTGCAACCATTAGAGGGGCTGATAGACAAGGGAACTACTGCTTTGTCTTTATATGGTATTGCAAATTCTTTTGAGCAATTATCTCAAAAACCTATTGTCATTGGAGAAAAGTATATTCAGATAAACAGACAAGGTACTTTGGTTCGTAATCCCAATAGAGTATATACAACAAAAGGTGAAGTTGCGAAAGGTGTAGGTAGGAAAATCTATTTTGCAGGGCTTATTATTGATACAGCACTATGGATTTCTGGTAAACAGACTTTTTCCGAGGCGGCATTAAATATGGGAGTGAACACGGGTATTTATATTATCGGTGCTTATTGCCCTCCAGTTGGAATTGCTCTTGGTATTTTATGGTTCATAACCAGTGTTTCAAAACGTCCATATATTTCCCCGCCAAGTTATGAAGAAATACATGGTACTATTACTCCCGCAGATGCAACAAGAGTTGACCGTCCTTATTATTGTGAACCAATGAGAGTCAGGCCCAATCATAAAAAACATATATTAAGACAAGGAAAATGATACCACAATACAATGAATATAAAACGTAATACATCCTCTTTCAAAGAAAAAAATAGAGTTTCATTTTTCGATAATATATTTTATTGGATTTGGACAACTGTACCGTCAAAGGGGTTTCCTGACCGTTCTTTTGTAGTTGTTACGGTATGTCAATTTTCTTATGTGTTGCTTTTTGTTTCTATTTTGTTGACTCTATTTGATGACCAAGTTCAACTTTGCATATATGACAAACCAGAACCTATAGCTATTCCCATGCTTATATTGTTGATAATATTATCTTTTATCAATTTAAAAATATATGATGAGAAAAAATATCAAAAATTGGAACATGACTTTAGACTGATGTCTGTTCCACAAAGAAAAAAATATAAAAATATTTTTTTTCTTTTCTTGTTGACTACCATATTAGTTATATTAGTTGATATAATGCTTCTTTATTCTTATAATTCTCACATGAATAATCTAACATGAAGTTTTCTTTATATGAAATCATTAGGGTCTCATTTAAATTGACTTCTCTTATCGCAACCGGAAACTATCAGGGGTTTGATGTAGATGTGCTGTAAGTTTTCTTCATGTAGAAAGTGTTCTTTTTTTCAAATTGGAGATTTTTCCCATAATATAGCAATAAATAAGCAAATTAATACGTCTATTATTGAAATGCAAATTTATTGGCAACGTAGTTTTTATATTCTGTCTATTGTTTGTAAAGCATAAAAATGTATATTTGCAACAGACCCAATTGCTCTATATCAAAACAAATGAAAAGAGAATGGAATAGCTGCATAAATACTTACAGCCTACCTTGGGATATTATCGTCAATTCAGAAAAGAAGAAGTTTATCGAAAGCTAAAATAAAAATATTTCCTTTTACTGATTTTTGCAGATTTATTTTTATAACATACTATATAATAGTGAAACAGAAAGAAAAGAAAGCTCGAAATAGGAGGACAAATGAACAAATAGACAAGGAGGTAATATCCGAACTTGAAAAGCTTGTAGCTGAATATGGTTTTGGTAATGTCAATTTGAGTGCATTGATGAAAGCTGCAAACATAGAAGCTAATGTGTTTTATAGAAGATACGGCTCAATGGAAAACCTTTACGACAGGCTTGCCAAGCAGTATGATTTCTGGATCAATGATACTATTGACGTTTCCAGCCTGAACATATTGGGACCTAAAAAGTTTTTTGCGGAAACATTCAAGACCCTTTATAGGAACTTGTCTGATAACACTGTAATGCAAAAGTTGTTACTTTATGAAATGTCGGTTATTAATGAAACGACAAAGAGAACAGCAGAAACACGGGATATTATGAATCTAAATTTGATTGCGTTTTATGACAATCTGTTTAAACCGGCGAAAATCAATATTAAAGCTATTATGGCGAATCTGATTGGAGGAATTTATTATCTGATACTTCATAGGAGGTGTGCGAAAACCTGTACAATAGATTTTAGTACTCAAGAAGGGGAAAAGGTCTTTTTCGAATGGATAGATTTTCTAACAGATGCCATTTTTGACAAACTGGAAGCGTATGAAAGGAATAGAAAAGCAGCTCAAGAAATGTTATCAGACGGCATAAGTGAGTTTAAAATATGTAAATACATGGGCATCAATAAAAATGACTTAAAAATGTTACTTTCAAATAGCCATAGAAATTCACGAGAACTTTCAAAGGAAAGCTAAAAATTTTATTTATAGTACATATCATATTGATAAGTAGAATACCATAAAATATTCGCAAAGCCCCATTGCTGCGTAAATCCCTATCCGGATACTTTGTATTAATAGCGGTCATTATCTGTATGGCCGTCGTGTGTATCCATGAACATATAAGTGATTATGGACTTAATAGTCTAATCAGGTCATTGGAGCAAGGGGTATTTGACGTTAGCTATTGTCGGTTACTTTTATAATTTTTTTCTATATCCCTTTGTATAAGGACTGATAGCCTGCTACAAGAAAAATCTGACACGCTTTGTGTAGCGCGTTACATAAAGTGCGTCAAGTTATTTTTCAAAGGGTACACGAACAGACTTGAAATTGCGGAATGATATAACTATATCAGTATTCACAGTTTCAAGGTAGTCTTTGGATCTTAGTCCTGCATGTCCGTTCTCCTGTTTTATTATTCCCTGCTTTAGCGTTTTCTATTCCTTTTTTATATACTTCTATTTATCGCTTTTCTGCTGCCGTGCAACCTGCCGTGGATTGAATTTTTCCGCAAAGGTAATCGCCAGTCCCAGTCATGTCAATGCCGGCATTCAGCCGCAAGTGAAGCGCAAAAATCTTCCTCTCCGCTGGTGAGCGTATTTTTCCTCTTCAGCCTTGCCAAATTGTTCCTGCCGCCTTTGGATGCAGAAAAAATCATCCCGGAGGTCGCAAACAGGCCAAACAGAGGGAAATAAAGAATATTTATAAACTAAGGTAACGGTAGGATTAACCACCTGCCACAAAAAGAATTTATTATGTTATACGTTCACACAATTGGTCGCATTGGCAAGGATTGCCAGGTTATTACTGGAGCACACGGTTCATTCATTGCATTTGATATTGCGGTAGATGACTATTCACATGGAAACAGCATCACTACTTGGGTAAGGGTACGGAGTAAGAAAGAGAACCATATTCGACTATCCGAATATCTTACCAAAGGACGGTTACTGCTCATTGAGGGGACACTGTCGGCTTCACAGTGGAAGGATAAGGATGAAAACTGTCAGATTCAACTATCCATTACAGCAGACACATTGGAGTTCATCAATACCGGAAAGCGGGAGGCAGCAACTTCAGAAGCAGGTAGTCCGACGGATGCCACAAGTGATGTACCTGTACCACCGGTAGCTATGCCGCAAGAAGAAAAGGAAGACTTGCCGTTCTGATGATGTGCATATAGTATTGAACAACAACAAATACTAAATGTAGTATTTACTAATTATAGTAAAGTAGGAAGTTAGTGAGTTACCTATTACTGAAAGTAGTATTTACTACATTTAGTTTATTAGTATTTTAGTATAGTAGTAAATACTAAAATACTCTTTTTACTAAAATAGTATATACTAATTATAGTATTTACTAAGAATAGTATTATCTTTGTATCGCATATAAAGACATCAAATTATGACAAAAATTATAGCTATTTTGAATCATAAGGGTGGGGTTGGCAAGACAACTACCACCATCAATCTTGCCGCTGCTTTGCGACAGAAGAAAAAGCGTGTACTGGCTATCGACATGGACGGGCAGGCAAATCTTACAGAATCGTGTGGTCTCTCCATTGAGGAAGAACAAACGGTGTATGGGGCAATGAGAGGTGAATATCCCTTACCGGTTATCGAACTGGAGAACGGACTTGCTGTTGTGCCGTCCTGTCTCGACCTATCGGCGGCAGAATCCGAACTGATAAACGAGCCGGGACGTGAGTTGATACTGAAAGGCCTGATTACGAAGTTGCTTGACAGTCGGAAGTTTGACTACATCCTGATTGACTGTCCACCTTCACTGGGCTTGCTGACACTCAATGCCCTTACCACAGCGGACTTTCTGATTATTCCGGTGCAGGCACAATTTCTCGCCATGCGCGGAATGGCGAAGATTACAAGCGTAATTGAGATTGTCAAGGAACGCCTGAATCCGAACCTGAGTATTGGTGGCATTGTTATTACCCAGTTTGACAAGCGCAAGACACTCAACAAGAGCGTAGCTGAAATTATCAATGACTCTTTCTGTGACAAAGTGTTTAAAACGATTGTACGGGACAATGTGGCACTGGCCGAAGCTCCTATAAAGGGAAAGAACGTCTTTGAGTACAATAAGAACTGCAATGGAGCCAAAGATTATATGGCTTTGGCACAAGAGGTTTTGAAATTAAAATAAGACAATATGGGCAAGAGTGATTTATTGAAAGACAGTATGAAAAGCGGACTGGACGGATTGCTGTCATCCACGAAGAAATCTCCGCAAAAGAAGGAAGCCACACCGCTTAAAACTGAAAAAGAGCCTGCGGTACATTGCAATTTCGTTATCGACAAGAGTGTTCATACGCGTATGAAATTCCTTGCTATTGAGAAGAATATGTCATTGAGAGACATTGTAAATGAGGCGATGAAGGAGTATTTGGAAAAAAACGGTAAGTGAGGATATGTTCCTCGCTTCCCGTTCTTTTAAATCTGTGACTTCTGTTAGTACGTTATGCCGATATGTATTGCTACATATCAGTCATTGACAACCCTTTGTATGACAGGGAATAACCTTTGAACTCTCCCGTTGCACGCATGAAAGCGGCTGCTTTCGCTTCCAGTTTTTCCATGTCGATATTTTCGGCCTTGCGTTTGACTTCGAAAAATGTCGCCGTATCGTCCAGTTCGTTTTCAGCTACTATGTCTATTTCGTTCTCACCCTTGCGGTCCCACCAGCCTCCGATACGCGTATAGACTTGCCGTTCTATCAGTACACGCTTAAAGTAACGTTCAAGCATCAGACCGCTGAAAGTTTCATAATCCCGACCTATAATCATCTTCACACTTCCATAGTTCTCTATCTCCAGCATATAGCTGTACTTGTAGATGAAGCGGAACCAGAACGTGAAAAAATTATCCTCGATGACATACCGGACATTCTTGGCGGAACTCTTCTCGAACAGCGGTTGCTTCTTCGATATGATTTCGTATTCTTTCTCCAGCTTGGTAAGATAACCGCCGATTTCCTTGCCTACCACGTTTTCAATTTCCGAACGGGATGTTTTTCCTCGTGCAATGGCCGATAGTATGGAGAAATAGATTCCGTAATCCTTGCCGAACTCTTCGATAAGAATCGCTTTACCCTCGCCCAAAAATATGGAGTCGGCCTTTATAATCTGGTCGAGCATAGTCGTTTTGGTTGTTGCTCCTGCATCCACGAGTAGTTGTACATACTTCGCCACACCGCCCGTGAAAGCGTACAAGGCCAGCAGATCTTCCGCCGTGTAGCCGGGATTGTATTCCGAAAGAATATCTTTCAGAACAGTTGGGGTAAACGGACGCACAGTCATAAAGCGCGACTGCCGGTTATACAACGGCTCTTTCTTATCTTTGAATATCTTTGTCATCATGGAATAAATCGAACCACAGACAATCAGGTTAATACGGGACTTCGGGCTGTATAGATCCCAGATGCGCTGCATATCGCTGAACACCGATTTGTTCACACGGAAAAACTCCTGGAACTCGTCGATAAAGAGTGTGATGGGACGTTCTGCCGAAAGTTTCATCAGGTACTCGAACACATCGGTGAAGTGTTCGGCCCGCCCCATGGTTGGGACTCCCAACTTGTTCTCTATTTCAAGCCGGTAATCCTCACACAAATCGCCTTCGGCTTTCCGGGCAACAAAGAAATAGAGAATCGGTTCGTCCTCGTATGCCTTCCACACGAGTGATGTCTTACCGATACGGCGACGTCCCGTTACCACTGTAAACTGAGCATTGTTTTTGGCCATTTCGCGAATCTTGCGAAGAGAGGCTATTTCTTCTGTCCTGTCAAAAAATCTCATATCCTTATCCTTTTTTATTGCCATTTCCGAAACGGCTGTTTCCGAAACAGCTGTTTCGTTACTGCAAAAATACTGCAAATTTCTGGTAAAACAGGCAATTGATACAGATTTATTTAGCGAAATGGCTCAAAGGATTTTTATCTGGTAAGTTCCATTCCTGTTTTACACCGTCTGGTCTTACGTCCTTCCGCTTGTCCCGTTGTATCGTTAATCATCCCTTTATAGTTCCATCCGTTTTACCATCCGCCTTTCAGCGTATTCTTCCTTTTCTATATTCTTTTAATGCCACTCATCCGGTCCATTCCTGCCATCACCGGTTGGTTTTCCAGACGCAAAGGTGGACTGCCGCGCTTGATTCCGTCGCTTTGAAGTGCATTTCCTATAAAATTCTTCCTTTCTGCGAAAGAGTAATTTTCCGGAAAAAGCGTCGGAAATCGCTTATTCGTCAGTCCTTGTAAAGCATCTGTAAATCCCAAGCGGTTCAGGCAGAAAAGAGAACCGAACAAAGGGAAAATAAAAAATTAAATATTAAAACCAATTAAATTTTTATGATTATGGAAGCAACAGCAATTCAATCAGTAGAGAAAAACATCACAATGGTAGCATTGGCAAACGTGCAGCCGAACAATTACAACCCACGTAAGAATTTTGACGAAGCGAGCCTTGCAGAACTTTCCGAGAGTATTCGTCAGCAGGGTGTGTTACAGCCTATTGGAGTACGCCCAATAGAAGACAACCGCTTTGAGATTGTTTTTGGAGAACGCCGATATCGTGCCTCCCTCATGGCAGGATTGGAAGACATTCCGGCTGTCGTTATGGAAATTTCAGACGAAGTTGCCGAAGAAATGGCGGTAACTGAAAACCTCCAGCGCAAGGATGTTACCCCGATAGAGGAAGCAAATGCCTACCAAAAGCTCATTGATAGTGGTCGCCACGATGTGCAGTCTTTGGCGGTGCAGTTCGGTAAAAACGAAAGCTATATCCGCACACGCCTTAAATTCGTTTCCTTAATGCCCGAAATCGCACAGCTTTTGGAACAGGACGAAATCACAATCAGCGTAGCGAGCGAAATTTGCCGTTATGGGGAAGATATTCAGAAAGAGGTGTACAACAAGCATCTTAAAGAGGGGGTGCAGTACAATAGTTGGCGAGGAATGAAAGCCTCTGATGTTGCACGGAACATCGAACGGCAATATACCACCGACTTGGAGCGATACTCATTTGACAAGACCCTCTGTCTGTCGTGTCCTCACAATACAAATAATATGATGTTATTTTGCGAGGGTGGTTGCGGAAATTGCGCCAATCGTACTTGCCTTGCTGAAATGAATGCAGCATATCTCACGGAGAAAGCCGTGCGCCTTATGGAAGAACGCCCTGAGGTATCCCTCTGCTATGAAAGTTTCAACAGCAATGAAGCCGTAGTAGAACGTCTTACCGCCATGGGTTACGAAGTGGAAAGCCTTAACTATTATGCAAAGGCATATCCCGAACAGCCCGAAGCACCCCGAAAAGATGAGTACGACACCACCGAAGAATACGAACAGGCACAGAGCGAGTTCGAACAGGATTTGAACGATTACACGGAAGAATGCGAAGAAATCCGTACCCGAAGTGAAGCAGGTGAAATCATCCTTTATTTCCGTATTGAGAGCAAGGACATCGTACTCTGTTATGTTCCGAAAGTTACCTGTACTACCAATGACACAAAACAGGAGCAGACGCTTTCACCGGTAGAGAAGTTGGAAAAGCAAGACAAACGCAACAAGGAAATTGCCCTTGAAAAGACTGTAGAGGACACAAAAAAACAGATTTTGGAGGTTGATATGTCCGATTGCAAGTTTGGGCAAGACGAGGACAAGATGATTTATTTCTTCTTGCTATCATCCCTCCGCAAAGAGCATTTCGAAGCGGTAGGTATCGAGGAAAAAAAGCCTTATTCCTACCTTACAGATGAAGAAAAGATAAACATCATTGCCAACCTCACGAGCAAGCAGAAAGCGATTATTCGCAGGGATTTTCTAATTGCTAATTTCAAGAACGCATACGGCAACAATGCCATTGCATCCCTCTTGCTTGACTTCGCACAAAAACATATGCCCGACCTGTTGGCAGACATCAAGAACGGACATAATGAAGTGTATGAGAAGCGTCACCAACGTATCGAAGAGAAAAAAGCCGTTCTTTTGGTGCAGGAACAAGCAAAGCAGGAAGCGGAGCAATCTGACAAACAGCAATCCGAAGTAGGGATGCAGACCGAAGAACAGCCACAAGAGGAAGATATTGCAGCTTAACCATAATCAGTAACCAACGAATAGAGGGTGGAGTAATCTGTCCTCTATTCGTTCCTAATTTGTAATTAGATTAAGGTGAAGATGTTCACGGACAACTGCTCCAAACCGTTGTCGGGCGGCGCGTCTGCCGGGCAAACCCGCCATCCGCGCGATTATGCCTTTTCTATCCCATTTATAGCTACCTCCCGATACCCCGCCGCCACCCGTCTTCATTTATACCTATCAGTTTCCTCCTTTTTATCTTTTCCATCTTATTCCTTCTCCGGTTCCTTCCTGTCCTCGCCGGTTGGTTTTCCAGACGCGAAGGTGGACTGCCGCGCTTGATTCCATCGCTTTGAAGTGCATTTTTATAAAATTCTTCCTTTCTGTGAAAGAGTAATTTTCCAAAAAAAGCGTTGGAAGTAGCTTGTTCGTCAGTCCTGTAAAGCATCTGTAAATCCCAAGCGGTTCAGACAGAATATAGAACCGAACAGAGGGAAGAAAAATAAATCATTAAAATTTCATGACAATGGACAACATCAAAGAAAGCAAAGAGTACAAACTTGCCAAAGAATGGGAAATGGCAGTGAATAGTTTTAGTTTCAATCCCAAGCGTTTTGCAGCCGCTATACCTGATATGCACCCCACACTGCAACAGAGCCTCTATAGATTGTTAAAGGAGTGCATCATTGTGATGGCGGATGAGACACGTCGCTATGATGACCGCAATCGTGCATCACATGAAGAAGCAAAGTGTCTTATGGAATACCTCAAGACAAATGGAAAGCATATCCCATTAAAATAACAAGCGTATGAAAACACAAGAAGTACAATTTGGCGGCAATAACTATCCTTGCCGTGTGGTGGAATCCAACGAGGGTGAAGAACTCCTTATCGGCTCGATTACCTTGCTTGATGCCCTTCAGCCCGGTAGTTTCAACGATGAAAACGAAGGCTTCGCAAGCAAGGAAGCCGAAAGAATCTATGACGAGGTTTTCTTCTTTACCGACATGGCAAACCTGCGACTGACAGACGTAGAATTAGTTGCCGAACTGAAAAAGGACAACCCGGAATGGTTCGAATAAAAAAACAATAATCATCTTAAAAATAGCATAGTTATGGAAAAAGAGTATGTAATACAAATAGCACAGACCATTCAAGAGCAGTTGATAGGACTTACCCCTATGCCCGTCCTCATGTCATGGGGTATCGCAGAGTTTGCAGCCACCATCTTCAAAGACCTGCCTGCACTTCGTATCAAAGTAAACGGACTGTTACACACCGGATACGTCATTATTGCACTTAATGGGTCGGACTATTATGAGGTATATCTGTTGAAAGGCAAAGATGCAGAGTGTGTCAATGAAGAAGTTTGTTACAACGAGTTAGGGGATGTCATTGACAGGGCAATTGAATGCGGTACTGACAAAGAGGAATACGAAAAAATTGCCATCAGCAACTCACCCAATTATTAAGCAGGTAGCTCTCCTGATAAACCAGAAGAAGAGATTAGTTAGTAGTAAACCGCCAGTACGATTGTACTGACGGTTTTTGTTGTTTTTATTTACATTATATGTCAGACAGCCGGATTTTTATTTCGCGTTGCGCTTATTCTGAACGTCTTTTATCATCTCTTTCACATCTTGCCCCACTTGTACGAAGTTTTTATATAGGATGCGCTCCCGTTCCTCTCTCGACTTGAAAGTGTAGAACTTCGGCAGCGGCACATACGCCGCTTCTTCTTTCTTGATTTCTGCCATATCAAAATCTGTTTTGCAGAAGAACTTTGTAGTCTTGAACTCTTCCGATTCTTGAATATTCATTGAACCGCCCATACCTGTTTTCGTCTTCACAAAGTCCCGTGCCGTCTGACCGCATATCCATCCGGTTGCCATATCCGAGATTTTCGAGGCAGGCACAAGGTTATCCATATTCTCATTGAGATTGATACTTGTTTTGTCCCGGTCAATAGTCACGCCTTTTTTGACCTGGACCACCTTGCCGAAGATGTCGTTGGACAACCATTCCAGCGTTTCTTTGGCACGTGCCGAACCGCTTACCACATTACCTACCGTCGTAATGATCTTTTGCATACCTACCTTACCATAATCGGCTTCCAGTTGCGGTAGTTCCTGAAAGCCGAGCGTTACACTCACCTTATTGCTTCGCGCTGTACCTATCAGACGGTCTATTTTGTGAAAGTAGAGTGTCGGTAACTCGTCCACTATAATACTCACAGGAATATTTTTCCCCTGCCCGGTATTCACACGGGTAACGAGACGGTTTAGGATAAGAGCGTTCAATGCACCGATGATGGATTCCATTTCCGGGTCATTTGCAATCAGCAGGTAACTCGGATTCTTCGGGTCACTCACCTTCAGGTCGAAGTCATCGCCATCCCGGTGGAATATCCAGTAGCTCTCTTTGGTTGCCAGACGCGAGGTATAAACACGTAACGTGCCAATCATACCCTCCAATTGTTCCATTGCCTTATTTTTGAAAGCTGTCTGGAATGGGCCAAGCAGCGGAGCAACCTCATTGTCAGTTTCCAGTACCTCGAAAATCGTCTGATAACTTTCATTCAAGAATGACAGAATATGTGGCATGTCCGAATACTTTCCCAGCCAGTAGGCCGGTTCCACGATATTGCCGCCTTCACGGTCACGCACGATACCTGTCGGTTTCCAGAATTTGGTCTGCGGATCTTGCTGTCTTTCCGCATATAGAGGCTTGCCGTTGGCATCGTAGGGTTCACGTTCATAATTCACGAAGAAGTAGATACAAGCGGCAAGGAAGTTTACCGCCGAGGTTTGGAAGAACTGGTCGCTTCCGCCGCCTCCCTCTTTCTTACCCTTTTGTAGGCTTTCCAATAATGTTTCCGCCGTTTCGCTGGCCGCCGCAAGATTGTTGATGTACTTTGCCTGAATTGGATTCACCCGACGGCTGTACTCCACATCCACAAAATTAATCATGTTGAACTTGCACCCTTGGGGTACTCTGCCCAGTTTCTCGTTCTTCTTGTAATGGTAGTAGAGCTTGGTCGCCAATGTAGGAAACTTGTAGTCATACACCACCATGGCGAAACCTTTGGCCGAATGCTGTCGGATAAACGGCTCTATGATACTGAAAGTCTTACCCGATCCCGGTGTTCCAACTACCCATGTTCCTCGAAAGCAGTTGCTTACAGAAATCCACCCCTTACGGAATTTACCCTTATAGTAGTATCGCATGGGGATATTTACGCTGTATTCATTCTCGACTTTTTCTTCACATTGTTCAAAACTTTCATTCTCGAAGTTGAAACGGTCTTTCATCAGTCCCTCCTTGATGAACTTTGAAATGTTGTCTAATGCGATATGTACCAGTACTACGCCAGCAATGGAGGCAATCATATAGAGAATGATATTCAGAGGTAAGGTATAAAGCCTTGTTTCCATCGTATGGCCGAACAGCCATACGGAGAGTACGAGCAGCAATAACCCACTCGTCAATGGATACACCACCTGCCGGCGTGCGTTGAACTCCAGATGCTTCTTGTTCCGCGTTCCGACACAAGTGATGCAGATAAGCAGTACCGTTGCGATTTTGCTGTACACAAGATTGCCGTCGTGGTAAATCATCCATTGTTTGATGCGTCCGTGAATGTCGGTCAGTATGCCGCCCCAGTGGTCGAGCATTGCAGGGTCAATGGCATATTCAAAGAACTCCAGCAGCACGGACACATATACCACTGTGCGGAATATTTTATAGAACCCTTGCAATTCCTTACTTTCTTCCATAAGTCAGTCTGTTATTAGTCCTTGTTTTCTACGATACCAATGATTACCTACTCTGATTACATCCATACCGAACCATGCACCATTCTCGTTCAGTTTTGTTTTTATCTTATCAAGTGTTACCGGACCGATACCCCAGATTTCCATGAGATATTGCTCGTTAAGATGAATCAGGTCTCCGATATATAATATTCCATGAGATTCAAGATGGCTTTTGATGGATGGGGTAATACCCAAACTGAATACCGGTTCCGAGAGATAGTGTACTTCTTCTGCCTGAATGTTATTCAGGGCTATTTCAAGCCCCACTTTGATTCTTTTGAGAGAATCAAGGCGTTCTTGCATCTTTTGGATGACAAGCTCGTCTTGCTGTATCTCATTGCGTAATTGGGTTGCTCTCTTTACAAGTTCGGCATTACTTCTTTTCAACTCTCCGTTAATATCCGCCATTGACAGATTACTTGTTTCAAGCTCGTTTCGTGTGCGGTCTAATTGCGTGACAAGTTCCTCCAGTCTGTCGGCATGACGCTTCAAGATTGAATTTTTTTCATTATCGGCAGTCATTTCGTCCAAAAGGTAGCCGAACCTTTTAATTTGAAAATTAATATCTTCTTTATCCGATGCTATGGAATCTGCGAGTTTTGCCAGTATTTGTCGGCATGAATTACCTTTCATGGACTTATACATGAGGACAATTCCCAATATCATCAATGCTATGCTGAAAAATATATCCGTATCTTTCATATCTTTCTATCTTTTATTCGTTTATGGTAATTATAGGGCGTACTTTGTGCGCCTGTACTTTAGGTGTTTCCTGCATTGCGCCGCTCCCCATGGAATAGAGCCATGCCTTGGCTGTCTGTTGCTTTTCGACTTCTGTGGATGTCCAGTACCAACAGTCGTTTTCATCCAGTGGTAACGGCTCACCGCCACATTGTTCGATGACAGGGTTGATTATCTTTCGCATGGTGTAGAGCAGCCGCATCTCTGCCACGGACGGTACATAGGCACTCTGCCCGTACCGCCATAGGTCGAAAACCGCTTCTGCCATTGGCGAAGCGGTTTCTTGTGTATCATACAGTGCGAATGTATTCTCATTGCCATCATAAGCCATGATGTCAGCCGATGTGCCTTGTGCGATGCCGAGGCTGTCGGCGAATGCCTGTGGAGCAATGTCCCACAGGTAAACTGCATAACCGTCCCCCTCCGTATCTCCGCGTTTTTCGGTATCGAAGACCACCGCTATCGCTTTTTTCCCCGATTGTTCATATTGTGCGTAAGGCAAGGCTGTTCCATCCTCGCAGAGGATATGTCCTGGACGAACTGCTGTATCGGGTACGTCTATATGCGTGTCACAGGCAGCGCAAAGCACGGCAGCCGTTGCCGCTGCCACCAAATGTATCTTTCGTATCATATTGCTTTCTTTTTTGTTTCCCTATTTTATAGGTAGTTTCACACCCAGCACGACACCTGCTCGCAGCACGTCCGCACCTTTTATCATCACATCGCTTTTCACTTGCCAATATAGTGTCCATCCGGCCCGTAGCACATAGTTGTGTTCGTAACCGAAGTGCAGGCCACCGAGGAACTTATTCATGTCGCTTCCGGCTGAAGCTCCGATACGCAGACTGCCATAGTGGTTGCGTCCCCGCGTCATGCACGGCTTGTAGGCCACGCCAAAACCGTAGCTGCGGTAGTTTCGCCAAAATGATTCCGGGCAGATATGCCCGCACGAAGCGCACTCTGCCCATTGTAGATAGCCGTTGACGAAGAACTCCCACGTATGGCGATAGTTCATTTCGTGTTCGTAGGCGAGCGTTATATCCATGCCGTTCTTGTAGAGTAGCCCTGTGCCAAGCGAGAGGCGTCCGCTACCTTGTTGTGCATTTGCACTTGCAACGATACACACGCAGGTAATTATCACGATGATTGTCTTTTTCATAGTCATTCCTCCTCCAATAAATCTGCATGGAACGAATCTGCCGCCAGTATATCCTCATAGTCGATGTTCAGACTGATGTTACGGCCACTAATCTGTTTCTCCGTCATTTCGATGGTCAGTAGCTTGTCATTGGGAAAGGTCATCTTTTTCACGACAATCACATTCCGATAGCCGTGTCTGAATGTCTTGCCCGATTCCAGAACCAGGGCTGGTGTCAGTTCGATAGTCTGTGCGTTGGTTGCCTTGGCGAGTTTCTTGTCTGTCAGCTTTATCCGTATCTCATCAATGTCAAAACGGATGTTCGTCTTGTTCTCGATGGAAAAGTCTATGAAGAAGTAGTCACCCACCGAGTAGATATTGTTCAGACGCATCACCATGCGGTGTGCTTTGGTAGCTACGTTGCGGATTTTTGCAGGTGAGTTCCAGATGCGCCGTGCATGATGTGTCATGTCGGCAGTGGACATTGAGACTGCCGGATTGTTGTACGCATTACGCTCTTGTAGCAATATCTCCTTATCTGTTACTGCCTCTTTCATCCTTGTGGTATAAATCAGTGCGTATTGTGTGCGGTATCGTTCCGTCACAATGGTGACGATGGCGAGTATTTCACCATCCTCGTGTCCGCTTTCCTTGGGCTTTAGGCGAATGATGTTGTCAATGGGCTGATCGCCCGCCACCTTGTCAGTGGAAATATCCACGAAACGCACCGGTTCCGATGCCGTGATGACAGTTGTTATCTGTTCGTTCACCGTCAGTTGTTCCATTTCTTCGTAGGTAGTTTGTGCGTTAGCTTTCGGTAAAATGGAAATACCTGATAGAAGCATAATGCCAAATAAATTCCTTTTCATTGAAATACAGAGTTATAATTGAAAATTCATGATTGCTTTATTCTCTTGCGAATTGATATTTGCCTTATCTGGGATGTCATCCTGCATACAACTTGGAGATTTGTCCGTAACATCTATCTGTTCGAATATGATTTGTTTCGGAAGTATTTTATGGCAGAAATAGCTGCTGTTGAACGGTACGTTTTTCCCTTTTCCGAACTGAATACGTTTATCGAACATGAGTAATTCCAGATCAGTATTCTGGAAAAGTCGGCAGGGTGCTACGTTGTTCAGCCAATAGTTGGACATCAGCAAGGCGAATGGCTTTCCGAGTTTCAGACAGCGTTCGAAGACTTCCACTTTCCGGCTGAAAGGAGGATTGGATACGAGTATATCCCATTGGGACGGTTCATAGTTGAAAAAATCCTGTCCGTTATAGATATGGGAATACACGACATGGAAACCGGCATCCTTGAATTTCTGCACAAACTCACTGTGCTTCGTATCGAAAGGACACCAGACTATCTTGCCTTCAGGTATATATTTGATAATGGGTAATACACCATATCCCGGTGTATATTTTTCATCTGTCGGATTCCCGTATAATTTTTTTAAGTAGTTTGAAGATTTCATAGGCACATGATTAAAAATATTTATATTGATTTCTTTTCCCTATTTCGCTTCATTTCTTTATCTGCCTGGCACGCGCCCAAGTACAACGTCCCGTCCGGGTCATTTGAATTTCACATTGCCAAAGAGTGCCCTTCTCCACTGTTTTGAAATTAACATTCCCGTATCTTGGTCCGTAAAAACCGGTATGTTTTTGAAAAGCGAATAAGGCAATCCTCCGTCTGTCTTCTGTTCGGAAGTTGCATATTAGGGCAAACTGCCCTCTGTGATGCCACCATTCGGTACTCACAAGTTTTCCGATAAATGTTTCGGCTTTATTTGGGGCTATATAGTCCGCATAATAAAGCCCATCCGTACCTTTGTGATATTCTGATAAATCTGTTTCCATGTCATCATCATTTTAATTCCTTTTTTCCTGTCCGTTCACTAAATACACGAAAGTTCCGTATTTCAACTTGACTTTGTTTTTCTTGATAGCTTTGCTAATGGCATTGCTTGTTTTCTGGTAGGCATTGTTCACCGCCTGCATCCCCCATTGTGCAAGGCTGTTTCCTGTTGTACTTCCCATACTCATGTTCATATTGCCCGACATTGCCCCGCTTGCTACATCCTTGCTCGTTTCCCGGAATTGGCTGTTGGGCACATACAGCCCCTCCATGCCATCTGTATCATAGAGTGAGAGACTCACTTTCACCAATTCGTCATTCACGAGGATGCTGCTGATATTACCTTTCACGCGCCCGGATGAGAATCCGCTTACCGTAGCGTACAGGTATGTTCCCCTTGCTATCACACACTCGCCAATCTCCACATCGTCAAGCAGGCGCAACCTCACGCGCGAGCCGTCCACCGCTTTGATGTTCTCGTCAATGATGGCTTGGATGAGTTTCGGTTCACGGACATTCTTCGACAGTGTGTTAAAGTAGTCCGAGGTTGTCTTCACCTTGCGTACCACCTCGCTGGGCGGTTCGTCCGCTGATGGCGTTTTCACAGCCCGGCTCTCTTCGTTGATGGTTCCGGAGGCTGCTGCTCCTTGTGGTGGAGCAATGTTGGCCGTGTCCGTTTCTGCCGGGGGTACAGTCGCGTTTTGCCCTCTCAGTCTCGCCTCTGCGAGTGCTTTTTCCAGTTCGGCAAGTGCTTCCTGTTCTCGTGTCTTGGCAGAGGCAATTTCCGCTGCCGCAGCTTTTTCCTGTTGTTCTTCCGTGAGCAGGTCGATGTCGTCCTGCGTGTATTTCGATTCATACTCTTCCTTGTTTTTATCGGGTTCTTCCCGGTCTATGTTATCTACAGCGGAGTAGTCCTGTATCTTACCCCATGATTTCGCCATATTCTCGTATTTGCTGCCTATGCCATCGTCCTTGATCTGTGCCCCCGGCAATTCGGGGTTCAGGAACTCCGTCGTCTGCAACGCCTTGTCTTGTATTTCTATCGTTTCTGTCTGAAACAGGTCGAAGATGAAATAAGACGTGCCGAGCAGGGGGAAATAAAGGATGGCGGGAAGCATATATTTCGGCTGGCGAAAATTGATTTTCTCCAATATCTTCATTATACATCTTTTAATTGAGTTGTACATATTTGCCTTCAATGGCACAATTTCTCAGTATCTCTGCGTTGTCTTCTCCGAAAGCTAATAGGATGCTACCGCGACTGGGAGAGTCACCTCGTGCTCCGTCTGGTCGGTAGAATCGGATGCGGTGGCGTAGGAATTTCATTCCCGTCGCTTTTGGGAAGATGACGTCCTGAAACATTTGGGAATCGCAACGGTTGAATAATAATGCAATGCCGTTGCCATGTTCTGCCAATTTCCGGACGAATAGCTCGATAAGAGGACGCGAATAGGGAGGATTGAGCCACACACGCCCTTCCCATATCTGGGACAACCCATCTATGTTCTGGTCATACATGACCTCGGCAGTCGGCCACAACGGACGGATGGGAGCGCAAGGGTCAAGGTCGAATTTGCCCAATGCGTCCAGTATCTCCTTTGGCGTGTACCATTCGTCTGACGAACGGACTGATTTTTCAAGCCGTGTATTCATAAGTATTCTTTTATTGTGGTTTGTCCCCTCTGTTTTTATGTTCCCTTATTTCGACTTCCTGCAACAGCTTGTGCCGTTCCCGAAGCACAGAATCCTGCATTTCCGTCGCCGTGCGACTTGCCGGACTGTGTCTGTACACAGTTACCAAGCGGTAGGCGTTCCATACGAAAGTTCCGATGACGAATGTAAAGACGATGACCAGAAACAGCGTCCGGTGTGCGTTGGCAAAGCCCTGCACCTTGGCCGCCGCTTGGTCGATGCGTGTCGCCTTGGCGAATTTATGCCCGGCCTGCACCTCTCGCTCGTAGCGTTCCTTGTACTGCGGGTCATCTTTGTCCGGCATCTTCTCGCCGAACAACATCCGTTTGAATCCTTTGATATTCATATCTTTGGTGATTTAATAGTTACTCTTTGTTTTTTGCTCGATATCTTTGTTCAGCAATGTGCGCCAGTTTACTATGAGCAGTCCATGCGGATTGTTGTCCGTTCTCGGCACACGTTTAAGTTGCCCTGCCGTAACCAGTTCGCGCATCAGGATATTACTCCGGCGCTCGATTCGCTGCCGACCATAGTAGGTGAACTCCATATTCTTTTTGTCAAAGGAGATACTGTCACAGAATATCGAGAACACCGCGCTCGTACCCAATATATTGGAGTAAAATCCCTTTTCCTTGAGGGTATTGTACTGTGCCAGTCCCGTCTCATCGACCAGGTACATCGCTTTTTCCATCGTATAGCGGATGTATTTGTCGTCCGGTGCGAGAGTAAAAAAGTAATGGTGGAACATTTCTACGTGGCTCTTGGCCTCCACGTCCAGTGTTTCGTCCATCGTCGTGCGGGTTACGAGTATAGGTACATTTCCGTCCAGCACATACACCTTTTTCTGCGCGTCCGTCACCATTGTCCGGGCAGTCCAAATACTTGATACGCTGATGATGATACACCCTGCAAGAAAAGCAGTGCAGATGATGCCCACCAGTCGGATTTTATTCTCCAAATGTTTGATGACCATATACCTTTATTTTTTCTTGTTAGACAATCGTGTGTATTCGTCATGTAACATTGTCATGACTGTATCATGCAACTCCGTCAGAAATTTTTCGAACTTCCCGTCAAAAAGCTGTGTGTAATCTTCCCGCATGATTACATGCACGAATATCCACCAGACACGGCGGTTTCGATTCTTGGCATTTTTCTGCAATTTGACCAGTTGCAGACGATAGGTAAGGTAAGTCATCATAGGGACAATATATCGGTTGTCCCATGTAATGGCTTCGTCCAGTTCTTCATATTCCGGATCAATTCGGTGGTTAGGTGCATAAACGAGTTCTTCGCTTATGCGTTCATTTGCATAGTGCACGAAACGCTCGTTCCTGCACCATTTCTCAATTTTCTGTTGTACATTCATCTTTTGGATATTTAATATTAGGTTTATCATTATCTCATCATCGAGCCGATACCGCCCGTAGCCGTCATTTTGGCCTGCTGCGCCACACCTTCTCCAAAGTTCCGTGTAGAGAAGGCCGTGTCGCCTTCAGGTATCATCCATGCTGCCAAGTCCGGCACGAGGTTTAGGCATTTCAGTGCCACGATACTTGCCGCCATCAAGTAGCCGGCGGAGAAGAAGCTGTTTTGCAAGTAGGCCGCCATTGTCTGTTCGCTTGCTGTGATTGCCGTCAGGTTTTCTACCTGTATGCACAGTACAATGTCGAATAACAGTAGCACATAGAAGCCGACGAAGTAGAGCATTGCACCATAGAAATGTACTGTCAGATACCTTATAAGCCACTTCGCCCATGCACCTTCCCATTTGGGCAACAGCGAGAACGCCCATTGTATAGGTCCGAATATTGTTAACATGCCCAGTAGGATTTGCTGGCAATAGATGGTCGCCCACCATCCGATACGATACACAATCAGAGCGATAAGCATGATGATTTTGTCGATACCTACGATGACTCCTGCCGTCAGTGAGGTAAACCACAGTTCGGCTGCGTCTTTCTCCATCTTCGTCACTTCGTCCACTCCGGTTTGTTCCATGGTCGCTTCTACCAGGTTCGGGTCGGAGGTACCCGTGTGAGCGACATCTGCCTGTGCTTGCAAGCTTTGGTACATCGTGTCACGTACATGGATAAGTTGCTGCACTTCCTCGAATTTGTCCGCTATTTGGGTGGCTTCTGCCTCGTACAGGTCATGCGTGTACGAGCCGATGCAGTTCGGGATGTAAGACAGGAAGTCAAGGAAACACCAACTGCTCCCACTGCCAGCCATACCCGTGTCTGCTGGCGGATACCACCAACAGAGGATGATTGAAACAGCCAAAGGACGGAACAGCTTCAGCACATCCAGTGGCTCATGTTTCACCATCATCTTGTACGCCATTCCCGCTGCCATCACAATAGCGAACAGGGCAGCCAGTGCCATGCACATTTGTAGTATCCACCAGAACGGTCCCTGCGAGCCGGTAAAAGTCGCATCAGTCAGGAACTCGTTCGTTTGAAAAATCACATCGTCTATTTCTTCTTCAAGGATATTAATACCGAAATCCGAGAGTATATTTCCGTCTGCCATACGTTTTTGTTTTTTCAGTTCCCTTTGTTTACTGTTTCATCTCCGTCGCCGCTGCCACCCGTGTTATTGCCTGATTGCGGGCCGCGCACGGCAAAGCGCGATTCGTGCCATCGGTTCACCGCATCGCGGACAATACTCTCCTTATCCAGAGTACGGTCAGCGGTAGCATTCAGTAGCGTACTTGTTATCGTAGTATTCTGCCGTTTGGCAAGGTAGCCGACAAGGATTTCGTTCTGTCGAGTTATATCCTCGTAGATGCGCAGATACTCTTTCTTCCGCTGTGCGTTGGGCATATAGGCATCTTTCGTTGCATCAATGGCGCACTGGTAGATATGGTAATATTCCGTCCATCTGTCTTTATCCTCCGGTGTCCCCCCGACAGGCAAGATGCGGTCTATGTTTCGTTTGAGCCGTACCATCTGTCCGTTGACCTTATCGCCTTCAGCGACCCATGCGATGTCCGCTTGACGGTCAGCCACGTTCAAGGCTTCTATCTTTGCCCGGCTCACCAATGCCGAGTCGATGGCTTCAGCTTCGTCCGTTTGGTTGTATAGGTTGACGCCCGCCAGTGTGCGGAACGACAGTTTGTTCTTGACTGCTGCCGACTTTTTATACTTGTTGTGCAGTATGGAATAGTAGAGGTCGGGCGAGAGTGCTCCCGTACCGGTTTCCATTACTGTTACTTGGTTTTGTTTCGGCGAATCGTGGTTATAGGTCACGGATTGTGCCTTTGCCGCCGTGGTTGCAATTATTGTAACCGTCACGAGTAAGAGTATTCTGTCCATATTTACTTTCGGTTATTTGTTATTAATCTTTCAATACTCAATGTGCTTCAATCAGTTAATCACCAGTATTATTCCACATTTCTTTTTATATTATATTCATTTCTAATCCTTTCCTCTCCCCGCAAGAAGTGCATATCATCCTTTTCAATACAAATACATTTTCTATTCGTATGAATACAGGCGATTGCAGTGCTCATGCTTCCAGAGGCAAAATCAAGGACTGTGTCACCCTCTTTCGTGTATGTTTTTATCAGATATTTCAACAATGCGACTGGTTTTTGATTAACATGAATCGTTTTGCCCTCTGATTCCGCAGTTTTAAAATATTTCACACTTCGTGGGTATCTCGTTCCTTTGTTTTCATTTCTGAATGTAGGATTTGGTACCTTGTTTACTCCTGTCCAGTTACTTCCTCTCTTTGTACGATTCTCATAAGGCTCACCTTCCTCCATGATTGGATAATAAGGAGTTCTGCCGTTACAAAAGATACTGATTAGCTCATGCGCTTTTAGAGGTTGCTTTTTAGCAAGAAGGAAATTGCTTGCTTTTGACTTTTCCCATACCCAGTCATATTTAAATTCGGCTAAATTGCCACAGCGTAAAAGGCTGCTGAACGGTTCGCTGCCAAATAAAGCCGTAGGCGCATTATCCTTTCTCACTCTTCTAATCTCCTCCCACATTTTCGAGAATGGTATTATCTTATCCCATTGCGAGGCTGTAATTCCAAAAGGTGGGTCGCATAGAACTAAATCAATACTTGATTCTGGGAGAAGAGGCATTACTTCAAGGCAATCGGCTTTATATAGCGTAATGTCTTTTTCAAAAACGATCTTTTTCATTACATCTTTTATTAATGTCCATTTGCCTCTTGGTTATAGGCCAGATAGACTTGTTTGTACTTAAAGTTTCTTTCTCTGTTTGTACTTCTCCGAACATTCAGGACGAAACGCTTTTCCTGCGTTTTAAGATATTCCTTATCAATTTCGGTACATAGAAGTCATAATCTAACTTGTGGCATTATTTACCTCCTTCCTCTTTTACCGTCAATAATCCAGTCGTCCCGCATTGCGCCATCGTCCGAAAGCACCGTCAATAATTTCCCGTTTGGTACGTTCCCGGTAAATCTTCGATTTCCAGTAGCCGATACGTACCTGTATGTATCTCCATGTCTCGATGTATGCCCGGTTCAAGTGTTGCTCAATGCTGTCCAGCGACTTGTTCACGGACTCCAGTACCATAAGCAGGTCGCTGGTCGAGCAGGCCGCTGCGCCCGTGGCATACAGCACGAGGTCGCTCACCGACTTATAGAGGTGTTCGCCCTCGTTGGCGATGTCCCGTATTGCTTTTTCATTGATAGTCAGTATCAGTGCGTCTGACGGCTCGATGTTCCCATGTTTCAGGATTTTCTCATGGAAAGCCTCCAGCATGGTCTTATAGTCACCGATACGGTCACTTACCGAACTGTAGGTATCCTTCACGTTCAGCACCGTCCGCAGGGACTGGTACATCACGTCGATGACATCAAAGGCACGGGTATAGCGGTCAAGGTCGATATTTACTTCCTTGTATTTGCCCGTCTCCTCACGGCTGTACTCGTGCAGCAGTTGGTTGCTGTATTCCAGCGTGCTTCGGGCCAGCAACAGGCTGCGTTGTTTTTTGTGGTCATTTATGTACGCTTCCACCGACACGATATCGAATGTCCATTGGCCCTTGGCGACATCGGGTAGTAGCGCAAGCAACGTAATGGCTATCAGTATAGTGCGTTTCATGGCCGTACCTCCTTTCTGCCACTTCGGGATGTCCGTGCGTTTTCTACCCAGCGGTCATGGCACTCTTCCACGAGTGTCAGCCTACGCCCCTCGTCCGTATCGAGTTCCGGTAGCACATCCTTCAGTACGTCGATGATGTTCCGCTTGTAGTGCATCATCTTCTCCAAGGATACGAGGTCGGCGTATATTTTCGTGATACGTGAATCCACTTCTCGTGCGATTTCGAGGCGGTCACTTGACCAAAGCAGGTGGTACACGTCGCTATTCGGTACTTCTTCCATAGGTTCTGTACGGGCATACTCGGTAGTGATTTTACAGTTGGGATATTCCCGTGCGATTTCCGATATGCGATTATTCACGATTTTAGTCTTTTCCTCGTTCGACAGGTTCGGATCGAGTGTCAGTACATCGGCAACGTGCGTGTCTGTGTATGCCGAAGTCAATTCCCAACTGATTTGGATAATAGCACGGTGAATCTTGATACCCAAAAAGTATTTCGGCTTCCGTGCGATAGAAATAGTCGCACGGAACGTAATGATACCATTGATGTTCGGCATCGTCGCCTTACGGACGAACGTATAGCCGCTCCATGTACCTCCGTCCTGCCAAGTGAGGCTATAGGCTGTCTTGCAATCCTGCATGATAGCCGGTAGGCGGTAGTAATCATCTGTCGGCACATCGTTCTCTGCTTCCGCTTCCTGCTTCGCATCTGCGTACTTCTTCTGTTTTTGTTGCCACTCGGCAAGTTCGCTTTTCAGTTCCTCGATACGTGTCCGGTTGGAGTTATATTGTTGCCGGTAAGCTGCTGCGTCTTCCACGCTCGCCTCGGCAATTTTTTTCAGAAGGTCGGCGTTTTCCTTTTCCAAGGCACTAATCTGAGATTGAAGAACGGCGACTTGATTGTCCGCTTCCCGTATCAGTGCGTCCAGTTCTGAAAGATCCAGTTCGTTCTCCGTTACCGAGGTCTGCATGACGCACTCTTTGGAATGGGCGTCCAGTGAGCCGCCACACTTGCGACACTTGTATTGTGTCGAGCCTTGTCCCAGCGTCGCCCCGTCTGAACAGGTTACACTGATGGTCACGCTTTCGCATCCCTGCAATTTTGCAGCGTCCGTCGCCTGATAATAGTTCCGTGCATCGGATGCTATGTAATAGACATAGCCTTCCTCGTTGTCATTGAACTCCGAGAGGCGGGCATTGAGTTGCGCTTTGAACGTATTCAAATCCATCGAATAGGAGTCGAAGACATCCTCATAGACCACCTCCGTCCGATTCCAACTCTGTGTCACGTGTATCTCGTAGGCGTATGCCTTCTTTGTCTGTTTGTTACCCTTACTGATGATATAGGCCTGTTGTCGGGTATTGATAGTATAGGTGTAGCCATCGTTGCTATTGTTGAGCTGTTGTACTCGACTTCTTGACCATCCGGCATACCGTTCTGAATTGGCGAGGGTCTGCTCCCGTTGCGAAGCGTTCGGATAAAATCCCGGATCACTCGTGTTAAAGCGTGTCCATGCACCCCCGTTCAATATGCTGTTGTCGTCTGTCGGTGGGTAGTAGTCGCATAGAGAAATGCTTCCTTGATCACGCCGTGCGATATACCACCGTTGCGTGTAATAGTTCCCGACAGCATTGTCCATATAGTCGGTCATCCACGATGTGAGGTCGTAATTGCTGAAATTGAACAATGCGGCCACGCTATCCTGACCGCCCACCATGTCGATTAGCAGACTGCCGATGTCATGTTCCGCCTGCTCGAAGAGAGTACCGTAGTGTTCATACAGGTTGCCGATTTCATTGACTTTGCCACCCAACAGGTCATGGAACGCACTACTTTGCAGTAGAGCGTCACCGAGGTTCTCCATACCTGATGTTGCCAGCCCTACGCCCATGTTATAAAGGTTGTCAATGTCGCCCTTTAAGTTCTCAATCGTGAAATTGCCCGGCACTTTGGTAAAGTTGTCCAACATCCGTTGCCAATCGGTACCGCCCAGTTCTGCGAGGTTCAGCAAGGTGGCAATGTCGCGGTCAATTTCCAGAAAAGCGATGTCCGAGAACGACAGCGTGCTGTTTGTCACCACACTTTCGAACTGCATACACAGGCTCTTCGTATCGTCGCACACTTTCATCAGGTAGCTGCCCCAGTGGATTGCTGTTTGTGGTGAGCGCAGCATCAGCTTCGCCACCACCCATATTTTCGGCATGATTTTTTCTGCCACCATGTGGTAAATTCGACGATAGTAGTAATTTTCCGTGCTGCTGCACCAGATGCCAAGGTCGGACAGAGCCTTGTGTTCCAAAAATTTGGAAGAAAATATCCCTGCTGCCGCCACTTCTGCCGCCGTATAGTGTTTCAGAATATCATCCACCTGCTCGCGGTAGTAGCTTTCGGCTACTGCCTCCGTGCCGAATGCTGCGGCCATGGCCGCCACGGTACGAGCGTCATAGTTCACGCTGTAATATTGTGCGTGAACATGCTGTGTCAGGGCAGGCAATAGGATAACCCAAAAGATAAACAGCCGTTTCATCGTTTCAGACCTCTTTTATGTATTCCGGTTCCTTGTGATTGAAATACCACCGTTCAGATTCGATACAATTCTCCGTGACAAGTCGGCAGAACATATCATGTATGATGGTAGTATCCTTGATGGCCCTTTTGATCCGGGCTTCTTGGGAGCCGAACCATCTCAAAAAGAAAGGCTGGTTTAGATAAGTTTCGCGCACGGTCTGATAACGTAGCCATCCCAAGTCACTTAGTCTTTTTTCACTCATCGGACTACTGTTCAGTTCCCTGAATAGTTCTTCTCGAAACCTGTTTTCATCGAAGACAGGTTTGCTGTTACATAGCCTGTCGCACATATCGTAAAACTCCTTTTCTTTGGGGTTTTCTTCATAATACCGGTTCAAATACGCTTCCAGTTCTACATCGGACATACCCAACCGAAGGGAATACTCTGCCAACAACCGTTCGATGGCGGCTACTTTGTCCGGTGTCATGTCATCCATGCGGAGCAGGTTCTCCTTGGACAGCATACAAAACTCCCGGAGGGACAAAACAGTGAGTTCCGGATTGCTGACAGAGATTTGTTCGCGCGTCAAGCTGCTTTCAAACCCCATCATATTTATCCCGTAGCCCAGTGACAGGGTGATTAAAATCCTTTTCGTTTTCATTATGATGTTATTTTAGTGGTTAAGTTCAGTACACATCCCGCTTCATTAACTTTCTGCGCAAACGGCAATGCCTTGCCGATACCGCTGGTATTCCAGTCGCGGCAATATGCCTCGATAGCCTCTTGGTGGCTGCATTGTAACTCGCGCTTGTAAAGCTTCAGAGCCTCTTTCTCCGCCCGTTCGGTCGTGTAAGTCATGTAGCACTCGCGCGGTTCTTCCACGCCATAAACACCGCTGGTCGTGCCCCGACGGATAAACACCTCGCGGAAGAAGCTGCGTCCTTCCTTGTTTTCAAGGCGGTTAATGGTAAAAATTTTCTTACAGTCCACGTCCGTTAGGCCAAGAATCGTCTTGATGGTGTCGAAACGTTCCTTGAATTTGCTCTGGTCAAGCAGCATCACCACATCCGAGTTATTGATGATGGCCTCTTTCACGATTTCGCTGCCGATGATGTCTTGTATTTCCTGTGTCACCACGCCCACACTGGCCCAGAATTTACGCGCTGTTTTGTACATAAATTTAATGTACTCCGCCATCAGCGGGCTGGCGATGGCTTTCCATGCTTCCTCGATGACAAGGACTTTGCGGTTCTTCTTGATGCGCATTTTTTGCAAGAAAACATCCATGATAATCAGCGTGACCAAAGGAAAAAGCAGCGGGTCATCTTTTATGCTGTCGATTTCGAAGACCACGAACGTCTCGTCGAACAGCGAGCTGTCCATGTTCTCGTTCAGCGTTTTTTCGTGGTTGCCGCCCAAATAGAAGTCCTTCATCATATAGCGGTATGTCGAGAGGTCGATGCCCGTGATACGGTTCTCCTCACAGATATCCGGGATGCGCTGCACGGAATATTCATAGAAAGAGTTGAATGACAGTTCCTCCACTTTCAGTTCCTTGCGTCGGCCCTCTATCTCGTCAATGATACCCTCGATGCGGACCGCGCGTTCCCGTTCGCTTTCGTGCCGCTTCTCACTGCTGTTGCGGTCATCAATAACGAGGCTCTTACGCAAGTCCTCACGCTGTTGGGGTGTGAAGCCCTCGAAACCATTGAAGTAGGCGTCGTAATATTCCGTGATGACGTGCTCTATCAGACGGTCTTCCGTCTTTGTGACCGTTCCCTGCGTACCTTTCCAGATAAGCAAGACGAGGTTTTTCAAGAATCCCGTTTTTTCTACGTTCATCTCTTCCCGATTGATGCGGAACGGATTCATCGTGATGGGCCGTTCCTCGGTATAGCTGATATACTTGCCGCCGAAATACTCGCATAGCCCCTCGTATGAGTTACCCGTATCGACCATTACCACGTCCGTCCCCTGTTCATGCAACTGGCGCACGACGGAGTTCATGTGGAAACTCTTTCCGCTGCCCGAAGGCCCCAGGCAGAAAAAATTCGAGTTGTCGGTCAGCTTGTTCTTTCCCTCTTTTCCCGTGATGTCGATAGCTACCGGAACACCTTGACGGTCAGTATAATAAATTTTTATCGGCGTTTCCTCACTATGCTGCACCCGTTCCTTGTACATCAGGCATACCGCAGCGTCGGAGAGGGTCAGAAAACGGTCATATTCCTCGTTCAGGCTGTAACAGTTGCCCGGAAATGAACTGACGAACAGTTCCAGTTGGTTGTATGCACGCTTACTGATATGTATGCCCATGCGCCCAAAAGCGTTTTCCAAGTGATTCGTGCATTTTTGAAGGTCGGTGTCGGCAGGCACGCCCACCACCATGTTGAAGTGCGTGTACACGAGCAGTTTGCTTTCACGGGCTATTACGTCCTGTACCTGCTTGATGTCCTCTACGGCCATTTGGTTACTCGGATTGGGGATGCTTGCGTGCCGGTTCTTCTTTTTGTCGAGTAATGCCAGTTCACGCTTCTGACTGGGCAGGAAAATAATTTGGTTGTACACCACCGTTTCTGCGTTCGGAATATTATCCACCACCGAGACAAGATCCACTGGCATCTCGGTATTATTCACCTCGATATTGGTATAGGGACGTATCAGCGAGGGGAGTGCGGCGCAGTCCACGTCCACGAGGCTGTACACCTTACAGCGTTTGTCACCCATAGATACCGTTTCGTCGTCAGCCTTGACATTCGTCATCGAGACCGTACGGTCTTTGAAGTTCATCGCAAAGTAACGGTCCACATATTCGCTTGCCTCGGCTTTGTTCAGGAATTTCACTTGTACACCGCTGTCGCGTAGTAGGTCTCGAACCTTATAAATCTTCACGAGGAAATCGCGCCATTTCTTGCTATCGTAAGAGAAAAGACGGCTCTTCTTGGCTTCCTGTGTGATAGTCAGATAGCAAAGGCTGTCCGTGTACGGACGCCCATTAAAATAACGGAAGTACGATGCCGAAAGAAATTCTTGATTATGCTCCGGCTCCTTCGCGAACTGTTTTCTCACGAAGATGTCCTGTTTGTGTAAGGCATATCCTTCGCCCAGTGTTTGCGCAAGGGCAGAGAATAGATGCGTGAAATCGTAATAGCTGTCAATGTCCGCCGAATACTTCTGTACCGGATTTTCGATTTTTAAGACGGCGGAATATTCACCCGTCTTGGTGTACAGCACACCCACACCATCTGTATCTTCCACAGAGAAATAGATATTCTGAAAGATGTGCTTACGCTTGCCGCCCGTACCGAACGTATAGACTGACAAGGCCATACCCGTACATAGGGCGATGAAAAATAAAATGATATATAGGGTCATTCCGATATGCGTTCATTAAATAGGGGCAGGTCTGCCTCGGCTGGAGGCGAACCCGCCCGCGTTCAACAATCAATCAGCCACACACATTGCCGTGATGGTTTTTCTTATAGTCATACTTTGTGCGAATAGGCATACACATACACTCCACGTTTTACATTTTTGCTGTGCAGCCCTTTTCGCTGTTTGAGGATGATAAGCACGATTCCCGCAGATAAGACAGTTGCCAATACGACCAGTCCGGCCACAAAGCCCATAAGACAGTAGGCGGCGATAAAGCCCACAATGGCTCCACCAGCCACGCCTGCCGCCCAATAGATGTAGCGACCTTGTAATCCCATCAGCTCCAAAGGCCGTTGTAACCCCTTGAACAGCGGATAATCCGGATAACGTCCGTCATTAATCATTTCTTGACTGTTTATGCGTTAATTCCGAAGAATAGAGGTAATGCTTGGGCTGCCGCAATCAAGAAAAGGCACGCCCCAACTACCATCATAATCTTCTTCTTGACATCCTGTTCCTCGTTGTTCATGGCGATATACACCGAAATAGCTCCGATGATGGCCACGACACCAGCAATGGCATAGCAGAGTTTGACCATGACAGGAACGTATTTCACGATTTCCTCCGAATAGTTAATTTCTAATATAACTTATTTATATTCAGCATGTTTGCATGTGTCTATTATAGAGATGTTCCCAAAATGAGGCTATGATAATATTGCTTTTTGAATGGTTATTTTATTGTATTCTCAAGCTGTTTTCATGGCGTTAAAAGACGATGATTTGAATAAAAACGTGCGAAACACTTTTTAACGGTTGTTTCAGTCCAAAATGGAAAAAATAAACGTGTTCTATTGCCTTTAATTAAGATTGATAAAGAGAGTGTAATTGTTGGGATATAGAAGCGTGTTTGCAGCCGAAAAATAAGATGAACCATGAAGACGGCTTACCTTTACGAAGTAAAGGGAGATAAAAAATAATGCTGGCGAAAAAAGAAAAGTCCACGATTACAACTTTCATCAAATAACAGCTTAGTTTCACGGAAAGAATTTATTTTTTCCCTAATTTCGATTTACAATTGAAGAGAGGAACAGTTATCATGTGCAATTCATGTAAAAATGTGCAATACAATCAAAACATGCTGATAATCAATTACTATTGTAAGAAATAAATAAAAATGCTCCCATTTTGAAACCGAAAGATATTAAAAGTCGAATTATTCTTTCTGAAGTTTTTATTTAGTAGAGTGAAGAAAACCAGCCTTTTATAAGTGATTTATGTCTTTTTTGCGTATCTTTGCATTTGGATTGAGTAAGCTCTCTCCAAGATATATAGAAAATAAAGAAGCGTTATGCTTATCTCGAAGTCGGGAACGTAGGAAATTCAAGACTATTCAGAGGGAAAAGCGTAATGGTTTCTCACGCTATAGCGTGGGCTGCTATTACCATACTCTGAATAAAGGTTATTCCTACGACCTCCGACTTAGAACGTGGCATTTGCAGTTCCACGCTTCGTGGTTTAATAAAATAGCTCTAAGGACTGCGGAGTTCATAAAAATAAATGATGAACAGATTTGGATTCCTTAAAAACATTTGTATGTCGGGAAAAATGTTACTGTGCCACAACGACATAACAAAATCAATCTTAGTCCTATTCATGAGTCTTTTCCTATGTACAGAAGCCTTTGCTGATTATTACCGTGTGACTGCTCCAAATGGGCTTAATGTACGTGCTTCGGCTAACAAAAACAGTGAAGTACTGGGGCAATTATCCCAAGGTAATGTTGTTGATGTAATTTCCATAGAAAACGGATGGGCTAATATCAATTATAACGGCTGGCAAGGCTATGTCAGTACATCGTATTTGACAGCCGTAACAGACAAAGGAGAAACGGGTACTTCTACAGAAAAGGAATCGTGGAACTTTTTTTCGTGGCTGTTTAATACAGAAGGTGAATCTGCGTGGTTCACTGGGTTAAAATGGATCTTCTTTCTTGGTGTTGCTATCTTCCTTGTCAAGATAGCATTGGTGGTAATTGGCAGAATGCTTGGTTTTGGGTTTGTACTTGGAATCATCGCTTTGCTGATAGGGTTCATAATCAAATGGATTGGTTGGATAGAAACAGATACAATGTGGAATATCGCCAAATGGGGCTTTTACATTGGTAATGTTTTGGGCTTGTTAGATTCATTCGTTCATTTTGGGGATGTGCTTAACGATGCAGCCGACACAGGAAGTAATTCTTCTTCAGGTGGTGATGACGGATTGAAACGCTATTCGGTGATGGTTGACGGTCAAGAGTATATACTTACTCAAGATTTCAAGACCAGCGAATGTGACTACACCGATCAATTCGGCGGTAAATGGGGATACGGCAGTTCCGGTTTTTACCGCAAATAAACATATTTCGTAGTTTTACTAAATTAAAAAATATGAAGCGATTTATCTTTTTGATGTGCGTAATGACTCTTGGAGTTTTTATAATGGCTCATACAGCCACCGCACAAACGAATTTTTCTATTCCTCCCAAAAGTTATCCGGCAAAAGTGCCTTTTAAATGTGATGCCGGGGTAGATCGGTATTGGCATGTCACAAGCGTCACTTGTACAGGTCGTGCCAATGGCGGTTACAAGTTTCTGATAAAGGGAACGGCACAGAAAACGAGCCGCAGTTTGTCAATAGACTTGTTCTATCTTATGCCGGGTAATCGGCTAATGAATGCAGGAGCCTATTTCTTTCCGAGCATTGAAGAAGGAAAACCTTTTAGCTTTGAAATTGTCTCGGCTTTCTCCGGTTATGCTCCTTCCAAGTTCAACGGCTTTTTAATCTCCAGTGAGGTGTTACAAAAGAGCTTGCTTAGGGAACAAGAAGAGAAGGAATCGACAAGTAATGATACCTCTACAAGAAGGTTTGGTATGCCGACAACAAACAAAACAGAACCGGAACAAGAACCCGAAAAACCCAAGGCAAGCCCTAACAAAGTGTACTTATCTACCGATGATGCAATAGAGCAACTACCGGAATTTCCCGGCGGCATGCAAGCGTTTATGAGCCATATTTCGAAAAGTATACGTTACCCGTGGATATGCAAGGAACAAAAAATACAGGGTAACGTACTTGTCGGCTTTGTAGTGGAGAAAGACGGTTCGGTGTCGAATGTGACCGCTTTAAAGAAAGTGCATGCCAATCTGAATACCGAGGCTATAAGGGTGGTCAAATCTTCACCAAAATGGAAACCCGGTTTAGTGGAAGGTCAGCCTGCACGTGTTCAAATGGCTGTATATGTAAATTTTAAATTGTAATTTTCATAAATGATAAATGAAATGAGAGCATTGAAATTTTTCATAGGCTATGCTTGTGCATTTTTCTTCATGGCAGGTATAGTGATAAGTTGCGATAGCGGAGGTAAGAACAATGACAAGCCTTATACTCCGTTGTATGTTTATTTCAATCCTTTGCAGTTAGATATGAATATGGAAACTTTAATGCCATACTTTGTGAATTATCCTACAGATTGGGCAAAAATGGGATTGAGAGACTACCCGATGACAGTGACTTACGAATACAGTTATCCTGCCTGGGGAGTCACGGGTTCTTCGCAGTATGCGTTTCTCTCCAATGGTCGCTTGTCAGAACAACGACGTACCTCATTCAACGTTGGTGCAACCGGATTTGATGTGGTTTCGTTTGAATATGACAGCAATTCGAGCCTTGTTAAAATCAAATCTGTAGAAGACGGTCGCTATAAACGTCGGTACAACGATAACGGTTTTATTTATGATGCTGCAGGCAGACTAACCCGACGAGAAAGAGACCGGGGAGGAAATCCGGGCACGTGGGACTATCTCTATGAGTATCATGAAAATGGAGCTTTAAAATCCATACTGCCGGAAAAAGAAAATTCCTTAGCCAATGAAGCCGGTGTGACACTCTACAAATTTCAAATAGATTCTCTTGGACGGATTGAGAAGATTGAAAACATCAAACCCACAAACATCTTCTTAAAAGACATCAGCGAGTATAAAAGAGAAAAATCGGTGACGGTATTTTCCTACACGGACAATCTGTGTACACAGGCCGTGGAAAAGATTCCCGTTAAGTTTGACCAAGGTACAGAAACATTGACCTGTACGAGTGCCTTTACTTACAATTCACATGGCGATTTAGCCACGTGGACTTACTCGGGTGGAGTGTATAAGAGTAAAGGCAACAGTTGGCGTGTGGATGATATGACATTCACTGTCACTTATGAATATATTTATGATGAAAAAGGCAACTGGACACAAGCCAAGATAATATTTCCGTCAAATCTTGACGAAATTCCTGCCTTACGTACCTATTATAAAGCTACAAAAGACGGTTTTACATCCAACCAAGACCGTTCATCGTCAACGAAAAATGGCGATACACCTTTCTTGACCGTTAATCGTACTATAAGTTATTATGATGAGGAGATGATGAAGAATGAAAGCTCGACAAGCGGGAATAAAGAAAAACAGTCTGCAGAGGAACTGCTCTATAAAGGTACAGACACGTATGGACTTTTGGGTAAAGTAAAATCGGTGACGGAGGAGCACGAATGTTTGAAATTCGACCAGTCGGGCAATCTTGTATATCAGAAAAACAGCTTTGATAAAGAAACGACATACACATATCTTACACCTACATCTTATAATGTAAGTGGCTGGGGAGAAGCTGTAGTCAATATAGCAATAAAGGACGGATTACGTTCCGATATGGATTCGGACACCAACACCGAACTCAACCACGAGTACACGTTTGACAGTAGCCAACGACTTATCAAGCACGTATTTTGTTCACAAATGGCAATGGTTACATGTACCTACCAATATAAGGGGAATGATAAATACCCCTCAACCATGATAGAGGAACATCCCGAAGAAGGTGTAACCACCTATCATTATACCTATACGAAGTTCGACAAGAAAAACAATTGGACGGAACGAAAGGTTAGCTATGCCACTGAATATGATGACTACGATGATGACATGAATTATATCGGGAAAAAACAAACATGGCCAGAAGAATACATTGAGAAAAGAGCCATTGAGTATTGGTAAAGTGAACTAACAGTTATAACTGAAAATTTAAACATCGGAGCGGTTTGAAAATCACTCCGATGTTTTTTATATTCGTTGGGAGGGAGACCTGCCAAACGTCATCATACTTCTAAAAGTAGTTTCTTTATTTTAGTAGCTTACGGTTGTTGTTATCACCCTCTAACACTTTCATCTGTTGAATTGCAATCTGATTAAGTTTAACTAACCGTTCACCCTGCGGAATGCCTTGGTCTATGAATACCGCATTGAGGTTTTCCATATTCGATAGGCAGATCAATTCGTTAATGGATGCATAGTCACGGATATTCCCCTTCAGTTCGGGGTGTTGTTCACGCCACATCTTGGCGGTCATGCCGAACATCGCCACATTCAGCATATCTGCTTCGTCAGCATAGATAATGCTGGCTTGTTTGGCGGTTACCTCTGCCGGGATAAGGTTCTGCTTGATTGCATCGGTATGTATGCGGTAATTTATCTTGGATAGCTCACGTTTGGCAGACCAGCCTAATTGGGTTTGTTCCTGTTCTTTCAGACGTTGGAACTCTTTCAACAGATAGAGTTTGAATTGGGGAGAAACCCAAGAGGCAAATTCAAACGCAATGTCCTTATGGGCATAAGTGCCGCCATAGCGTCCGGCTTTTGCAATAAGTCCTCTCGAATTCGTCTTTTCAGTCCATTGCTTCACTGAAAGAATAAACCGGTTCAGCCCGGCTTCATTTTTAATTCCCTCGAATTCGGGGGAATTAAAATCCGGATTGTACATTTCTTCCCATATTCCAAGGAACTCTATCGTATTTTTGTTGCGTAACCATTTTTCGATAAGAGCCAGTCCGTTCTCTATGTTACGCACCATATCCGTTAATGATATATAATCCTTGTCATCGTGGTTGATGATAGTTATCTCTGTATTCTGAACTTTAATTTTTGCCATAATATCCATTAGTGATTACTGTGTACAAAGGTATAAACTTTGTTTCAATACTGGTAGGAATACCACCTAATTAGTGTAAATCTGTTATTTTTATTTTCCCCTCTGTTACCGTCTATGATTATGCCAAACGGTAAAACCGATAATGGCTGAGTTACTGATAACCATAAAAGCAAGGAATATCCACGAAAGGCTTTGTAACCGCTTTATATGGAAAAATTCGCAGTTTACCCAAAACACGATTCCAAAGAACATGGCAAGAAGCACAAACGTGGTCGCAAAACAATAGAAAAGGTTGTCAGGAACAGTTATACGTTCGGTCTGCTTGCGGATCACTCTTTCATGTTCCGCTATCCGTCGCTCCATTTTCTGATACCGGTTATCTAATTGTCCTACCAGCTCTGTGCCTTGCTTTTCAATTGTATCGCTAAACATACGGCAGAAGTTGTTCTGCACTTCCGTCAAATGCTGAATGGTTTCGGGTGGAATAACCACCGTAGAAGCGTTACGAATATCATCCAGCCTTTTGTCAAGTGTGGTGTCAAGTTTGTCTGTCTTCTCGCAAAGCGTTTCTGTCGCATCGCAAACAGCAACTAACTGACGACTGCATTTCTTGACCTCCTGCAAAAGCTCTGCCGCACTTTGTACTTCAGAAGCATTGTTAATCTCTTCCTGAATCCTGCTGATTCCCATTATGTCTTTGCTCATAGATTATTACCTCCTTATTCCTGCTTTCGGTTTCTTGCCCAAATGACGGGTTGCCGCATTCATACAGCGACGTGCCCATTTCATATCGTCCTCGTCCTTATCCCTCCACGGCAGTTCGCTTTGACTACCACCACCTCCACTACCTGCCGGAGCTTGGTTTAATGCCGCCAGTTCAACAAAGATTGCTGCTGCCAGATTGGTAAGTTCAACGGAATTGGCAACAGTCCGGTAGTCGTATTCATCTTCAAAAAGGTTCATGACTTTTTCAGGAAGATAGTACTTGTAACTTTCCCCTTCGTATTGGATTGTGTACGGAATAGTGCCGGTTTCCCATTGTGAATAGTCATGTGTCGGAACTGGCTGCATTTTTGCAACCGGCTTCGCTTCCGTTTGTTTCTCCTTGGTAGGCATTTTGATTTCATCTGCCGGATGAAGTGCGTTCCATGTTTTGGGCAGATTTGCAACGGTAAGTCTCCGACCTTTGCCCAAGTCTGAAGCCTTGTAACTTGCATTACCCATGACAAGTGCGTAACCGTGGATGCGACCTTGTTTGTCAGGACGTGTAATGACTTTGTAACCCATACCGGTAAGCATGGAGAAATATTTCTCCATATTCCACTTCTGCATTTGTTGCAAGATGTTCATGCAGTCTTTACCAACTTTTTCTATATTCTTCTCACGTACTTTTTTTGCCGTTTTCCAGCCTCGTTTGCGTGCGACTCTTTCAGCTGCGACTTGCGCACGTATATGTGTCATATGGTCGTTGTTGACACAGTTGTTTTCATCCACCCTGCAAGCGGCACAATGCAAATGCGGTATTCCGCTTTTGCTCTCGGTGTGTAACCAAACACTATATATTGAACCCGCAATGTTGGTTTTGGGTGAATCGAGCTTTCCTGTTTTCTTGCTAAAATGCTCGTAATTGTCGTATTCATGAAGAAAGTCCTCCCATAGTTCTACCCAGTCCTCCTTGGTGAAATCCTTGACATATTCAGGTGGCGGGCTTACCTCAAAGCGGATTACATCGTTTTTGATGCGTTGAAAAGGTGCGGTTTTCAGTTTTATCTGTTCCCATATCCCCATTGCGTCAAGACCGGACGGCAGGTGATTGTCCTTAATGTGATAAATGAGTTCGGGATGCTCTTTGTTCTTGCTCTCGCCCATGATGTAAGCAAGAAGGTTAATGCCGTGCGATATGGACTTGGATTTTCCTATCATATTCAAGTAATGTTTAAGTCTCGTTTTCCGTTTCTGTCGGTAATGCATTCGGAATGTTCATGCGGTTGAGAAATGCAGAAAGACGCTGCATTTCGTTGTTGATAGCCTGTCCCCATTCCAACATGAAATCATATCGCCGGAACAACGCAAGCCGTTCCTCACGGCTAAGAGCTTTCAAAGCGTTGGCGTAGTTTGTTACGTCCGCACGGGTGGCGGCAAACTCCTTCATGGCTGCAAGCTCGTTGTCTGTCAGCCTTGCCTTGGGACGGTAGTTATAAGCCCTTGCCAACAGGTAAGAGCTTACGGACATTCCGCACCGGTCAGCCAGCTTTTTTATATCTGCCTTTTGTGCCGGGGACACCTTGACGGTAATGGTCACAGACCGTCTCCGTTCAGGCGGCAGTGTCCTCTTTGGTTGTTCGTCTTCCATTTTATATAGCTTTTTTAAAAGAGGGAAAAGGTGTGAGCCTGCGAACGGCTTGCATCTGCGAGCCTGTGAGCAGCGAGAGAGCTTAGAGGGTTGCCTGTACGAAGTAAGGTAACACCTAAGCATATCTCGTTAACGAGTACGCCTTACTACCCTTATAACCGTCCTTGGGACTGTCCGGACACCGGATAGGACAATCCGGCTTGCCCCAAGGACAACAGCCTATTGTTTGCCTCCGTTGGGAGCATGTTCCACCGGACGTGAGGGCAGATTTTGGCGTGCTTGTTCTATTATCGCATTGTCGGCTGTGATTTGCATGAGTGAGATAGTTGCAGATACCAGCTTGTCCTTTTCCAAAAATGGTGAGACAGACTGCATCAATATTTGCGCACGAGCCTGACGATGTGCCAGCAACTTGGTGTATTCGTTGCCGTCCTCCTTGTAGTAGCCTTGGTTGAGATACTTGTGGATAAACAGCAACTCTCCTGCGCTTACAGATTTTACATCGCCATTCTTTCCGGCTATATCCACCATGACACGGATTGCATCAGCTTGGTAAGAGGTGCATTTCCTAAGAAAATTCAAGATGTTCTGATTTGTTGAACCGATAGCGGAACGGGGTGTTTTCACCTTGGAAACATGTGTTTCCTCCATTTGAATTTTACTTTCCATACGTTTTATTATTAGGTTTGTTACAATTACTCTAACGGCTTTGCCTGTTTGTTTGCGGTAAGGATTTTCTTCACGTCACTTAGGGCATATCTCTTATGACTGCCTACATGGGCAGGGACGAGATAGCCTTTGCGTTCCCATTGCCACAAAGTTGTACTGCACACGCCACACATTTTTGAAACTTCCTTTGCAGTGATCCATGTCTCTTTGTTGTTGGCTTCCTGTTGGTGTGCGAGTTCAAGGGCTTTCGCCTCTTGTGCCTTTGCAATCAAACGGTCTGCAAAAGCGACTAAATCCTCTGCGGTGACTTCAAACTTCATTCGTCCACCGGCTTCTATCATGCTGTATAAATCCATACTGTTTTTATTTTTAAAGGTTGAATAATATTTTTGTTATGCTTATTGCAATTGCTGAATCATCGCTTTTTTCATATCATCGTCAATGGTACGGTAACGTGCGAATGCCCGGCTGCCGTTGGCGTGTCCCGACATGGACGATATAAGGTTCGGGTCTTGTACCACTTTGTAGAGATTGCCCACAAATGTTTTCCGTGCCGTGTGTGAGGTGGCTATCTCACACAGAGGGTGCGCCTCCGTTTTATGTGTAAGGGAGTTGATGACAGAAACAGTTCTGTTCAGTCCTGCTTTGCGCATGACTGCCCGAATCCCCTTATTATAGTCGGATACATTGTAGTGGGGAAACAAGGTGAGTGTATTCCGTTTCTTGTACACTTGGTATATTTCCATTGCCTTGGGCGTAAGTGGTACACGTACTGTCCGTGCGTCATGCTTCATGGTTTTGTGTGGAATGTATTCCAATACTCCGTCAATGACGCTATCATTGGTAAGACGGAGCAAATCACCGAAACGACATCCTATCATGGACTGGAAAATGAACATATCACGGAACACGGAAAGATGCGGTTCTTCTGAAAGGTCAAGTTCAATCATCTTGTTACGTTCCTCCAAAGTAAGGAAGAAAGGCGTGCCGTAAACTGATTTCGGCAGTTCGTAACGGTCGAAAGGGTTGTTCTTGGTGATACCTTGGCGGACAGCCCACTTGACTACGGTACGTAACCGGGAGAACACCGAATGAAGGGTGTTGTCGCCACGTGGTTTTGTCCCGGCACTTTTGTTGACACCCTTGTACATGTCAGGATAGAGATAGAAATACTCATGCTCGTGTACGAGATAGTTGTACAAGTCTGTAAGGTCTGCGGCTGTAATGGCGTCCACGCTCATGGTGTAATTCTTCTTTCTTTTGATTTGACGTTGGTATTGTTCAAAACGTTCTATTTTTCCTACCAAAGAATGAACTACAATCTGTTGCCGTCTATCAAAATCTTTGGATTCAATGTATTGGTCGACAATTACTGACAGTTTGACTTCCACACATTTTGTTCCCTCCAGTTTGTATGCTTGCGGATGATGAAAACAAAAGATAGTCTTTTTAAGCCATTCGCTTGTTGCACCTTTGAAGTAAGTGCGGCTTATTTCCCTGATGAGCTCTTGTACGGCAGAATTGAAAGCAAGCCGTTCCGCATCGGAAATAATAGTCACTCTGGTTTTGTACCCCATGCGCTTACTGTCCCATTGCTGCGGGTGAATACTCAACTCCGAAGCGGCTTTAAGGTCACAGTTGCAGTCATTGTCACGCACACGGAAATATACCGTGGCTTTCGTCTTACTCTTGGTCTTTCGTAAAAATGCTGTTACGTTCATAACTCGGATATTATTTGAGGTTGTTAATCAGTTCACTTTTGATATTGTCGTCAATGCTGCGATAACGTGTAAATGCCCTGCTGTTTGGCGAATGCCCTGTTAAAGAGGCTACCAGTTCTTGGTCTTTCACTTTGTTGTAAAGATTGGCGATGAACGTCTTGCGTGCCGTATGTGAAGTGGCAATATCACAAATGGGACGTTGCTCTTCTTTCCGGGTAAGCGGATTGAGTATTGTTACTTTGCGGTGGATGCCTGCGAAATCCAGTATCATCTTGATATACTCGTTGTATTGCGGTTCTGAAATGACAGGGAATAAACGTGGAGAGTAATCGGCATAACGTTCCACAATTTGTTGTGCTACCGGATGCAGCGGCAGGCGAACCAGTTCCGTTTTGCCGTTTTTCAGATTCTTACCGGGTATGTATTCCAGCCAGCCGTTATTGATTTGTGTGCGCTGTATGGTGAACAAATCCCCCATGCGACACCCCACAAAGCATTGGAAAAGAAACATGTCCCTTACAAGCGGAGCATGGAAACTACAGCCATAGGTCGCATTTATCAGCTTATCCCGTTCTTCGGGCAACAAGTAATAAGCATCACCGTACACATGACGGTGGGTATTGACTTCCTGAAAAGTCAGATCATCGGTGTAGCCTTTCTTCACGCACCAGTTGAGAAAGGCTTTCAATCTTGTCCCTCCACTGCAAGCGGAATTTCTGGATGAGGGGCGCATGGTCTGTCGGTATATCTCAAACCGTGAATAGAAGTCGGGATATTTCGTGTAATAGGTGTACTCGTGTTCTATATACTTCATGAAGTCAAGGAGTAATTTTCGTCCAAAGGTTTCTGTCTTAAGTTCAAAGTCACTGTTGCCCATAATCTCACGCTGCCATGCCTCGTAGCGTTCCAGCCTGCGGAATATAGCTACGATAGCCCCTTTGTGTGATGTGCCGCCTTTTGCTTCCTCCAAATATTGTTCTGCCCGTTCAAAAAAGGATGTACCCCATACTTTGGCAGGCTTTTCTTCCTCCTCCTTATTGTCGGGATGAAAGTATTCATTGATGAGCCGGGCGAGCCATTCTTTGGTGAACCCCTCTTGAATATTCTCGTTAACCAGTTTCAAAAGTTCATCCAGTTGTCGGTTGAACTCTTGCTTTACCTCTTTGGGGGCATTACTCTTTGCGCTATAACCGGGTACATTCTTATCCCAGTGGATAGCGTCGATAAACAGTCCTGTACTTACCTTAAAATCGACTTTGCTTGCTACTTCTTGAACCCGGATGTAAACAGTCGATGTACTTTTTCTTAATGTTGCCTTTGCCTGCATATTTCTGCTATTTTTAGATTTCTTTTTCCACAAAGTTATAAGTGTACCTGTAAATGTTCCCAAAGAAATCGAATTATTTGGAGGCTTGTTAAGTTTATTTATACGAACAATGTTTTTCAGAAAGCATTGAAATACAGTTATTTTAACTTGCTTTTAACCCGATTTTTTATTACTCGTATTTGCTACCATTTAGCCTAAAAACGATTTCCTCCGCTACGGTTGATAGAGCTGTCGTACCGGCCGAGTAATCACCTGCCGTACTTTGAGCCATAGCAGGTATGCCTCCCAACAGGGCAATGATTAACATTCTTACTTTGGTGGAAACTTGCATGATGGTTTTCTTTGCCTTTCGGCACATTCTTTTGAATTTCTGAAACATATTTATTACATTTTTGTGGTACTCTTGTTTTTTTTTGAATTTATTTTACACTTCTATCAGCCACCTATATGCGGTAGCCGAAGAAAGCAGGGAACACGATTGAAGCACCAATGATGAAGAGGCACGCACCGACAAGTGATACGATAGACTTCACCACGCCGTCCTCGCCTGTGTTCATTTTGATATAGATCTGGAGAGCGGCAACGACTACGAAAACCGAGGCGACAGCGTAGCAGATGTACAGCACGTACAGCATCATCGTCACCACGAAGTCGTGCATCGTTGCCAGTGCGTCTGCACCCCAACTGTAGTTTACGCTGCCACTTTTGGCGAATGCCGCATAAGGGACAAAGCACAGTACACATAATATTTTTTTTGCTTTCGACATTTTACAATCGGTCTTTGAGAGGTTTCCATACCAGTTTCGGACGGTTGCCCGTCTTTCCTTTGGCAAGCATCGCTTTGTATAGTTCGTCTGCCGTGTATGCGTCCGACAGGTAGGTCTCGGTTTCTTCCATCTGTTCCTCCGCTTGGGCTTTCAGGCGTTTTAGCTTCTCCGCCACGGCTATCTCGCCATTATTGTCTGCGGTTTCCGTCTCCTGTGGTGCAGGCGAAGCGGTAGGGGCAACATCTGTTTCATATTTCTCATTACCCACATTGAATCCCGTATCGCTCTCCGTCACGTACACACTCTGTTCATCTTCTGGCGCACCGAGGTCAAATACCTCTTCTTCCGGCTTGCCATTTCCTTTTTTTCCATAAAGGTCCTGCACGATGATAACTGCATAATAGACGAGATAGGCAACCGTCAGGACAATGGTGAAAATAAAATATGATTTCATATATTTTTGTATAATATGATTTTTATATTTGGTTGTGTGTGCAAAATAAGAATGGATAATTTGAAAGATAAAATTATTGATTATAAAACGTATCGTTTCAATATAATATTTTTTCAAAATCTAAAAATCATATTTCAAAATCATATTCAAATATGATTTTGGATAAGAAAACAGGAAAAGTCGGGATATAAAAAAAGCCCTCCGTGATGAAGGAGGGCTTAGGGAGCGGGTTGTTCATTGTTTCTTCCCACGTAAGTAGTCGTTCAGGTCTTTGTAACCGGCATAACAGTTTGATTCGTTATAGACGCATCTGCCATACATCCCGGCTATGGTTTCCACTGTCTTTTGTCCGGCAAGGTCATTGTCAAGGTAACAGTGAATATACGTGTATTTTTGCAAATACGTCAATGTCCTTTTCAGATTACTGACCGAGTTCATAACAAGGTAGTCACAGGGGGCATTAATGCAAATGGCACTATCGTCCGTCTGTTTTAGGGTTAGATAGGACAGAAAGTCCATGAATCCTTCAAATAGGCAGACACGGCTCTGTGCCTCACCACGCGATTGGGGTATCAAGGAAATGTCCTTGTTCTTGATACATCCTTTGTAATAAGGGTTTCGTACCTCGTATCCACCGGATATATTGCCAAAGGCCAGTGCAAAGTAACGTCTCTGGCGCAGTTCGTAATGGACTTCCTTGCAGAACATTCGTCCGATATCCGAATCAATCATACGTGAATGGAGATATGAGAGCAGTGCGTGGTGTCGCAGCGGCACGATAATCAAATTCTTCATGTCGGCTTCCACTGGTCGAGAGGTTGCGGGCAACGCCCGGGTTTTCGGCAGCGACACACCATTGACATACCGTTTGATGTATGCTAATGCTTCACTCACACTTTTAGTTCCGCAAAGGTACTTACCCAGTTCCACAAGGTCGCCTCCGGTGGCCTCGCCAAAATCATACCATTCATTCAGCCGGTCATTGACTTTGAACGATGGCGTCACCTCTTTCCTGAGAGGCGAAAGATACCAATATTGCTCTGATTTCATATACTGCGCACGGTGGCCGAGCTGGGCCAAAAAGTCCACGATACGCACTCGTTTTGCTTCGTCTATGGTCATATTAAATTTCTTTTCACTTGTTTTGTACAAAAGCGGTTTAGTTTAGTTTGCGCCCCTATATATATAAATACTAAATTAAACTGAATTATATAGGCCCGCGCCCGCTCTCATTCTTCATCGAAAAGCATGGTTTCTGCCTGTGTCATGTCATAATAAAAAAGTTTATCTCGTTTGATAACCAGTTTTAAGGTGTCAGTCAGATATTGCAGCAGTTTGACCATTACGTTTCTCCCACGCTTAAACCCGATTGCCTCGTAAGCAGTCATCATGGCTTGCAGCATATTTTCAAACCCACGGATGGGTTTGTCTCCAAATGCAGCGGAAAGGGCTTCACGGTGCTGTTCGATGCTTAGTTCCATAAAACCCGTCCGCTGTTTCGGTTTCTGATGTGGGGCATTCTCAAACAAATGCCCTTCTGCGAGAACCGGGAGCCCGCCCTCATTGACAGTGAAAGCAAAAGGTTTAAACTCTTTCTCACGGATGTGTAACGCATGAACTTCGCTGACGTTGGGACAATCGTTGTTTTTGCTGATGACCAGTACAGTCTCCGCCTTGTTGCTCATTTCCGTACCGATATGCCCGCGCACATTGTTATCTCCTTTATTCAAGTGTAGCACACAGTGGATATGCAGGTCATACTTTGATGACCATTCCATCATCTTGTTAATGACTTCCACGGACTCACCGGTACTGTTTATGTCAAGCATCAGGTCACGGATACCGTCGATGATAACAAGTCCGTATCCTTTTCTTTGACGTAAGGCGTAGTCGATGACCCCAATGCGTATTGCCGGAGAGTATTCGCGCAAGCAAATAAAGTCGAGGTTTTCACTGTCGGTTGTAGTGGGCAGTCCGGCAAGCCGCAAGATGCGTTCCAGTACATTATGACAATGGAAGCGGCTCTGCTCCGTGTCCACGTACAGAATCTTGCGTTTACCTTCCGGGAGGTGCGCCCGGTAGTTCAGCACTTGTTTCCCTGCCAGCGATGCAGCGACAATGGCCGAAACGTTAAATGTTTTTTTTGATTTCGCCTTGCCGGTTGATGCGCTGAAGTTGCCGAGCGTAGCAATGGTCGAGTTGTCTATCCAGATAATCTGTGGCGGCGTTTCATAGGTATCCGTCGCCCGAATCTGCGAGGCGGAGAGGATATCCGATAAGAAATCCTCCTCCGGCCTCATATCCACATTATATTCAGTTCTTCTTTCGTTTTCCATGGCGTCTTTGATTAAAGAAAGGTTGTGTGGCAGCGGCCTCGTTTGCCATACGTGCTGCTTCATCTACGGTTGGTTCATAATTCTGTAAAAGCCATTCATCCAGATCTTCTTTGGCGAAATATATCATTTTGCCACGTGGCTTGTAGTGCGGAATCTCCTTGCCTGATGTTAGCTTGTACAGCATACTCTCGGATATTCCGATATACATACAAGCCTCTTGGAAGGTAAACACCTGTTTGGTGGTATATATATTTTTTTCCAGCAATGCGATGCGTTCCAACAGACTTTCTATCGGATCTAATTTCTTTAGGATGGCTTCGACGCTTGTAAGCCGTTCACTCAGCCGTTCCATGAATGTCAATCTATTATTTTGCATAAATGAGTTATTATAAATTTAGACAATGAAGTATATCCTCCGTTATGTAGCGCGCTAACGGAGGTCAAAGATAGGGCAACCCAAAAGGTCAGCGTGAGTTTGTACCGTGATAGTAACCACGTATCACGGCAACTGTCACGCTTTTACCTTTCACATACTTCGCTTATTGGCACTTCTTACCACTCTCTCAGCTCATCAATGGCTCGTCTGATACCGTAACCTGTTGATGTCATGTTGTTACGCAAGGCAGACAGAGCGGATGAAAGGCTTGAAGCTGAAACGAATCCTTTTCCATCCTTGGTTTGCAAGAACCGCCCATTACTGAGAACGGACTGCCATTTGGCTTGGATAAACGAGTGCTCAAGGAGTGTATCAAACAGGATGGCCACATGGCGGATATTGTTTACACGAATACAGAATCCTTCTTTACAGGAAAGCAGGGCTTCCATATCTTCAACGTGTAGGGTAGAAACGCAAAACAGATGATAAGCATTGGCACAAGCTGTAATACCTATCATCTGTTTACGAGTGAGATTGCATCCAAAAGAAAGAGGATAAATTCTTGTCGGTCCATCTTTGCAGCACGTGACGGACTGTGATGGTGGCACAAACGTATCATACGTTCGTTTCAGTTCCATACACTTCTCGAACGAGAAGTCTGCTTCGGTAAAAAATGCTCGGATAAGATGGGAGCAATCGTTTAATAGCCCCTTGATGATATGAATGTTCATTTCATGGCAGTTCCGGCAGACCGCATGGTCACAGTCGATATACCGGTGGCTGTTTACGAAATCCTCCACGTAACGGTAGTACTGCTTATTGCCCGTCACGACATCACGGAGATACATTGTTTTTGCTTCAACGAGCAATGCGAATAATTCTTTCGCTACATCCTGTTCTGCAACAAAATGGTGCAGATGTTTTTTCCCTCCAAAAAGAGAGAGGGCCATTGTTAGGTCTTTTCATGATGAAATATTTTAAATTGGATTTATATGATATATTATAAGAGTGTTGCTCCCGAAAGAGAATCCTGTCGGAACAACACCCTTATAAGTGATTACATATCTGATGTTCATTGCATTGTCAATCGAATAAACCGTTGGTCAGATTTACTGCATCGTCTTTTTTCTTATTGACGATTTTGGCATACACTTGGGTCATCTTTACAGATGTATGACCGAGCAATTTAGATACAGTGTACAAATCGGCCCCCAATGTCAGCATCATTGTGGCGAACGTGTGGCGGGCGGTATGAAAGGTGAATCGCTTGGAAATTCCGGCGGCTTTGGCCCATGGTTTGATAAGCTGGTTGATACCAGAAGGCAAATCGAACACATGGTCGTCTGCTGTCTTGTCCCCACGTTCCGGCATCCACTTCAACGCTTCATTGGAGAGCGGAAGGTAAATCGGTTCTTTCGTCTTCTGCATGGCTACTGCCAAGCGGTATTGGCCGTTGTCAATAAACACATCTTTCCATTGCAATCCGATAATGTCACTGATACGTAGTCCACAGAAGCAGGAGAACAGGTAGGCACTTTTTACCCCTTCGTTCTGCATTGGTGTAGCGATTAATGATCTCACTTCTTCAATAGTCATATACGAACGCACACTTTCCGGCATCTTGGGCTTCTCCGATTTTTCCATTTCGTTGAATGGATTCTTTAAGATCCGTTTCGCACGGACAGCGGCATTTAACGCACCGTTGAAAATCTGGTAATAGGTATTACGCGTAGAAGCCGAGATGGGTTTTCCTTTGGGACGGTAGTTTGTCAGCATATAGTCGATATAGCCGTGGCAAAAAGTGAGGTCAATCTGATTTAATGTGAATCTTTCTCCTGCATACTCTTTCAAGATACCGGTAACAGATTTTATCTGGCCTATGTTTTTCTTACCACGTTTCTTCTGTTCCTCTTTATAGAGTTGCATCCAGTCCAGCAGATAAACCTTATCCTTGTGATTCATGATACCGGCTTCACCACTTGTCAACTCTATGATACGCTTCGATTTGATTGCATTTGCGGCAGCCATTGTCGTTTCGTTCTGTTGGCGGGCATTACGATCCGTTTCCGGAATAAGATACATTTTCAGATACTCGTATGTCCGCTTACCATTTCGGTATATATCCAGATACAAACTCTTGCTGCCATTGGCCAACTCCTTCGTCCGAAGACGAATCGGCTCCTTTACTTTTATTGGCTTTCTGGTCCTTGGCATATTTGTGTCCTTTTATTCGTTATTTCCTATCACAAAGGTACAAATAAAAAACGTAATCAAGAAACAAACAAGAAACAAAAATGCACCTAAAAAGAGCAAAGCAACAGAAAACGTAGAAAACAACTGAAAATAAAAACTCGTATATAAATTGTTGATATATAGATGATTTACCTATATTTATTTGGAACTTGTTTTCATTTTATATATGTCTTTATGATTATTGGTAATAAGTATCGTTAGCCATAATGATTGCATCTTCTAAAGTACCGCCATTTTGTTCTACAAATACGATAATGGCATCTATAAACTCGTTGAAAGAAGCAACATTTTCACCTGCTATTTTTTCATTATAATCTTCCTCGGTGAAGTCTAAACTTTCTATTAACTCAGTTTTCATATCTACTCAATGATTATTATAGTATCATTATTAATGCCTTTTTTTGCAAAAATAATATATCGCCATGACTTCTTAGCTATTATTTGCAAATAATATTTACCATTACAATATATTATAACAGGCATATTTGTTATCGGGATTTTACCTCTGATAGCTGCAATATGAATATGATTCAACTCGTTACAGCGTATTCAATTCATTATTAATAATTGTCTATGTTTTTCTAAATCTTTTTTATCAAACCGATACCAACGATTAGATAAGTTTTTTTATTTTGGTATTTCTTCTCTCTTCATAAAAGACAATTCTAATAATATTTTCAACCAAATTAATAATTAACTTCTATTTTCAAACAGGATATACACATTACTAAACGACACTCAGTGATAAGCTTATTATATTTGTAGCACTAAACCAAATACTTAATATGATGATATTCAAAAGCCATTTTTACATTTATGCTTTCTTATCCTCTATCATTATGTTGATTGGATGTGCAGATAATGACATGCCCATAAAAGATAAAGAAGAAAAACCACCTATCACAGATGAAGAAAACCCGCCTCTGCCGCCAAATGAAAATACAGAAGTAGCCCTATTCAATATTCTTAATCTAAACTATCCCGGATTGGCTACTGTTAAAGCGCTACATGAAGCTGGTGATGATACTACTGCTTTAAAAGAACTGTTAGCTTACTACAGAAACAGAAAAAACATAAAGAATCCCAATGTCACATCAGACCCTCCCAGTGATGTAGAGCGTGGTTATGCAGACTATGCCATAGATGAATATCGTTTCTATGTAAACGATAATTATTTGGAAGATAAGATTTTGAAGAAGCCTTATTCACTACAAAACAGTGATAAAACAATAAATTGGAAATTTACACCTAAAGGTGCAGATAATGAATATCAAAAGCAATTACATCGCCACAATTGGATGCCGCTTCAAGGAAAATCCTATCAAGAGTCTCATGATGAGAAATATATGCTTTCATGGAAAGAAGTGTATACCGATTGGATTGCCAAGCACCCTCTACCCGAAGGTAGCCCTGACAAGTTCAAATGGTATCAACTTCAAGTATCCACACGTATTATGGGACAAACGGAGTTATTCGAATATTTTAAAAGTTCTCCTAACTTTACATCGGAATGGCTTTCTTTTTTCTTGATACATTTTGCGGAGCATGCCGATTATTTATCTCAATACCAATATGCCGGTGGAAATAATATCTTGTTAAGCCAAGCTGTAGCATTAGTGTTTGCAGGAACTTTATTTCCAGAGCTGAAGAATGCCTCGCAATGGCAAAAAACAGGTTGTGATATCATTAATGACCAAACTTCAAAGTTATTTTTGGATGATGGTATGACAAATGATTTGTCTTTGCATTATCATATAGGTATATTAGATGGACTATACGATCTCAAACGGCTGCTCCTTCAGAATGAAGTTCCGGAGAATTTGCTGTCGCCAAATCTAAATGAGGTACTTTTAAAAGCCGCCAAAGTAGTGATGCATTTCACCTACCCCAGTTATTTTACAAAAAACAGCAAAGATTGTACTCCTGCTTTCAATGATTCATGGGTTAAAACCCGAAGCGTGCTAAATAAAAACTTTAAGAAATATATGGAAATGTTTCCTAAAGATTCCGAGTTTGAATATATGTTCACGTATGGTAAAAGTGGCACTTGTCCGAGTACACAAATAAAAACATTCCCTTCTTCTGGCTTTTATGTACTACGTAGTGGTTGGGACCCGCAATCTACAGTACTGATTCACAGTAATAATGTTTCTTTAAAATTGGGAGACTCAAGCCATAACCAACTTGATAACGGTACATTTGAGTTATATCGTAACGGACGTAACTTCTTTCCCGATTCCGGTGTTTGTGCATATATGGCAGAGGATAATGAGAAGGTTATGGAACTACGCAGATGGTTTCGTCAGACCAAAGCACATAACACAATGGTTTTAGGCAAAACCGCAGACCATGAAGAAACCGGAACGGAAAATATCAATAAAGCCGCCGGTACTTTATTATTATTCGAGGAAAAAGATGAGTATCAACTTATTGTGACAGAAAATCAAGGATATAGCAACTTCAAGCATCGTCGATCCATCTTCTACGTCAAACAGCCACAGGATTTTTTTGTGCTGGTAGATGAAGGATTCGGGACTGCTACCGGATATGCAAAATTATATTTCCATCTTTGTGATGGAAAGTCTGTTGATAATGTTCTTCTGGATAAGGAAGAATTTGGTGCGCATACCACCTTTGATGATAGCAATAACCTGTTAATTCGTACATTCGGAGAGGCGAGCAGGAATCTTATCTTTAAAGAGTTTGGTGGTCGGATATCCTACCAAACAGACAGGAAATATGAACACAGAAAGTCCTATGCAGTTGTCATGCGGAAACCGGACAATAATCCCGTACGATATATTACAGTATTATATCCCGTAGACTCAGCCACAGGTCCTGTAATTAAGGGACAGTTTGTCAATACAGGTAATGAAGATAAGGTATCTGTCAATGTTACAATTAACAAGAAACTATACAATTTAAGCTATAGCCTTAATAAAAGAAGGTAATCTTGTTTAAATCTTATAACTGAGATAATTATAGCCTCTCTACTTCATAATCGGGTCAGCCCAAAATTTTATCCCTCTTTGTTTACGTAAAATAACACTTGTTACTACTCTCGTAAAAAACTCAAAAAAGGTAAAAAGGTTTTGCTTCTACGCTTTAGGCAACTAACTTTGAAATATCAATATTAAAATAATAAAAGCATATGAAAAAATTAATCTTATCTCTTGCACTTTGTTGTGCAGCTACTAATTTCTTTGCGCAGAATGCTGATCCGGCACAATTGGTTAACGAAGGTAAAGCTGCACTTGAATCTAAAAATTATCAGGTTGCATTTACAAAATTCAGCACCTATCTGACACAAACCAACAATCAAGATTCGGTAATTGCTTTTAACTGTGGCGTTTGCGCTGATAAAATTAAGAAACCGGCTGAAGCTTTGAAATATTTTGATATAGCTGTACAGAAAAAGTATAACTTGGCAAATGCTTATATAGGCAAGGCAGGTGCATTGAAAGATTTGAAGAAAAATGATGAATATGTTGCCACTTTGAAAGAAGGTCTGGAAGCTGTACCCGGTAATAAGACATTAACTAAGTTGTATGCCACATATTATGTGAATCAAGGTATTTTAGCACAGAGAGCTAAGAAAAATAGTGCAGCAGAAGATGCTTTTAAACAAGCTCTTGAGATTCAGCCGAATAATGTTAATGCTCTCAATAGTTTAGGTACATTACTTTACAGTCAGGGTGCTACTACATTGAAAACTGACGCTGAAAAGGCAAAAGTAGAATTTAAAGAAGCAAAAGAATATTTGGAAAAACTTATTCCTCTGCTTTCTCCGAGTAAACCGGCTCAGAAAAAGATGATAGACAATGCCAATACAATGTTGAATTTTATAAATACTCAATTATAAAATTCATATATAATATAAAAAAGAGGCAGACCTAAAGGATCTGCCTCTTTTTTTGGTTCTCATGGTTATATTTTCTGCTTTAATTTTATTTGCCTCTCTTCAATACCATTGCCGTACGTGCCGGAATGTAAAGTTTAAGCCACTCTTTTTTCTCTTTTTTATATAAAGGGTCTGAAAGAGTAAAATGCTTCACTGTATCATCAGTCAGTCCATGGCCGCCATAATCAGGATTATCTGTATTTAAAATGACTTCGTACTTACCGGCAGGAACTAAAAATCCATAGTCAGTGAAAGACTGTTTGGGGTTGAAGTTGAATACAAATATCAAATCCTTACGCATATACGCCAATATCTGATCACCGTCATTATGCCAGATTTCCTGAATTGGTGTAGTTTGGAAGTTTTTTACGCTTTTAATAACTTCCAACATGGCGCAATCAAAATCGCCCAGATAATGATATGCCAGATTCTTATTATCTACCAGATTCCATTGACGACGGGCATATTTGCACGACCAGCCATTGCCTTCACGGGGGAAGTCTATCCATTCGGGATGACCGAATTCATTACCCATGAAATTAAGATAACCGCCATTGATAGTCGATGCTGTGAGTAAACGTATCATTTTATGCAAAGCAATACCGCGATGTACCGTATAATTTTCATCGCCTTTTTGCATATGCCAATACATATCGGCATCTATCAAACGGAAAACAATGGTTTTGTCACCTACCAACGCCTGGTCATGACTTTCTGCATAAGATATTGTTTTTTCGTCCTGGCGACGATTGGTTACTTCCCAGAACATGCTGGACGGTTTCCAATCTTCATCTATCTTTTCCTTGATAGTCTTAATCCAATAATCGGGAATATTCATAGCCATGCGATAATCAAAGCCATAGCCGCCATCTTCAAATTTGGCTGCCAGACCGGGCATCCCCGATACTTCTTCCGCAATGGTGATTGCTTTGGGATTAACTTGATGAATCAAGCGGTTGGCAAGTGTCAGATAACAGATTGCATTATCATCTTGGTGACCGTTGAAGTAATCCCCATAATTACAGAATGCTTCGCCTAAGCCGTGACTGTAATACAACATAGAAGTCACGCCGTCAAAACGGAAACCGTCGAAGTGATATTCTTCCATCCAATACTTGCAGTTGGATAGTAAGAAATGGATTACTTCATTCTTTCCATAATCAAAGCAAAGCGAATCCCATGCCGGGTGTTCACGACGGGCACCCGGATAGAAATATTGATTCGGATCACCGGCAAAGTTACCCAAGCCTTCAACCTCGTTCTTCACTGCATGAGAATGAACAATATCCATGATAACGGCAATACCCATGCTGTGGGCAGTGTCAATTAATTCCTTCAGCTCTTCCGGAGTACCGAAACGGGAAGAAGCCGCAAAGAAACTGGAAACATGATAGCCGAAACTTCCATAATACGGATGTTCCTGGATTGCCATAATCTGAATACAATTATATCCGTCTTTGGCTATGCGCGGAAGAATCTTTTCCTGAAACTCTCTGTAACTGCCTACTTTTTCCTCCTCTTGTGCCATACCGATATGGCATTCATAAATCAGCAGCGGGTCTGTAGCAGCTTTGAAAGTTTTTTTCTTCATCTTGTACGGTTTCTCCGGAGACCATACCTGCGCACTGAATATTTTGGTTTGCTCATCTTGGACAACCCGGTTGGTCCATGCCGGGATACGTTCGCCGCAACCGCCGTCCCAATGTACCATTAACTTATACAAGTCACCGTGTTTCATGGCATCAGCCGGGAGCTTTATTTCCCAATTACCGTTTGCTTTTCGTTTCAGACTGTATTTTTTCTCTTCTTTCCAATCGTTGAATGTACCAATCAGGAAAATCTGGGTGGCATTGGGAGCCCATTCGCGGAAAACCCAGCCGTTATCAGTACGGTGCAAACCAAAATAAAGGTAGCCGGATGCAAAATCCGACAATGTCTGTTTCCCTTTATTGGTTAACTCTGCCTCTTTTTCAGAGGCATGTTTATGGCGGCCGTTTATGGCATCTGCATATGGTTCCAGCCAAGGATCGTTCTTAATCAAATTCAGTGTTTCCATAGAGGATTGTTTTTGGGTATTTGTATTATGCTTTAACTTTCACAATAACTTTTTTCACGCCGTCCGGAGTGATTCCGGGAGCATGTCCGTCTTGTGGGAAGAAAATGGCAAACATACCCGGTTTTACTTCGATATAGCTTTCTGCCAGACCGGTAAAGAAAGTAATATCCTTTTCCGCGTTATAAGGAGCATCTTCCGGCACACAATCTTTTGCTGCGGTATAACCCATTATTTCAGTACCCGACAGAGGTATTTGGATATCAATAAAGTCTTTGTGCGTTTCCAGTTTGGCTTCTTCCTTTGTTTTAGGTTTGGTTTGCGCTACGTTTACAAGCAAATCCTTACCTTTAAGTTCGGTTTTTCCCACTTCCAAAGCGTTTAAATCGTGTGATTTCAAAAACTCAATAGCCTGTGCGAATAAAGGATTCAGCGAAGCATATTTCTCTATGTTTTCAAGTCTGTCTACTACCATAATTCAATTGTTTTTAAATTAGTTTTTAAATTTATTCAAAGTCGTCTATCGTGTAATTCACAAAGTCGGAAAAACGTTTCAGTTGCCTGAAAATATCATCTGTACGTTCCAGAAAATCAGGAGCCAAAAAGAAACTGTCAGGCTGATGACAGGAAACTGTATATTCTTTACATTGCAGATATTTCAAATACGGATAGTCTTTAGAGAAACCTTTGGGAGCTGTTTTTAGGAAATTCTCGCCGACAACGGGAAAATATTGTTTAAAAGCCGGGTCTTCGACAATTCCTCGAAACTCATCCATGTTATCATAAACCGCTTGCCTCAAGGCTTTCAGCAGGGGAGAGGGCGGGCAATAACTGCCACCTGCCAAAAGGCAGTTGCCCGGTTGTAAATGAACATAGTATCCGCAATGGTCTGATTTCTTTCCTTTGGCATTGATATAGCCGCCAAAATGATTTTTATAAGGCGTTTTATCTTCGGAAAACCGTGTGTCTCGGTAGATACGGTATGTACAGTCTCTGGCTTCAATGCCGCGAATGCTTTCGTCAAACAATGAGATACGGGAGATAATTACTGTCAGCAAGTTCTCAAACTCGTTCCGGGCATTTTCATACTGCTCCCGATGGGCGTTGAACCATTCACGATTGTTGTTGGCGGATAGTTCTTTCAGAAATTGAAATATAACAGGGATGTTCATATCGTATATATCCTTATTTCTGCCAAATTTACGGATAATATTTCTAACATGCTACAAATAGGCATAAAAAAAGCATCGGCTTGGGTAAACCGATGCTCCTTACACATTTATCAATCAAACAGACGCTTCTGTTTTTTGATGTACTTACTTATCACAAGCAGGTACGTCTCCTTTAATTAATCTTATATCTAATACTATGAAAAACACATCTATATAACATTACACTTTCAGATTTTGTTCATAAGGGTAAGGATAACTTTAGTATTTGTTATATCTTTGTCGGAAAAATAAATAAAAGATGGAAGAGTATAAATACGATGAAGAAAGTGTTAATGCACTGGTTAAGTGGGCTGAAACGGCAACATTTCCTGAACAGGTCATGTTAAGCGATGCTGAAAATATATTTGATGTAAAAAGGTATGTACGGGCTAATTTGAGCGATATAGCCGCCCATTACCCTGACGAATTCTATAATCCGGCTATTACCCGTTTATATAGATTAAAAGATAAAATGGAAGGTAAAGATAATGCAGAGTGATTGGGTCACCCTGCATTATCTTTTTCATAGCTTTATTTTGAGAATCTTGCCACTGTATCCTTCTACAGATATTTCTGTCGCCTTATAAGGCAATAAGCTTATATTTTCTTCTTTATCGGTCAATAAATCTACGGCTCGGTATTGTTCCATTTGCGGTATTTGCAGAAAATCGAAAGCGTGGGAAGGAATATTGATTGCAAGGTTTGCCGATATATGGTCGAAGTTCACGACAAACAGCAATAAATCCCGTCCGTACTTGCGCAAGAATGTATATTGTTTATGTTCGTTGAAGCGCCAACCATTGATGTTGGCATACATCAGGTCAAAGAAATCTCCTTGCGAAATTGCTTTTTCTTCATTGCACAATGTTAATATACGTTGATAGATGCCATACAAATGCTTCTGATTGTCCGTCAGCATCTTCCCGTCAAATTTTCCGCCGTTGCGCCAGCGGCGTATGGTGTCCACGCTCCAATAGTCAAAGATAGTGGTACGTCCGTCTCTGCCGCTGAATCCTTCGCTGTCCATCCCCAGCTCGCCGAACTCCTGTCCGAAATAAATCATCATGGGATTCACATTCATACAAGCCGATACGATGAGGGCGGGAATGGCTTTACGCGGATTGCTTGCAAAGAAATCGGAAGCGATACGCTGTTCATCGTGGTTTTCCAGAAAATTCAGCATTCGCTTTTCTATCCCGCCCAAGCTTTGCCATACCCGTGTAATGGCGGTAGCGGATTCGTTGCCGCAAACTATTGCACGAAGTGTGTCATACAATCCCACTTTATCATAGAGATAATCAAATTTTCCACGAAACAGATAGTTACCGTATTCCTTCGGATTATACACTTCGGCAATAAAGAGTAGGGCAGGGTATTTGACTTTCACTTGCGGAATTGCCCATTCCCAAAACTCGACAGGAACCATTTCCGCCATATCGCAACGGAAACCGTCGATATGCTTCTCCGCCCAAAACATCAGAATGTCCAGCATTTTATTCCATGTATCAGGAATGGGGTTGAAATGGCAGGTACCGCCATTCTGGTAATCCACGCCATAATTCAGTTTGACCGTCTCATACCAGTCGTTGATATTGGGATATGCGTCAAAGCGGTTATTTCCGGTAGCTTTGGCCGGGAACTCTTTATAAGGTTCGGCAGCAGCGCCTTTCATATCAAATTGTCCATGCAGTTCCGATTGCGGAATATAATAGAAGTTGTTATAAGGGCTGAATGCATAGTCCGTATCGTCATTTGCTCCCAGTTGAGAAGTCCCGTCCGGCTGCATATCCGAATGATACTGACGTGCTACGTGGTTGGGAACGAAGTCGATGATAACCTTCAACCCGCTGCGATGAGTGCGTTGCACCAGATTTTCAAATTCTCTCATGCGTTCGGGAACGTCTTTCGCCAAATCAGGGTCTACATCATAATAGTCTTTTATTGCGTATGGCGAACCGGCTTTGCCTTTTACGATAGCCGGATGATCGGGGCGGATGTTGTAGCGACGATAATCCGTTTGCGTTGCATGTTCAATAATGCCGGTATACCAAATATGGGTAGCCCCCAGCTTTTTGATTTCTCCTAATGCCTTGGCGGTAAAATCCGCCATCTTGCCACATCCGTTTTCGGTAATACTGCCGTTATTGATGCAGTGGTTATTGTTATTTCCGAATAATCGGGTAAACACTTGATAAATAATCAGTTTATTTTCGTCGCTCATTTCTTTCTATTTAGAGAATGGTTATTTTTATTCTTTCCATATAGTGCCTTTTTCTATTTGCAGGCGTTCCAGTATATCATTAGTGGCATTATATCCTTGCATAAATATCTCCTCTGCCTTTTCCAGTTCCCTGTTGCTGTAACCGTCCAGGTTGTAAGGCTCTATCAACAGGTCGGCTTTTTCCCGTTCGGGAAATGAATTGGAACGGAACATGAAGTTGTACGAACGTAAGGCGACGCTTACAATATTCATTTTGTACTTAGGCGCCATTAATGGGCTGACATTGATTGCCACAACTTTCTCGCATACCCGCCGGATGGTAGATACGGGCAGGTTCATCAGCAGTCCGCCGTCTACGTAGTACGTCTCGTCTATTTTTACGGGTGCGAACAGTACGGGCATACAGCAGGATGCGGCTACGCGTTCTGCAATATCTCCTTTATGAAAATGTGCAAGACGCCCGTGGTCCAAATCCGTGGCGGTGATAATCAGCGGTAGCTGCAATTCTTCCAGTTTCTTCGCTTTCAGGTTGCTTTTCAGGAAGTCTTTGAATTCGCTAAGTTCAAACAAGCCTACTTTGGGAATTACCAGTTTCGTTAAATCCTGGAATTTATGCCCGGCAAAATAATCCAGAACTTTATGAGGTTCGTTGCCGTCCGCATAGAAAACACCTGCCAGTGCACCTGCACTGACACCGGAAATGATATTGGGCTTGATATCGTGCTCCAATAAGGCCTGCATGGCTCCTAAATGGGCAAAACCCTTGATGAAACCGCCGCTCAAGGCATAGCCGATAGAGTATTTATTAGAGAACCAATTGTTCGTTGCTCCTTCCATGTTGTTGAAATCTACTATTTTTTGTTCGGTACGAAATTAGTTATTTTATCGTAGTAAGAAAGGAAAATAGCAGAAAAATGTTCATTTATTATAATATCCACGGAAATTTGAAACACGTTTCATCAAACAGCGCATAATCGGCCGTACCGTTTACTGCAAAGGTTTTGATGCTGCGTGCCTCTTTCAGCAGTTCGCGTGCCAACTTTATGGTAGCTCCTGTTTTTATACGGTCGTCCACCAGCAAGATGCTTTTTCCCCTGAAGTTAAAATCGACAGGAGCCAGCAGTTGCGGAGCATCGTACTTAGGATGCTGATATTCGTCCCTCAAATTGATGCGCAGCAGATGCACTTCTTTTTGTAAACGCTGATTGATGATGCCTGCCGGAACGATGCCGCCATTGGCAATGGCTACAATCATATCAAAATCATCGTGAAACTCAATTGTACGGAAGCGTTCCAGCACTTCTTCCATTGTTTTTGCCATAAGAGTAATGCGGTTTATATTTTTATCAACTCGTAATCCATTGTTCCCAAGCCTATTTTTTCGGCGTGACGCAATCCGGCAAGCCAGTCCGTATCAGGATGTATCATGTGGAATTTGTCGCAGCCGCACAAGTCTTCGTGTTCGTGCTTTTTGGCAAGCACATTATCGCTGTGCAGTACGGGAGCCTGAATCACGAGGTCCGCACACGCCTTATCCAGCGCTACGGGGTCTGCCGATGCCAGCATGCCGAGGTCGGGAATGATGGCGGCATCATTATGGTTCCAGCAGTCGCACTCCGGCGATACGTTCATAATGAAACTGATATGGAAGTGCGGTTTGTCTTTCAGCACGGCAACGGAATATTCAGCAATCTTGTAGTTCAGCCGTTCGGACGTATCCCAATCGCTCACTACGGCGGCGTCATGCTGGCACAAAGCTACGCATTGTCCGCATCCCACACATTTGGTATAGTCTATTTCCGCTTTGCGTTCGGCATTCAGATGAATGGCATCGTGGGCGCAGTGTTTTACGCAGATATTGCATCCGATACAATTTTCGGTGGCAACTTTGGGCTGTGAAGAGGCATGCAGTTCCAGCTTACCGCCTACGCTGGCGCATCCCATCCCGAGATTTTTCAGAGCGCCGCCAAATCCGGCCTGTTCATGACCTTTAAAATGGTTCATGCTGATGATTATGTCCGCATCGGCAATGGCAGTACCTATCTTGGGAGCAGGGCAGTATTCTCCGTCTATCGGTATTTCTCTGTAGTCCGTCCCTTTTAGTCCGTCGGCAATAATCACCTGGCATTGGGCGGATATAGGATTGAAGCCGTTCTCCATGGCGCTCTGCAAATGGTCTACTGCATTGGAGCGACGTCCGGAATACAACGTATTGCAATCCGTCAGAAAAGGCTTGGCTCCGAAACTGCGAAGCAGATTTGCCATGCGGGCGGCATAATTAGGGCGGATATACGCCAGATTGCCCGGTTCGCCGAAATGTATCTTGACAGCGGTAAAACTGTCTTTTAAAGGAAGCTGTCCGATGCCTGCACGTTTAAGCAGACGTTCCATCTTATCTAAAAGATTAGAGGTGGGAGAGGTACGTAGGTCTGAAAAATATACTTTGGCTTTTTCCATGATAGATAGCTGTGTGTTATGATTGTTTCTGCAAAAATAATAGATAATATTAAATAATGGCAGGTATATGCAACAAAAAAAAGCAGCGGAGTGGATACCGCTGCTTCAACTTTGTTTTCAAGAAAAGGCAATTTGCTGTCCCTATGACAATCAGCCTAACGGGTTTTCTTCTTCGCCGCCGTTGCCGGAACCGCCACTGCCATTGTTCCCGCTACTGCTGCTGCCGTCCGTATAATCTGTGTCTACAGGTACGGAACGGGTAACACTCATTTCATTCAGCATGCGGTTGAATATCTTTCCCGGTGTAAACACGATACGTTTTGAAAGGATATTGCTTGCCTTAACGGCATCTTCCGTATCCGCACTTTTGGTTTTAATTGTAGGGCGGAACAATCCGAACTCACCCATTTGTATGGTCTTGCCGTCGTCGATATCTTCCGCCATCATATCTACCAAACCGCTTACCACCAAATCCACCACTTTGCGGTGAATGCCGCACAAACGACTGACCTTTTCACACATTTTGTCGAAGTTCATTTTACCCGAACCGACAGATTTCGCTACATACTTTTCTGTGTTCGTCTTGTCAAAGCCGAATACTCTTTTGGTTACTACATACTTTAAAGCCATAATTGTTAAAGTTTAAAAGGTTAAAAAAATAAGGTTTACTAATGCCATTTATTTTTAATGACTATGCAAAGATACAACGGGCGTCCGCTGCCGCAGTCCCCTTTTAAACCCTTTAGAAATGTTTTTCCAATAATAAATTGCTATTGTAGCTGAAAAGTCGTATGCCGTTTTTTATTTCAGGCTTTTCCGGAAGAAATCCTCCAGCTTATCAAAAGGAATCAGGCCGGTACGGTCGTAAAGGTCCACGTGTCCTGCACCGGGTACGATGTATAGTTCTTTCGGTTCGGCAGCACGGGCATATGCATCTTCGCTGAACTCACGAGAGTGTGCCGTATCGCCAGTGATAAAAAGCAGTGCACGGGGAGAAATCGTTTCGATGTCATTAAAAGGATAGAAATTCATGAACTTCACGTTGCTGGTCAGTGTAGGGTGGGTGGTAGTTTCGGGAGATGCACCTTTCGGGGTGTATTCGCCACGTTCGGTACGATAGAAATCATAAAATTCTTGTTGTATGGGATTGGATGCATCCGGGCGTTCGTGTATCGTGCCACCTGTGTATTTCACTTCGCCTCCCTGAAATTCCACGTAGCGCTGTTCGGCGGCTTCAGAAAGAATCTGTTTGCGCTGTTCCGGCATAAGTGCTTTTTTCAGTCCGTTGCGGGCGGCACTCCCCATGTCGTACATACTTACCGTAGCGACAGCTTTCAAACGGGGATCTGTCTTGGCTGCACTGACGGCAAAACTTCCGCTGCCGCAAATGCCGATAGTTCCGATACGTTCACGGTCGACAAAAGTTCTTGTTCCCAGAAAATCAACAGCGGCGCTGAACGTTTCCGCATACATGTCGGGAGAAACCGCATTACGTACTTCTCCACCGCTTTCTCCCCAATAAGTAAGGTCTATGGAAAGGGTTACGAACCCCCGTTCCGCCATTTTCGTAGCATAGAGGTTAGCACTTTGCTCTTTCACCGCACCCATTGGGTGACCAACGATGATAGCGGGATATTTTACATCTGCTTTCATATCTTGGGGAAGAAAGAGCGCAGCGCCGATTTTCATTTTATAAAGATTTTGGAAAGAGACGGATTCTGTACGTATTGCCGGACTCTTATAGAAGTTATCGGCATCTTTTTGGGCATAACTCTTTGTAGCATTGGCGAGAAAGAGAAAAATTGCGGTTAAAATGATTGTACGTTTCATGGTCCTGCGCATAAATTTATTGCACGCAGTATCGGAGTTTTCGTTACGGTACGTCCCGGATGATAAAATCAGAACATTTTTCATTTTTAATACGGTTTGATTGGATTAGACATTCTTTTCGGATACAAAGGTAGGAAGGTAAGAGGTAGCTTCCGGTAGATGAATTACGGATAAAATAAACTCTATTACAGATTTATATGTCGGTAATAGAGTTTATATTTGGCACAAATGCCTAAAATGGTTACATTTGTAATGTCCTCGTTTTAATAGGACGGAAATAATAATATGTGGTTGGATTTTTATATGTTCCTAACCCTTGCGTCAGGCATTGCTTTGGCTGTTTGGGGATGGCAGTTATGCAGCATTCATATTCCTCATAGGGAAGATACGCACCGACTGCGGACAGCACGTGCCATTCTTGCCGCATCTTATTTCATTCTTGCTATTCCTGCTTTTTGCGAACTGTTTAATGGTGGAGAGGCCGACCGTAAAATCATTGCAGTCTTTACGATAGCGGTGGCCGCTTACCAATCGTTACTGTTTACCGTCACACTGCTGACATTTATTCAACCGCTGTGTGTTACCCGCCACAGAGTACGGATACAAGCAGGAATCGTAACGGTTGCAGTTGCCATGTTTCTGTTTATGGCCTTGACAAGTGAGGAATGCTGGGTGTTTTTTGTTGCATTGGCTGTATATGCAGTGCAGTTAGTCTGTTATACATTGTTATTTCGCCGAAAGTATGCCGAGTGTCTTCGATTGTTGGAAGAATATTACGATGAAGACCAGCATGCACGGCTGCGTTGGACAAAATTCGGCTTTTATGCTGCGCTCTCGGTCGGTATAGCCGCTTCTCTGTCCGTGTGGCTGCCACCGGTTGCTTATAATATTTTTACTGTCGGTTACATTTTGTTTTACGGGTGGTTTGCCGGTCGTTTTTGTAATTATGTGGTAAAAATCAATTATTATCTGCCGGCCGTAACGCAGGGACAGGAACCGGTTCGTCTGCAAGCGGTAGATATGGCTGCCTGTGGATTGTCCGAACCGGAACTGGCAGCGGAGAAAGAGCATCTGCGGCTTGCACTCGAACGTTGGGTTGCCGAACGGCGTTTTACCCGTCCTGAAGAAGGCAGGGAACAAATTGCGCGGGAATTGGGGACGACAAAAGAGTTTCTTTGCTGGTATTTCAAGAATGAGATAGGGCGGGACTTCCGTCCGTGGCGTGTCGGCTTACGTATCGAATATGCCAAACAATTGCTGGCCGAAGAACTCGGCATCTCCATGAACGACCTTGCACGCAAGGTAGGGTTTGCCACTAAAAGCAACTTTTACGGATATTTTAAAAAGCTCACGGGTGAAACCCCGGTCGAGTATCAGCGGCGGATTGTGTCGCAATGCTGACTTTGCAAAGTGAATAAGCATACGCTGTAAAAACACCAAACGTTTTTTTGAGTAGTAAAGCAGGCAGTCTGTTTCGTGTAAAAATGAAACAGACCGGTCTATTTTGTGCCGTAGTATCAAATAGACCACATGCACTCTTGTCCTCACAGTTGCTATAATGTAAATTTACAGCATCGTTAGATAACGGGATATCAATAATTTATACTGTAAAGAACCTATGAAAGTGAAAAAAATGATTCTGTTCCTGTCGGTGGCAATGCTGTTGGCAGGATGCAACAAAGACAATGCTCCGGTGGCTGTATCGGAAGTTACGCTGTCCCGGACGGCATTGACAATGACCGTCGGTGATACGGAAAAACTTACAGCTACCGTACTGCCGGAGCATGCCGGGTATGACGGCCTTGTATGGAGCAGCAACAACGCGTCCGTTGCATTAGTCGATGTGGAAGGGCTTGTAACGGCTGTCTCTGCCGGAAATGCCACTATAACCGCAACTGTGGGTGGCAAACAGGCAACCTGCGAAGTGACGGTAGCGGATGCCGTGCCGGAAGGTCTCACCGTCACCACCTACGAAGCTCTGCTCGAAGCACTACGGACGGGCGGTGCCTCGGCCGATGTCCCGACACTCATTATGCTGGGTAGTGACATTACGATACCGGCAGGTGGTGACCGCACCAATCCACCCATAAACGGCAGCGGTTACTTCAAGATAGACGGCGGCGGCCACACCCTCGTCCGAGAAAATGAAAGCTACTATTTCCTTGGCAATATCAATGCCGACGATGATGCCGTCCATATCGAACTCACCAATATCAAACTGGCTCAAGGCGCGAACTCATTTTTGTCCATGATATATGTCTGTAACGGTAGGATTACGTTGGGTAAAGGCGTAGCATTGAACGGGCAGGATATGATTGCGGCTGTCGGCGGAAAAGCGGCATTGGAACTGGGTGACGGCTGCGAATTGTCTGACGCGACAGGCAGTTCGTACAGTACAACGGTCATGAATGGCGCTATCCTTGTGCTGAACGGCGGAAAGACTGCTGCCGGGACTTACATCCGTCTCTCCAACTATATCTTTCCGGCCGTTTCTTATCCCCTTATCTCCGTTCCGAAAGCCCTTACGGGTGATGTGCACCTCTGTTTCACGCTGAACGGTATATCCGCTATTGCCTAGGGTGCCGACGGTTATCAACTGACGCAGGCGGACTACGACCGTTTGACAGTGAATCCTGAGTCGTCATGGGTCAGTCTCTATGGAGAAACGATGAAGCAGTATAATGATGACATCTTTGAACTTTATCTCGACCCGACGACGGATTATCAAATCAAGTTACGCCTGAAAAATTTCACACCACCCGCTTCCGGCAATATCGACATGACCTCCATGACTGCCGACGAAGCACAGCTAACCATCCGTGCCGCCCTCGCCACAGGCTTCACCGAACTCAAACTGACGGGCGAACTTTCCAAGATAGGAATGGGCGGTAATTGGGGTACATTTATCAATAATAAACAAATTACGAAATGCGACCTCACCGGAGTGACGGGCTGGGGGACAACGCCAACACTGCCCGAACTTGCCTTTGTGAATTGCACTGCCTTGCAGGAGGTGACGCTGCCCGATGACGTGCGGGTAATCGGAAGTAGTGCTTTTTTCGGTTGCGCTGCGCTGACTACGGTGAATCTTTCGCAGGTTACCTGGATTAATCTAAACGCATTTTATGAATGTACTTCATTGGAGATGCTTATTTTGGATAATGTGACAGAGATAGGTCGGGAGACTTTCTACGGATGCACAAGTCTTAAAACGCTCAAAATACCGAAGTGTACCCGGTTCGGCAATTATATTGTAACAGGCTGTAAAGCTCTCACCCGGATAGAAGCCACGGCAACCGGGGATTTCGCTGACTTAAGTGGTGATGACGTCGGCATAGAGCGTACCGCCGTTTTTCACAACAGCGACAGTCATTCCGGAGATAGCGCATTCAATCCCGCCAAGTGCGACCTCGTGCTGAACGCCGACAAGAAGCAGGATGGCAATGCCAGCCCCCAAGTCTTCAGCGACAACGAATGGCTTGTGATGCCCAACGGCCAAGTCATGCAATGGAATAGCATCACCTTTGTGCAATAGAAGATTTAGCTATCAATTTTATCATATTATTTCTTAAATTGAATTTATGGTGCAATCATTATTTGGGCACAATCTCATGTAGATAAAGAATTCAAACAAAGCATTACTATGCAGAAAAGTAAAACGATTATACAGTCAATACACCCCTATAAACGAATGTATTTTGAATTTTACTACAATTTTTGAAAATTTATTAATAAATTGTTTCATAATTTATTAATAGGCGTTTTAAGACTATAAATGAGATTATGGAAATATAAGTACAAAAAAAACGGCAAATCACTGTGTGAAATGCCGTTTTTTTATGTCGTTTTAGGAGCTTAATCGGGGTATGGGTCACCCAAATTCTCGAATATAAGCATTTGCTGCTTGGGCGACAGCCAGCGGTGATTGTAAGGAAGATAGCCGGTTTCTGCCAACAATGTTGCCAATTTTGTACATCTTTTGATGCTGCGTTGCAGACATCGCACTGCATTTTTGGGAGTAGCGCAACCGGGGAAATACATTTGCGCCAATTCAGAAAAGGAAGAAGTGGATTTTGCCATTTGCTAAGTTTTAGGTTAATGTTATCAATTGTCCGATATGCAAATATACGAAATCAAGATACCCTTTGTCAAGTATTTCGGGCTTTAATTATGAAGTTTCTCCTTGAAAGTTTTCCTCTCTATATTCCGCTTGTTGTTTGTGGGGGAATTTTCTGATAACTTCTTCGGTGGAATTTAAGGGAACAAAATTAATTTCCCCGGAAAAGAAATGGCACAAAGGTCCGTTTCCATGTCCTATATGCAGGTCTTTACCATGATAAATTGCTTTGCTTATATAAACTTTGGCTTGACGGACAGCTTCTTCAAGTCCTTTGCCGCGGGCGGCAAAGGCAGCGATGGCGGAAGAAAGCGTGCATCCCGTACCGTGAAGGTTGCGGCTCTCTATTTTTTGCTGTTCGAACAGGCTGAAACGGCCGTTGTTGTACAATACATCGCACATTGTATTGCCGGATAAGTGACCGCCCTTTACCAGTACGGCGCAGTGATAGCGGTTCGCTAATTCACAGGCGGCCAGTTTCATCTCCTCTATATCCGTAACGGGATTTGAAAGGAGCAGGGATGCTTCGCCCAAATTGGGGGTTATCAGGGAACAGAGAGGAAACAGCTCCTCTTGAATGGTGCGCACGGTATCTTCCGTCATTAGCTTTCGTCCGCTGGTGGATACCATAACGGGGTCATAAACGACAAAACGAGACCGGATATTTTGCAAGCACTCCGCTATGGTGTGCACGATAGCGGCATTGTGCACCATTCCTATCTTGATAGCGGCAGGCCGCAAATCATCCATGACGGATGTTATCTGCGCACGGACAATGTCCGGTGGGATAGGGCATACAGCCTGAACCCCCATTGTGTTTTGTGCCGTAACGGCAGTAATGACAGAGGCGGCATATCCTTTGAGTGCGGAAATCGTTTTAATATCTGCTTGTATGCCTGCACCACCGGAGCAGTCGGAGCCGGCAATGGTGAGAATGACCGGAATAGTCGACATGATAATAAAATATTTGTTGGTTAAAATAAAGACGCCGTACGGAGCAATTCCTTGAAATGCCCGATAAAATCCGTTCCCGTCCGTTTCCATATATCTCCCAAAAGGACCGCACCGCCGAAGCCCAATGAGCTGATTTCAGGGAAATGCGCTGCCGTAACGCCGCCCAATGCCATAACTTTAGCGTCTATAATGCCTGCCTGCCGCGCCTTTTGCAAACTGTCAGTAGTATAGGCAGAGGGATATCCTTCTTTGGAAATGCTGTCGTATATGGGACTGAGAAATACGTAATCGCATGTTGCTTTGTATTTGACGACTTCTTCCAGCGAATGGCAGGAACGGCTGACGTGTCCGGTGAAGCCTGCCGGTGCTGCCGGGTTGCGTCCGTTCAGATGAATGCCTTTCAAATTTCGGAAAGATGCCAGTTGGAAATGCTCGTGTGCGACGATACGTTTCAGATATTCAGGCGGAAACCGGTTCAATAATTGTTCCATGTCTTCATAAGAAGCGCCGGGTTTCCGGAGATGCAGTATCTCAAGTCCTGCATCGAACAGGGAAGTGATTGCTTCGGCTTCTCCTTCAAAGAATGCAGGCTGGGTAATTGTTATCAGTTTCATGTTTTCCGAGGTATTTTACAGTAAAAGAACGAACGATTGCATGGTTCTTAAATCGACAGTCCATAGTTTTCCGGCCAAAACCTCGCCGTAGCCGCAAATGAGCTTCAGCGTTTCGCTTGCTTCCACACTGCCTACCACGGCAGGAGTAACGCCTATGACGGAATTATCGGGAGCGGGCATCTGCAATGTTGCGGTTTCGTCGGGAAACAAATCTCTGTATGTCCTGGGCCGATCACCGTAACAGAATACGGAGACTTGTCCTTCAAAGCCCTGGATGGCGCCGTACACATACGGTTTGTGCAGTGCGCTGCAACTGTCGCTAATCAGATAACGGGTGGAGAAGTTGTCGCATCCGTCTACAACGATGTCATAATCGGCAATCAGACGGCGGGCATTCTCCCGGTTGAGGCGAAAAGGGTAGACGTGCACTTCTATATTACCGTTCAAAGCCCGCAATCTTTGGGCGGCACAGTGCACCTTAAGCTGTCCTACTTCGTTCTCCGTATACAATATCTGGCGTTGCAGGTTGCTGATACCGACCGTATCATCGTCCGCCAAACCTATTGTACCTACTCCTGCACCTGCAAGGTAGAGGGCGGCAGGGGAACCAAGTCCGCCTGCGCCTACTATCAGAACTCTTGCCTTATGCAGTTTTTCCTGTCCGCCTTCTCCGATTTCGGGAAGGGAAATTTGTCTGCTGTATCGGGTCATGATGAGAATTATAAACTATGAAAAAGGGATTCAAACCCGTTTCAGGTCGAAACTGGCATCCCAGTCTTTCCATACGGGTTCGCGTCCTAAACTCTTTAAGGCTTTGTCTACTTCTACGGCCTTGCGCTCGTCGCTGACGTGGAATTGCTCCAAAGTCTGCGGATAGCTGTAATATCCGCCCGGTTCCGTTTTGCTTTCCGCGCTCATGGTAGTGACTCCCAGAGTGGCCATGTGGTCGCGTATGAAAGCCGGTTCGCGGGTAGAGTAGGATATGTCCACATCATGGTCGAATATCCGCATGGCAAATGTAACTTGTGCCAGTTCGCGGTCGCTCATTACCACATTGGGTTGGAAGCCGCCGTTTTCCGAAGGGCGCATACGCGGGAAGTTGACGCTGTATTTCGTTTTCCAGTAATGCTTCTGGAGATAGCGCAGGTGATACGCCATCATACAGATATCCGTTCTCCATTCTTTCTCCAGACCTATCAGCACACCCATGCCGATGGAATGTACGCCTGCCTGCCCCATGCGGTCGAAACCGTTGACACGCCATTCGAATCTGGACTTCATGCCGCGCGGGTGATAAATGTTATAGTTTGCCTTGTGGTAGGTTTCCTGAAAACAGATAACGCCGTTCATGCCATGCTCTTTCAGTTCGGCATACTCTTCGGCTTTCAGGGGCATTACCTCAATCTTCAGGTTGCTGAAATAAGGTTTTGCCAAATCGAGCGCGCGGGCGATGTACGGAACACCGGCTTTGGCAGGATTTTCACCCGTAACCAGCAGCAGGTTTTCAAACGGCGCGAGCTTCTTGATAGCCTTGTATTCGTTTACAATCTCCTCTTCCGTCAGTATGGTGCGGGGCATGGGATTGCTGATGTGGAAACCGCAGTACACGCACGAGTTGGTACAGGAGTTCGTAATATACAACGGCACAAACATGGAAATCGTCTTTCCGAAACGCTCTTCCGTGTACTTCTTGCTTAAACGTGCCATTGTTTCCAGATAGGGGACGGCAGCCGGTGAGATGAGCGCCATAAAATCCTCTACGTCACAATGTTCTTTGGATAGGGCACGACGCACGTCCGCATCTGTTTTGGCATTGATGCGCCGGGTCGTCTCTTCCCAGGATATTTTCTCTAATTCGTCTGAAAACATTTTATTCTATGATAAAAACAATTCGCTAATGAAACGGATAGAATACAAAGACGTGAAAATAAATCTGTTGTCTCTGTATTCCAGCCTGACAAGTTATTCCTTTTTCTTTCCCAGTTCCCTTGACAACCGCATTGCGCAGAAGTTAGGCCCGCACATCGTGCAGTATTCTCCGTCGATGTGATGTCCTGCCCGGAAATAAGTCTGTGCCCGTTCGGGGTCGAGCGACAGGTCGAACTGGTCTTTCCAGCGGAACTCATAGCGTGCCTTGCTCAGGGCGTTGTCTCGTACTTGTGCGCCGGGGTGTCCTTTGGCAAGGTCGGCGGCATGGGCGGCTATCTTATAGGTGATGACACCTGTGCGCACATCTTCTTTGTCGGGCAGTGCAAGGTGCTCCTTCGGGGTGACGTAGCACAGCATGGCCGTGCCCAGCCAGCCGATTTGCGCCGCACCGATAGCCGAAGTGATATGGTCGTAGCCCGGTGCAATGTCCGTAACCAACGGGCCGAGCGTGTAGAACGGCGCATTGTGGCATTTCTCTATCTGGCGTTCCATATTCTCCTTAATCTTGTGCATGGGCACGTGTCCGGGTCCTTCGATAAAAGCCTGCACGTTCTTTGCCCAGGCGCGGAGCACAAGCTCGCCCATGGTATCGAGTTCGGCAAACTGCGCTTCGTCGTTGGCATCGTACGTAGAGCCGGGACGCAGGCCGTCGCCCAAGGAAACGGCTACATCGTATTGCGCCAATATATCGCAGATGTCGTCAAAATGTTCGTACAGAAAACTTTCGCGGTCGTGCACCAGACACCATTTGCTCATGATGCTTCCGCCGCGGCTCACGATGCCGCACAGACGCTTGTCGGCCAGGTGTACGTTGTGGCGGCGGATACCAGCGTGTATGGTGAAGTAGTCCACGCCTTGTTCGCACTGTTCAATCAAGGTATCGCGGTAGAGCTCCCACGTGAGGTCTTCCACTTTGCCGTTCACTTTCTCCAATGCCTGATAAATGGGAACCGTACCTACGGGAACCGGACAGTTGCGGATAATCCATTCGCGGGTTTCGTGGATATTTTCTCCGGTAGATAAATCCATCAGGGTATCACCGCCCCATTTACAGCTCCAAAGGGCCTTTTCCACTTCTTCGTCGATGCTTGAAGTGGTGGCGGAATTACCGATATTCGTATTGATTTTCACCAGGAAGTTACGACCGATAATCATGGGCTCGGCTTCGGGGTGATTGATGTTGGCGGGGAGCAGGGCACGGCCTTCCGCTATTTCCCTGCGGACAAATTCGGGAGTGATATGCGTTTCTATCCCCAATTCGGCACAGTTCATGTTCTCGCGGATTGCCACATATTCCATTTCGGGGGTGATGATGCCTTGCTTGGCGTAATACATCTGCGTGCAGCATTTGCCCCGTTTGGCACGATAGGGTAGTGAGATATGTTCAAAGCGCAGGTGGTCGAGCGACTTGTCGTCACGGCGCATGCGGCCGTATTCCGAGGTAATCTCCGGCAGTTGCTCCACATCGTTGCGGTGCAGAATCCAGGGTTCGCGCAGACGGGGCAGCCCTTTCTTAAGGTCGATTTCTATATCGGGGTCGCTGAACGGACCGCTGGTATCATAAATGTAAATGTCCGGATTGGGAGTAATGACTTTTTCTTCGCCTGCAAAGGTTGTACTGGGCACTTGCTCTACTTTGCGCATACCTACGCGAAGTTCCGGATAGATTGTTCCCGGCAGATATACTTTCTCCGAGCGGGGATATTTTATTCTTGATTTCATAGCTTATATTATATAATGTGTGTCATTCATCGAGAAATGCAGTGAGAGGCGAACTGGCTTCCGCCACAAAATTGTCGGCTTGCAGTCCCAATCCGGCTTCATAGGCCGTGCGTCCGGCTTCTACGGCTTGCTTGAAGGCTTCGGCCATAGTTACGGGATTGCCCGCTACGGCAATGGCAGTGTTGACCAGGCAGGCAGAAGCGCCCATCTCCATTGCTTCGGCGGCATGGCTGGGAGCACCGATACCGGCATCTACCACCACCGGAACGTTTGCCTGCTCGATGATAATCCGAAGGAAGTCACGGGTCTGTAATCCTTTATTCGTGCCGATAGGCGCACCCAGTGGCATGACGGTAGCGGCTCCGGCTTCTTCCAGACGTTTGCAAAGCGTGGGGTCTGCCTGGCAATAAGGAAGGACTATGAAACCCAGTTTCACCAGCTCTTCCGTGGCTTTCAAGGTTTCGGTAGAGTCGGGAAGAAGGTAACGCGGGTCGGGGTGGATTTCCAGTTTCAGCCAGTTCGTTCCGAATGCTTCGCGTGCCATTTGCGCGGCAAATACGGCTTCTTCGGCAGTGCGCACACCGGAAGTATTGGGCAGAAGCTGGATATGCGGATGACGGATATGTTTCAGCATATCGTCTTCTTCATTATCCAGTTCTATACGCTTCATGGCTACCGTTACCATTTCCGTACCGGATGCCAGAATGGACTGTTCCATGATTTCATTGGAATTGAATTTTCCCGTTCCCAAAAACAGACGGGAGTTGAATTCGCGTCCCGCAATGATTAATTTCTCCATATCTTTTTTTATTTGTTATTTCAGTAATTGGCTGTTTGGTTGATTTTGCCTGCCTGATTGGTTTCCGTAAGAATCCTTTGCATCTCTTCCACCGGATTATCCGCCCGCAGCACCGTGCCCGAAAGGGCGATGCCCGTAACGCCTGTCTGCATGACAGACGGAATATCGGCAAAAGTAATCCCGCCGATAGCGACGATAGGCAGGTTGATATTATCCGCCCGCATTTGACGGATAATTTCTTTATATCCTTCCAAACCCAGAATAGGGCTGAGTTTCTGCTTGGTGGTGGTATATCTGAACGGTCCGCAGCCGATGTAATTTACTCCGTCGAGCCAATGCTTCTTTACGTCTTCGTACGTGTTGGCTGTACCGCCTATGATATATTCCTCTCCAAGTATGCGTCGCGCTTCGGCAACGGGCATGTCGTTCTTGCCGAGATGTACGCCATCCGCCCGGATTTCCTTTACCAGTTCCACGTGGTCGTCGATGATGAATATGGCACCATAATCGTTGCAGAGTTTTCGCACTTCCGCGGCTACGGGCAGTATTTCGTTTTCCGCCGCATCTTTCATGCGTAGCTGTATCCAGCGGCAACCGCCTTCCAAAGCCATGCGGGCGGAGTCGAGGTAAGAATACCTTTCGGTATAATGTGTAATGAACTGAACCTTTTCCATAGCCTATCCGCCGCAGGCAGCTTTTATTATTACGATGGATATTCCTTCGGACAGAGCATAATCCGCCCATTCCGTACGTGGAATCATACGGTTATTGGCAGCAACGGCCACGCCCTGCGCCGGTAAGGAAAGCTCGGTTGTGAGTTGTAAGAGGGTAACGGCATCGGTTTCCACTTCCTTGTTGTTGATTGATACTTTCATGTTTCTGTTTCTGTTAAATAAAACAATGGAAGTAAATACAAAGAAGTACCGTTAAGGTAAGTTCTAAGAAGAAAAAAATATCCAATTCCTACGGCAGTACTAACTGCATCAGGTTCGAGGGTATAATCTCAGCCCGTCGGGGCACCCCTTTGTCTTTACGGTGGCAAAGGTAAGGGAAAATAGGAGATAAAAAAGAAAAGAAGGGGATTTTTTATTTATTAAGTTGTTATCAAGGGCGGTAGAACTGTTATTTCTTTATTTTCTTCAGGATGTTCCGAATGGCAGTTTTGACACCAGTCGAATAAAATTCGGTATTGGCATGCTCCAATATAAGCTTTAATTCACTTAACAGCTCCGGTTCGTGTTTACAAAGCCGGTAAGCCATGCGTATGGAAAGGGATTGTACGCCGATGCTTTCCTGCAGGGATAACATATGGTCCAGAGAATAATTAAGCAGTTCAACGGAAACGGGAACGGTTACCGGCAGGTTGTATAATATAGACAGCAACAGGCGTTTGGAGCCCTGATGTTTGCAATCCGATAAACGGTAGACGAGGTCATCGTACAGCGGGATAAACCAGGCTGGATGTATTTCGCTCAGTTTCTCGCATACCCATGTCGCCCGCCACGCAACACTTTGTTTTTCGTCCGACATCAGCCGATACATAGCTTCGAAGCATTCCGGCTGATGACAAATTTCCCGTACCAACACGTCTACCGACAGATTACGGATAGGAACGTCCAAAGCTTTTCTGAATTCTTCCGATTTCGACATAAGTATATCCTGAAAAAATGAAAAAGGGACTATCGTTTTTTTGGATAGCCCCCCTTCGCGTTTAACTGTCTTTTATCGGTTATGCAATGCCGTGAGCCGATACATTGCTGTCGATTTTCTTGATAAGTCCTTGCAATACTGCACCCGGACCGCATTCCGTGAAGTCGGCAGCACCGTCGGCAACCATATTCTTGACTGTTTGAGTCCAGCGTACAGAAGCTGTCAATTGTGCAACAAGATTTTTCTTGATTTCAGCAGGGTCGGTATGAGGAAGGGCATCCACATTCTGATATACAGGGCACTTCGGAGTGTGGAACTCGGTTGCGTTGATAGCCGCTTCCAGTTCAACTTTGGCAGGGTTCATCAACGGAGAGTGGAATGCACCGCCTACTTTCAAAGGCAAAGCACGTTTCGCTCCGGCAGCTTTCATCAGTTCGCAAGCTTTGTTGATGCCTTCGATAGAACCGGAAATAACGATTTGTCCCGGACAGTTGTAGTTGGCAGCTACGCAGACTTCACCTTCGGCACTAACCTGTGCGCAGATTTCTTCCACTTTTTCATCCGGCAAAGCGATAATGGCAGCCATTGTAGAAGGCTGTGCTTCACAGGCTTTCTGCATAGCCATGGCACGGGCATAAACCAGCTTCAAGCCGTCTTCAAAGCTTAACGCACCAGCAGCAACCAATGCGGAGAACTCACCGAGTGAGTGGCCGGCGGTCATTTCGGGCTTAAAGTCGTCGCCCATGCAGAGTGCGGAGATTACGGAGTGAAGGAATACGGCAGGCTGTGTTACTTTGGTCTGGCGCAAATCTTCGTCTGTACCGTTGAACATGATATCTGTAATACGATATCCGAGGATATCATTTGCTTTTTCAAAAAGTTCTTTGGCCAAAGCCGAATTTTCGTACAGGTCTTTACCCATTCCTACGAATTGGGCGCCTTGACCCGGAAATACAAATGCTTTCATATTCATTTATTTTTAGTGTTTAATAAAAAGTGGTGCAAAGGTATAGGTTTTTCTGATAACCACCGCACAAAAGGGCGTTTTTTGTGCAATGTACCTTTTTCAAATACGTCTGCAATACAATATGTCCCCCTCTGGCAAGATAAATGTACGGATATAGAAATCCTTAAGAATTAGGTACTTCATAGTTATTGTATCTGCTACAATTACCCCTTGCTGCTACGGATTTAAATTACATATTGTATTTTATACGATAACACAATAAGATGATATTGTAAGATATACGATATGTATATATTTGAAAAATAATGCTTTATAACATTGTAAAAATACCCTTTTTACTTATTGCATATTTGAAAAACCTCATTATATTTGCAGCGCTTAAACGAAAATATTATGCAAAACGTGGAACAAAATACGCCATTGGCAAACAATCATATTTCGGTAGACTGTGTGGTGATTGGTTTTGACGGAGAGCAGTTGAAAGTCTTGCTGGTTAAACGTGCCGGAGAAGAAGAGGGTGAAGTCTTCCATGATATGAAGCTGCCCGGCAGTTTGATTTATATGGACGAAGATTTGGACGAAGCTGCCCAGCGGGTTCTGAATGAACTGACGGGACTTAAGAACGTAAATCTGATGCAGTTCAAGGCGTTCGGCTCCAAGAACCGCACCAAAGACCCCAGAGACGTGCATTGGCTGGAACGTGCCATGCAGTCCAAAGTAGAGCGTATCGTGACCATCGCCTACCTTTCTCTCGTGAAGATAGACCGTACGCTCAACCGCGGCCTGGACGAGTATATGGCAAATTGGGTTGCCTTGCCGGATATCAAGGCACTGGCTTTCGACCACAACCTTATCATAAAAGAGGCGATAACCTACATCCGCCAGTATATCGAGTTCAACCCGTCTTCTCTTTTCGACCTGCTTCCGCGTAAGTTCACCGCATCCCAGCTCCGTACGCTGTATGAACTCTTGTACGGGAAACAGATAGATGTGCGCAATTTCCACAAAAAGATAGCTCTTATGGAGTATGTGGTTCCTTTGGAAGAGAAGCAGCAGGGAGTTGCCCATCGTGCGGCACGGTATTACCGGTTCGACAAGAAGATATATAATAAGGTAAGGCGGTAGGCAAGACGCCTGAATTCAAAACCTGATACGGAATAAATCGAAAATTTAACAATATAAACTCAAAGACATGTATTTATTAGGATATGACATCGGCAGCTCGTCCGTTAAAGCGAGCTTGGTAAATGCAGAAAGCGGTAAGTGCGTATCTTCCGCGTTCTTCCCGAAGACGGAAGCGGAAATCATAGCCGTGAAGCCGGGATGGGCGGAACAGAACCCTGAAAACTGGTGGGAAAACCTGAAGCTGGCAACGCAAGCCGTATTGGCGGATGCGCGTGTGGATGCGGCAGACATCAAAGCCATCGGTATCTCTTACCAGATGCACGGATTGGTGTGCGTGGACAAAGAACAAAAGGTATTGCGTCCTGCAATCATCTGGTGCGATTCCAGAGCCGTTCCTTACGGACAAAAAGCATTTGAAACGCTGGGAGAGGAGTTATGCCTCTCGCATCTGCTCAACTCTCCGGGTAACTTCACCGCGTCCAAACTTGCCTGGATAAAGGAGAATGAACCGGCTGTCTATGAAAAGATATACAAGATTATGCTGCCGGGCGATTATATTGCCATGAAACTGAGCGGTACAATCTGCACTACAGTCTCCGGACTGTCCGAAGGCATGTTCTGGGATTTCAAGAACAACCGGGTAGCAGACTTTCTGATGAAATATTACGGTTTCGATTCCTCGCTGATAGCCGACATCAGACCTACATTCTCTGAGCAAGGCCGTGTAAACGCCGCTGCCGCACAGGAGTTGGGTCTGAAAGAGGGAACGCCTGTCACATACCGTGCCGGCGACCAACCCAACAACGCATTGTCGCTGAACGTGTTCAACCCCGGTGAAATAGCATCCACAGCGGGTACTTCGGGGGTGGTTTACGGTGTGAACGGTGAGGTGAACTACGACCCGAAATCACGCGTCAATACCTTTGCGCACGTCAATCACACGGCGGAACAAACCCGCCTCGGCGTACTTTTGTGCATCAACGGTACGGGTATCCTCAACTCGTGGGTGAAACGCACCGTTGCTCCCGAAGGCATTTCTTACAGTGACATGAATGTTCTTGCCGCCCAGGCGCCTATCGGAAGCGCCGGTATCAGCATCCTGCCTTTCGGCAACGGTGCCGAACGTATGCTGGAGAACAGGGAAACGGGCTGTTCCATTCAAGGAATCAACTTCAACCAGCACGGCAAGCAACATATTATCCGTGCGGCACAGGAAGGTATCGTATTCTCTTTCAAGTATGGTATCGACATTATGGAGCAGATGGGTATTCCCGTACAGAAAATCCATGCGGGCAAAGCCAATATGTTCCTCAGTCCGCTGTTCCGCGAAACGCTGGCAGGCGTAACGGGTGCCGTTATCGAACTGTACGACACCGACGGTTCGGTAGGTGCAGCCAAAGGTGCAGGTATCGGTGCGGGCATCTATAAAGACAACAACGAAGCCTTTGCTACGCTTGAGAAACTCGAAATCATCGAGCCCGGACAAGCCGACCGTCAGGCATATGCCGATGCCTATGCACGCTGGAAACAATATCTGATGCAGAGCTTACGGCCTGCTTAAGTTTTGTTCTGCATTCTTCGGAAAGTCCTTTTTGAGATTGGGTTGCTGTTTTTTATGAGAGCGTCTACGCAACGAATAAAAAGGAAAACAGACCGGAAAGAAATTCCAAAGAAACTGAATAAAAGGCTTCTTGAAGAAGATTTAAACAGACATTGAAAGTAAACAAGTAAACAACAGTAATAATTAACCCGCGGGTAATGTGCCCGTTGTCAGCACATCGGCGCATTACCGCATTAACACATTTAATCATTATGGCAACAAAAGAGTATTTTCCCGGAATAGGAAAAATCAAATTCGAAGGCAAAGAAAGTAAGAATCCTATGGCATTCCGCTACTACGATGCGGAAAAAGTAATCATGGGCAAGAAGATGAAAGATTGGTTGAAGTTCTCTATGGCATGGTGGCATACACTCTGTGCAGAGGGTGGCGACCAGTTCGGCGGCGGAACGAAACACTTCCCCTGGAACGGTGATGCCGATAAACTGCAGGCTGCCAAGAATAAAATGGATGCTGGTTTCGAGTTCATGCAGAAAATGGGCATCGAATATTACTGCTTCCACGATGTTGACCTTTGCGACGAGGCCGATACAATCGAAGAGTACGAAGCAAACCTGAAAGCCATCGTTGCATACGCCAAGCAAAAGCAGGAGGAAACAGGTATCAAACTGTTGTGGGGTACTGCCAACGTATTCGGTCATGCACGTTACATGAACGGTGCCGCCACCAATCCCGACTTTGACGTTGTGGCCCGCGCTGCCGTTCAAATCAAGAATGCCATTGACGCAACAATCGAACTGGGCGGTTCGAACTACGTGTTCTGGGGTGGACGCGAAGGCTATATGTCTTTGCTGAATACCGACCAGAAGCGTGAAAAAGAACACCTTGCACAGATGCTGACCATTGCACGCGACTATGCCCGTGCACGCGGCTTCAAAGGTACGTTCCTGATTGAGCCGAAACCGATGGAACCGACCAAGCATCAATATGACGCAGACACGGAAACGGTTGTCGGCTTCCTGAAAGCCCACGGTCTGGACAAAGACTTCAAAGTGAACATCGAAGTGAACCACGCCACACTGGCAGGCCATACTTTCGAACACGAACTTGCCGTGGCAGTAGACAACGGTATGCTGGGTTCTATCGATGCCAACCGCGGTGACTACCAGAACGGCTGGGATACAGACCAGTTCCCTATCGACAATTACGAGCTGACACAAGCCATGATGCAAATTATCCGCAACGGCGGCTTCGGTGACGGCGGTACAAACTTCGACGCCAAGACACGCCGTAACTCTACCGACCTTGAGGACATCTTCATTGCTCACATCGCAGGTATGGACGTAATGGCACGTGCATTGGAAAGCGCAGCCAAACTGCTCGAAGAGTCTCCTTACAAGAAGATGCTTGCCGACCGCTACGCTTCTTTCGACAGCGGCAAGGGTAAGGAATTCGAGGAAGGCAAGTTGACACTGGAAGATGTCGTAGCCTACGCAAAAGCTAACGGCGAACCGAAACAGACCAGCGGCAAACAAGAATTGTACGAAGCAATCGTAAATATGTATTGCTGATAAATAGCGGTTAGTGGTTAGCGATGAGTGATTAGCGATTATTGGTTAGTGATAAAGGATGGGGGAATAAGCAATTATCACTAAATTACTGACCATTAATCACTCATCACTAATCGTTCATCACTAACCGCTCATCACTAACTCCTAACCACTATTATCATGAATTATACAGAAAAAGGCAGCAAGCTCTATCTCTTTTCGATTGTGCTCGTAGCTGTCATTGGCGGTCTGCTTTTCGGCTACGATACGGCAGTTATCTCCGGCGCAGAAAAGGGGCTTCAAGCTTTCTTCATGGGAGCCGATTTTGAATACACAGACGCGATACACGGCATCACATCATCCAGCGCATTGATAGGCTGTATCATAGGTAGCGCCGTTTCCGGCTTTTTCGCTTCCGGATTGGGCCGCAAAAACTCTCTCTTTTTGGCAGGTATCCTGTTCTTCTTGTCGGCGCTGGGTTCCTATTATCCCGAATTCCTGTTCTTTGAACATGGCGTTCCTTCCTATTCTCTTCTGGTGGCTTTCAATTTCTACCGTGTCTTGGGCGGTATAGGTGTGGGGCTGGCTTCCGCCATTTGTCCGATGTACATTGCCGAAATCGCTCCGAGCAACATTCGCGGAACATTGGTGTCGTGGAATCAGTTTGCCATTATCTTCGGTCAGTTGGTGGTTTACTTTGTCAACTTCCTTATTCTGGGCAGTCATGCCAATCCGGTGATAGACCTCGTTAACGGAGTAAATCAGATAATGAATCCCGAAGCTGCCGCATGGACCACGGAGACGGGGTGGCGGCTGATGTTCGTCAGCGAAGCTGTTCCTGCCGGACTGTTTGCTCTGTTGGTGTTGCTGGTGCCGGAAACACCGCGTTATCTTGCCATGTGCGGTAAGGACGAAAGGGCGCTGAATGTGTTGAGCCGTATCAACGGCGCTTCTCAGGCAAAGGTAATCCTTGCGGAAATCAAAGCAACCACCGAAGAAAAGACAGAAAGACTCTTTACCTACGGCTGGATGGTTATCTTTATCGGTATCATGCTGAGCGTATTCCAGCAGGCTGTCGGCATCAATGCCGTGCTTTATTTCGCTCCGCGCATATTCGAGACGATGGGCATGGCCAATCCGATGGTACAAACCGTGCTCATGGGCGTTGTCAATATCCTCTTTACCTTGCTGGCTGTGTTCACGGTTGAAAAATGGGGACGCAAACCGCTGCTTATTTCCGGTTCTGTCGGTATGGCGATAGGAGCTTTCGGTGTGGCTATGTGCAACGTCGTAACCGGACTGCCGGCAATAATATCCGTTATCAGCATCATGGTTTACAGCGCTTCGTTCATGTTCAGCTGGGGACCTATCTGCTGGGTACTGATTGCCGAAATCTTCCCGAACACCATCCGTGGCGCTGCGGTAGCCATTGCGGTGGCATTCCAATGGATTTTCAACTTTATTGTTTCGTCTACTTTCCTGCCGATGTACAATATGCGTCTCGGGGAGATGGGCGATAAGTTCGGCCATATGTTTGCATATGCCCTTTACGGGATTATCTGCGTGGCAGCCGCCCTCTTCGTGTGGAAGCTCGTACCCGAAACGAAAGGCAAGACGCTGGAAGATATGACCAAACTTTGGAAGAAAAAGAAATAAGTCCGCAGGAACTTCAATCCGGCAGAATATAAAAGAAGGTGTGTCGTAATGCACGATGCACCTTCTTTCTTGTTTATCACCGATATA
>OODM01000035.1_pt1 | contig 118140 bp, 98 predicted proteins | sample 1671471 | NCBI WGS metagenome assembly OODM01 (sample SAMN06348160, study PRJEB24527) | human gut metagenome | biome: human gut; feature: ankylosing spondylitis patient; material: feces | host: Homo sapiens | place: China | collected 2015-10 | reverse complement strand
GAACGACACCGACGAGTGCCCCAAGACCATCATCTACAGCCTGAACCCCGCCGACGATGCACAGATCGGCACCATTCTGGGCTGCTTCCAGAACAGCGAGGTACCGGGCAAGATCCAGCACGGTTCTGCATGGTGGTTCAATGACCACAAGATCGGCATGGAGGATCAGATGATCCGTCTGGCAAGCCTTGGCCTGCTGGGCAACTTTGTGGGTATGCTGACCGACAGCCGCAGCTTCCTGAGCTACACCCGTCACGATTACTTCCGCCGCATCCTGTGCAACATCATCGGCCAGTGGGTCGAGGATGGCGAGTATCCCAACGATGAGAAGGCTCTGGAGAAGATCGTCAAGGGCATCTGCTTCGACAATGCAAAGCGTTACTTCAACCTGTAAGCGCTTTTCCCTTTTCCTGAACTGAATCTCCGCGCCGCCCGCAGACAGCTTTGTCTGCGGGCGGCGCTTTGTTTTGCCCTTTTACGCAAAAAAACACCGAAGGTGTCGGTTTTTTCACCTTTCAGCGGCGGTTTTCCGTCTTTTTCTACAACTTCTCCTTTATCCCTTGACTTCCCCGTATAAGGGGAGTATATTTTTGCATGGCATTCAGGCCAAATCACTGTATTTTTTGATGGAGGAAACCCATGAATGGTTTAAAAGAAGCCTTCCGCCGCGAGAATCTGCTGAAGGATCTAAATTTCTTTGCCCTGTTGAACCTCGGTCTTGTGCTTACGGCAGTGGGCATCGTATATTTTAAAAATCCCAACCACTTTGCTTTCGGCGGCACCTCGGGTCTATCTATTCTGCTGGCAGACCTGTTCCCCCGCATCAACGTGGGCGGCTTTATGTGGATCATCAACTTGGTGCTGGTGGTACTGGGCTTTATCTTTTTGGGCATCAAGTGCATGGGCTGGACGATCTACTCCTCCTTTGCACTCTCCTTTTTCGTGTCCTGCTGCGAGTGGCTGTACCCCTCCGGCGTGTCCCTGAGCGGCGATGCCATGCTGGATCTGGTGTTCGCGGTGTTCCTGCCCGCACTGGGCGCTGCCATCGTGTTTGATATCGGTGCTTCCACCGGCGGCACCGACATCGTGGCGCTGATCCTTGCCAAGTACACCTCCATGGAGATTGGCAAGGCGCTGATGGTCAGCGATATCCTCATCGTACTGGCGGCCGCCGTGCGGTTCGGCATGGGCACCGGCCTGTACTGTATCCTTGGCCTGATCGGCAAGTCCTTCGTGGTGGACGGTGCCATTGAAAACATCCGCCTGCGCAAGGTGTGCACCATTATGACCGCGAACCCGCAGCCCATTCTGGACTTCATCATCCACAACATGAACCGCTCCGCCACGGTGGAAAAGGCCTACGGTGCCTACACCCACCACGAGCTCAGCGTGCTGGTGACCGTGCTGACCCGCCGTCAGGCTTTGCAGCTGCGCAACTTTCTGCGGGAGAACGACCCCCACAGCTTTATCACCATTGTCAACTCCAGCGAGATCATCGGCAAGGGCTTCCGCTCCTTCAACTAAGACCGCTTCGTATCCTTTTTTCATCCATTTTCCGCTAAAGGCTTCCCCCGGCCGGGGGAAGCCTTTATTCAGAGGATTGCCCCCGTGGTCCGTGCAACTCCGTACTTGAAGAAAAACGCAAAATAGTGTATTATATAGTATTATGAGTAAAAGGGGGCACGCTGTGCCCTGACAGGGGGAACCTATATGGCTGATAAAAACTTTCTGACAGATATCATCGATGCCGACCTTGCCGAGGGCAAGGTGCAGCAGATCCACACCCGCTTCCCGCCGGAGCCCAACGGCTATCTGCACATCGGCAGCGCCAAGGCCATTTATATCAACTGGTCCATTGCCAACCAGTACGGCGGCAAATTCAATCTGCGTCTGGACGACACCAACCCCGCCCGCGAAGGCGAGGAGTACGTCAACAGTATCATCGAGGATCTGCACTGGCTGGGTGCCGACCCCAACGGCGGCATCTTCTACGGCAGCGATTATTTTGATAAGTGCTACGAGTACGCTGAGAAGCTCATCACCGAGGGCAAGGCTTATGTGGATGACCTGACCCGCGAGGAGATGCGCGAGTACCGCGGCTCCGATGCCGGCAAGCCCTCCCGCCCCTCTCCGTGGCGCGACCGCAGCCCGGAAGAAAACCTCGACCTGTTCCGCCGGATGCGTGCCGGTGAGTTCAAGGAGGGCGAAAAGACCCTGCGTGCCAAGATCGATCTGGCAAGTCCCAACATGAATATGCGTGACCCGGCCATCTACCGCATCAAGTACGCCGAGCATCACCGTCAGGGCAACAAGTGGTGCATCTACCCCATGTACGACTTTGCCCACCCCATTCAGGACGCCATCGAGGGCATCACCCACAGCATGTGCAGTCTGGAGTTCGAGAACCACCGCCCGCTGTACAACTGGGTCATTGAGAACATCTTTGGTGCCGAGTTCCCCAAGCAGCGCGAGTTTGCCCGCCTGAACATGACCAACACGGTCATGAGCAAGCGCTACCTGCGCGAGCTGGTGGAGATGGGCATCGTGGACGGCTGGGACGATCCCCGTATGCCTACTCTGTGCGGTCTGCGCCGCCGCGGCTACACCCCCACCTCCATCTTCACCTTCGTGCGGGAGGCCGGCATCTCCAAGTCTGACAACCTGATTGATATGCGTCAGCTGGAAGCCTGCATCCGCAGCGAGCTGGACCTGACCGCACAGCGCCGCATTGCCGTGCTGGAGCCGGTCAAGCTGGTGGTGGACAACTACCCTGCCGACAAGACCGAATACTTTGACGTGGCCAACAACCCCAACCGCGAAGCCAACGATACCACCACCCGCAAGGTGGCCTTTACCCGCGAGCTGTGGATCGACGCTGAGGACTTTGCCGAGGTTCCGCCTCCCAAGTTCAAGCGCCTGACCGTGGACGGCGAGGTGCGCCTGATGGGTGCTTATATCGTCAAGTGCACCGGCGTGGACAAGAACGCCGACGGCAGCATCGCCGCCATCCACTGCACTGCCGACCTCGAGACCGGCAACGGCAACCCCGCCGACGGCCGCAAGGTCAAGGGCACCATCCACTGGGTAAGTGCCGCACACTGCGTGGACGCCGAGGTGCGTCTGTACGACAAGCTGTTCACCGAAGCCAACATGAACGGCATTCCCGAGGGCAGTGACTACAAGGACTACCTGAACCCGGAAAGCGTCACCGTGCGCACCGGCTGCAAGCTGGAAGAGAGCCTGAAGGACGCAAAGCCCGGCGAAAAGTTCCAGTTCGTGCGCACCGGCTTCTTTACCCCAGACAGCAAGAACCCCGGCGTGTACAACCGGGTAGTCACCCTGCGCGACAGCTTCAAGCCCGCAAAATAATCATCCCCAAGGAGAAGATACCATACCATGACCGCAAAAATGACCCGTAATATCCTGCTCATGCTGGTGGCCACCGTGCTGATGGGCATTGTGCTGAACCTGTATATCCACAACACCGGCACTGTACCCGCCGCCGACAACGCCGCACCTCTGACCGATGGCAGCTACACCTCCTCTGCGCAGGGTTGCCTGAGTGAAGTGACCGTCACGGTCACCGTGACCGGCGGCAAGGTGACCGCCGTACAGGTGGACGCCTCTGCCGAGACCCCGGACTTGGGCGGCAAAGCTGCCGAGACGCTGGCTGCCCAGCTGACACAGACCGGTTCCACCGCCGGTGTGGACGCCATCACCGGTTCCACCATGACCAGCGAGGCCATCTTTACCGCCATGGACGCCTGCCTTGCACAGGCGCAGTGATGCTGTAAACTACAAAAACAAAAACTGCCGCACAGTTGTGCGGCAGTTTTTGCTTTTTACAGCGTGCTTTGCAGCCGTGCGCCGCTGGCGTACTGGGTGCGGCGGTCCATCTGGTTATCCAGTGGCTGGCCGGCGGCATAGCGTTTGAGGTTATGTGCAAAGATATCCACAATGTTGTCCAGCGTCTTGGGCAGGCTGAAGCCGCCGGTGACATGGGGCGTGATGATCACGTTCGGCTCCGCCCACAGAGGATGCTCCGGCGGCAGCGGCTCGGGGTCGGTCACGTCCAGCCCTGCACCGGAAAGCCGCCCGCTGTGCACAGCCGCTGCCAGCGCCTCGCCGTCCACGGCAGTGCCACGCCCCACATTGAGCAGGATAGCACCGGGCTTGCAGAGCGCCAGCCGCTCTGCGCCGAACAGATGCAGTGTCTCCGGCGTACCGGGCAGGCTCAGCGCCACAAGGTCGGCCTGCGGCAGCTCTGCGTCCAATGCGCTCTGCGCCACCACACGGGTGCAGTAGTCCGGGCAGGGAGTATCCGGGTGCACGGTGCGGCGCACGCCTACCACCTCTGCCCCCAGCGCATACGCCCGCCGGGCAAAGTTCGAGCCGATATCGCCCATGCCCACGCAAAGCACCCGGCTGCCCGCAATGCTGCCCACAGAGTGGCCGGTGGGTGCCCAGCGGTGCTCCCGCTGGTTGTCCCGGTAGGTGGGCAGCTCCTTGAGCAGGCTGAGCCACATTGCCAGCATACATTCGCTGATGGCCAGACCGTAAGCACCGGTGGCGTTGGTCACGATGCAGCCCTCCGGCAGCACCCCCGGCTCCAGATAGTTATTGGGGCCCGCTGCGTTGGACTGGAACCACTCCAGATGGTCGTTCTGCCGGATCAGCGGCACCGGCAGATTACCCAGCACGGCATCTGCCCACAGAGCATCCTCCGCTGTGGCAGTATCCGGGGTGGTAAAGCGATATGCAAAGCCCTGCACCGCCTCAATGCGGGCCCTCTGCTCTGCACTGATGGGCAGGCAGACAAGGATATGTTTGGACATAATGGGATCTCCTTCCCTCTTTTTTGTCTATCATACCGCAAACTGTGCGGCGGCACAAGGGGGCGGTTCTGTGCTTTCAGACGCATCCCGTAAAAGAACAATGCCGGGCAGCCCGAAAGCCGCCCGGCACCGTATTGATTTTTTAGTCCAGCGCACGGATGGCGTCCATCGTGCATTGATACTGCTCTGCCACCTTTGCAAACTGCTCCTGTGTGCCCTCCAGCTGCCCGGCGCGCAGGGTCTCGGTCAGGGTATAGGTGGGCGCGTACAGATTTGAAAAGCCAAGATTCTGGCAGACACCCTTGAGGGTATGCGCCCCACGGAATGCCTCTTTTACGTCTCCCCTGCGCAGCGCTTCCTCCAGGATCTGAAAGCTGTCGTCCTGCAAGAACATCCGCACAAATTTGCCAATCATGGCTTCGTTGTGCAGCCGTCCCAACACCTCCTGATAGTCCGCGCCCATCTTTTTATAGCATTCCTGTATCGTCATCGCTTACGCCGTGCCTTTCTTTTCAGCCTCTGTCTAATTTCCCACCGCCGCACTTCCCGGCGATATAGTGTTATGATAGCACCTTTCCGGCTTGCTTGCAACTAGAGCGCAACAAGTTTTGTGTTCTGTCCAGTTTTTGCATCCGCTTTTCAGCAGTTGCACCAAAACCTCGCCTTTTGCAAAAGATGCCTGTCATCGCCCGCTTCCTCACTGCTGCTTTTATTGGCTGAAAAAGTCGAAAAGTACCGATGCCCCTAACTGCGGATTCTGTATTGACGAACCGCGCAAAAAAAGATATACTATATTCTGGCGGTGCAGCCGTGCCGCCAGATGCCGGGGTGTTGCGCAGTTGGTAGCGCGCCTGCTTTGGGAGCAGGAGGCCGCGAGTTCGAGTCTCGCCACTCCGATCCTGCAAACGCACGTTGATTCGGTAAGGATCGGCGTGCGTTTTTGTTTTGTTGTTGAAATTGCCGGGAGGATATCTGAAAGTGTGCAGAAACCGCGCACACTGTAAGGCCGCTTTCAAAAAACAGAGCAGTCTTTTTTCTATTTCCTCCCCTTTTGCGGGATTGATAAAAGCCCACAAGTGCGGTATACTGAATAGTACTTTATTCGAGCGAAGTAAGGAGGTGTAGTCCATGGCGATCGGTGTGCCCCGCCCGCTGGCGATAGAAAAACCGCAGGCCGTAGATCTTGTACAGGCGGCGCGGTATTTCGGCGCGCACGGCGAGCCGGACGCTGCCACGCTGGCGCTGCTGCAAAAGTGCGCGGTGCCGCTGCTGGCAGTGGCGATGCCCCGGGCGGTGTGGCTGCTGGCAGACACCCCCGCCCTGACCGAGGCCGGGCTTCTGCCCGGTGAGGATGTGCACAAGCACCTGACCGGCTGCGGACAGGCCATTCTGCTGGCAGTGACGCTGGGTCCCGGGGTGGATGCTCAGATCCGTCGGGCGGGCGTGGGCGATATTGCCGCCGGGGTAGCCTCCGATGCCTTGGGCAGCGCACTGGCCGAGCAGGCCGCCGATGCCGCCGAGGCGCAGCTGCGCCAGTGGGCGGCCACGGAGGGAAAGTATCTGACCGGGCGCTTTTCGCCCGGCTACGGCGATTGGGACATCGCGGTGCAGCCGATGGTGGCAGCGGCACTGGACACCGTGCGCAAGGCCGGGCTGTGTGTCACCGACACCAACCTGATGACCCCGCGCAAGAGCGTGACTGCCCTGCTGGGGGTCAGCGACCACCCGGTAAAAGGACAACTGGCCGGGTGCGGCCATTGTGTGCTGCGCACCCGCTGCGAATACAGAAAGAGGGGAAAGACCTGTGCAAGTGAATGAACTTTTCAAGCAGAGCAATACCATCCTGCTGGACGGCGGCATGGGCACCATGCTGCAGGCTGCCGGGCTCAAGCTGGGTGCACGCCCGGAAGAGCTGAACATCACCGACCCGGCGCTCATCGAGGGCATCCATGGGCAGTACGCTGCGGCGGGCAGCCGCATCGTCAACGCCAACACCTTTGGCGCTTCTGCCCACAAGCTGGCAGGCAGTGCTTACACGCTGGAGCAGGTCATCACCGCAGGCATTGAAAACTGCAAGCGCGCCTGCGCGCCCTACGGTGCGCTGACCGCGCTGGACGTAGGCCCGCTGGGCGAGCTGCTGGAGCCCAGCGGAACGCTGGCCTTTGAGGATGCTGTGGCTGAGTATGCCCGCATCGTCAAGGCAGGCGAAGCCGCCGGGGCAGACCTGATCTTTTTTGAGACCTACACCGACCTGTACGAGTTGAAGGCCGCCCTGCTGGCTGCCAAGGAAAACACCCGCCTGCCCATTCTGGCAAGCATGAGCTTTGAAGCGGGCGGGCGCACCTTTACCGGCTGCACAGTGGAAAGCTTTGCCGCCACCGCCCGGGGCTTGGGGGCAGACGCCGTGGGCATCAACTGCTCGCTGGGACCCAAAGAGATCTTCCCCATGGCAAAGCGACTGGCCGAGGCCGTGCCCGGCAACTTCCCGGTGTTCGTCAAGCCCAACGCCGGTCTGCCCCGGGCGGACGGCAGCGGCTACGACATCACCCCGCAGCTGTTCGCCTTGCAGATGAAGCCCTACCGGGAGCTGCACCTGTTTGCTGCCGGCGGCTGCTGCGGCACCACCCCGGAGTTCATCAAGCTGCTCAACGGCACCTTTGCAGGCTGCACCCCGGGGCGTCCCGCGCACCGGATGCCCTCGGTGCTGTGCACCCCGGTGGACACGGTCACGGTGGACGGCATCACGGTGGTGGGCGAGCGCATCAACCCCACCGGCAAAAAGCGCTTCCAGCAGGCATTGCGGGAAGGCGACATGAACTATGTGCTGGAGCAGGCCGTCAGTCAGGCAGAGGCCGGTGCGCAGATCCTGGACGTGAACGTAGGCGCACCCGGCGTAGACGAGCCGGTGCTGATGGAGCAGGTGGTCAAGGCGCTGCAAAGCGTGACCAGTTTGCCCCTGCAGCTGGACTCCTCCAACGTGGAGGCGCTGGCGCGGGGTCTGCGGGTGTACAACGGCAAGCCCATCGTCAACTCCACCAACGGCGAGCCGGAAAAACTTGCCGCCATCCTGCCGCTGTGCAAGAAGTACGGTGCCGCCATCGTGGGTCTGGCCATCGACGAAAAAGGCATCCAGCCCAAAGCCGCAGACCGTGTGGCCATTGCCCGCCGCATCACCGAAGCGGCGCTGGCAGCAGGCATTCCCCGGGAGGATATCTACATCGACTGCCTTACCCTGACCGCCAGCGCCCAGCAGGAAGATGTGCTGGCCACGGTACAGGCGCTGGAAGCCTGCAAAAAGGAGCTGGGAGTGCGCACCGTGCTGGGCGTGTCCAACATCAGCTTTGGTCTGCCCTGCCGCACCTACCTGAACACCACCTTCCTGACCATGGCCATGTACGCCGGGCTGGACCTTGCCATCATGAACCCCTCCAGCGAAGAGATGATGGCGGCGGTGTATGCCTACAACGTGCTGACCAACCGGGACAAGCAGAGCACAAAGTACATCGAACGCTTTGCCGACCGCATGCCCGCCAGCACCGCGCTGGCACAGGCTGCAAAGACCGTGCCTGCCGCCAGTGCCGCCGAAGCAGAACTTACCAGCCCCTACGCCGCCCTGATGAAAGCGGTGGAAAAGGGCTTGAAGGGTGACGCCGCCGCCCATACCCACGCCCTGCTGGCAGAAAAGCAGCCGCTGGAGGTGGTGGACGAAGCCTTGATCCCCGCTTTGGACATCGTGGGTGCCAAGTACGAAAAAGGCACCCTGTTCCTGCCGCAGCTGCTGCAGGCTGCCAGCGCCGCCCAGAGCGCCTTTGAGGAGATCAAAACTGCCATTGCCCAAAAGGGCGAGGGCAGCGCCAGCAAGGGGCGTATCGTCCTTGCCACCGTCAAGGGCGATGTGCACGACATTGGCAAGAACATCGTCCGGGTCATTCTGGAAAACTACGGCTTTGAGGTGCTGGACCTTGGCCGGGACGTACCGGTGGAGACGGTGGTGGACACCGTGCGGGAAAAGGACGTGCATCTGGTAGGTCTTTCGGCCCTGATGACCACCACCCTGAAAAGCATGGAGGAGACCATCGCCGCCCTGCACGCCGCTAAGCTCGACTGCAAGATCATGGTGGGCGGTGCCGTGCTGACCCCGGAATACGCCGAAAAGATCGGCGCGGACTGGTACGCCAAGGACGCCAAGCGCAGCGCCGACATCGCCAAGGAGTTCTTTGGGGTGTAACACGAAAAAATTACAGATTCAGACTGCTGAGAAGCGCGGACTTTTCAGCAGTCTTTTTTCATGGGCAGGGCGTTTATTTGCAAACTGTTCAAATTTACCACAAAGAATTGCCACGATTGTCTGGCATAATAAGGGTGCACTCAGGGAGAACGGAACGGACATCCCCCATAACCTCCGAAAGGTTCTCCCCGCAAAAGCCCATGCAGGCACATTTTCCTGCGGGTGCGGCCGCAGCAGCGGCGCACAGCAGGCCCATAAAAAACTGTCTCCCGTTTCTATGCGAGGCAATAGCCAGAACGGCGGACAGACTACCAAATCCCTCCTGATCAAGCCGCAATGTTCAGGGGTTCCTATACAGCAGGCAGTGTCGCTTTCCTCCTCCTTTCCACGACACTGCCTGCTTTTTGTTTGCGCTGTTTCAAATCGGCTACCGGGCTAACCTTACCACAAGCCACATGATACTGTTCCGGGGCGTGCAGTACGATATTGTTCACATCGACCCGTTCGAGGGCTACAAGGCAGACTTGAAGCTGTATTGCAAGCGAAAAAACAAATGAAATGGCGGCAAACTCCAAAAGCCTGCCGCCGTTTTTGTTATTTTATAAACTCATATTCAAAAAGCACTGGGACGATTTCAGAATTGTAATAGTCTTTGACAAGCGTTTTCAAGCCCGCAAGAGCAGTATGCAATTCCACGTTATCCCAAATTGTATTGCCCGTCGTTTCGTCAACGTGCGATGTATCCAGTTCAGCGTAAATCTGATATACACCATATGTCAAAGAAGGGCTATAATTTTCTGCTTTCTTTGCCCATTGCAGAACCGTTTCCCATTGATTCAAAATAGCCTTTTCCCTATCACCGGGGATAAGCCCCTTTATATCGCGCAGGGCGATTGTTTTTCCGTTTGTACCGTCAAGGCAAAGTTCATCGCGATAAAACCGCCCATCGCTCCCCGTGAATGTGCGCATATGGTTCTGCATTTCTGTACAGGTGAAAAGCAGGCATTTCAAGAGGAATTGCGCAAGTTTACCACTTGCAACGTCCGCATTGTATCTGTCCGCGCCATCCGCCGACTTCATAATGCGAGCACGTTCCGTCCATGCTCTGTTATATGTAATATAGCGTGAAGCGCAAAACATAGGAAGTTTTTCAAGATAGTTATCTTTACGCAGGAAAAAACCGTTTCCATCATAGCGAGCCGCTATCAAAAGGCTAGAATCCAAGTCTGGGTTATCAAATCCCGAACTGTGTGCGACCATATATCCCATTATATCGGGTGCGGTTGCGGGCTTGTTTCGTTGTTTGCCGCCTACCTTTTCAAGACCATTTAACCCTGCAAGAATACCCGTCCGCTGCTCATCTGGTATAGGGCGTTTGTCATAATATATTTTGCTGTATGTTGTAAAGACCTGTTTTACAGGGAGCAGTCCACACGAAACCAACGTGCCTGTGTTATCGTCTATATCATAAGCCGCTATTTCAATTTCCTTTCTGCTGTCAGCTATATTTTGCCAATATGCGCACATAATGCAAGCGTCAATATTAGTGTGAAAATGGCGGCGATTGTATGCAAATCCTTTGACAAATTTCCTGTCAATTAAATGTTGCGCTTTCCAATACTTGACAGGAGAATACACTATATAGCTATCTGTTGGTTGCCGCAAATAATATTTAAAACCAGACCAAATGAAAACGTTTCCTAAATCGTTGGACGCTGTTCCTTTGACTTCTTTTTTCATTTCAGTTACTACATAGCTTTGTTTCCAAGTAGATGATTTTTTGCTTTGTCCCTGTCGTTGGTGTTCGGCAGAAGTTGTTTCTGCATACGGTGGATTTTCAAACAATATAATCGTGCATTGTGGGTTGGCAATGTATTGCTTTATGACCGGATTTTCTATATATTCTTTGCTTAAAGCGTCTGCGCCCGAAACTAGCCCGGCGTTAAATGTGTCTGTCATTTCAATAGGCGGGATAATGTGCCGAACCTTTGCCCCTAACAATTCTTGAAGTACCTTGTACTCATAATATTCTACTGTTGAAACAACACAATGTGAAAGTTCCTCGTCTGTCAAACCTGCTTCAAGGTTTCCTGTTCCGGCGCACCTGTCAAGAATGATATAGTCATTTCCGGTGGGAACACGGGCGATTGCAGCCCGCACCAATTCAAGGGACTTTTCGGCATACAGCTTGTGCGTGTAAAATGCCCCCAAGTTCTTTTTCTGAAGCGTGTCATTTAGCTTATCCATCAAATAATTAAATTTGACATTTGTTTGCCCGGTATAAGGGTAAATGTACCGTTTAAAATGAACGGGTTTTCTAATTTCCCCGATTGTTTTGTGCTTGCCTGTATCATCACCAAGGAAATCTTCTTTCCGCGCCATTGGTACTGCTTTGTAAAAGGACATAGCCCACCCAACAATGCAATTTTCATCAATGTGTATCTTTGTATAGTTGCATTCTTTGAGCAGGGTAACAATGCTTTCCACGTCAAGCGGTTTATCAAAGTGCAACACTGTTTCAGCGTTGCAACCGATAAATCCACTATTGTCCTTTGATGCGCCGCCGAAATACAGCTTTTCAATATCCGACAAATACGGCGCGGAGCGGTACAGCCAAAGCGTGGCGGCGTTTACATCGATAATCAAAATATTCGCCGGAACGGGCTTGCCTTTGACGCGCAAGGCAGACAGGTATTTAATACATTGGAAAAGAACGGCGTTCAAATCGGTAACGTGCAACTTGAATTCAAGCAAGTTTCCGTTGATAACCCCATCGTTATTGTCTGCAAGTATTTCATCAATATCTAAAGCGGGATTGACACGGGGCAAAAAGACCTTATAAAAGTCTAACTGTCCATCCCGTTCCAAAATGTACTTGTCCATAGCCTGACCTTACCTTTCAGGTACAATAATACAAATAATAGTATAGCATACACCCGCCGTTTTTCAACAGGCAATCTTCTAATTTCTTCTGCTATTTTTCAGTGTCTTATTGCAGATTTAAGCGACAAATAAGCGACAAGCCACAAGGTACGGTGTCAAGATATTCGAAGAAAGTACAAAATATAGTATTAAAATCAAAGAAACAGCCCTGTATTTGGTATCGAAATCAAATACAGGGCTGTTGAGATATACTCTTTTTCAGAAGTTCGATGTACACGGAACCCGTCTTGCTCCCGAATTGATTGACCAGTTCGTTGAAGTGATCACCCCATTGCCGATTACTCCTACCGCTGGAAGCTGAACACCGGCTGTAAGAAGTCCAAAGGGAAGAAATCTCCTCCCAGCAGACAGAACCCATCCACATTCTCCCCTGTCCTGTGCAGCAACAGCCTTCTGGATTGCAGGGTGAGCAGCTGTGCCGGGTTATCCGGGCAGCAAATTTCTGTCCGTTCCGCGCTCTTTGGTGCTTCCAATTCCCAACAGGGCTTGCTTTCGCCCCAGCATTCCCGACCGTCGCGCAGCAGTGTCAGGTTCAGCATCAGGGTCTCGTACAGATTATCGCCCTGTGCCTGAATAAAACCGATCTTGCCCAGCCACCCGGCTCCTACGGACGGAAGCCCCTTTCCTTTTGGCTTTGCAGAGGTGTCATCATAGCCGTTCACGCATAGCAGCCACCGCGCCGCCTGCGGATAGCTCAGCTGCTCCTTGCTCTGCCCCGCATACAGCGGAAAGAGCCGGAGTTTATTGCTGCTTTCCGACATTTCACCGTTGAGTTTGGCCGCACCGTATTCCGTGCCGATCTTTGCCTGCGGCACCTGCCAGAAGGGGTGTGTCGGGTGGAACAGCCAGAAGCGGTCCTTCCACTGCTCCAGATAATCCCGGACAGGCTCTGCCGGGAAATGCCCAAGCTGCCACAGCGCGCTCCAGCGCTCCAGTGCATCATCGCTCTGCATCAGTGGGCGGGACTCTCCCTTTGCATCCACCCGGGAGAACACGGTGAACAGCACCGCCAGCAGCAGCCGCAGCACGGCGGCGTTCTGGGTGGGCATCTCGCCCGCAAGGTCCGCATAATCCTGCGCCGACACCAGCGCCTCGGTCAGGGACACCTCCCGCACCGTGTTGTCCCGCAGCCGCACCCGTATCCACGGTTCGGTCAGCAGGTTGAATTCAATTTTCTTCATCCGTCTCCTCCTTTTGGTAATACAGGCCGTTTTCACGGTCATAACAAAGTTCCATGCCCGCAAGCCGGGCAGTCAGGTTTTCATCCAGCAGCAGGATCAGTTCTCCGTGCAGCAGCGGCGACAGCTGCCACGCCGCAAGACGGCTGCGGTTGTCCGCTTCCAACTCCCGGATGACCCCGTCCACCTTCCACGCCTTGCCGAACACCGCCGGGAGCCGCAGCTTCTGCCGGGCGATCTTCAGTGCCATTTCCGGCGGGGGCGGGCTGTCGACAGCTACGGCACTGCCGCCCTCCTGCCACGGCAGAAAGTGGATGCTGCCGTCTGCCCGACACTGCATTACCAGCACCTCTACCGAGGGGTCGCCGTCCCGCACTGCCGCCCGGGCTGCCGGGTCGGAGCGGGCGCCCTCGTTCTGCATCCAGTCGTCCAGCGTGTTCAGCTGCGCCAGCCGGTGCGTTTCCGGCTGCGGCACAAGGTATGCTTCGGCGCGTGCTTTCTTTTTCTCCTGCGTCCGCTCATATATGCAGCGCATTTCCTCGCCCTGCGCCCCGCCGGGAGCTTCCCGCTCCCAGCCGTAGACCCGCTGCACCAGCGGAGAGATCTCCTCCGGCAGCCGGATGCTCCGGGGCAGAAACTTCCGGGTGCGCCAGAGCAGCCACTGTCCATATACCGCCTCGCTGCCCGCGTCAAAGGCATCTTCCCCGGTGTCCAGCACCGCGCAGCAGGCCTGCTGCAACGGAGCGGGGCGGCTGCGGTAGTGGCGGTGCAGCCGTCCAATGCGCTGCAGCAGCAGATCCATGGGGCAAAGCTCTGTGACAAGAACGTCCAGATCAATGTCCAGCGACTGCTCCATCACCTGCGTGCCCACCACGATCAGGTCGTTCCGGCACTCCGGTGCAGAGCCCTTGCCAATGCGTGCCATCAGCTGGTTTTCCCGCGCCGCACGGTCCGGCATCAGGAACTGCGCATGGAACAGCTGCACCTCTTTGTCCGGCAGGCTTTCCCGCAGCAGCTGTGCGATCTTCTGCGCTTTTTTGACCGTGTTTACGATCACCCCCGCGCAGCCGCCCTCGACCAGTTTCCGGCGCAGCAGCGCGGGCAGCTCCGGCTCTGTGAGCGTAGTCATCTGCACCGTTTGACCGGGTGCGTCCGGTGGGATGGCCGTTTGCTTTACCTCTGCGCCATCCGTCCATGTCAGCAGCGGATAGCCGCAGCTGGTTTCCCATGGGGCGTCCGGGGCAGCCTTTTTCTGCTGGTAGGCCTCGACCAGCTCTGTGCGCCGCCGGGCGGGCAGGGTGGCCGAAAGCAGAATGACCGGCACCTTATACCAGCCCAGCCATTCCAGTGTCCGGTCCAGATAGCAGTTCATGTAGGTATCGTAGGCGTGGCACTCATCAATAATGACCACCTTGCCCGCAAGTCCCAGATGCCGCAGCATAACGTGCTTCTGGGCAAGTGCCGCCAGCAGCAGCTGATCCACTGTGCCAATCACGAAGTTTGCCAGCAGTACCTGTTTGTTTCCTCGAAACCACTGGTGTACCTGTACCCGATGCTCTTCCTGCGCATCTTCCTCCAGCTGCACCCCGCGCCCCTGTAACCGCAAATAGTTCTCGTTCAGTTCTGCCATGCCGTGCGCCAGCTTTATAGCCTGCGGCAGCGTCTCCTCAGACTGCGTGTCTGCCCAGCCAAGCAGCCGGGGAAAGATGCCGTTTGCCGTGGCCTGTGTGGGCAGCCCGAAAAAGACACCGCCCAGCCCGAACCGGCTGGCCATGATCTCCGCAGCGGCCAGCGCCGCCTCGGTTTTGCCCACGCCCATCTGTGCTTCCAAGATCAGGATACCCGGTTCCGCTGCGGTATCTGCAGCCTCCAGAACAGCCCTCTGCACCGCATTGGGCGCAAAGCCGAACCGCACCGCAAACTCCTGCGGGTCTGCGATGCCCAGCTGTGCCTCCCACGGGAAGGGCAGGGCCAGCTTTTCCCAAGCCCTGTCCACCCGCGCCGGGTAATCCTGCATGCTGCCCAGCTCCTCTACCGGGATCAGGGGGAAGTATTCCGTATTGCTTGCGATCCAGTCTGCCATGATCAGAAGTCCGGTCAGAAGCACTTCCTCCTGCGGGTCCAGGTCGTACAGTTCCGTCGTATCATCAAAGCCGCAGTCCTGCAAAACAGTCATGAGCAGTTCTGTCCAAAAGCCCTGCCAGACCTTTTTTTGTCCCTTGGGGTAGTAGTTGCTCTCCCACCCCTCTAACTGATCATCGACCGCCGCGCAGCTCTGTGGCTTGCCGTGATGCGCTCCCACAATGGAGGCTAACCCGCCGGGACAATCATCCCACAGCAGGATTGCCTCTCCCGCCCGGGCATGCGGCGACTCCCGGCGGTTCTGTTCAGGACAGTCCAGCGGCGTCAGCATTTCCAGCCGCTGCCGCGCCTCCGGCAGAGTGCGCAGGATATTTGCCTGAAAGGCTACCGTAGCCTTGCCTATATCATGGATCCCGCCCAGAAACCGGGCATGCGCGAGCAACGCTTCCTCGCGCTCAAAGCCCATGGCCCGTTTTGCACTTTCCGGGAGCCACTGCCGGACCAACCGCTCCATGATGCCCGCCGTATCCCACAGGTGCATCCAGAGCGGCAGCCACAGGCTGGTATTCTCCGGGTCCGTTTTACCAGCCAAAAGCCTTGTTTTATTCAACGTCCAGCGCATTTTTGCTCCTTTTCCGGTGTGTGCTTTCCGTGTACCGAGCATAGCAGATAATGTGTACTATAATCCGTACTTTTTGCATTTTATCTCCGCAAATGAAAAAAGCGGCACATCGGGTCGTGCCTCATCAAAACGAAAGTGTCCTTGCAAGGTAAAGAAAACTGCTATTTATGGCCCTGTTCTGCCTTCTGTTCCAAAGATACGCTTCTGCCCTTCTGCTGTCAACGGCTCCGCGCCAATTCATCAAAGCTATAAAAAACGATCTCTTTTTTGTATAAAAAACCGCCCCGGCTTCCTACTATGGAAACCGAGGCGGTTCATTCTGTTTATTGGTGTTCTTTCAGACACTCAATACCTACCAACTGGCATTCAGTTTTTGAAGTTTTAGTCATATCTGTATTTAGAGGACTTTCCGTACACTTTTCGGAGCGATTTTTTCAGACTGACCACCGTTTCCTTGATGATCTTTGCCTCATCGGCGGAGCAATCTGCAAGCTGTTCGGTCATCCAGCTGTCGAACACCGGCTTTGCTTTTTTGATCTCGATGCACAGCAGCTCGTCTGCGGAGCAGTCCAGTGCGTTGATGATGTCGATCAGCGTTTTCAGGCTAGGCACCGAGTTGCCCGTCTCGATATGGCTGATGTGCGTAACTACCACGCCGACCTCATTGGCCAGCTGCTCCTGCGTCATGCCCTTTGCAAGGCGGCAGGCACGAATACGTTTTCCGATGTCGGCGTAGTCCACCATAGTACAAGTACCCTCCGTTTTGTGAAGTGATACTTGTATTGTATGTGCAATCGACCGGGATTGTAATAATCTGAAAGTGCAGTGGACTTATAAATTCTAATCGTTCAGAAATACTTTAACTTCCTGCTTTCCGTCAATCGTTGTCACAGCAGTAATGGCATCCGGGCGGAAGGAGTCTCCCGGATAATGCATTTCCAATTTCAGATTGACTTTTTTCCCAGCTTCCACTTCCTGTGCCAGTTTATTCTCAAAATTTTTGAATTCGTTCCGATTTAGTCCAGAATCCTGCGGAATGAGATTTTCCAAATCGTTTGCCCCATCAAAGCGATCTGCAATTGCATGACCTCGATCATCGGTACTTTTTTCATATCCTTTTCCAATGTCATGGATGCTGTCTTTAATTTGCAGACGACCATCATGCTCTTTCAGATGCAGGTCTCCTTCGGCTGTAAACAGCCTTCCAAGGTGATCGGTAGTGTACTCATATCCGTTTCTTTTATACTCTGCATCCGACAAAAGATCCTGCTCCATACGGTACGGCATTCCATCATCGTTATTTTTGTATTCCAGCTCTTTTTCTAGCTCTGCAAATGACTTTTCCGTAGCAGCATCCAGTTTTTCTTCTGCCTTTTCTATCACGCCTTTCTGTAGACGCTCAAATGACCGTTTGACGACATCATCCAACCCAATGTGCGTTTTTGCTTCCATCGGTTCCGCTTCTGAGATTTCTCGCCTCACAGCACACGACCTCCCTGCTGTTCAAAATTCGTCCTTAGATTATCTACAGCCTTTGCATCCGGGTTCAGGCTCATGCCCATGCTTATCACGCTATTTAGCACCCAGTCTGCAGCAGCAGCTTTCAGGCCGTACTGTCCCTGCAGCTGTTCCAGAAATTCTTTACGGGGTGTGAGCGACTTTTTAGCTGCGTCACAGTAATCAACGACTGTACCGATCCCACCAAAGAAATCGAACACAGCTTTCCGAGTCTTAGCCACATCCAGTTCGCCGCCTGCAAAGACCCGTTCCAGATAGCGGCCGTCCTCCGGCTTCAACATCATCTCATGGCGTTTCAGCCAGAGCTTCAGCTGCTCCATCTCCGAACTGCTCAGCGGTTTCAACTCTTTGCCCACTGCCAGTTGTCCGAATACAAACTCTGCGTTGATTTCATGCGGCATTTTTGAGGGCTTGTGGTAAACAGCATTTTCCGGCATGGGATACGCCTCAATCTTGCAGAGCACCGCCTCCGGCCACTCATTCTGGTAAACGGCAGCCACACCCAGCGGCAGCTTGGACAATTCGTCGATCTGTGCCTCCTTCAGGGCGGCAGACTTGCCTACCAGCTTGCGATCTTCTTCGTCCGGCAGGCGCAGAATAATTTTGGTGTTCGTGTTGCGGATGACCGACATATCCAGCAGTCCGGGTGCCTGGTCTGCAATGATAAAACCCTCACCATAAGTACGCATTTCCGCAATGGCATTTGCCAGCATTTCCACCGACTTGCCCTGCAAATTTGCACCTTCCTGTGATTGCTCTGCCGAGGTCTTGCGCAGCAGGTTGTGCGCTTCTTCCAGCACTGTGACATGGCGAAGCCTGCTGTTCATCCCGCTGCTGCACATCCGGTATTCCTGTAACTTCATCACCAAGATGCCCATCAGCAGCGATTTTGTTTCCATAGAACCCACTCGGCTCAAATCCACAATAACATTGCGGTCAAACAGCGCTTCGTCCGTCAGCGCATCTTCTGCGCAAAGCACACTGCCATAAATACCGTTTGTCAGAGACTTTACGCGGGTGCACAATGCGCCCACATAATCGCTTTGGGTATCCTTGGAATAATGCGACTCTGCAATGACGCCCGGCAGAATATCCAGCAGGTCAAAGAAGGTTGGGAAAACTCCCTTCTCGCTCTCCGAATTGCGCAGATCCCAACCTACTTTCTGATAGCTGCGCTCAATAGCATCCTTCAGCACCGCTGGCATGGCTGCATACATCGGCCAGCAGGCGTTGAATATCTCCACCAGACGGTCAATATGTTCCAGAATATGGATATTCTCAGGGAATGCAAAGGGGTTCATGCGCAGCAGCGGCGTTTCTCTGGGGTTTGTACCAAACACCTGCACATCTGTACAATTGCCGAACACGTTCTTGTATTCGCCCTTGGCCGGTTCCACCACAAGAAACGTCGTTTGTCCGTTCTTTGTGATCTCATCCAGCAGATGGTAGACCGCATTGGATTTGCCTGTGCCGGTCGAGCCAGTGATGAACGTGTGGGAAGCCATCGCCTGCCGGTTCAAGAGCAGTCCTGCCGCTTCCTCTTTGCCCATGTGGTAAATCTTGCCCAGATTCATCTTGTCCTCATCCGGCATCGCCTCATCCGGCACATTGCGGCCAAACTCCGCGTGCTCAATAATCGGCAAACCATGCACTGAGCGGGTGGGCAAGCCAAGGTGCATTGGCAGTTCCCGCCCGCTGACCAGCGTTGCAGGTGTATAAAGCAGACTATCCGGCGCATTCTCCCATAGTGGGCGAGCAAAGACCGGTTGCATGAACCGCTTGAGATATTCCCGCAGCTGTGCCACTTCTGCCTCATTGTTCTTCCACACATTGACGGCACCGCTCTCCACCGAGGAGCCCTCGCCGACCATCAATGCGCGGTAAGTGTTGGCCGCCAAAAGTGCTGTGGATTGAGTAGACGAAAGGAAATACGCTGCACAGTTATAGCAGCCATAATCTTCACTTTCCTTTACACGCTTGAGCTGGTTTTCAATGCGTTCCAGCAGTTCCTCCACCGATTTATTGCACAGTTCCACCTGCTGAGTACGGCCCGTGCCGCGGGTGTCCGTTGTGCCGTGGCTCTCCTGCTGGCTGGTGGTGTCCGATGTTCCATGCGATGTTCCATCGGAGGTGCTGTGCGAAGTACCGGTCTGTTCGGTGGTAGAGTGACTGGTGCCCCACGAAGCATTGACGCCCATGGAGCCGCCGATGTTCCGGGCGATGCTGTTGAAAGCCGTTCTGGCTGGCGTCATGCCTCCTATGGCCCTGCCCGCCGTGCCAAGCAGCGGGCCGATGACGGCCCCCGCGCCCGGAATCAGGGCCGAAGCTGCCAAGCCGCCCAGACCCAGAATGCCTGCAATGCCGCCAGCCACCGGCGAGATTTTTGTGACCGAGGTGCCGAAGCTGCTGCCGACACCGCCGTTGATACCGCCGCTGACCCCTTTCGTTTTCTGTGTGCCGTCCGTCACCGAAGAGGACTGGTTCGTACCGTCCGTTGTAGTCGTGCTGACAGTATCGCTGATGGTATGGGAAGTTCCACTGCACAGGCTCTCCATCACAGCAGTACTCTGGTTCTCGGTATAAGACCATGTACTCTTGCGGAAGGGCGAAAGAGTGCTGTACAGATTTTCATACCCGCTGCGGATAGCCGCCTGCGTTTCATTGGAAACAGGTTCTGCCAAAAACAGCGCAGTATACTTTTCTCCTTCCATCGCGTCCATAAAGCGCTCGATGCCCTGCACAAAGGCTTTATCTTCCGTTTTAGACTTATCGCGCAGCGCTGCCACACAGGACACTGAGGCCACCGCCTCCTGCTCTTCGCCAAAGGCTTCTTCCAACAGTTTTTTTCCCGCCTCCGGAGAAATGCCTTTTATATCGGAACCGGGGAAGTTGGAGAGCAGCACTTTCTGCAACGCCTTGCTGGAAATTTCCAGCTTGCGGCTCTTCATGCTCTGTTTCAGGGGATCCTCGCGAACGCCCAGATAGATATTGGCACCTGCATTTCCTTCCGGCACATCGATCATCACCGCCAGACTGCAGCCCTGCGCCATGCTGGAATAATACACCGTGGAAAGCTTCTGGAACATATCTTCGCCCTTTTTCAGGGTCAGTTTCTTCAGCTGGAACATTCGGATACACTGAGCGGGATCCTGCACCTCCAGCATCTTCTGAGAAAGCTCCACCATGCCATAGTTCTGCAGTTCCGTCAGATATTTTTTATACACCAGATGGTCTGCAAGGGTCAGCTGGTCCGTCAGGTCATTCAGCGACCGCTGCGCGGAAAGCTGTTGTTTTTCAAGCACCTCAAGCTCGTCTGCCATGATTTATTTTCCTTTCTGCTGTTAACCCCTCAAAATTTTCCATATCAGGCCCGTCACAGCCAGTGCCGCACCTGCTGCGACGGCAGAGCCCACGTCGCAGCCCTGTAGCTTTTTATCATAGCCTTTATCAGCGGCTTTCTGGTACCACTCCGCCGCCTTCGTAAGGTCTTTCGTCACGCCATGACCCCCCTCATAACAACGGCCTAGATGGTACTGCGCTAAACCAAGACCTTGCTCTGCAGCTTTCCGGTACCACTCCGCCGCCTTCGTAAGGTCTTTCGTCACGCCATAACCCCCCTCATAACAACGGCCTAGCTGGTACTGCGCTGAACCAAGACCTTGCTCTGCAGCTTTCTGGTACCACTCCGCCGCCTTCGTAAGGTCTTTCGTCACACCCTTACCCCCCTCATAACAACGGCCTAGATGGTACTGCGCTGAATCAAGACCTTGCTCTGCAGCTTTCCGGTACCACTCCACTGCCTTGGCTGAGTCTTTCTCAACACCCATACCCATACCCCAATATATCTCCATCTCCATATCCGTCTCCTCATAACAAAGGCCCAGACTATCCTGTGCACCTGCGTGGCCTTGTTTCGCAGCTTTCTGATACCATTTGAATGCCTCTTCTCCATCTTTCCACGACAAAAATCCTGCTACATTATACAAAAGTTCTGCTAGATTATATTGAGCGTCTGCGTATCCTTGCTCTGCTGATTTCCGGTACCATTTTACTGCCTCTTCTTTGTTTTGTGCCACGCCATATCCATTTTCATAGAACAAACCAAGTTTATACTGTGCATCTACATCGCCCTGGTCTGCAGCTTTCCGGTACCACTCCGCTGCGGCTGCTTTTGATAACGCAACACCTCTACCATATTCGTAACACCCCCCAAGATTCTTTTGCGCAGCTGCATTTCCATTTTCTGCCGCCTTACGGTACCATTCAACTGCTTTCGCGCTGTTCTTTTCCACGCCTTCTCCATTGTCATAGCAATAGCCAAGATTACATTGTGCCATTGCATAGCCTTGTTCTGCAGATTTGCGGTACCATTCAACTGCTTTCGCGCTGTTCTTTTCCACGCCTTCTCCATTGTCATAGCAATAGCCAAGATTACATTGTGCCCTACAATTGCCTTGCTCCGCAGATTTTTGATACCATTCTGTCGCCTTAATGTCGTCTTTTTCTACGCCAATGCCGTTTTCATAGCAGTATCCAAGATTGCACTGCGCATCCGCATCGCCCTGGTCTGCAGCTTTCCAGTACCACTCCGCTGCGGTTGCTTTCGATAACGTTACACCTGTACCATATTCGTAACACAACCCAAGATTCTTTTGCGCAGTTGCATTTCCATTTTCTGCCGCCTTACGGTACCATTCAACTGCTTTCGCGCTGTTCTTTTCCACGCCTTCTCCAATGTCATAGCAATAGCCAAGATTACATTGTGCCATTGCATAGCCTTGTTCTGCAGATTTGCGGTACCACTCCACTGCCCTGACAGGGTCTTTTGTTACACCTTCTCCTGTCCTGTAGCAATTGCCAAGATTACATTGCGCATCCGCATCACCCTGGTCTGCGGCTTTCCGATACCATTCAACTGCTTTCGCGCTGTTCTTTTCCACGCCTTTTCCATTGGCATAACAAATGCCAAGATTGTACTGTGCAAGTGCATTACCATTCTCCGCAGATTTCCGATACCATTCAACTGCTTTCGCGCTGTTCTTTTCCACGCCTTCTCCAATGTCATAGCAATAGCCAAGATTACATTGTGCCATTGCATAGCCTTGTTCTGCAGATTTGCGGTACCATTCAACTGCTTTCGCGCTGTTCTTTTCCACGCCTTCTCCATTGTCATAGCAATAGCCAAGATTACATTGTGCCCTACAATTGCCTTGCTCCGCAGATTTTTGATACCATTCTGTCGCCTTAATGACGTCTTTTTCTACGCCAATGCCGTTTTCATAGCAGTATCCAAGATTACATTGAGCCGTACAATCGCCTTGCTCCGCAGATTTTTGATACCATTCTGTCGCCTTAATGACGTCTTTTTCTACGCCAATGCCGTTTTCATAGCAGTATCCAAGACTACATTGAGCTGTTGCATTTCCTTGTTCAGCCGCTTTTTTATACCATTCAAATGCCTGTTCCAAGTCTTTTGCGACGCCTATACCATAACTATAGCAATCGCCCAATTCATATTGCGCTTCTGGACATTCCTGTTCTGCCGCTTTGGTGTACCACTTTACAGCCGCCTCATTGTACGAGAGTTCCGCATACAGCCGCCCGGTCATATACTGCGCTGTTGCATTTTCCTGAGTTGCCGCCGCTTCGTACCATCTGCGGGCCTCTTTGTCGTCCTTTTCAACGCCCCGAGCCTGATAATAGCACTCGCCCAGTGCGCACTGCGCCTCCGCATTACCCTGCTCGGCAGCTTTTTTATACCACACAACGGCATTTTCCGCATTCTTTGCTACACCAATACCGTTCTGGTAACACCGTGCCACTTCCAGTTGTGCCTCTGGGTGTCCGTAATCTCTGGCCGCGACCATGTACTGCTGGAACGCCATTTCGGCATTGCCGGCCTGCTGATTTTTCTTAGCCTCCTGCAGGTAGTCCTGCACAGTCTTCTTTTTTGTTTCCTGCTGTGCTTCCTCGCCCAAGCAGAAGCGCTCCACGCACTCCATAAACTCCTGCTTTTTGTCCTCCGGGCCGTTGAACAGGAAACTGTACGCGGCATTTTTCTCATCGCTGAAATCCATAGCCTTGATCTCAGCCCCCAGACCATCCCAATTCACACGGCCAGCCGCCGGTTCAAACCATTCTTCAACAGATTTTGTCTTGATGGCATTCGGGATTTCCATCTCCTGCCGCCCACCCACACGGATAGACTCCAGTTTATCCGTAAAACGTACTTCCACCTGAATTTTGCTCATAATGATAGTCTCCCTATGTATTTATAATTTTTACATAGTCTCCTTGGCTCCGCACCCACATTTGAATACCCGTGCCAAACACCTCGGCTTCCACGATCCAGCCCTTTTCTGTCACTTGCAGCACCTTTGCAGTGGGCAGTCGGTCGAGAACGGATTCCAGACTTGGCCCGGTATACTCGAACCGGATGGTCTGCAGCTCGCCGCCGTACATGAACTGGATGCGCTTGCGCATCTCGCCTTCCTGAAAACGGTCGGTATACCGCTGTGCAAAGTGCCGATCGAGGGTCTTATAGTTCTGGATACGGTCGATGCGGTAAATCGTCGGGGAGTTATCCTGCGGGTTCTGGAAATGCTTATCCTTGTCGATGCCCTCGATGAACGCTGCCAGATAGAAATAATACTCACTGAACAGGATGCCCACCGGCTCAATGGTGCGCACACGGCTCTCGCCGTCATGGGTGCGGCAGTAGGTAATTTCCATAACATTGTGATTTTCTACTGCCGTGCCGATCTCCCACAGGCTCTCAATGAACTTCCGGCCGTGCTGCGGCTCAACGTAATGGAAGCGTTCGTTGCTGATAAGGTCTTTCACCTGATTCAACCGGTCCAGCGGGGTGCACACCTGCACCAGCTTGTCCAGAATGGGGAACATTTCCTCCTTGACCATGGAACGGCTTTCCAGCAAAATCTTGCATACCGCCAGAATCTCGCTGCTGGTGAGGAAGCGGGAAAGCGTGTCATCCAGCAGATAGCCGCCCTTTGCGGAGTTGTATAAGATCTCCCGGCGCGGCTCGCTGTCTGCAAAATAGCTGCGCAGGGTATCAAGATCGCGCTGGATGGTTTTCTCGCTGACACCGAAGCGGTCAGCCGTCTGCTGTTTATTCAGCACCCCGCCCTGTACCAGCACCTGCTGGATATAGAGTATACGGTCTAATCTACTATTACGCACGGTTCATTCTCCTTCTCTGCTCATTGTAACACAGTGCAACAACAGTCGCAATTCTTTGTGTGAAATTTTGTTGTTTTGTGAAACAGCTATAAAATTTTTGTCTCTTTTGCACAACCCCAGTATACAAAAAAAGATGGACAGCTTGTCTGTCCATCCTCCAAAAAGCCAAGTGCTTTTCTCACAAATTCCATCTGCGGTTCAGCCGGTAGATCACATCCCATACATCATCCTTAAAAGTGTACATTACCTGACGCGGTGATGCACTTCTGCTTGCCATGCAGACAAGCAGAAACAGTTCGGCGGCAAATGCCGCGCCCAGCAGAAACATCCATATTTTTTTCATTGTGCACTCTCCTTTGATGGCGTTTATGCCCTTTTGTCTGTCTATTATAACGATCCTGTTGGACAGTTTGCTTGTCCTTTCTGTAAAAGATATTTTCTGCTTTTCCTGTACGTTGCAACACAAAAACCGCCCCGGCTTCCTGTTACGGAAACCGGGGCGGTTCGTTTGTTTTATTTGTGCTTTTTCAAGCGCTCACGCAATTACTTGCGGGGGTTCTTGATGGCAGCCTGGGCGGGTGCCAAAATTACAGGGCGTTCCTCGCTTCATTTGTTCTATGCGATTACCCTCAATCTCATAGCCTTTTTTCAAATCCGCCATGGATCAGAGGACCTACAAAGAATGTGACGAAGGCATTGGGATCCTGCTCGTGAATAATTTCCTGCAGCTCCCCGATTTCATACTTGTTCACGGCACAGAAAAGGATCTTCTTAGGGTGGTTGGTGTACGCACCGTATCCGTTCCAGAAGGTGACGCCGCGTCCCATCTTCTGCAGGATTTCAGTCTGCACAGTGGAAACATCCGTAAATATCAGGGCCGCCACATTGATGTTCTGGTCGTGAAACCTATCTGCCACCGTATACAGGATTGCCACAAAGATGATGGAGTACATCGTAGTTTCCAAATCAAAAAGGAATAGGCAGACCGAAAAGAGAACCGCATTGACATAAATAGAAAGCCGTCCGCTTTTAAAATCTGGGTATTTCTTTACCAGACACATGCATGCAATGTCCATGCCGCCGCAGCACCCACTGCCCCGCAGCGCATAGCCGACACCTACACCACAGAGAATAGCGCCGAAGATACTGTTTAGCAGCACATCCTCCACAAGGGGTGCTTTGAGCGGCGGAAGTACTGAGAGAAGCAACGTCTGCACTGCTACCGAGAGCATGGTTTTGATGCAGAACCTGCGGCTCATGACCCGGTATCCTATCAGGAACAGCGGTACATTGATGAGGAAATTGATCATACCAACAAGGTTTGCATCACTGCGGATTGCAATGAACCTACGCAGAAAAATCTCTATAATCTGAGCCAGGCCTATCACACCGCCAAAGTTGATACCATTGGGGGTGACAAACAGGTAGATACCCAAAGTCAGTAGTGTGGAGCCAAATATCAGATCAAAATACTGCTTATATGCTTTATTCATAGCACTCTTCCCGAATCTTCTGTGCATACCAACCAAAAGAATCTTTTTTGTAGCGGGCGAGGTCTCCGGTGCCGTCGTTATGTTTATTTACATAGACCAGTCCGTACCGCTTATCCATTTCACCGCCGCCCGCGCTGACCAGATCGATGATGCCCCAGACCAGATATCCCATGCAGGGAATGCCGTCCTCCAGAACGGCTTTTTTCATCTGGGTGATATGAGCATCGAGATACTCCACCCGGTAGGGGTCATGGACGGAACCGTCCACTTCCAGAGTATCCTCCACGCCCAAACCGTTTTCCACAATGAACAGCGGCTTGTGATAGCGATCATACAGATCATTCATGGTCACGCGCAAGCCGACCGGGTCGATCTGACGTCCCCATTTCGTGATCTGCAGATACGGGTTGCGCAGGGTAGTAATGGCGTTGCCATCCGCCACATTTTTCAGATGCTCCGGATCCGTGGAGATCAGCCTGGAGGAATAGTAACTGAATCCCAGAAAATCGCAGGTGTTCTGAGCCAGAAGTTCGTCATCACCCGGCTGTTCGTCCAGCGTGATGCCCAATTTTGCAAAGTAATTCCGGGCGAATCCGGAGTAACAGCCGTTCAATTGGACATCCGGAAAAATGTAATTTTTGTTGTTACTGATACGTGCTTCCATCACATCATTGGGGTTACAGGAATAGGGATAAAAGCTTCCGGCCGCCATCATGCATCCAATTCGGAAATTCGGGTTGATTTTTTTACCGATCCGCACCGCGCAGGCACTTGCCACCAGCTGGTTATGCGCGGCATTGTACACGATCTGGTTGAACTCCGGGTCGTCCTTGTCCACCAGCAGGCCACCGCCCAGATAAGGGATGTGGGTGATCATGTTGATCTCATTGAAGGTCATCCAGTATTTTACCAGATTCCGGTAACGGTCAAACACGGTGGCAGCATATTTTTCATACAGTGCAATCAGCCTGCGGTCTGCCCAGGCACCATATTTCCGGATCAGGGCTTCCGGCACATCAAAGTGGCACAGGGTGACCACCGGCTCTATCCCGTACCTACGACACTCCGTAAACAGTTCCTCGTAAAAACGCAGGCCATCTTCGTTCGGGGCGTTCTCTTCCCCGGTCGGATAGATCCGCGTCCATGAAATGGACAAACGCAACGCCTTGATCCCGCTCTCTGCAAGAAGGCGGATATCCTCTTTGTATCGATGATAAAAATCAATTGCTTCCCGACTAGGATAATAATCGTACCGCGTTTCCAGAATGTTTCCCGGATGCAGCATGGCATTCCATCTGCCGTGGGCTGCATCCGGCAGAAAGTCAGCAGACGCAGGCAGCCTGCCGTCTTCCTGCCAGGCACCCTCGCACTGGTTAGCCGCAAGTGCTCCACCCCACAAAAAATCGGACTTAAGTTTCATAATACCTCCAACGCCCCGGGACGCATGCGCTCCCCGGGGCGAACAAAATTTTGAGATCAGTGTTTCTTCAAGATTTCCTCGTCAAAGCCAAAGAGAATCGTAAGTACACAGGATGCTACGATCGTCACGATGATTGCAATAACCATAGCCACGATGGTATCCTCAAAGATCGGCAGGGCAAACAGGGAGGAAGAACCATACTCGTAGTTATGGGCACCCAGCAGAGCGGCCACGACACCACCGATGGCGCCACCGAGGGAAACAGCCCACATAGGTTTCTTCAGCGGCAGGTTAAAACCGTAAATGGCCGGCTCGGTCACACTAGCAAAGATGCAGCCCACTGCAACGGACAGTGCTTCGGATTTGATTGCCTTGTCCCTTGCCTTGATGGCGATACCCAGAGAAGCGCCGCCTTCTGCCATGTTGGACAGCAGCATACCAGGGCGGAACAGGGGATCAAAACCAGTTTCCGACAGCAGCTGGATCATGGGAGCTCCCAAGGTCATGTGCATACCGGTCATGACCATGTAGGGGAACAGAGCCGTAAACAGAGCAACCGTGATGGGGCCTGCAATGTTATACAACCACAGGATCGCGGCGGTGACATAGGTACCTGCCAGCTGACCCAGAGGCGCCAGTGCAAGGATCGAGACGGCATAGGTGGCGGCCATTGTCAACGTACCGACAAAGATAGGCTTGAACACGCCGGGGATCACTTTGTTCAGGAATTTTTCCACATAATACGCAACGATTGCCAGCAGCAGCGCAGGAAGCAGAGAACTGCCGTATCCTTTCAAGGCAACATTGATACCAAACATGGTGACTGGATCGCCAGCACTTACAATAGCCGTCCATTCAGGAGCGACCAGTGCACCGGCCACGACCATGGAATACGTGGGGGTCGCACCCAGTTTCTTGGCCGCTCCATAAGCGACCAGAATGGGCATGAAATAAAATACCGCATTGCCCACGATGCTCAGCAGCGTATAAGTAGAACTGTCCGCAAAGGGAGCATAAACCTTGGAGATCAGCAGCAGGAACACCTTGATCATACCGCCGCCGATCAGTGCCGGAACCATAGGCTGTACGGCAGCGGAAATGTAACCAATCACTGCCTGCCCAACTGAAATCTTTTCGCCTTTCAGGTCACCGTCCAGTTTTTCGTCCACAGCACCGCCATCGCTGTAACCCAGCTTCAGCACCTCTTCATAAACCTTCAGCAGATCCTTGCCGATGATGACCTGCAGCTGACCGCCCTGATAGGTGACGCCCAACACGCCGTCCAGATCATTGATAGCTTTCTGGTCTACCTTCTTGACGTCCTTGACCGTCATGCGCAGACGGGTCATGCAGTGAAATACGGAAGTAACATTTTCCTTTGCTCCAGCCAACGTCATGATATTCTGCGCCAGCTGTTTGAAATCTTTTGCCATTGTAACATCCTCCAAAAAATCTTCCTGGATGGTAACGGACAGAATGTTCCGGTTCAGTTCCGTACCGGAAACCCCATCCAAACGGTTCAGTTCTTCTAGATCTGCCATACCGCTGTCTTTCACAGTGACATACAGGTGCTCTCCGTCAAAACGTTTTCGTGCAACATTGCCTTCACCACCGATGTGATGTATGATAGTTTGAAAGAATGCATCCTGTTTCATGGCTAATCCTCCTGATTTTTTATCTGAAAAGCGATGCGGGCCCTGCACCGCTATTCATTCAATATGTAATAAAAGATCCGGGCACAAAGCGCCTTCAAACTACCTGAAAACGCAAGCGTTTTCAGGTCGGATGCGCTCTGTCCCCGGATCACGTCCCGCAAATGGCGAGTGCCGCTCCAAGCAACGGAAGCTGTTTATGTATTTTTCTGGCAGACGCGGTTGATATGCAACATCAAATAGAGAAGCTCCTCATCATTACAGCACCAATTCTCCTGCTTTTGCAAGAAAGCCGCAATCTTTTTAGCACAGATATATGTTTTAGGGTAATCATTGGCCAGCATCTTTACCATGCTGCCACTCCCCGTTTCGCTCTGAGTACCGCTCATTAGCCGTTGGATGAGATAGCGGATATGCATCGTGAACCGATAGTAACTGTAGCTGTCCTTATCCAGTTTCAGGTTCATTTCCCGCTCCACAATGGACTCCACGCCTTCCTGAATCTCCAACGCCTTTACGAGGGAATGGATCTCGCTGTTTTCGATTTCAGCATTGATCAAATGCATTGCAATGCTGACCGCTTCGGAATCCGGAAGTGAGACCCCCGTGTATTCCTTCAGGATATCCAATGCTTTTACGCCCAGATCAAACTCATTGGGATACAGATGACGGATATCATAGGCAATGGGGATCGTCAGGTTCAACCCGCTGCGAAAACGCTCCACCGCAAAGTTCAGGTGGTCGGCCAGTGTCAGCGGCAGGTTGGAGTTAAGGGTCGTATTCAGTACGACCTGCGCATCTTCTGTAATGTCGGCACTCGCCAGAAGAATCTCCTGCGGAAGAGTACTGATCATCTCAAAATAACGCGGGCCGATATCGTAAAACGTGCGGTCTATCCGCGACATATCCGTTAGTTCGTATGGAACCGCCGGAAACCCGATGCCCTTACCAATCACGATCAGTTCCTTCCCGCGGGAGTCCTGAGCAACAGCGGCACTGTTATTGATTTTCCGAACAATTCGCATAGCACCCACCCTCTCCGTTTCGGATAAAGAAAAAGCCTCGGACTGCAGTCACAATTATACCTGCAGGTATAGACACTCTACCGAGCACTATCCTTTGTTCACAAGTACAACTGACGCTTCCGAGGAATCACGTGTTGTAATAAGATGTTAACATAAAATTCATAGAGATTCCATTCGCCTTTTGTACAATTTTATCGATCATTTTTTGTGAATAAATACTTCTTCTTTTAACTTTAAACCATTCATAAATCCACCACCTTATTCGACCGATGTACGCTTTCTTTTCTATTATTGGAACCTCTTTCCGCTTACAAAACAAGATACAAAAAAGCTCTTGGCCTCCATTACAGAAGCCAAGAGCTTTTTTCTTCTTTGTCCTATCAGATTTTATTTCCGGGGAGACTTAATCGCAGCCTGGGCGGGTGCCAAAATTGCAGAGTATTGGGATTTACGGTGGTATGCCGTTTTTATTTCAAGCAGGCTATAAAACACATGATATTGAGCCTGGCAGCAGACTTTGTGTTTCAAGCACCGGTATAGCAGACTAACACTTAGCACGAAATCACTTCTTCATCCAATGCTTGAGCCAGTATTCATAGACCCCAACATATTCCCGATAGAGCCCTGTTTTGTCCGGCGTACAAAACAACTGCCATGCCTGCTGAAGAAATGGCTTTGACCATTCACCTATGGGCTTTTTGGCTTTCAGAAATCTTACCAACTGACTGTAAGCAGTTTCACGATTTTGCGGTAAGTAGGCCGCTTCACTGTTCAGGTTGAGCTTGTCGGAAAGTTCCTTGTTAAGTTCCGTGTCGGTTGATCCTATCTCACCATTTCTTTGGTAGAAGATTGTATCCATCTGAGCTTCATCCAGCGGATTCAAGCGCATTGTCTGCTGATCTTCTTCCAAGATTCCACGGTAGGCATCGCAAGTCTTTTTTGCATTTTCCGTAGAACTCCGATTTCCGGGACACACGCCCAGAAGATTTGAAAAATCCGTAGCTGCCTCATCCGTCAACTGATTTTGCGGATCAAGGTGTTCAATATTCAGATAGTTGAGTTGGTCTGCCGGATCAAGACTTACACGACGCATACAATATGCGCAAAGGTAACCTTGGTCTCGTGCCAACTGCTGCCGTGTACCGTCCTTCGGCATATCTTTATAGGTGATTTTTAACGGCGGGGATGCTTTGCGACAGTTCTTTTTATACTCTCGCAAGTCTCGCGGTTCCGTTTCTGACTTTTTGATATACCTCATTCCGGCCACTCCATTTGCTCGATTTCCAGACTGCTTCTGGCCTCATAGACGGACGGATCATCATATCCCAAAATCTGTTCCAGATTTTCCAGCACCTCTTTGGCTTTTGCGTAATCCTCCTTATGGAGAAGCTCCGAGAATTTATCAAAGAGCTTTTCAATTTCAATCGGACGATCTCCAACCAGCAGGATGCTTCGCAGAACAGTGTTTACATCCTTGCCATAGGCAGAATCGATTTGTGTTGCACTGCCCTCATGTTTCAGCAGAATAAGATTTGCATCCTTATAGGAAGTAATCACTTCCGGGGAATGCGTGGATACAATAAACTGAATATTGGGAAAAACCGTTGTCAAATCATTCAGGATTCGCTTTTGCCAGCCGGGATGCAAGTGCAATTCAATCTCATCAATGATGATGATACCGGGTGTTTCCAAAACAGAATCGCCGAGCTGAGGATTCAAAACAGCCATCCGGTGCGCAATATCTGCTACCATATTCAGCACAGACCGGTATCCATCACTCATCTCAGACATCGGATGAAGCTCATGTTCACCATTCCGATTAACGTATTCAACAACAATCGCCCGATACCTCTGGCGATATTCCACCTTAACGCGCTGCGTTTCATCATGGTCGATCAAATCCGCAAAGCAGCATTCCAACGCCCGCTGGACTGCACTCACCTGCGGAATAGGTCCTTCCTGACTGACAAGGAGAGTCATGTCGCTGAACCACTCCATAAGCTGCTTGTCCGTGGCCTGCTCTGCGATGCAGTCCTGATAGCCTTCAAAGCGGGACTTCAGCTTCTGTTTTTCCTTCTGCTTCGCCTGCTTTTGTGCCCACAGGCGACCCGTACCATAGTAAGCAATGAGTGGCAGTACCGTTTGCGAAGAAGGAAGTGCTGCTTCTTTTTGAAGTTCCGATGCAATTTTTTTCAGATCCGATGCAGCACCATAGGTAGTGTTGGATTTTGGTCCACTCAGAGAGCGAGACCATGTACAAGCACTACCGTTTACAACACCCTGACAGGACACTTCAACCGGATAAACTTCGCGCTGCTGGTAAATTTTATTGGTTTCATACGCCACATGGCGAACGTCTTCCGCTTTAATGCTGCGTGGAGAAGCATAGTCAATTCCAAGGAAGAAAGTGCTGGCGGCGGTCAATGCACCCATAAGCAGAGAACTTTTTCCGCTTCCGTTGTTGCCGATCACAATATTCATTTTAGGATTCAGCGGAATCTCGGCATTTTCAAAGTTCCTGAAATTCTTCAAGGTCAGATTGTCAATACGCATAGCTGCTTCCTTCCAAAATCCAGATTTCATGCGAATTGATAGGCCGAGCACCCGGTGATGGGCATAATCCCCTATCATAAGTTGATTTTATCACATATCTTTTGGTGTTTCAATCGAAATCAGGCTGATCTTCTTTGGCAGGCGGCGAAGTCTGATACGTGTTGGCAAAAACCATATCCTGAATCCACTTACAGAGTGCCGGGTTTTCGTTCACTGCCTTATACAGTTCAATCGTCGTACTCATGGAATCGAGAATCGCCTGCATCGTTGCACGGTCGCTTTCAACACGAGCATTCCGTGCATCTGAGTTTTTTATAGCATTCTGATAGGCTTCGTCTTTACTGACGATGGCGGGCAGATCAGCAACCTGCTTTTTTACCATAGCAACCGAAAAATATCAATCTCAGAATTTCATTTCAATTCGTCAAAAAACTCACTTTCAGCTGTCACACAAACTGAAATGCAATCGGCATCAGTTCTTCCATGCTGTGCACCACATCACCGGTATTCAGTACTTTCACATCCACCGGGAATTTCTTCTTGCCGAAATCCATGAGATGCCGCAGGTTGATGGTCAAGTTCTTCTTTTTCGCCAGCTTCAGAATAAAAGGTGCACAGTTATCGCCACAAGTCGAGGCATTGAATACCTTTTCCGGGTCGTTTGCCATCAGCAAAAGCGTTTTCGTGCCGCCAGACAGTTTTTCCGGCGAGATGACCCCCAGAACCGGGCTTTCCACCGCATGAGGGCCTTTGACGTCGGACTTATCAATTTTCTTGATGACCTCTTTAGCAAAGTCAGAAGTCAGCCACTCGTCCTCGTAGGTATAGTTAAAATAGACCGACGTATTGTAGACTGCCTCCGGCATATCTCCAAAGTAGATGTTCAGCATGGTATCACCTCGCAGATGTGAGTCATTTGCTATTATTGTACCTTCTTTCCACTCACAAAACAAGACACAAAATGCCCGCTGGCTCTTGATAAAGAAAACCAGACCTGTCTGATCGGACGAAAACCATCCCAAATGTCGAAACTGGATTTACTGTGATCTGTAATGATTTTTTCATTTGTCACAATGAATTTGAAGTGCAAAGATAGAAAATACGCTGCCTTTGATCAAATCGCCCTATAAGAAAGCCCCAAAAAGCAGTTTATTATCATTCTATTAGATTTCGATCTATGGATAACAGTGTCATAAATCACCAGATAGAATGCTATGCGTTTTTATAGTAGTTGTTCCTCCCGATCAATTTCTATTTGATTCATAACATCCTGATAAATCACAAAATGAGGTGTTTTTTATGACAATGGCAAAGAAACTCCCACTTTTAGCACCTTCCATTCATACATTTGAAGTGAACGGAACGTACACGGATTGCGAAGCGAAGCGTACTGTATTTATGGCAATTCAAAAAATGGTATCCGCTGGAAAATACTATCGGATTCCGTATCATGGCTCCTCGAAAAAAGGCTACTCTTATAAAAGAAAAGATGGTGGTTTGACCATCACATTGGCAGATTATCCAGATTTTAAGAAGCGATACATAACGTTATCTGGTGTGAACCTCGCTCGAATCGCAGGTGATCCATCTCGTTTAAGTTTAACAGATTTGTCGCCAGAAGGTTTGGTCATGCAAGAGCAGGCATTTCTGGATGAATTAGAGCAGCTTGGACTCCTTGAAATTGAGGATTCTGTTAAATGGAAAATGCACCGGTTGGATATTACACAAGACTTCTATGTGAAATGTGATCCCTCGCTGATGGTAAAAATCATTCGTTATGCAGGAAGCGTTGACCCGTACAGGAAAGGTCGCGCACTGCACTATAACCAGCACAATGAGATCCGAAGCTGTAAATTTGAAAAAACGTGGTACGATTTTGCACTCTATGACAAGCATCAGCAGCTCTTGAATTGTGAAAAGGAGAGCTATCCGATTTTTCCAGACGATTTGGAACGCTCAAAAAATCTGGTTCGATATGAAATTCAATTAAAGCGCCCCAGTCTGAAAGAATTTGAGCACGATAAGTTGGAATCGAAATCTTCAAAGTTCCGGTTTGAAAATCATGCGCTGTTTCATTATTTTGATAAAATCAGCGATGATATTCCGTTCTTTCTATATCGGTATGCCGTCGATTTTTTTGGCAAGCATTCGTGGTATAACGTTCCAACTGCTCTGAAAGCCGTACAAACGAGCAACCTTGATGACGATACCAAAGAACTTGTCGCTGCGTATATCGCAGCGCAGGATGAGCCGGAACTGACTGATAAGATACATCATAAAAAGAAAATCGCAAAGGCTTTGGAAAAATTAGAGATCAACGACGTGATCATCCCTTGCCGCATCCTGAACGATCGTCAATGCGGCAGATTTCCATGTGCGCCCTTATGCACAAGGATACAAGGGCTTTGAGCGAACAAAAAATGATCCGTGCAAAACAGAACGAAAATTCACCAGAATCACAAGAATGGAGTTGATTTTCAATGCTAGACAACTATCCCGATGTCCTGAGCTTCCGGCAGGTCATGGAAATTACACATGTTGGAAGAAATCTACTGCTTCGTCTTCTGAACAGCGGCGAAATTCCCGCCTTCAAGATGGGAAAACTCTGGAAGGTTTACAAACAAGACCTGATCCAGTATATGAGCCACTGTCAGTGAGCCGTATCCTTCGTTTGGGGCAAAAAGAATCCCGTTGGACTCCGCAGCAGGAATCCAGCGGGATTTAATCTTATTGATTTTTAATGCGTTCGTCCGCCAAATTTCCAGAAGGATTTTACACTCTTGTACTTTTACCAAATCTGTATTTCAGCACCGTTGGCTTCAGCCATCTGAATCACTCTGTCCACATATACTCCCGCATCTTCCTCCGTCAATGTTTCGATGTCAAAATCATACCATATCTCATGAAGGTCTTGTATCATCCCCTCAACTTCCATATAATCAGTAGCTTCATCGTAAAACTTCAGATACTCTATAAATCGTGACAAAGCATCCAGATTGCTATACTTTCCACTGTATTCGTATACATCCGTATACATTGCATTCAGCCATGCAGTCTTAAAATCACTCCCATAGCTGAGGTAGTACTCTTTCGTGCTTTCCGGCATTTCTCCAAACTCATAGGAGTTGACGTCTACAGAGATCTCGCCAGAAAGTTCCGAATCGACGTCATATTCTCTAATAGCTCAACCTCACCAGACTGGAGAACTTCATTAGAATCATTGAAATCGTAATCCCATGCGGACACAGCTTCTGTCCCTTCAGTCGGCCGGACACGCTGCTCAAGCAATTTCTTTCGTTTTTCCTTGAATTCGGCTTTATTCATGCTTTTCTTCCTCCTTAGAAGTTTTCTGAACGTAGCTTTGCGCGATAAGATTCTCGATGAAGTTCTGCTTACCTGTCGTATTGCCAGAAATGAGATAATCAATTCTCGTCAGTCCACCATCCTGGTTGTCACCAACCCAGATGTATCCAGTTTCCGTATCCCAAGCATGAACCAAAAGCTCGTAGTGAGTCTCCTGTTCAATATCTTCGGTATGACCAACGATGATTGGTACATCTCCTCTGAGAATAAGGCCGAAGAAGATTTTTCCAGATTTGTCGGTTTTCGTGCTGTACAGAATCCGAAAGTTCTTAGTTCCATCCTCAATTTTCCAATTGTAGGCCGTGATCTGCTTTCCATTCTTGAAAACAAAAAGCTGAAGTCCCTCAAGGGTGGAGAAATATTCTCCTTCACGGAAGACTACCTTACCATTTAATCGAGCAATAGCTGAGTAGTCAGTTTTTCCTTTGAATGCCTTGTCAGTCAATTCAACACTGGTCACTGTAACATTGCGTTCCTCTTCGCTCAGTGATTTGTAGATTTCTTCGTTGCTTTTCTGTGTCATCATTATGACCTCCCAAATAAATAATAATTTGCTTCGACAATGTATCTGTCGTTTGCAGGTATGATTATACTCAGCCCTGCTTTCAGCTTCACGTAAAAAACAACGGTGCTCTTTTTCAAAAAAGAGCACCGTTGTTCATATTCCGTTCATATATTGATACTATTTGTTGTTTCTTCAATTCAATATACAAAAACCGTCCTTATTTTTTCAACCTTCTGCAACATTACTTCATATATATCAGTTAAAAACTTTTTTCGTCCGTACACCCTTTCATTCGTTTTTCTTCTCATACCGCTTTAACTGGCGTATCACTTCCTTTTTCATATCATGAGCCATATCATAATCAATTGTCTCTAAGCAGTATGTAATTTTCTCCATACAGCTTTCTAGTTCTCCATCCACAAAATCAAATACTGCTTTATTCTCTTTTCTATCATAATTATTATCAAAATCTGTTATTGTATTATACATTGCCTCAATCAAAATCCATGTCTTGGATTTTGTCAGTTCCATTTTTTCTTCAATTAAAAGGTCTTGCATCCTAGTCATCATCGCCTTCTTACTAAAATGCATTGCCTTATTCTCCCATAATGATTGAAAACCTCTAATTATTATTTCTTCTAGCACAATGTCCGATAGCTGATACTGCACTAACTGATATGTAAGTTGATTTTCACGTCTATCTACAAAGTTCTTCCATTCATCTTCTTTTCTCTCTAAAAGCAAATCAAAGAACACCATATTTGATGCTGTAAGCAGTGTTTTATCCGCTATCATTGTAACCAATTTCTTATATTCATTTCCGATGATAATTTTGAGTTTCTTTTTAATTTCCTTTCCTATTTTTTCTCTTTTCTCTCTTACGTCAAGGTTATATTCAGGATCTTCTGCCTTATTATTTTTAGCATTATTCTTTGCTTGTTCATCAAGATAGTTTTGAACCTTTGCGTCCGTGATCTTACATATCTTCAATTCAACTCCATTTTTTCGCATCCACTGTTTCAGACAGTATTCTTGAAATGTCAATGTCTCCTGAGATTCCTTTACATTTTCATATCGTGAAACGATTTCTTTATATACTTCATCCCATTTTTTTAGTTCTTGATTGCACTTTCGCTCTCTTTTTTCATCCTCTTTTTTTCTTCTAATTGCTTCCTGTATAATTTTTTCGCCTTCTGACAATTCCATAGTTTCCTCCTAAAAAACAAACCCTCCCCGGCAAAACCATTCAGTTTCACCGGGGAGGGTTTATCATACGTTTATCTTCCCATGTTTTGCACGATTAGTGCATCTTCATGCAACAATCTTACTTTCTGGGATTTTTGATAGCAGCCTGAGCAGCAGCCAGACGGGCGATAGGCACACGGAAGGGAGAGCAGCTGACGTAGTCCAGACCGACGTTGTGGCAGAACTCCACGCTCGTGGGATCGCCGCCGTGCTCGCCGCAGATGCCCAGACCCAGATCGGGGCGGGTCTCGCGGCCATCATGGGCAGCCATCTTGACCAGCTTGCCGACGCCGACCTGATCCAAATGCTGGAACGGATCGCTCTCGTAGATCTTGTTCTCGTAGTATGCGCCCAGGAACTTGGCAGCGTCATCACGGCTGAAGCCGAAGGTCATCTGGGTCAGGTCGTTGGTGCCGAAGCTGAAGAACTCAGCTTCCTTGGCGATCTCGCCTGCGGTCAGGGCAGCGCGCGGGATCTCGATCATGGTACCGACCTGGTACTTCATATCAACGCCAGCAGCAGCGATCAGCTCGTCAGCAACCTTGACGACAACGTCCTTGACGAACTTCAGCTCCTTGACCTCGCCAACCAGCGGGATCATGATGTGCGGGGTGATCACATGGCCGGTCTCAGCAGAGACGTTCAGAGCAGCCTTGATCACAGCGCGGGTCTGCATAGCAGCGATCTCGGGGTAGGTAACAGCCAGACGGCAGCCACGGTGACCCATCATGGGGTTGAACTCGTGCAGAGAAGCAACCACGTTCTTCAGGTCTTCGTAGGTCATGCCCATGTCGGCAGCCAGTTCCTTGATGTCCTCGTCCTTGGTGGGCAGGAACTCGTGCAGGGGCGGGTCCAGATAACGGATGGTCATCGGGCGCTCACCCATGATGCGGTACATAGCCTCGAAGTCGCCCTGCTGGAACGGCTCAACCTTGGCCAGAGCAGCCTCGCGCTCTTCCACGGTGCGTGCGCAAATCATCTCGCGGACAGCCTTGATGCGGTCCTCAGCGAAGAACATGTGCTCGGTACGGCACAGGCCGATGCCCTCAGCACCCAGATCCACTGCCTGCTGTGCGTCACGCGGGTTGTCGGCGTTGGTCATGACCAGCAGCTGACGAGCTGCGTCTGCCCAGCCCATGAAGCGGTTGAAGTTCTTGTTGCCGGTAGCGGCCACGGTAGCGACCTGCTCGCCGTAGATGTTGCCGGTGGAGCCGTCGATGGAGATCCAGTCGCCCTCGACGAACTTGTGGCCGTTGATCTCGAAGGTCTTAGCCTCTTCGTCGATCTTCACGTCGTTGTCGTTGCCGCAGCCGGAGACACAGCAGGTACCCATACCACGAGCAACAACGGCTGCGTGGCTGGTCATGCCGCCGCGGACGGTCAGGATGCCCTGAGAGACCTGCATGCCCACGATATCCTCGGGGCTGGTCTCCAGACGCACCAGAACGACCTTCTTCATCTTGCCGGACTTGACCATCTCCTCTGCCTCTTCAGCAGTAAAGACGATCTGGCCGCAGGCAGAACCGGGAGAAGCTGCCAGACCCTTGCCGACGACCTCTGCAGCCTTCAGGGCAGCAGCGTCGAACTGGGGATGCAGCAGGGTATCCAGCTGCTTGGGCTCCACGCGCAGGACAGCCTCCTGCTCGGTGATCATGCCCTCGTCCACCAGGTCACATGCGATCTGCAGAGCAGCCTGAGCGGTACGCTTGCCGTTACGGGTCTGCAGCATATACAGGTGGCCGTCCTCAATGGTGAACTCCATATCCTGCATATCGCGGAAGTAGTTCTCCAGACGGGTAGCGATCTCGACAAACTGATCGTACACCTCAGGCATCTGATCCTTCAGGTGGCTGATGGGAGAAGGAGTGCGCACGCCGGCAACAACATCCTCGCCCTGTGCATTGATCAGGTACTCGCCCATCAGCTTCTTAGCGCCGGTGGCGGGGTCACGGGTGAATGCAACGCCGGTGCCGGAACGGTCGCCGGAGTTACCAAAGGCCATCTGCTGCACGTTGACAGCGGTGCCCCACTCGTAGGGGATCTCGTTCATCTTACGGTAGACATTTGCACGGGGGTTATCCCAGCTGCGGAACACGGCCTTGACAGCCTCGATCAGCTGATCGCGGGGATCCTGCGGGAAGGGACGGCCTTCGTTCTCCTCGTAGATCTTTTTGAAGGTGCCGACCAGTTCCTTCAGGTCATCAGCAGTCAGGTCCACGTCGTTCTTGACGCCCTTGGCTTCCTTCATCTTGTCGATCTCGACCTCGAACAGGCTCTTCGGGACCATCATAACGACGTCGGCGAACATCTGCACGAAGCGGCGGTAGCAGTCGTATGCAAAACGGGCGTTGCCGGTCTTCTTTGCCAGACCCTCAACAGCCTCGTCGTTCAGGCCCAGGTTCAGGATGGTGTCCATCATGCCGGGCATGGACTGACGTGCGCCGGAACGGACGGAGACCAGCAGGGGGTTGGTGTTGTCACCGAACTTCTTGCCGGTGATCTCTTCCAGACCCTTGAGGTGCTCAAAGATGTCAGCAGTGATTTCGTCATTGATCTGACGGCCGTCTGCGTAGTACTGGGTGCAGGCGTCGGTGGTGATGGTGAAGCCCTGCGGCACCGGCATACCGGCTGCGGTCATCTCGGCCAGACCGGCACCCTTGCCGCCCAGCGTGTTCTTCATGGTGACCTTGTCACCGCCGAAAGCGTCATTGCCTTCGCTGAAGTAGTACAGATACTTTTTGCTCATGCGTTGTTTACCTCCCATTCGTGACCGGCGGCATGGCAGCCGCGGTCTCATCGTTTGCCTTGTCTTGAACGTACGATGAACATTGTTTTGTGAATGCTAAACTATTATACCAGAAAATCCATTCCTTTCCACCATGCAAAATCCCGAATTTGTCTGTTATTTTTTATGCAAATCCCTTGAAATTTGCCAAGTTTTAAGGTAGTATAGAATGGGAGAAAGTTCGAGAGGTTTTTTGTTTATACACGCAATTTCTCGTCCTGTTGGATACAACTTTCTATCCCTGTAACTTTTTCATTTTTATTTTGTCGGAACAAAGCTTTCCGCAGCGGAGATGCTGGGCGGACAGGCAACAATTTTCCGGTCGCCTTTCCTGTCTCTCTTCCGCCGCGCGCTTTGGTGGGAAGGGAGATTTTTTTCATGCAGAATTCCATTTCTGAACAGGCCCGCGCCGCAGCTCTGGCACAGCTGGACGCCGCCGAGACTGCCCGTGAGGACATCCTTGTACAGCACATTGCAAACGGCGTTTGCATCAACAGCCGCACCGTGCAGATCGACCCGGAGGTGGTCATTGCCCCGGGCGCTGTGATCCTTGCGGGCACCATCCTGCGGGGCAAGACGGTCATCGGCGCGGGCTGCGTCATCGGCCCCAACACCCTGATCGAGGACAGCACCGTGGATGAAGGCACCACCGTAAACGCCAGCCAGATCTACGGCAGCCACATCGGCCCGCACAACAACATCGGCCCCTTCACCCATGTGCGGGTGAACACCGTTACCGACTACGGCGTGCATCTGGGCGCCTATGTGGAGACCAAGAACTCCAACTTTGCCCGCGGCAACACCGTGAGCCACCTGACCTACATCGGCGACAGCGATGTGGGCAAGTACTGCAACTTCGGCTGCGGCACCGTCACCTGCAACTACGATGGCAAGGATAAGTTCCGCACCCAGATCGGCGATTACTGCTTCATCGGCTGCAACACCAACCTTGTGGCTCCGGTCAAGGTGGGCGATGGCGCCTACACCGCCGCCGGCAGCACCATTACCAAGGACGTGCCCGCACAGGCGCTGGGCATCGCCCGGGAGCGCCAGACCAATCTGGACGGCTGGGCAGAGCCCAAGATGGAAGCCTACATCGCCAAAAAGCAAAAACTGGAAAACGAGCAGAGCAAGTAAACCTCTGCCGGAAGGGAGCTACGTATGAAGTCTGAAAGCTTTCGCAAGCAGGCGCTGAGCCTTGTCCTTTTCTTCGCGGCTGTTGCCGCCGTGTTCGCCCTGACCCGCCTGCGCAGCGACCCCGCCAAAAAGCAGGCGGAGTTCGTGGTGCAGCAGCTGCTCTCCTGCTCCTCTGCCGTGGAGCAGGCCGTGGACGCCGCTGCGCCCTCCGGCAGTGAACCGGGGCTTGCCGCAGCGGACACCGATGGGCTGTACGCCTTTCTTCAGGCGCAGCTGGGCGATGCCATGACTGCCGACTGCCTGAACAAGGTCATGGCAAACCGCCTGCCCACCCGCATCACCGCGCTGGCAGGGCAGTCCGGCGGCAAGCTGACTCCCGCTGACCTTACCCTGAAAAAGCGCGCCGGGGCAGAAAACTGCTACGACTTTTCCGCCGCCCTGCTGACCGTCACGGACAGCACCGCCGCCGCGCAGGTGTCCGGCACCATCACCATGGTGAAGGAGGACGGCCGCTGGAAGGCCTCTGCCATCACGCTGAACCTGTAATATAATGCTTCTCTGCCCCTGTGCCCTGCGGCATGGGGGCATTTTTTGCTTATAATGTATATCTTTTTGTGCGCGCGTATGTTATACTTAGATGTTGTATCACACTATTATCAAGAAAAGGTATTATCATATCATGAATGAAAACGATATCTGGCTCATTGCAGGGCTGGGCAACCCCGAAGCAAAGTACGATGGCACCCGCCACAACGCCGGTTTTGCCGCGCTGGACGCGCTGGCCGACAAGTGGAACATCTCTGTGGGCAAGACCAAGTTCCAAGGCCTGTGGGGACAGGGCGAGGTGGACGGCCACAAGGTGGTGCTGCTGAAGCCCCTGACCTACATGAACCTCTCCGGCGATTCCATTGCCCCTATGGCGGGCTTTTTCAAGATCCCTGCCGACCATGTGCTGGTGCTGTGCGATGACATCACACAAGCCCCCGGCAAGCTGCGCATCCGTCCCTCCGGCTCTGCGGGCGGGCATAACGGCCTGAAAAGCATCATTGCCCGGCTGGGCGGGGAAAATTTCCCCCGCATCCGCATCGGCATCGGCGCAAAGCCCCACCCGGACTACGACCTTGCCGCATGGGTGCTGGGCAAGTTCCCGCCGGAGGACGCCAAGGCCATCTCTGACCGTTACGCCGACCTTGAAGCCGCCGCAAAGCTTATCATGGACGGTAAGCTCAGTCTGGCACAGAGCAAGTATAACGGGTAAACGCGCCCTCTCAGGCGCTCCCGCGCCAGCTCCCCCAAAGGGGGAGCCAAGGTCTAAGGCTTATTGCTAAAGTATTAGGCGCAATGAGAAAGCTTCCGGCAGTGCTCTTGGCTCTCCCCTTGGGAGAGCTGTCACCGAAGGTGACTGAGAGGGCGAACCCGCTAACCGCCGCACATTTTCAATGGTCATCCTGACAGGAAAGGAGGTTTTTCCATGTACGAAGCCTTACTCAAGGCCACACCGGAATATCAGAAGGTCGCCGCAAGCTTTGGCTCAGCCGGGCCGGCGGCGCTGTTCGGTCTGCCGCCCGCAGGCAGGGCGCTGCTGTATGCCGCACTGCAAAAAGACCTTGACCGTGTGCTCTGCATCGTGACCCCCGGCGAAGCCGAGGCCACCCATTTTGCGGACGACCTCAAGACGCTGGGGCTTACCGCAGCGGTGTTCCCCCCGCGCGACTTTATGCTGCGCCCGGTGGAGGGTGCAGGCCGCGAGTACGAGTACCGCCGCCTTTCGGTGCTGGGTGCACTGGCGGGCGGACGGCTGCAGGCCGTCTGCGTGCCCGCCGAGGCACTTTTGCAGTACACCGTGCCCCGGGCAGAATTCATCCAGAACACCCTCACCCTGAAGCCCGGCATGGTGTATAACCGCGAGGCGCTGGTGGCGCGGCTGTTTGCCGCCGGGTATGTGCGCCGCAGTCAGGTGGACGGCCCGGGACAGTTCAGCGTGCGCGGCGATATCGTGGATATCTACGCGCCGGATATGCGTCAGCCCGCCCGCGTGGAGTACTGGGACGACGAGATCGACTCCATGTCCTCCTTTGACCTGCTGACCCAGCGGCGGGACGGCGCACTGGAAAAAATATACCTCTCCCCTGCCCGCGAGGTGCTGTTCGGCAGCACCGCCGAGACCGCCGAAGCGCTGCGCGATGCCATCAAAAAGGCGCGCGGCAAGCACCGCGCCGCGCTGGAAAAGGCCACCGAAGCCGATCTTTCCCAGCTGGATTCCGGCCTGATGCCGGAGGCCATGGATAAATATTACGGCATCCGCTACCCTGCCCCCGCCACGCTGCTGGACCATCTGGACACGCCGCTGTTCATTCTGGACGAGGTGGGCGGCATCCGGGATGCCCAAAAGGCCACTGAGTTCCGCCGCAGCGAGGAGCTGACCGGACTGCTGGAAGAGGGCGTGCTCTGCCCCGGGTTGGATGTGCTGTACCAGACCATGGACGATCTTGTCATTGCCGCCCAGAACCACAGCACCCTGCTGTGCGAGAATTTCCTGCGCGGGATGAACGAGTTCAAACTGAAAGACCTCATCAACGCCGAGGCCTTTGCCGCCCCCAACTGGAACGGCGACCTTGCCTCCCTGCGGGAGGACTTAGACCCGCTCATTGCCCAAGGCTATGCCGTCACCCTGTTTGCCGGTACACCCAAGGGCGCAGCCGCTCTGACCCGCGACCTTGCCGACAAGGGCTACGCCGTGAGCATGAGCCGGGATGTGCGCCCTGCCAAGGGCATTTTGCAGGTGCTGCCCGGGCATCTGACCGCCGGGTGCACCTTCCCCTTTGCCCACGCAGCGGTGCTTTCCAGCCGCCGTCATGGTCTGGACGAGGAAGCCGCCGCCGAAGCCAAAAAGCGCAAGAAGAATAAAAACGCCCTGTCCAGCCTTTCAGACATCAAGCCCGGGGACTATGTGGTGCACCAGAGCCACGGCATCGGGATGTACGCCGGTATCCAGCGGCTGGAGGTGCAGGGCGCTACCAAGGACTACCTCAAGGTGCAGTATTCCGGCTCGGACGTGCTGTATGTGCCGGTGACCCAGCTGGATCTGCTCAGCCGCTACACCGCCCCCGGCGATGAGGAAAAGGTAAAGCTGGCAAAGCTGGGCGGCACCGAGTGGCAACGCACCCGCGCCAAGGTAAAAAAGGCCACCGAGGAGATGGCGCAGGAGCTGATCGAGCTTTACGCCCGCCGCCGTCAGGCCACGGGCTACGCCTTCCCGCCGGACGGCGACTGGCAGCGGGACTTTGAGACCCGCTTTGACTACGACGAGACCGACGACCAGCTGCACGCCACCGCCGAGATCAAGCAGGACATGGAAAAGGGTTACCCCATGGATCGTCTGCTCTGCGGCGATGTGGGCGTGGGCAAGACCGAAGTGGCGCTGCGCGCCGCCTTCAAGTGCATCATGGGCGGCAAGCAATGCGCCCTGCTGGCACCCACCACCCTGCTGGCGTGGCAGCACTACAACACCCTGCTCTCCCGCATGGAGGCCTTCCCGGTAAAGATCGGGATGCTGTCCCGCTTCCGCACCGCCAAGCAGCAGAAGGAGACGTTGCGCGGCTTACAGGCCGGCAGCGTGGATATCGTGGTGGGCACCCACCGGCTGCTGTCCAAAGATGTGAAGTTCCACGACCTCGGCCTTGTCATCATTGATGAGGAACAGCGCTTTGGCGTGAAGCACAAGGAAAAGCTGAAGGAAAACTTCATCGGGGTGGATATGCTCACCCTGTCGGCCACCCCCATCCCCCGCACATTGAACATGGCCATGAGCGGCATCCGGGATCTTTCCACCATTGAGCAGCCGCCCATCGAGCGGCAGCCGGTGGAGACCTTTGTGCTGGAATACAACGATGTTATCCTTGCCGAAGCCATGAAGAAGGAGCTTGCCCGGGGCGGGCAGGTGTACTACCTGCACAACCGGGTGGACAACATTGAAGCCTGCGCCGCCCATGTCAGCCAGATGGTGCCGGGTGCGCGGGTGGGCATTGCCCACGGCAAGATGACCGAGGAAGAGCTGAACCCTGTATGGCAGCACCTGCTGAACGGCGAGATCGACATTCTGGTCTGCACCACCCTCATTGAGACCGGCATTGATGTGCGCAACTGCAACACCCTCATCATTGAGGACGCCGACCGCATGGGTCTGGCGCAGCTGTACCAGATCCGCGGGCGGGTAGGACGCTCCGGCCGCAAGGCCTACGCCTACTTCACCTTCCGCCGGGACAAGACCCTGACCGATATCGCCCAGAAGCGGCTTTCTGCCATCCGGGAGTTCACCGCTTTCGGCTCCGGCTTCCGCATCGCCATGCGGGATCTGCAGATCCGCGGCGCGGGCAGTCTGCTGGGGCACAGCCAGCACGGCCACATGGAAGCCGTGGGCTACGACCTCTACGTCAAAATGCTGGGACAGGCCATTGCCCGAGCGCGGGGCGAGCCCGTCCAGCGGGACAAGAGCGATTGTCTTGTGGACCTGCGGGTGGACGCCTTTATCCCGGAAAAATATATCCCGGACGGCGCGGGCCGCATCGAAGCCTACAAGCGCATTGCCGCCATCCAGACCCCGGAGGACGCCGCCGATGTGCTGGACGAGCTCATCGACCGCTACGGCGACCCGCCGCCCTCGGTGAGCGATCTGGTCAACGTTTCCCTTGTCCGCGTACAGGCCGCTGCCGTGGGCGTGTACGAGGTGACCCAGAAGAAGGATACCCTGATCCTGAATCTGGAAACGCTGGACCTTGCCATGATCCGCGGCCTGCTGCAAGCTTTCAATGGCCGTGTCACCGCCGGGGCGGGCACAAAGCCCTATCTCTCGGTGGTATTGCAGCCGGACGAAAAGCCGCTGGAACTGCTGCAAAACATCCTGAAAGCCATGGCAGATATCCTGACTGGCACGCGCAAACGTGACTGAGAGGGTTTTATAAAAACAAATAAGGAGCAAAACGCATGAAAAAGAAACTGCTTGCGCTGGTATGCGCACTTGCACTGACCGTCAGCCTTGTGGGCTGCGCACTCTCCACCCCGGACACCGTGGGCAAGATCGGCGATTTTGAGGTGACCAGCGGCCTGTACCTGCTGGCGCAGTACGATGCCTACCAGCAGGCTGCACAGCTGGCGGACTCTGAGCAGGACACCAGCAAGGTGAATTCCTTCCTCAAGGCCACCATCACCACCGATGCCGACACCGGCGAGACCGCCGTGGTAAAGGACTATGTGGCGCAAAAGACCCTTGAGACTTTGCAGACCCTTGCCGCTGTGGATGCCCGCTTTACTGAACTGGGCGGTGAGCTGACCGAGGAACAGAAGTCTGCCGCCGACAGCTACGCCCAGCAGTTGATGGATAACTACGGCGATGCCTACACTGCCAACGGCATCGGGCTGGAGACCTTGAAGCTGTTCCAGCAGCTGCAGTACAAGCACACCCTGCTGCTGGATCTTGTCTACGGCAAGGACGGCGAGACCCCTGTGGAGGATGGCGAACTGACCGAGCATCTGGACAGCACCATGTACGAGATCGGTTTTATCACCGTGCCCCTGTACAACACCAGCACCTTCGCCTTTGCCAGCGATGACCAGAAGGCCGAGATGCTCTCCCTTGCCCAGAAGGCTGTGGACAGCTACAACGCCGCCGCCCCGGAGGACGCCTCCAGCCAGCTGACCGCCTTTAACAGCATCGCAAGCAGCGCACTGACCGATATCTGCGCTGTGCTGGACGCCGAGGTACCCTCCACCAGCACCCTGCAGACCGACCTGCTGAGCGAGAGCGACCTGACCGACGCCTTTACGCAGGAGGGTGCAGCCGATACCCTGCGCGGCCTTGCCTACGGGCAGGCAGCCGCCATCCAGTACACCGGCTACGCCCTGATGTTGGCCGTCCGTCTGGATCCGCTGAGCGTTTCCACGCTGGATGCTCTGCGCAGCCAGATCCTGAGCGACATGAAGGGCGAGGAGCTGGACGATGCCCTTGCCGCCTACGGTGCCCAGCTGGACAGCACCCTGAGCAGCTCTGCCATGAGCAAGCTGCCCGCTTCCAAGATCGTGAACGCCACCAGCGCCAACAGCTGATAACAGTATAAAAATCGCAAAATGGGGTCGGGGAAAATCCCGACCCCATTTTTTATTATAGAACTACAAAGCAGACCCAGCAGGCTCTTTCGGAGCCGGTGCCGGGTCTGCTTTATATGTTAGAAAGTCAGGGAATGCCGCCAAGGAAACAGAGTCTTAGCGTACATCACTTCTCGTTCTCGTAGCTGAGGACAGCGTAGGGGTAGAAGATGTTGGCATCCAAGTAGCCTGCCCAGCGGCCGGGCTTGCGGGTGTAGTAGCCGATGGGAATATCGCCCCGGATGACGCCCTTGACCAGAATGAGCATATGGCGGAGGTACTCCACGCTGAAGGGGTTCAGGTTCTCCCAGTGGCCCGTCAGCAGCTCGTAGTCCACATCCTCGTTCCGCAGCAGCACCTCTGCCATGAAGTGCTCCAGACTCGGCAGATAGGTGTCGGTGGCAGCTTCCATCATGAACAGGTCGCCAGAACCAACGGCGTCACCGGTAAAGATGTAGTCCTTGTAGAAGAACACCACAGAGCCCTTGGTGTGGCCCGGCACGTCCACCACTTCCAGCTCCTCAGAGCCGATGCGGACCGTGTCACCATCTACGATGTTCACCAGCTTCAGGTCCTCGGCGGTGAGACCGAAGAATTTCTGCATGCTGGAGATCAGGTCCTCCCGGTCATCGGGGTGGATATAGGTGCGGCGGACCTTGCCGGACTTCAGCAGGGAGGGGATGCCCAGAATGTGGTCGCCGTGCTTGTGGGTCAGCAGGATATCCAGCTCTGCGTCAGGGTTGGTCAGCACGTTTTCCCGCAGGTAGGCATAAAGGTCTGCTGCGCCGGAGCCGCCCATGGCGGTGTCAATGACCAGGGCTTCCTTGCCCAGATCCAGCACCCACAGGGTGTCCATGCCAAAGTCCATAACACGGGTGATGTTGTACTTTACCGGGTAGTGACTGAACATCATGTTGGGGTTTAGCTTGCCGTGCTGGGTCCGGGTGAGGGACTGGGTGAACATCCAGTTATAGGGGGTGCCGATGCTGTACACCCGCTCCCAGACCTTGTGGGGCTCCGGCATGGAACCGGCGGTAAAGCCCTCGTACTTCACGCAGGAGCAGCCGGCATCCTTCAGGGCCTGCACAGCCTTGGCGGTCTCAGCCTCGGGCATCTCGGGGTCATCCTTGCAGTGGTAGGCCCAGACAGGGGTGTTCTTGATGGCCTCAAATGCGCCGGGGACGTTGTACCACTGGGCAGGCACCATGCCGCACATGGGGATGGCAGCGGCAAAGTAGTAGGGGTAGGCCAGGATCATGTTCCAGACACCGGTACCGCCCATGGACATACCCTCGATGTAGATACGGTCCGGGTCGATGCGGTGGGCAGCCACATAGCTGTCGATAGCAGACTTCAAGGCCGTAACGGTGTCCGGGTCGGTCCAGTTCTTGCCGGGGCACTGGGGTGCAAACAGGTAGGTGGGGTTCTTCTGGATCATTTCGTCAGAAATGTAGAAGGTGGCACCGTCGTTGGCGGTAAGCTGGGTGCCGTTGGGGCCCACACCGTCCTCACCGTGGAGGAAAACGATCAGGGGCAGCTTCCCCTTCAGGGCAGGGGCGTAACGGCGAGGGTTGTAGGCATAGTACTCCACTCCGGCAGCACTGCCGGCCTTGAAACGCTTGGCCAGCGCATTGCGGTCGGGGCTGTCCACCTTGACCAGACAGTTCTGGTCGGCGTCCTGGGCAAAGGCGATGCCACTGGTGCCCAGCACACTGGCAACAGCTGTAAAGGCGGCGGTGCTACGCATAAAGTCACGTCTGCTCAGTTCCATGGTCTTTTCTCCTTTTCTTAGTCGAAAAAATGAATACAGTTTGTGAATGCCGTACGGAAATCCCTCACCATATCAGATGAGAGTTGTCGTTAATATATTAATATATCAGAAAAGTACTGTCAAGAATGCGCCGAAAACTTTGGAGAAGGCTCTAAGCCGGGCTGTCGGGGTTTGTCAAAAATGACGAAGTCCATCCTGCCAAAAAGGGGCCGTTGCAAAATAGCTCTCTGAAAAAATATGCACAAAACCCGGAACCTTTTCAGGGCCAAAATGGCTCAAAAAGGGTTCCGGGTCTCTGTTTTTGCACTATTTCTTTGTGCTAGTTGCTATCGCATTTTTATTTTGCAACAGCCCCAAACATAAGAATATATTTTCCGCTGAAGATTGCCAGAGTGCAACGACAACGACCGCCGCCAGTGGCGGAAACAGGGAGGAGTTGTTGGGGCAGCGGCCAGCAAGACGCAAGTGCCACCCAAGGCACGATGCGGATGCTGGGTGCCGCAACCCGATAGCTGAGGCCATTTCCAATCGTCCCGCGCCAAAGGCGTTCTATTTTACTACCCTTGCAAACTCTGCGGCAAGGGCAGCGTTCACCGAACGGACGGCGTTGGCGTCCGGCTTGATGGCGGTGCGGTCGTAGGTGAACAGGCCGTTCACCTCGTCCTCCACGTCGGTCAGCTGGGTGTACACCAGCGCCGAAAGCCCCTTTTGCAGCTGCGGCAGCACCGTGCCCAGCTGCATTTTTTTGTAGCGGGCGGTCAGCTCCTCCCGGCTTTTGGCTGTGCCGTAGCCGTAGGTCTTGCGGGGCGGCTCGTGCCCCGGCATAGGCCATGCAATACCGCCGTACTCGCTCAGCGCCACGGTGCGGGTCTGCGGGCGCACCCGCAGAGGGTAGAAGTAGTTGTGCAGGGAGTATACATCCCCACCGCCCTGATCGTACCAGCCGCTGGCTTCGTCTACAAGGCGGGTGTCGTCCAGCGTACGGATTGCCTGCACTGCCCCGGCGGCATCGTACTGTCCCCAGCCCTCATTGAAGGGCACCCAGCAGCCCACGCAGGGGTGGCAGCGCAGCGCCTGCACCGTATCTTCCAGCTCCCGGCGGTATTCTTCCCGGCCGCTTTCGCTGCCCCGGCTCAGCAGCCCCCACAGGGGTGCTTTGTCCGGCAGACGGCGCATAAGCGGCTGCAAAACATTGGTCAGGTAGGTGACGAACCACAGGTTATACTTACTGCCGCCGTTGACCATATCCTGCCAGACCACAAGGCCCAGCCTGTCGCAGTGGTAGTACCAGCGCTGCGGCTCTATCTTTGCGTGCTTGCGCAGCAGGTTGTAGCCCAGCGCCTTTACCTCGCTCAGCTCCCGTTCCACCGCCGTATCCGAGGGCGGGGTGTACAGTCCCTCCGGCCAGTAGCCCTGATCCAGCAGACCGTTGAGCAGGATAGGCTTGTCGTTCAGGCAGAAGCGCAGCACGCCCCTTGCGTCCGGTGCGCAGCTCCACTTGCGCAGGGCAAAGTAGCTGTGCACGGTGTCGAACTGCTCTTCTTCTCCCTGCGTAGTGCCCACGGTCAGGTCGTACAAAAAGGGTGTGTCCGGGCTCCACGGGAAGAAATACTCGTCCGCAATATGCAGCGTCACCTCACCGTCTTGACCTGTCTCATCACCGCCCCAGTCCTCGGCAATGGTCACGCCCCCGGCGCGCACCACCGCCCACAGGTTCGCCGCGCCGCCGGGCGCAGAGGTATGGGCTTTCACAGTCACGGTGCGGGCATCGTAGTCCGGCGTAACGGTGAGAGACTGGATGTAATTTTCCGGCACACGCTCCAGCCAGACCGTCTGCCAGATGCCGCTCTGCGCGGGGTAGAACATCCCGCCGGGCTGCAAGGTCTGCTTGCCCCGCGCCTGTGTGCCGTGGCCGGTGGGGTCCTGCACCGCCACCCACAGGCTGTTGCGGCCTGTGCCGTTGAGCTGCGCGGTGATATCCAGCGTAAAGGGCCAGTAGCCGCCCCGGTGACCGCCCACCAGATGGCCGTTCACCTGCACGGCACAGGCGTAGTCCACTGCACCGAAATGCAGCAGCACCCGTCCGCCCGTCCCGGCGGGCGGCGCAAAGTACCGGTGGTAGTGCAGCCACTGCCCGGGCTGCAATGTGCGCCCCACCCCGGAGGTGCGGCACTCCGGCGCGTAGGGCACTAAGATCTCACCGTCCCAGCCCGCCGGGCGCTGTGCCGAGGCGGTGATGGCGTACTGCCACGGGCCGTTCAGGTTCTCGTAGCTGTCCCGGCGCATGGCCGGGCGGGGATATTCCGTCAGAGGGTGCATACACTCACCAGCCTTTTCTACTCGTTTGCTCCATTCTAGCACAGCCCGGGGCGTTTGTATACCGGGGAGCGGACGATTTTGAATGGCCGCCGCGTGCGCTTTGGCCATCTTCAGCGGAAAATTATTTTTATATTTGCAATTCTGGAAAATCTGCGGATTTTCCAGAATTGCTTCTTCATGGGAGTAAAAAAGAGCCGCCGCACGGCGGCATGGCTGTGCGGCGGCTTTGTGAGAAGGTGGGAAATTGTTTAGTTCTCGGCCAGATTGCCGGTATAAAGCTGGTAATACTTGCCCTTTTTGGCGATCAGCTCGTCGTGGCTGCCGCGCTCGATGATGCGGCCCTGTTCCAGCACCACGATGCAGTCTGCATTGCGGACGGTGGACAGGCGGTGCGCGATGACAAAGCTGGTGCGGCCGTACATCAGGCCGTCCATGCCGCGCTGCACCAGCGCCTCGGTGCGGGTATCGATGGAGGAGGTCGCCTCGTCCAGGATCAGCACCGGCGGGTCTGCCACGGCTGCGCGGGCAATGGCAAGCAGCTGGCGCTGTCCCTGCGAGAGGTTGGCGCCATCGCCGGTCAGCATGGTGTTGTAGCCCTCCGGCAGACGCTTGATAAAGCCATCTGCGTTGGCCAGACGGGCGGCGGCGATGCACTCTTCATCGGTGGCCTCCAGCCGTCCGTAGCGGATGTTCTCCATCACCGTGCCGGTGAACAGGTGGGTGTCCTGCAGCACGATGCCCAGCGAGCGGCGCAGGTCGGCCTTTTTGATCTTGTGGATGTTGATGCCGTCATAGCGGATCTTGCCATCCTGAATATCGTAGAAGCGGTTGATCAGGTTGGTAATGGTAGTCTTGCCTGCACCGGTGGAGCCGACAAAGGCGATCTTCTGCCCCGGACGGCCGTACAGGTTGATGTCATGCAGCACCGTCTTTTCCGGCACATAGCCAAAGTCCACGTCCGTAAAGGTAATATCGCCCGCCAGCTTGTGGTAGGTAACGGTGCCATCGTGGTGGGGGTGCTTCCACGCCCACAGGCCGGTGCGCTCGGCAGTTTCCACCAGCTGGTCATTGCGGTCGTACTTGGCATTTACCAGCGTCACATAGCCCTCGTCGGTCTCGCTGGGCTCGTCCATCATCTTGAAGATGCGCTCGGCACCGGCCAATGCCATGATGACGCTATTGGCCTGCATAGACACCTGACTGATGGGCATATTGAAGCCCTTGTTCAGGCTGAGGAAGGCCACCACGGTGCCAAGGGTCATGCCGCCGACACCGCCCACGGCCATGGCTGCACCAGTCAGTGCGCAGATGGCATAGCTGATGTTGCCCAGCTGGGCGTTGACCGGCATCATGATGTTGGAGAAGGCGTTGGCCTGCTTGGCGCTTTCCTTCAGCTGGTCGTTTAACTCACGGAAGCCGGCAAGGGTCTGCTGCTCGTGGGTGAACACCTTGACCACCTTCTGGCCCTCCATCATCTCCTCGATGTAGCCGTTCACCTTGCCCAGATCCCGCTGCTGCTGGATGAAGTACTTGGAGGAGCTTTTTGCGATCTGCTTGGAGCAGAACAGCATCAGCGCCACCATGAGCATGGTAACGATGGTCAGCTGCCAGCTGAGCATGCACATACTGAAGAACACCGACACAATCGTGATGACGCTGGACACCAGCTGCGGGATGCTCTGGCTGAGCATCTGGCGCAGGGTATCCACATCGTTGGTGTACACGGACATGATATCGCCATGGGGATGGGTGTCAAAATACCGGATGGGCAGGCTTTCCATGTGGGTGAACAGCTTGGTGCGCAGATTGCGCAGCGTGCCCTGCGTTACGTTGACCATAATGCGGGCGTTGGCCCATGCGGCCAGAATGCCCACAAGGTAGATGCAGCACATCCGCACCAATGCACCGGCCAGTGGTGCAAAGCTGAGGTTCTGCTGGCGGGTCATGGGCACGATGTAATCGTCCATCAAGGTCTGCAAGAACAGGCTGGCCTGCACATTGGCCAGCGCACTGACCACGATGCACACAAGCACAAGGATGCAGTGGGGCAGATAGTTGCGGAACACCTCATCCATGATGCGCTTCAGCAGCTTGCCCGGGTTTTCCACCTTGGGGCGCGGCCCCCGTGCGCCCCGCGGGCCGGGGCCATGTACTTCTTTTACTGCCATTACTGCGCACCTCCCTGCTTGTCAAAATCGCCGCCGCCCTGCGTCTGGCTGTTGTAGACCTCCTGATAGATGGCATTGGTCGCCAGCAGCTCTGCGTGGGTGCCCAGACCGTTGATCTGGCCGTTCTCCAGCACCAGAATGCGGTCTGCATCCTGCACCGAGGAAATGCGCTGTGCAATGATGATCTTGGTCGTGCCGGGGATCTCCTCCCGGAAGGCCTTGCGGATCTTGGCATCGGTCGCGGTATCCACGGCGCTGGTGGAGTCGTCCAAAATCAGCACCTTGGGCTTGCGCAGCAGGGCGCGGGCGATGGTCAGGCGCTGCTTCTGGCCGCCGGACACGTTGGAGCCGCCCTGCTCGATCCATGTATTGTACTTATCCGGGAAGCGCTGGATGAACTCATCCGCGCAGGCCAGCTTTGCCATGCGGATGCACTCTTCCTCGGTGGCGTTGGCATCGCCCCAGCGCAGGTTATCCAGAATGGTGCCGCTGAACAGCACGTTCTTCTGCAGCACCATGGAGACCTCGCGGCGCAGCACATCAAGGTTATAATCCCGCACGTCCACGCCGCCTACCCGCACGGTGCCGCTCTCGGCATCGTACAGGCGGGGGATCAGCTGCACCAGACTGGACTTTGCGCTGCCGGTGCCGCCGATGATGCCCAGCGTCTCGCCGGGCCGGATGGTAAAGCTGATATCGTTCAGCACCGGCTGGCCGCTGCCGTGCTTATACTTGAAGGTAACGTGGTCAAACTGGATGCTGCCGTCTGCCACCTGCTGCACCGGCTGCTTTGCCGGGGGCAGGTCGGTGTGCTCGTCCAGCACCTCCACGATACGCTTGGCAGAGGCGGCGGACATGGCGATCATGACAAAGGCCATGCTCAGCATCATCAGTGCCATGAGGATGTTCATGACATAGCCGAACAGGGCGTTCAGCTGGCCGGTGGTAATGGCACCGTGCAGCACATATTTTGCGCCGAACCAGCTCAGCGCGATGTTGCAGCCGTACACTGCCACCAGCATGGCGGGGTTATTGAAGCTCAGGCGGCTTTCCGCGTTGACGAATTGCTTGTACAGGCTCTCGCAGGCGGCGGTGTATTTTTCGTTTTCGAAGCCCTCGCGCACAAAGCTCTTGACCACGCGGATGGCAGAGACATTCTCCTGCACCGAGGCGTTGAGGTCATCGTAGTTCTTGAACACCCGGTCGAAGATGCGGAAGGTGGGGATCATGATACTTGCCAGCACCACCACCAGAAAGACCACCGCCACCACGAATACCAGCGCCAGCGGCCCGCCGATGACCACTGCCATGGTCAGCGCAAATACCAGATGCACCGGTGCGCGCACGCACATCCGCTCGATCATCTGGAAGGCGTTCTGCACGTTGGTCACGTCGGTGGTCATGCGGGTGACAAGACCTGCCGTAGAGAATTTGTCGATGTTGAAAAAAGAGTAATGCTGGATATTTTCATACATGGCATCCCGCAGATTTCCGGCAAAGCCGGTGGATGCCTCGGCGGCGTACTTGCCCGCCAGTACGCCCAGCACCAGCGCAATGGCTGCCACCAGAAAGGTAAGCAGTCCGTAGCGGATGATGGCGTTCATATCGCCCTTTTCAATGCCCTGGTCGATGATAAAGGCCATGATGGTGGGCAGCAGCACATCCATAATGGCTTCCAGCGCAGCAAAGAGCGGTGTCTTGATCGAGGCGGCTTTATACTCGCCCAGATGCGACACAAGCTTTTTGATCATCTGAGTTCCCTCCTGTTAATTTTATTTGTTTGGTACAAAACAATTTTATACATAACAATTTAAATGTCAAGACGTTTCGTAAAATGTTCATAATTGCCAATTTAGCAAGTCCTTTTTCAGCGCTTTGACGGAAAAGGTGGTTATTTCAACGCCTCCCGCAGCTTGTTCAGCAGCCGCAGCAGCTCTGCGTTCTCCTCCTCGGTCAGCAGCCCGGCTACATAGTCGTCAGTCTGGTGGAAGGAGAGCATGGTTTTTTCATGAAAAAGCACGCCCTCCTCGGTCAGCACCAGCTGCTTGAGCCGGGCATCCTGCGGCACGCTCAGCCGCCGGATGTAGCCCTTGCGCTCCATCAGCTACAAAATGTTCGTCACCGTGGAGCGGGTGATGGAAAACTCCCGCTCGATGTCCCGCTGGAACACCGGCTCGTCCCGGTGGCGGTAGAGATACTCGATGATCCACCCGTGCATGGGGGTAGCCTGTTCCACCCCGTTGGCACGGGCAAACTGGTTGATCCTGCGGAAGATCAGGTTATCCACCCGCCGGATCTGTGCCGGGATGACCTGCGGCCCCTCCCACGGTGGGTCCAGCTTGCAGTGTTCTTCAATAGAGTGCTGTGTACACATAATGGTTTTCCTCTGTTTCGGTCAAATCGTTCGATGTGAAACTGTTTGATACGATACATATATTACTCATATCCCCGCTCAATGTCAAGGGGCAGGGCGCAAAAAAGGCCGCTGCGGAAAATTTTCCGCAGCAGCCTTGATTTTTATGGATACGGGATACGCTTACAGCTTTTTGCCGGTCAGCAGCTCGTAGGCCTCCAGATACTTGGCAATGGTCTTGTCAATGACATCCTGCGGCAGGTCGTAGTTGCTGTCGGGGTTGGCCTTCAGCCAGTCGCGCACAAACTGCTTGTCGAAGGAGGGCTGGCTGTGACCCGGCTCGTAGCCCTCCAGCGGCCAGAAGCGGGAGGAGTCCGGGGTCAGCATCTCGTCACCCAGCACCACGTTGCCGTCCTCGTCCAGACCAAACTCGAACTTGGTATCGGCAATGATGATGCCGCGGGACAGTGCATACTCAGCGCACTTCTTGTACAGGGCAATGGTGTAGTCGCGCAGCTTAGTGGCGTACTCCAGACCGTGACCGGGGAACTGCTTCTCCAGCACGTCGATGCTCTGCTCGTAGGAGATGTTCTCGTCGTGGTCGCCGATCTCTGCCTTGGTGGAGGGGGTGTAGATGGGCTCGGGCAGCTTATCGGACTCCTGCAGGCCCTCGGGCAGCTGGATGCCGCACACCTTGCCGGTCTTCTGGTAGCTTGCCCAGCCGCTGCCGGTAATGTAGCCGCGCACAATGCACTCGATGGGCAGCATGGTCAACTTGCGGCACATCATGCTGTTGCCGGTGAACTGGGGCTGGCGGAAGAACTCCGGCATATCCTGCACATCCACGCTCAACATGTGGTTGGGCAGCAGATCGCGGGTGTAATCGAACCAGAACTTGCTCATCTGGGTGAGCACGGTGCCCTTTTTGGTGACCTTGTTTTTCAGGATGACGTCAAACGCAGAAATGCGGTCGGTGGCAACCATGATCAGGCTGTCGCCATTGTCGTAGATCTCGCGGACTTTGCCTTCTTTGATGGGTTTGAACTCAGTCATAATCAAACACTCCATTTTTTCCATGTTCTCAGCAGCGCAGCAGCGCAGCGCAGTTCTTACCCTATTATTCTACCATACTGCCGCGCGGTTTAAAAGGAACAGAATAAAAGAAAAACAGGCAAGTTTTGTGTTTTTATCGTGAAAAGTGCGCAAAAAGCAGCAGGAAATTTCGGCGTTTTGACGATAAAAGTCGTACTTTGTCCCCAAATGCACGCACCTTTGCAAAATGCAGTCATGGACAAGCGCCGCCAGTTGCGGTATCATAGTAGTATGCGTATATCTGCGCTCCGCAGGGGCGCAAAAGTAAACAAGGAGGTAAAGAGTATGGGCAAATTTCCCAAGGGCTTTTTGTGGGGCGGCGCTACCGCTGCCAACCAGTGCGAGGGTGCATGGCAGGCAGACGGCAAGGGTCTGGCAACGGTGGACGTGACCCCCTTCGGCCCGGACCGTTTTCCGGTGGCAACGGGCTATATGGAAATGCTGGGCTGCGATGACGCGCATTTCTACCCCAGTCACGAGGCCATTGACCTGTATCACCATTATAAAGAGGATATCGCCCTGTTTGCAGAGATGGGCTTCAAGTGCTTCCGGCTGTCCATTGCATGGACCCGCATCCTGCCCAACGGCGACGACGCTCAGCCCAACGAGGCAGGACTGGCCTTCTACGACAGCATTTTTGACGAGTGCCATAAGTACGGCATCGAGCCGCTGGTCACCATCTGCCACTTTGACACTCCCATTGCGCTGATCAAAAAATACGGCGGCTGGAAAGACCGCCGCATGGTGGACGCCTACGTCCACTACTGCGAGGTGCTGTTCGACCGCTTCAAAGGCAAGGTGAAGTACTGGCTCACCTTCAACGAGATCAATATGCTGCTGCACCTGTCCTTTACCGGCGCAGGGCTGGTGTTCTACCCCGGCGAAAATGTGGAGCAGGTCAAGTATCAGGCTGCCCATCACGAGCTGGTGGCCAGCGCAAAGGCGGTAAAGCTGGCGCACGAAAAAATGCCGGACGCCATGGTGGGCTGTATGCTGGCGGCGGGTCAGTTCTACCCCCGCACCTGCGCCCCGGAGGATGTGCGGGCGGCGCAGGAGGCAGACCGGGACAACTACTTCTTTACCGATGTACAGGTGCGCGGCGCTTACCCCGTGTGGGCTAAAAAGCGGATGGAGCGCGCCGGGGTGCAGCTGCACACACAGCCCGAGGACGACCGCACGCTGCGGGAGGGCACGGTGGATTTTGTGTCCTTCAGCTACTATTCCAGCCGCTGCATCACGGTGGATAAAGCGCTGATGGCGGCAGAGAATGCGGAAGGCAACGCCGTGTCTGCATCGGTGAAGAACCCCTACCTGAAAGTCAGCGAGTGGGGCTGGGCCATCGACCCGGTGGGTCTGCGGGTGACGCTGAACACCATCTACGACCGGTACGAAAAGCCCATGTTCATCGTGGAGAACGGTCTGGGTGCGGTGGATACCGTAGAGCCGGACGGCTCCATCCACGACAGCTACCGCATCGACTACCTGCGGGCGCACATCGAGGAGATGGAAAAGGCCATCAACGAGGACGGTCTGCCGCTGATGGGCTACACCACATGGGGTCCCATCGACCTTGTGAGCGCCTCCACCGGCGAGATGAAAAAGCGGTACGGCTTTATCTATGTGGACAAGGACAACGACGGCAACGGCACCCTTGCCCGCAGCCGGAAGGACAGTTTTTACTGGTATAAAAAGGTCATCGCTTCAGACGGCGAGGACCTGACCTGAGCAAGCGCCCCGGCACTGTTTGCGGTATGGCAGCGCCGGGGCGTAAAAGTGTGAGGAAGAACCGATAACGGAGAAAATTTATGACACCACAAATCATTGCACACCGCGGTGCTTCCTATCTTGCACCGGAAAACACCCTGACTGCCTTTAAAAAAGCCATGGAGATTGGCGCGGACGGCGTAGAGATGGACGTACAGCAGACCATTGACGCCGGGCTTGTGATCCACCACGACTATATGATCGATCTGCACACGGATATTTCCGGCAAGATCTATGATATGACCATGGGCGATTTAAAGGAACTGGATTTTGGCAGCTGGAAGGACGCCATCTTTCAGGACGAGAAGATCGCCACCCTGCAGGAGGCCATGGAACTGTGCAGGCAGATGCCGGGATGCACCGTGCATCTGGAACTGAAATCCACCATGGACAACGACCCGGACTTTGTGCCCCGGGTGCTGGAAGTGCTGCAGCAGACCGAGATGGTAGAACAGGTGATCCTTGTTTCCTTCAACCACGCGCTGCTGCGGCAGGCAAAGCAGTTGATGCCCGAATTGCGGGTGGGTGCACTGGTATACGGCGAGCTGGAAAGCATGCTGCTGCCGCCGCCCATCATCTGGAAGGATCTTGGACTGACCAACGGCATAGAGGACATAGAAGCCATGGATGCCGCCCTGCCGGAGAGCGCAGCAGACGAGGAAAATTGCAGCTGGATGACCCGATGGATGAGCGATAAGGTAAGTATGCTGCGGGCAAGCTTTCCCGGCGAGAGCCTGAACGAGATCTACAAAAACCTGTTGTCGCAGCGGGATCTGCCCGCCTACATCCGCAGTCTGGACTTTGCGCCGGAGTGGGTCAGCTGTGAGTACCACACCGCCTACAAAAACGCCGGTTTCATTGACAAACTGCACGAGATGGGCATCAAGGTGTCTTTGTGGACAGTGGACACGGAAGATTCCGTCCGCAGCCTGCTGCGCACCAGCGCCGATGCCTACATCACCAACCGCCCCGACCGCGTGCGGGAGTGGATGGAAAAGGAACAGGCGGCGACCGCCCCGACAGAGTCTGCCCCCACTGCTGAAGCAGACACCGGGACAGCTGCCGCAGAGTAAACCGACCGGAACAGACACAAAAAAAAGAGATAGGCTTTCCCGAAAGGGATTGCCTATCTCTTTTTGCATTCATTTTATTCTGCTGCGTCGGTCAGCACAAAGGTCAGCTCTGCGGTGACGGCGCACTTGCCGTCCACCCATGCCGAGGCCTTGCCTACGCCCACAGCGCCGTGCTGCTGTACCAGCTCGCAGTGGAGGGTGAGCACGTCCCCGGGGGTGACCTGCTTGCGGAAGCGGGCACTCTTGATGCCGCCGAACAGCGCAAGCTTGCCCTTGTTTTCCGGCAGGCTCAGCGCTGCCACAGCGCCGGTCTGTGCCAGCGCCTCCAGCAGCAGCACGCCGGGCATGACCGGCTGTGCCGGGAAGTGGCCGTTGAAGAATTCCTCGTTGCGGGTGACGCACTTGCGGCCGATGGCCCACTGCCCCGGCTCGTAGTCCAGAACACGGTCCACGAGGGCAAAGGGGTAGCGGTGGGGCAGGATCTCCGCGATCTGTACACTGCTCAGGGTGTTGGCGTTTTCACGCACGGTACGGGGCTCTGCCATGGGTCAGCCCTCCCATCTGCGCAGGGCAATGCAGGCGTTGTGGCCGCCAAAGCCCAAGCTGTTGCTCAGCGCGTACTGCATCTCCTGCTGCCGCCCGGTGTTGGGCACATAGTCCAGATCGCACTCCGGGTCGGGCTGGGCGTAGTGGATGGTGGGCGGGGCGAACTGGTCCCGCAGTGCCAGCGCGGTAAACACGGCCTCGATGCCGCCCGCGCCGCCCAGCAGATGGCCGGTCATGCTCTTGGTGCTGACCACGGTCATCTCCTTGGCGTGTGCGCCGAACACGGCGTGGATGGCGGCAGTCTCGCAGGCATCGTTCATGTGGGTGCCGGTGCCGTGGGCGTTGATGTGATCCACCTGCTCCGGTGCGATGTCGGCATCCACCAAGGTCAGCTTCATGCAGTCGATGGCACCTGCGCCGCCGGGTGCGGGCGCGGTAAAGTGGTAGGCGTCGCAGTTGGCACCGTAGCCCACCACCTCGGCATAGATGTGTGCGCCGCGCGCTCTTGCGTGCTCCAGCTCTTCCAGCACCAGCACACCGCTGCCCTCACCCATGACAAAGCCGCCGCGGCGGGCGTCAAAGGGCAGGCTGGCAGCATCCGGGTCGGTGGCGGTGGAAAGCGCCTTCATGCTGGTAAAGCCGCCGATGCCCAAGGGGCTGATGCAGCTTTCCGCGCCGCCGCAGACCATCACCGGCTCGTAGCCGTCCCGGATGCGGTGGAAGGCGTCGCCTACGGCGTTGGTGCCGCCGGCGCAGGCCGTGACCGGGCAGGTGCACATGCCCTTCAGACCGAAGCGGATGGCCACCTGCGCCGCTGCCATGTTGGCAATGGCCATGGGCACAAAGTAGGGGCTTACCTTCTCCATGCCCTTTTCCTCGCCGCGGGCGTGCTGCTCCTCGATCGTGGGCAGACCGCCGATGCCGCTGGACAGGATGACGCCGATGTCCTTGCCCTCGGCCTCGGTATCAAGGCCGCTGTCTGCAATGGCTTCGGCGGCAGCGCCCAGTGCCAGCAGGGTGAAGCGCGCCATTTTGCGGACTTCCTTTTTGTCCACCACGCTCTCGGGGTCAAAATCCTTTACCTCACCAGCCAGCTTGCACTTGAAGTCGGTGGTGTCGAACTGGGTGATGGGGCCGATGCCGCATTTACCGGCACGGGCTGCTGCCCAGCTGTCCGCCACATTGTTGCCCAGCGGGTTCACCGTGCCAAGGCCGGTGATCACAACTCTGCGTTTTTCCATAAGGGTTCTCCTTTACATTGCCATGCCGCCGTCCACACAGAGCACCTGCCCGGTGAGATAGCTGCTTTGTTCTGCGGCAAAAAACGCCACTGCCTGTGCCACATCCTCCGGCTGGCCTGCGCGGCCCGCGGGGATGCCCTGCGTCATGCCGGTGCGCACCGCCTCCGGCAGCACGGCAGTCATGTCGGTGTCGATAAAGCCGGGCGCTACCGCGTTCACGGTCACGTTCCGCGCGGCCAGTTCCCGGGCAAGGCTCTTGGTCAGGCCGATGAGCCCCGCCTTGCTGGCGGCGTAGTTGGTCTGCCCGGCGTTGCCCCGCAGCGCCACCACGCTGGAAAGGTTCACGATGCGGCCATAGCGCTGGCGCACCATGCGGCGGGCGGCCTCCTTGCAGCAGAGAAAGGCGCTTTTCAGGTTGGTGTCCAGCACTGCGTCAAAATCCTGCTCGGTCAGGCGCAAAATCAGGTTGTCCCGGGTGATGCCCGCGTTGTTCACCAGCACATCCACCCGGCCAAAGGCCTCGGCAGCGGCATCGAACAGCGCCTTGCAGCCCTCGGCGGTGGATACATCCGCCTGCACGGTCACCGCCTGCACGCCCTCGGCGCGGCAGAGCGCTGCCGTCTGCTCCGCAGGCTCTGCGCCGTGGCAGTAGTTCACCACCACGTTGCAGCCCTGCTTTGCCAGTGCCACGCACACTGCGCGGCCAATGCCCCGGCTGCCGCCGGTAACAATGGCGGCGCGGGTCAGCTTTTCTTCGCTCATTCTGCTTCCTTCCATGCGGTCAGCACCGCATCCAGCTGTTCCGGGGTCTCCACTGCGGTGCAGACCACCCCGGGCAGGGTCTTTTTCACAAAACCGCTCAGGGCGTTGCCGGGGCCGACCTCCAGAATGTGGTCCACGCCCAGCTCGCCCAGACGGCGCAGGGTATCTTCCATGTAGACGCTGCTCTGCACCTGCTTTACCAGCAGCTGCGGGATGCTGTCGGTCTCGGCCTTTTCATGCCCCAGACAGTTGAACAGCACCGGCGTCTCCATGGTGCCGAAGTTTTCGCCCGCAAAGCGCTGTGCCAGCGCATCCCCTGCGGGAGCCATCAGCTTTGTGTGGAAGGGGCCGCTGACCTTCAGCGGGATGCAGCGGCGGGCACCGGCTTCCTTTGCCAGCGCAGCAGCCTGCTCCACAGCGGCCTTTTCGCCGCCGATGACCAGCTGCCCAGGGCAGTTGTAGTTGCAGATCTGCACACAGCCTGCCTCAGCCGCCTGTTCGCAGCAGGCGGACAGTTTTTCTCTGTCCAGCCCCAGCACGGCGGTCATACCGCAGTCAAGGCCTTTTGCGGCTTCGGCCATGGCCCTGCCCCGGAAGGCGGTCAGCTCGATGGCCTGCTTTGCGGTGAACACTCCGGCTGCCTGCAGCGCGGAGTATTCGCCCAGCGAAAGCCCCGCCAGATAGGCGGGCTTCACGCCCTTTTCGGCCAGCACGGCGGTCACGCCGCAGGCAAAGGCCACCATGCAGGGCTGGGTGTATTCGGTCTGGTTCAAAACGCCGTCCGGGTCCTCAAAGCAGACGCGGTGCAGGTCAAAATCCAGCGCTGCGCTGTCAAAGGCCGCCCGGAAGGCGGGAGATGCTTCGTAAAATTCCTTGCCCATGCCGGGGTGCTGTGCACCCTGACCGGCGTAAAGTACGGCAAGCTTCATAAATTCTGCCTCCATTCGGTCACAAGTTCGTCCATCAGCTCGCGCACGGTGCGCATCCGATCCAGCCTGCCCACGTTTTCGCCGCAGAAGAAGAGCCCTTCCTCCACGTTGCCCTTCACCGCCTCGATGAGGGCGTGGGTGATGCAGTAGGGCACAGCGGCGGGATCGCAGGTCTTGAGACACCGGGCGCAGTGCTTGGGCGGGAAGCGTTTGCCCTCAGCCAGCGCCTGCACCAGCGGGGTGTTCAGCGCACGACCGGGCATTCCCACCGGGCTGTGGATGATGCGCACATCCTCCGGCTTTGCCGCCAGCAGCACGTCCTTGTAGGTCTGGGAAGCGTCGCACTCGTAGGTGGGGATAAAGCGGGTAGCAAGCTGCACACCCGCAGCGCCAAGCTTTGTAAAGTGTGCCATGTCGGCACCGGTGTACACGCCGCCCGCCACAAATACCGGGATGGCGTGGCCGTATTGCTCCTCGTAAGGTTTTACCTCGGCCAGCACCCCGGGCAGGATCTCGTCTAAGGTCTGGCAGCGGTCGGCCAGCAGATCTTCCTCGGCAAAGCCGAGATGCCCGCCCGCCTTGCAGCCCTCGATGACCACAAAATCGGCGGTACGGTCAAAGCCCTTTGCCCAGCGGCGCAGGATGAGCTTTGCTGCCCGGGCGCTGGACACGATGGGTGCAATGGCCACCTCTTTGGTGCCCACGATGCCCGGCAGTTCCAGCGGCAGACCCGCACCGGAGACCACGGCATCCACTCCCGCCGCCACGGCGGTGCGAATAGCCTCGACATAGTCCCGGGTGGCTACCATCGCGTTGATAGCTACCAGACCCATGCCCCCGGCAATGGCCTTGGCTTTTTGAATTTCTGCGGTCAGGGCACGGTGGTTTGCTGCCGCCGGGTCACGGGCAAAATCCGGCTCGCGGTAGCCTGCATCGGCGGTGGAGATGCACCCCATGCCGCCGCAGGCTGCTACCGCACCTGCCAGCCCGCCCAGCGAGACGCCTACGCCCATGCCGCCCTGCAAAATGGGTACTTGCAGGGGCTTGCCGCCAAGGGTCAGCATTCGGTGTTCAGCGCGGCGATGCGCTGCCTCCCGCCCTGCCACAGGTCTGCAAGGATGTCCGCCACGGGGCGCACCTCGTGCAGCATTCCGGCTACCTGACCGGCCATCAGGCTGCCGCTTACCGTGTCGCCCTCAAAGACGGCACGGCGCAGGCTGCCCAGCGTGTATTTTTCCAGCTCCATCTTATCGGCGCCCGCCTTTTCCTGACGGACATACTCCCGGCTCATGCGGTTTTTCAGCACACGCACCGGTGCACCCACGGTGCGTCCGGTGACGATGGTGTCACTGTCCCCGGCTTTGAGCAGTGCGGCCTTGTAGTTGGGGTGAATGGGGCACTCCTCGCTTGCCAGCAGGCAGGTGCCCACCTGCACACCGCAGGCGCCCAGCGCCAGCGCAGCCGCCAGCTGACGGCCATCGGCAATGCCGCCTGCGGCGATGACCGGCACGCTGACCGCGTCCACCACCTGCGGCACCAGCGCCATGGTGGTCATCTCGCCCACATGGCCGCCGCTCTCGGTGCCCTCGGCGATGACGGCATCGATGCCCAGCGGCTCCAAATGCCGTGCCAGCACGGCAGCAGCCACCACCGGAATCACCTTGATACCGGCAGCTTTCCACATGGAAACGTATTTTCCCGGGTTGCCTGCGCCGGTGGTGACCACGGCGACTTTTTCCTCCACCACGATCTGGGCAAACTCATCTGCCTGCGGGTGCATGAGCATGATGTTTACACCAAAGGGCTTGTCGGTCAGCTCTCGGCAGCGGCGGATGTTCTGGCGCAGGGTATCGGCATTCATGCCGCCCGCACCGATGATGCCCAGTGCACCGGCGTTGGAGCAGGCTGCGGCAAACTCGCCGGTGGCAATGTTTGCCATGCCGCCCTGAATGATGGGGTATTTCGTCCCCAGGATCTCGTTTAAAAGTTTCATGGTCTTTATCCTTTATATTCCACGATCATGCCGCCCCATGTCAGGCCGCCGCCGAAGCCGATGCAGGCAAGGGTCTGGCCGGGGTGCAGCTGGCCGCTTTCAGCCAGCTCGTTCAGCGCCACCGGGATGCTGGCAGCACTGGTGTTGCCGTGGCGGTCCATGTTTTTGTAGAACTTTGCACCATCGGCGTGCAGCGCCTTGACGCAGTGGTCGATGATGCGGCTGTTGGCCTGATGGCAGACCACCCAGTCCAGATTGTCCAGCGTAAGGCCGGTCTCGTCCAGCACGGTGTGCAGGCATTTGGGCAGGGCATCCACCGCAAAGCGGAACACTGCCCTGCCGTCCATGCTGATGGGTGCCGAGCCTGCGCGGCTGGGGCCGCCGGCATGGATGGCGGCATCGCCCCGGGCACCCAGCGTGATGGCAAAGGGCGCGGAGGTGTCGGTCAGTTCAAACACTGCCGCACCGGCACCATCGCCAAACAGCACACAGGTGGAGCGGTCGGCGGGGTCCATCAGACGGGAAAGTGCTTCCGTGCCGATGACCAGCGCGTACTGCCCGCCCAGCGTAGCCAGCAGGCCGCGCGCCACCGCCGTTCCATACAAAAAGCCGGAGCAGGCGGCGTTTACATCCAGTGCGGGGCGGTTTTCCGGCAGTGCCAGCGCCGCCTGCACCTGACAGGCCACGCTTGGGGTGGCGTCCGGTGCGGAAAGGGTGGCGCAAACGCAGCAGGCAATGTCTGCCGGGGCAAGGCCGCTGCGCTGCAGCGCCTGCTTTGCGGCAGCAATGGCCAGTGTGGCGGCATTTTCGCCCTCGGTGCAGTAGTGCCGGGTACGGATGCCGGTGCGGGTGGTGATCCACTCGTCGCTGGTATCCACGGTGCGGCTCAGCTCTTCGTTGGTGACCGTGCGGCCGGGCAAAGCCCCGCCGGTGGCGATCAGACGCAAACCCTTCATGCTTTCCTCATTTCTCCGATCTGACGGAATTTCTGGTAGCGCTGCTCGGCCAGCTGACGGCCGTTCATGCGGGCAAGGCTGCGCAGCTGACGCTGCAGTGCCTCGTCCAGATTGCCGAACAGTACCCCGTGGGCGCGCTGTGCGCCGCCCACCGGCTCCGGGATGATCTCCTCCACGATGCCGTCCTTGTACAGATCCTGTGCGGTCAGCTTCATGATCTCGCAGGCTTCGCCGCTGCGGGAGGAATCCTTCCACAGGATGCTGGCAAAGCCCTCGGGGCTCAGCACCGAGTAGACGGCGTTTTCCAGCATCAGGATGCGGTTTGCCACACCCAGCGCCAGCGCGCCGCCGGAAGAGCCTTCGCCGGTGACCACTGCGATCACCGGCACGGTCAGGCCGCTCATCTCCATCAGGTTGCGGGCAATGGCCTCGCCCTGTCCGCGCTCCTCGGCGTCCTTGCCGGGGTATGCGCCCGGGGTGTCGATGAAGGTAATGATGGGACGGTCAAATTTTTCCGCCTGCTTCATCAGGCGCAGGGCCTTGCGGTAGCCCTCCGGCCCAGGCATACCGAAGTTGCAGCGCAGGTTTTCTTCCAGCGTGCTGCCCTTGCGGTGGCCGATGACCGTGACCGGCTGGCCGTGGAACAGTGCCACACCGCCCAGAATGGCGGCATCCTCCTTGCACTGGCGGTCGCCGCACTGCTCAAAGAAGTCGGTGAACAGTGCATCCACGATCTCGTCGATGTGGGGGCGCTCCGGGTGGCGTGCCAGAAAGACCCTGTCCTCTGCGGTCAGTGCCCCGCAGCCGGACAGCAAAGCGTCCTCCTGCGCGGAAAGCTCTGCCAGCTCGGCAGCGTGGTTGGTGATATCGGTCATGTTCTCGTCCGCCGGGTCACCGCGCAGAGCGGCGATCTTTTCATCCAGCGGTGCGAGCTGTTGTAAGATGTCCTTGATCATAAGGCGCTTCCTCCTCAGGCGTGCAGACGCAGCAGCTGCGCCAGTGTTTCGCGCATTTCGGTACGGGGCACTACCTTGTCCACAAAGCCGTGCTCGTATTGGAACTCGCTGCGCTGGAAGCCTGCGGGCAGCTTTTCGCCGATGGTCTGTTCAATGACCCGGGGGCCCGCAAAGCCGATCAGCGCCCCGGGCTCTGCCAGCATAATATCGCCAAGGCTGGCAAAGCTGGCAGTCACGCCGCCGGTGGTGGGGTGGGTCAGCACGCTGATGTACAGCCCGCCCCGGGCGGAGAACCGCTCGATGGCGGCAGAGGTCTTTGCCATCTGCATCAGGCTGAAGATGCCCTCCTGCATCCGGGCGCCGCCGCTGGCCGAGAAGATGATCAGCGGCAGGTGCTTTGCGGTGGCGTGCTCCACGGCGCGGGTGATCTTTTCGCCCACGGTGGTGCTCATACTGCCCATAAAGAACCGGCTGTCCAGCACCACAGTCACCACCGGGGTGCCCTCGATGCGCCCCGTGGCGGTGATGACAGCCTCCTTCAGGCCGGTCTTGCCGGTCTGTGCTTCCAGCTTTTCCGGGTAGCCGGGAAACTGCAGCACATCCTGCGGTGCAAGGTCGGCATCCAGTTCCCGGAAGCTGCCCTTGTCAAGGACGAGGCTCAGGCGGTAGTACCCGCCGATGGGCAGGTGCACCCCGCAATTGGGGCAGACGTACTGTGCCTTGTTCCAGATCTGGCGGGTGGCGCGACGTCCGCACTTTTTGCATTCCACGAACTGCGGGTCGTTCCACACGGCACCCGCATCCCGCCGGGCCTTCAGCTGGAAGGTGCGCTCCCGCATGCTGCCCGGCAGCAGGTCTTTGATACTGTTCATCTCGTTTCGCCTCGGTCAGCCTCAGACATGGGCATTGATGTAGTTGAAGATATCGCCCACGGTCTTGAGGGATGCCAGCTCCTCATCGGGGATGGACACGCCGCAGGCCTCTTCCAGTGCCATGTTCAGCTCCACAGCGTCCAGGCTGTCGGCCTCCAGATCCTCGGTCAGGCTGGCCTCCATGGTCACCTTGTCCTCATCGCAGCTCAGGGTATCGACAACGATCTTCTTCATTTCCTCGAAAGTCATGGTAGTATTCTCCTTTATGTTCACTGTTTGTTTTTAATTATTTACCTAAAATTTATGAGGTATCGAACACGACCATTATAATCAAACCGTTGGATAAGTCAATGGTTTTAGTTAAATATTTTTATCTTTTACATTTCTGTCACAGTTTGCTTCCTCTTTATATAGGGGCTCCCACAGACGCAAAAAGGCCGCTGCACAGTACTTTGTGCAGCGGCCTTTCCCGCAATAATAATATTTCTTATTCCAGTCCGATCTGCTGGGCGTATTCTTCCAGCAGTTCCCGCTCAAGGAAGGGGGTCTTGACGCCCTCGCGGTCGCGGTAGGTCTCGTGACCCTTTCCGATGACGGCGATCAGATCGCCCTCCTGTGCGTGATCCACTGCGTAGTGCAGCGCGTCCAGACGGTCGGGGATCTCCACGAACTTTGCGTCCGGGTTGCCCTTGTTCATGCCCTCGCGGATATCCGCAATAATGTCCTCTACCTTTTCAAAGCGGTTGTTGTCCTCGGTGAGGATGGAGAAATCGGCCATCTTGGCGCAGATCTCGCCCATGCCGTAGCGGCGCAGCTTGGAGCGGTTGCCGCCGCAGCCAAACACCACCACCAGACGGTGGGGCTTGTAGGCGCGCAGGGTGGTAAGCAGGCTCTCGGTGGATACCTCGTTATGGGCGTAGTCCAGCAGGATGGTGAACTTTTTGCTGATGGGCACCAGCTCCACACGGCCCTTCACCACGCACTTGCCCAGACCATCGTGGATGGCGGCATCCGGCAGACCCAGCACCTTACCCACGGCCAGCGCTGCCAGCGCGTTGTACACGCTGAACTCGCCGGGCATATTCACCTTGACGTCCATCTCGTCCTTGCCGGTAACGTGGAAGGCAACGCCCAGAAAATCGTGGGTGCGCAGCAGCTCGTAGCCGGTCTCACGGTAGTCGGCCTTTTCATCGCGGCCATAGGTGACCAGCTTGCAGGTATGGCCTTCCAGCAGGGCGGCGGTGTTCTCGTCGTCAATGTTCACCACGCCCACATCGCAGCGCTTGAACAGTTGTCCCTTCCAGCTGCGGTACTCCTCAAAGGTCTTGTGCTCGCCGGGGCCGATGTGATCCGGCGAAAGGTTGGTGAACACGCCCACATCGTAGTGCACGCCCGCCACGCGATCCATCATCAGGCCCTGACTGGACACCTCCATCAGCGCGGTGTCGCAGCCGGCATCCAGAAACTCCCGGAAGGTCTTTTGCAGCTCGTAGCTTTCCGGGGTGGTGTTGGCGGTGTCCTTGTGGCGTCCCATATAGTAGATACCGTTGGTGCCGATCATGCCCACCTTGCGGCCTGCGGCCTCCAGCACGCTTTTGATCATGTGGGTGGTAGTGGTCTTGCCCTTGGTGCCGGTGACGCCGATCATGGTCATCTGGCGGGCAGGATTTCCAAAGAGATTGGCGCTCATCAGCGCCATAGCATAGCGGCTGTTCTCCACCTTGACCACGGTCACTCCGGGCATGGCAGAAAGGTCGATATCGTGCTGGATGACCAGCGCGCTGACCCCCTTGGCGGCGCAGTCAGCGGCAAACGCGTGGCTGTCCCGCTGGGTGCCCACAATGCACACGAACAAAAGCCCCGGGGCAGCCTTGCGGCTGTCGTAGATGATATCTGCGATCTCAGTATCCAGACTGCCCTGCACAAGGGTAAAGGGCACGCCTTCCATCAGTTGTTCCAGCTTCATACAGTCTCCTCCATAGAGTTTCTTTACATGGGGTTTTCTTCTTCGTTGGCCGTCATGCGGTCAGGGTGGGTCAGGGGCAGCTGTTCGGTGTCCGTTTCAGCTGCCGGTTCGGTGGTGTCGGCAGTATCCGTGCTTTCTGCACTGTCGGTGCTGTCGGCGGCATCCTCTGCCGGAACGGGTTCCTCGGCCTTGGGCGGCACCACATAGCCGGAGGGCAGGGTGGGCTCGCCCTGTGCAAAATAGATCTTGCGGGTGCTGCTGGCGCTGGTATGGCTGAAATCCAGCCGCCCGGTGTCGGTGGGGCCGCAACCCTTGCCGTCGGCGTTGGTCAGTACATAGCGGGCGCGGTCCAGCTTATAATCCAGATCGTTCAGCGTGCCCAGCAGCACGCTGATGCGGTCCTGATACAAAAATGCGAGCTGCTCGGTGTCTGCCACTTCCAGCCGTGTCACGTCCTGCGACAGGCCGTATTCCTCCAGCTTGCTGCGCAGGGTGCGCAGCGCTTCCATACGGTCGTTCTCTGTGCTCACCGTGCTTTCACTTTCGGCGGTTTCCGACCCGGAGGCGCTTGCCGCGTCCGCGTCCTCCACGAACCAGAAGCCCTGTCCCGGGGTGGTGTCCTGCAGCTTGCCGCCGTACAGGGTGCAAAGCCCCTCAGGCTGGGTGCTTTCCTCGGACAGAATCTTCCATTTGTCCGAGATCACAAGCCATTTATTGCCGTTTTGCACCGCGTAGGCGGGCACGGCCTCGGTCACCTGCACCACCACGGTGTTGGGGTAGTCCCGGATCACCTTGATGGAGCCCAGCAGCGGGAAGTTCTGCTCCAGCACCGCGGCCTTTTCGCCGGGATCAAAGCTGAAGATGTTTTCCTCCAGCTGCACGCCCATCTGCTGCAAAATGCTGTCTGCGGAGTAGCCAGCGATTTCGGTCACCTGCTTGCCGTCCGGGGTCTGCACCTGAATGGAGTTGATGCGGAACAGCATGGTCATGGTCAGGTAGATGCCCGCGCCAATGACGCACAGCAGCATGGCAAAGGCGGTCAGACGGCGTAGTATCCGTCGGCGGCGCAGCGTGGCGCGGGTCACCTTGCGCTTTTTGCGCATTTCCCGCCGGGCAGGGCTTTGCTGCGGGGCGTCCTGCGCCGGGCGCAGGCGCTGACCGTTGCCTGCCGGGTGCTGCCGGTTCGGGCGGTTTTGCGCGTTCTGGTTTTTCCGGCTGCTCTGCCCGCTGCGGGCATTGTTTGCCGGGCGGCGCTGTTTGCCGCCGGACTTCGCGTTTTTGGGTCTGCTGCCCGCCGGGCGGTTACCGGCGAGGTATTGGGTGGTATTGCTCCCCTGCCCCTGCGCCGGGCGGCGGGGCTGGGATTGGGTCTGGGTGGGGAACTGGATGCTGTTATCTGCCCGGGAGGAGCGCACACTGCCGTTGGCGCTGCGGGAGGGCGGGCGGCTGAGCGGCTCGCCGTTGTAGCCGTAGCGGCTGCTGCCGGTGCTCCGGGGCGTATGATCCTGCGAAGGCGCAGAGGTGCGCGCCACATCCCGGTTCAGATCATAGGGTCTGGTGTTCCGGGGTCTGCCGTTGCGGTCACGGTTCTGCTGCATCATTCGCACCTTCTTTCCTGTTTATTCCGGGGCTGCATCACGGGGTCTTTACCAGCTTGAGCAGCACCGCAGTGATGCGGTCCAGACTGTCGTCCACAGACAGGCTGCGGGCGTTTTTGCCCATCTCGGCCAGCTTGCCGGGCTGTGCCAGCATGGCAGAAACCGTCTGCACCAGCTTTTCGCCGGTCAGGTCTTTTTCTTCAATCACCACAGCCGCCCCGGCCTTTTGCAGCTCCATGGCGTTGTAGTACTGGTGGTTCTCCGCCACATTGGGGCTGGGAATCAGCACAGCGGCGCGCCCCACGGCTTCCAGTTCGGCCAGCGTCAGCGCACCGGCGCGGCTGATAACGAGGTCTGCCGCAGCCAGCAGCTCCGGCATATTGTTGATGTATTCCTTTACCACAAGGCTGTCGCCGGGGGCAAAATCCTTCTGCTTTTGCAGCTGCTCAAACAGCTGCACGCCGTACTGCCCGGTGGCGTGCAGGTGCAGCACCGGCTTGTGCTCGTGCTGCTCCCATGCGCACAGGTCTGCCACCACCTCATTCACCCGGCGTGCGCCCAGGCTGCCGCCGAAGGACAGGATGACGGTGCGGTCGCCCGCACCCAGCTGTGCGCGGATGGCCTCGCGGTTGGTGGCCTGTGCAAACACCTCCGGCCGCACGGGGTTGCCCACCACAAGGGTCTTGTCCGGTGCGCCCAGCTTTTCCACGGCGGCGGGCACGGCGGCAAACACGATATCCACATCCGGGGCCAGCAGCTTGTTGGTCACACCGGGGAAGGCATTCTGCTCGTGCAGGGCGGTGTGGATGCCCATTTTGGCGGCGCAGCGCACCACCGGGCCGGACACATAACCGCCGCAGCCGATGACGAGATCCGGCTTTACTTCCTTCATCATGGCCTTAGCCTTGGGGCCGGAGAGGGCCAGATTCCACAGGGTGATGATGTTGCGCTTGATGTTGTGCAGGCTGAGCTTGCGCTGAAAACCGGTGATCTCGATGTGGTGGAAGGGGTAGCCCGCCTGTGTGACCAAACGGTACTCCATGCCCTCCTTACGGCCTGCAAAGTGGATCTCGGCGGTAGGGTCGGCTTTTTTCAAAGCACCGGCAATGGCCAGTGCGGGGTTGATATGTCCGGCAGTGCCGCCGGCTGCGATGAGAACACGCATGGTGATTCCTCCTTATAAACGCCCGGCCTGCGGCCGGGCGGGCTTGCGGTTTGTTTTACTGTTCTGTACGGGCTGCGCGGGCAGAAGCCAAGTCAATGGTCTTGCGTGCAAGCTCTGCTTCCCGCTCGGCGCGGGCGGCCTCCCGCTGGGCACGCATCTGCTCCCGCTGCTGCGCTGCCCGCTCGCCGTTGCGTCCAATGTTCACCATTACGCCCATCTCTGCCAGCAGCAAAATCAGGCTGGTACCGCCGGAGGAGAAGAAAGGCAGGCTGATGCCGGTGTTGGGCAGGGTATTGGTGACCACGGCGATGTTGCAGAACACCTGCCACGCGATCTGCGCCATAATGCCGATGCCTACCATGGTGCAGTACAGATTTTCCGCCTTATAGGCGATGAGCAGCCCCTGCACGATGAACAGCACGAACAGCACGATGATGAGCACCGCACCAATGAAGCCCAGTTCCTCGCACACCACGCTGAAAATGAAGTCGTTGGTGCTTTCCGGCAGCCAGAGCTGCTTTTCCACGCTGTTGCCCAGCCCCAGCCCCTTCAGTCCGCCGGAGCCGATAGCATAAAGGCTCTGCACGGTCTGGTCGGTCATCTGGCTCAGATCCTGCGTCCAGCCGTCCAGACGCTTTTGCAGGTAGGGGATAGAGTCCACATGGGAGAGCAGGGTCTCCAGCAGGGCGCCCGCCGTGATGGCACCCGCCCATGTCAGCACACCGCCGCTGCCGGACAGCAGCAGGATGGTGCCCACCACCGCCACCGTCAGCACGATGCCGGACATGTGCGGCTCCATCGCCAGCAGGATGACCACCGGTATAAGGGGCAGCACCGGCACCACCAGCTGCTTCCATACCCGCACCCGCAGCCACTCCCGGGGGGTAAGCAGGATGCGGCGCTCCGGGTCCAGCCGCTCCACCTGCGGTGCCTTGGCTGCAAGATGGGAACTGAACAGGATCATCTCAAACTTTGCCACCTCCGAGGATTGCAGCGTAAGGCCTGCAAAGCGGATCCAGCGGCGGCAGCCGTTCAGGGGTGCCATGGTCAGGGTGACGGCCAGCATGGCCAGCACGATGAAGTACCCCGGCACCACCATCTTGCGCAGAAAACGGTGATCCACATAGCTTATCAGGAACATACAGCCAAGCCCCAGTATCATGCACAGCGCCTGCTGCTTGATGTAGTGGAAGCTGTCGCCCATGCGCAGGTAACCGGTGGTGTAGCTGGCGCTGAACAGCATCACCAGCCCAAAGATCATAATAACGGCCAGCGTGGCCAGCCAGTCGATCAGCAGCCGGGACCACGGGCCCGGGTCTCGCTGGAACACCGGCACCGGCGCTCTGTGTTTTTTGCGGTTAGTCGCCATCTGCGCTCCCTTCCCTCTCTGTGCCCGGTCAGCACCAGCGCAGCAGCGCCAGCGCCAGTACATAGCCGACAGCGCTCAGCGCAAAGCTGCACAGAAACACCGTCTCCGGGCTCATTTTATGCTTTTTTACCCAGCAGCGCAAGGGCTTGCCGGTGCGTTTTGCACCCAGCAGCTGCGCTGCCCAAAGACCGCCCGCCGCCCAGAAGGGCAGCGCCAGCGGCACGGTCAGGCTGGTCATATCCAGACTGAGCGGGATGCAGCCGATGGCACCCGCCGCCAGCAGGCTGCCGCAGCAGCCCACCCCCAGCCTTGCCGGGGGGAACGCCCACAGCAGCAGTGCCACCAGTGCCCCGGCAAGCGCGGCGGGCAGCACCGCCAGCCCGGGCACGCCCAAGCCGGCCTCTGCCATCATCAGCGCCAGCATAGCCACAAAGGCCGCGCCGCACACCGTACCCTCGTCCCGCTCGGCGATGCGGGCACACTCAGCCAGCGCCACCATGAGCACCGCCCACAAAAAGGGCACGGCGCTGCCCAGCAGCACATACCCCGCCCCAGGCACGTCCAGTCCCCGGGGCAGACAGCCCGCTGCCTGCAGCAGCAAAAGAACGAATGCCGCGGCCAGTGCTTCCAGCAAAAGCCGCACGTCCCGCCGCAGCCCCAGCGCCGCCGGGCTGCGCATCCGGGCAAGGTCCTCTGCAAGACCCACTGCCCCAAAGGCAAGGCTTCCGGCCAGTGCCTTGAGCAGCCGTGTCATCAACCGGCCCTCGCTGCCCAGCAGCTCCGGCTGGCCTACGCAGGCGGCAAGCCAGCCCACGCCCACCGCAGCCACCGTGCCCGCCGCCGCACACAGCCCACCCCACAGCGGGGCGCGCAGGGGTGCAGGCCGGGGCTGCTCAGACTGTGCCGGCTGCTGGTTTTGTTCGCGGCGTTCCAGCACCCGCCGCAGCGGCACAAACAGGCTGCACAGGGCTGCCGTAAGGGCAAAGCCCAGCACCACCGCCGCTGCCAAGGCGAAACGCTCCATAACTCAGACACTCCATTTCGCCAAATAGTTATACTTCTGCTTCTTTATGCTCTTCGTAGAAGATATCCAGCACTTTTTCCAGTGCCATGCCGTGGCTGGCCTTTACCAGAACAGCATCGCCGGGCTGCACCCGATCCAGCAGAGCATCGGCGGCCTCGCGGTAATTTTCTGCGTGCAGGGTCTCTACCCCCTTGGCGGCAGCCACCACGGCGGTGCGCTTGGCCTGCTCGCCGTAGGTGATCAGGCAATACAGCCCGCTCTCGGCGGCAAGACGTCCCAGCTCCTCATGTGCTTCGCGGCTCAGCTCGCCCAGCTCCAGCATATCGCCCAGCAGGGCAAAGCGGCGCTTGCAGGGGAAATCCTTGAACATCGCCAGCGCGGCCTTCATGCTGTCCGGGTTTGCGTTGTAGCAGTCCTCGATGACGGTCACGCCCTCGCTGTCCACCACCTTCTGGCGGCGGCCGGTCTGCTCAAAGTTGGAAAGGCCCCGGATGACCCTCTTGGCGTCGCAGCCCAGACGGGTAGCGGCGCAGTAGGCAGCCAAGGCGTTTGCCACATTGTGGCGTCCCATGGCGGGGATATTCACCACAAAGGTGCCGTGCTCCTGATCCTCCAGCACAAAACTCATGCCGTCAGTCTCCTGCCGGATGGACAGGGCGCAGACGTCTGCGTTTTCATCGCTCAGGCTGAACCACACCGGGCGCACATGGGCGGGCAGTACTGCCTTGCGCAGGAAGGGGTCGTCGTAGTTCAGCACCAGCGGCGCGCCCTCCGGCAGACCGTTGCAGATCTCCAGCTTTGCCTTGCAGATGTTCTCCTGACTGCCCAGATTGCCGATGTGAGACACGCCGATGCAGGTAATGATGCCCACATCCGGCCGTGCTGCCCGCGCCAGACGGTCAATTTCACCGGCGTGGCTCATGCCCATCTCGATGACCGCGTACTCGGTGCTGCTTTCCAGCCGCATCAGGGTGCGGGGCATTCCCAGCTCATTGTTCTGGTTGCCCTCGGTCTTGATGGTCTCGCCAAAGCCGCTCAGGGCGGCGTAGGTCATCTGCTTGGTGGTGGTCTTGCCCACGCTGCCGGTCACGCCCACCATCTTGGGGTGGTACTGGCTGCGGTAGTTTGCGCCCATCACCATCATGGCGTGGTAGCTGTCCGGGCAAAGGATGGCCTTTTCCTCCGGCACACCGGGCACCGGGTGGTTGACCACCACATACTCCGCGCCCTGCTCCAGCGCACGGGCGGCGAAATCATGGCCGTCGAACCGCTCGCCGGGGAAGGCCACAAAAATGCAGCCGGGCTTTACCTCACGGCTGTCGGTGGTGACCAGTGCCACCTCCGGGTCACTGGTCAGTTTTCCGGCAGGCACCAGCCCTGCCAGAAGCTTGCTTGCATGGATCTTTTCCATTGTTCTATCCCCTCTCGTTCTATTGAATGCTGCACCCTCATCCGTCACTGCCTTGCGGCAGTGCTTTATGCTGAAAGCCTTGGGCGAAGATGCCGGAAAAGCTGTTTTACCCACAGGTCAGGGTGATGATGGTGCCGCGCTGCACGCTGGAGCCGGGCTCGGCGCTTTGCGCCTGCACCGTGCCGCTGCCCTCCACCACGCAGTTCAGCCCGGCGGCGCTCAGCATCTGGCGGGCGAAGTCCGGGCTCTTGCCGGTCACATCCGGCACCTCGGTGTGGCTGCCCTCGTAGGTATCGGTATACAGGTAGATGGTGGTGCCGTAGGGCACCTTGCTCCCCGCGTGGGGGTACTGGTAGGTGACCGGGGCAGCGGACTGGCTGCTCTGGCTCTCCTGCAGCTGATGCTTCAGGCCCTGAATGTTCAGCTGCACCTGCGCATTGCTCCACTCGGTACCCACAAGGTTCGGCACGGTAACGATGGTACCGCTGCGGTCCTCGCCGTCGGTGGCGATGCCAAGATAAGGGGCCACCTCGCTGATGATATTGCCCGCCACAGGGGCTGCAAGGATGGAGGAATAGTCCGTCCGGGCGTTGTTGGGGTCGTCCAGCATGACGTAGACCAGAATTTCCGGGTCGTTGGCGGGCAGCACCGCCACGAAGGAGGCCACCTTTTTATAGTCGCCGTCGGCGCGGCGGTGCATATTCAGCTGCTCGGAAGTGCCGGACTTGCCGCCGATGCGGTAACCGGACACATAGGCGTTTTTGCCGCCGCCGGTGCCGTTGCCCACCTCGTACTCCATCATCTCCCGGATGACCTCGCTGGCGCTCTGGCTGATGACCTGACGGCGCACGTTTGCACCGATCTCCTGAATGACGTTGCCGTTGGCATCGGTGATCTTATCCACCACATGGGGGGTGACCAGATACCCGCCGTTGACGGTGGCCGCAATGGCGGTGCACATCTGCAGCGGGGTGATGGCCATAGCCTGACCGAAGGAGGAGGAGGCCAGCTGCACCTCGCCCAGCTGGTCGGCGCGGTAGTACTGCATAAAGTTGGTCTCGCTGGGCAGGTCCACCCCGGTTCGGGCGGTAAAGCCGAAGGCATCGAAGTAGTTATAGAACTGCTGCGAGCCAACGCGCTGCCCCAGCTGGATGTAGTAGATGTTGCAGCTCTTGCGCAGTGCCTCGGCCATGTTGAGCAGGCCGTGCGCCTTGCGCCCTGCGCAGTGGTAGGTCTCCTTGGCTACGCCGTAAGCGCCAGAGCAGGTAAAGGTGGTGTTCATGGTGGCCACGCCGGAGTCGATGCCCATGGCAGAGGTGATGACCTTGAACACAGAGCCCGGGTAGTACAGTTCGGTGATGGTCTTGTTCTTCCACAGGATATCCCGGTAGTAACCGGAATAGTCCGCTTCCTCGTCCAAGATCTTGTTGCCCTGTTCATCGGTGATGTAGTTGCCGTCGGCATCCTTCTTATAGATGCCGTAAAGCTCCGGCTCTGCGTGCACCAGCTCGTTGAGGTAAGCCTCGTTGGCGGTGAAGTTCAGCGGGTCGTTGGGGTCAAAGTCCGGCTTGGAGGCCATGGCAAGGATGGCACCGGTCTTGACGTTCATCACAATGGCACAGCCGCGGTTTTCCACCGTGTTGGCTGCAATGGCTTCGTTCAGGTAGCGCTCCGCGATCTCCTGCACGTTCACATCCAGCGACAGCACCAGATTGGAGCCGTCCTTGGCGGCAAAGGTGGTGGCGTTGGCGTCTGCAATGGCGTTGCCCACCGCGTTGCGCTGGGTGATGGTGCGGCCATCCACACCGGCCAAGGTGGACTGGTAGGATTTTTCCAGTCCGTAGGTGCCGACGCCGTCCGCATCCGTAAAGCCCAGCACCGCTGCGGCAAAGGCACCGTAGGGGTAGTTGCGCTGGAAGCTCTTTTCCGAGGACACCGAGATGCGCCCCTTGCGGGAGGTATCGGTGGCCTTTTTGTGCGTCTTGTTGAAGCTGGTGACGTATTTTTCAATGGAAAGCTTCACCGCGTTGTTCACCTTGGTGGCAAGGGTGACGTAGGCAGAATCCAGCCGGGAAAGTGCATCGTAAACGGTCTGGTACTGCTGCTGGTACTCTGCCGAGGAGGTGTCCACGCTGTCCAAGCTCTCGCCGTCCCCGGAGAGCAGACGCAACGTCAGCTCCCGGCTCACCTCGGCGCACATGGCGGGGTCCAACGTTTTGGTCACAGTGTCGTCATCGTTGGTCTTGCTGGTATAAAGGATGCTGCTGTAACTGGGGTCTGCCCAGATAGTCCACACCACGCTGGTGGAGGCAAGGGTGATGCCGGAGGCATCGTAGATCTCGCCGCGGGTGGCCTTAATGGTGGTATCCAGCAGCTGCTGCTGGGCGGCGTACTGGCGGTACTCTGCCCCGTGGATGATCTGGATATTATACAGGCTGCGGATGACGATGGCGGCTGCCACCACCACCGCAAGGATGCCCAGACGGCTGCAAAGCCGCCGCACCCGGCTGTCCAGCCGATCCCGGCCGGAGGCCGGACGCAGGCGGTAGCCCCTGCTTCTTTTGTTACGGAAAGGTTCTTGCATTGGTTCTCTCCTGCGGGGCGTGCACTGCATTCCGCGCGCCCTGCGCTGTTATTTATTCAGACTGCGGTGTCCATAAACCGAAAAAAGCGTGCGCTGCCGCACGCTTTCTTCGTTTATCTCACGGTGCCCAGAATGTTCACCGCGCCGGTGTACAAAAAGTCGGTCCATTGCCGCACGGTGGACTCCCGGCGCACCAGTGCGCCGCTTTCGCCCAGGCGGATGTAGGTGATCTGGCTGGGGTCTACTTTCATCAGACCCAGCCGCCCTGCGGTCTCCTCCACGCTGGCAATGTTGGTCTTGCTGTTCAGGGTGCTGTTGTAGTAGGTATACTGGCTCTGCTCGCTGACCAGCTGCGCCTTAGTGGCTTGGATCTGGTCGTTCAGCTCCACCAGCTGTGCCTCGCTCCACAGCAGACTGATGGCAAAGCCCACCAGCAGTGCTGCCGCCACCAGATTCATGGCGTTATGTACGGCGGCCTGCAGCGGGTTCAACCGCCGCTTGCCGCCCTTTGCTACCCGCAGGTTTGCTTTGCGCTGCGGCTGCGGTGCCCTGCGGCGGCGCACCGCATTACGATCATATGCTGGCTGACCCATGGTTTCTCTCCTCCTCACAATGCCAGTGCTTCCGGCATCTCAGCATTTTTCCAGCACACGCAGGTGGGCGGAACGGCTGCGCCGGTTCTCCTCCAGCTCCTGCGTATCAGCTTCAATGGGTTTGCGGGTGATAAGCTTTGCCTTTGCCTTGCCGCCGCATACACACACCGGAAACTCCGGCGGGCAGGTACAGGCTGTGGACCAGCGGCGGAATTTGTTCTTGACCAGCCGGTCCTCCAGAGAATGGAAGGTGATCACGCACAACCGGCCGCCCGGTGCAAGGTGATCGAAAATGGTATCCAAGCCCTCCTCCAGCGCATCCAACTCGTGGTTCACTGCAATGCGCAGTGCCTGAAAGGTGCGGCGGGAGGGGTTCTTGTTCTTGCGGCGCTCTGCCGGGGGCATGGCGCTTGCTACGATATCTGCCAGCTGCAGGGTGGTCAGGATGGGAGCGGTTTCCCGCGTCTCCACGATCTTTCCTGCGATCTGCCACGCATAGGGCTCCTCGCCGTAATCCCGCAGGATGCGGGCCAGTTCCTCGCGGCTTTCGGTGTTCACAAGGTCTGCGGCGGTCTCGCCCTGCTGGCTCATGCGCATATCCAGCGGCGCGTCTGCCCGGTAGGAAAAGCCCCGGGCGGCATCGTCCAGCTGGTGGCTGGAAACGCCAAGATCCAGCAGTGCGCCGTTGATTTTTTCAATGCCCAGCTGTTCCAGCGCCTGTCCCGCATAACGGAAATTGATCTGTACCACGGTGGCAGGCAGCCCGGCAAGGCGGGAGCGCGCGGTCTGCACCGCGTCCGGGTCCTGATCCAGCGAGATGAGCCTGCCGCCCTTGGCGGCGTCCAGCCGCAAGGCGATCTGGCGGGAATGTCCCGCGCCGCCGGCGGTGCCGTCCAGATAGATGCCCGCCGGATCAATGGCAAGCCCCGTCAGGCACTCGTTCAGCAAAACGGGGATATGCTCAAACGAGGCCGGGTCAAAGGGCTGCTGTTCTTCAAAGGCCATTGGCACGGCCTCCTTTCTCGGTTTAGTTTTTTTGCATCAGAGGTGCAGCTTGCGCAGCCGCTCGGCGCGCTGGTCGTTGGTCACGGCGGCGCGGCGGGCATTCCAGACTTCGGTGGCCCAGATCTCGGCGTGGTTGCGGTTGCCGATGATGGTCACGTCCTTTTCCAGCCCGGCGTAGGCGCGCAGCTCTGCGGGCAGCAGGATGCGTCCCTGCTTGTCCGGCGCCACCTCGCAGGCGGTGCTGAACAGGTCGCCGGAGATAGCCCAGCTGTCCATCAGTTCATCGCTTTCCAGCTTGTCCGCCAGCCGCTCCACTTCTTCCATGGGCAGTGCGAACAGGCAGCTGTCCACCCATTCCAGCACCACGAAACTCTCGCCCATGGCGTCGCGGAATTTTGCGGGGAAGTTCAGCCGCCCCTTGGCGTCGATAGTGTAATCATAACGGCCAAAAAACACGCGCTGTTCCCCCTTTCAGGGGCGTTTTCAGGGCATGCGCCCTACTTTTACCCACTTTGCCCCACTGACACATCTTTATTGTAGCAAATCAAGTTCGTGAATGCAAGGGTTTTCGGGCGGCTTTTTGCCGCAAAAATCCACAAAAAAAGTCCCTGTGAGCCGTCATTTTTGCTCGCAGGGACTTCGTTTTCCGCAATCTGTGGAATTTGTGTGGAAAGTTGACCGTTATCAGCCGTTTTTCTTGGCGTTCTGGCGCAGGCTGGCACGGATATTTTTGACCTGTGCGGCGTTTTCCACCATGGTGTCCTCGGTGGTGCGCAGCATATTCTCGCAGTAGTCGGTCACGGTCTGGCGCAGGGTGCGCGCCTCGGTCTGGGCTGCGGAGGTGATCTCAGAAGCGCGCTGCTGGGCGGCCTTGACGATCTCGGCGTCACTGACCAGAATGCGGGCGCGCTCCTCGGCCTTTTTCACGATGGCCTGTGCCTGTGCGTTGGCGCTGTCCACGATCTGCGCCCGGTCGTTCACGATCTGCTGCGCCTGCCGCAGCTCGCCGGGCAATGCCGCCCGCACCTCGTCCAGATAATCCCGGATCTGCTCCACATCCACGATGCGCTTGCCGCCGGAAAGGGGCACGTTTGCGCTCTCTTCCAGTGCATCCTCAATGGTATCCAAAAGCTCGTTCACGTTCATAAGGCTTCTCCCTCCTGCTCAGCGGCGGACTGCATGGGCTTTGTATACTTCCACAGCAGCACCTTGCCGTATTTATACTGTTTCTGCAGGGTCAGACTGCCCGTCTGCGCGGGCAGCACGATGCCTGTTTCGCTCTCGCACAGCACGATGCCGCCCGGAGCAACGCACTTTTCCACGGCAGGCAGAATCTTTTCCAGCGTACCGCCACGGAAGGGCGGGTCCAGCAGCACCAGATCGAACTGCTCCCGGCAGGCCGATAAGAACCGCGCAGCCTCGCCGATATTCACCCGGCTGCGGTCGAACACGCCGCAGGCCTTGCAGTTGCGCATCACGATGCTTACGGCCTCCCGGCTCTCGTCCAGAAAGACGCACCGGGCCGCACCCCGGCTGAGCGCTTCGATGCCCAGCTGGCCGCTGCCGGCATACAGATCCAGCACCCGGGCCCCGGGCAGGTCGAACTGTACGATGCTGAACATCGCCTCCTTCACCTGCGAGAGGGTGGGGCGGGTGACATCGGTGCCGGGCAGTGCTTCCAGCCTGCGGCCCCGGGCTTCTCCTGCGATCACGCGCATGATGTTACCTCCTTGCCGTAGCTGCCGCCCCCGCGGCAGCCGGTTTGAACTCTTTCGTATCCTTTATTATCTCCCAACTGCATAGCATTGTCAAGAGCCCGCATTGCGCTGCGGGCGGCTTTGTGCTACAATCATAGCAGCAATATTGCGCATTTTACGGCGCATTTCAGCAAAGGAGAGTATACAGCATGAAAGTTCTGCTCATCAACGGCAGCCCCCACGAGAAGGGCTGCACCTACACCGCCCTTTCCCTTATTGCCGGGGAGCTGAAGGCACAGGGCATCGAGACCGAGATCCTGCACGTCGGCGGTCAGCCCGTAGGCGGCTGCATCGGCTGCGGCGGCTGCCGCAGCGGCAATGGATGCGTGTTCGGCGGCGTGGTCAACGAGGCCATTGAGAAGGCCAAAACCGCCGACGCCTTTGTGTTCGGCAGCCCGGTGCACTACGCCTCCGCTGCGGGCAACATGGCCAGCTTTATGGATCGTCTGGCCTACGCGGGCGGCAAGTATCTGGCCTACAAGCCCGCCGCCGTCTGCTGCTCTGCCCGCCGCGCCGGTACCACCTCCACCCTTGACCAGCTGGTCAAATACCCCCAGTTCTTCCACATGCCGCTGGTCAACGGCTCCTACTGGGCGATGGTACATGGCTCCAACCCCGAGCAGGTACTGCAGGACGCTGAAGGCTGCGCCGTGATGCAGGAACTGGGCCGCAACATGGCATGGCTGCTGCGCTGCATCGAGGCCGGTAAGGCCGCAGGCATCGACCACCCGCAGAACCCGCCCCGCCCCATGACCAACTTTATCCGCTGAGGTATGAATAAATTTGGAGCCCCGGAACGCCGCTGGCGTTCCGGGGCTCCATTTCTATGGGCGATTTTATACAATTTTTCCAAGCATTTCTTGGGCAACCTGCCACCGGCAGCTTCCGCGCACTACAAAATTTCTGCTGTTCCGGCACAAAAGGGGCGTGAATGCTTTTTTCGTTCATAACTTTGTGATACCATACCTCTATAAGCATATCACTCAGACGGAGATCCTGCTATGGAACACTACGATTGGAACGAGGGCTGGCTGTTTGCCCCCACCTTTGACCCGGCGCTAGTGCGCCCGGAGTGCCCGGAGCTTTCCCTTACCCCGGTGCGGTTGCCGCACACGGTCAAGCCTCTGCCCTATAATTATTGCAATGAAAACGACTACCAGCGCCTGTGCGGCTACCGGCGGGAGTTTTTTGCGCCCAAGGAGTGGCTGGGCCGCACCGTGCTGCTTACCTTCGGGGCGGTGGCGCACGACGCCACCGTGTTCTGCAACGGGCGGCGGGTGTTCCACCATGGCTGCGGCTACACCGCCTTTACGGTAGACCTGACCGGCGCGCTGCGTCTGGGACAGAAAAACGTGGTGGCTGTGCGCTGCGACTGCCGGGAGGATCTGAACGTCCCGCCCTTCGGCGGGCAGCTGGATGCGCTGACCTACGGCGGCATCTACCGCGCCGTCAGTCTGGATATCAAGGAGCCCGCCTACCTGCGGGACGTGTTCATCGAGGCAAAGGCCGAGGGCGATTTCCGCATCTACACCGCCACCGTGGGCGAGACGGTCGGCTGCACGCTGCAGGCCGAGATCCGCAGCCCCGCCGGGAGCCGGGCAGTGTACAGCGGCGAGCTTTCTCTGCCCATCACCGGCACGCTGAACAACGTGCACCCGTGGAGCCTGGAGCACCCCACCCTGTACACCCTGACCGTGCGGCTCATCCGCCCCGGCACCGGCGGTCTGCCCGACCGGGTGCTGGACGAAAAAAACGTGCGGTTCGGTTTCCGCACGGTGCAGTTCGTGGCAGGCGGGCTATACCTGAACGGCCAGCGGGTGGAGCTGCGCGGCCTTGACCGGCACCAGAGCTACCCCTATCAGGGCTACGCCATGCCGGACAGCATCCAGCGGCTGGACGCCCAGCTGCTGAAAAAGGAACTGGGCTGCAACGCCGTGCGCACCTGCTATGCGCCCCCCAGCCCGGCGTTTCTGGACGCCTGCGACGAGCTGGGTCTGCTGGTATTCCCCGAAATGCCCGGCTGGCAGCACATCGGCGATGAAGTATGGCAGGCGCAGGCGCTGCAAAACTGCCGGGAGATGGTGTGCCAGTACCGCAACCATCCCAGCATCTTTTTGTGGGGTGCACGCATCAGCGGCAGCCCCGACAACGAAGCCTTTTATAAGCGCACCAACGAAGCCATCCACCGGCTGGACCCCACCCGCCCCACGGCGGGCACCCGCAGCACCCGCAAGAGCCAGCTGCTGGAGGACGTGTACGCCTACAACGATTATTCCTACGCCGGGCGCGGCGCGGGCTGCGAGAACCGCGCCGCCGTGACCCCTGACACCCGCAAGGGCTACCTCATCAGCGAATTCGGCGGCCAGAACTTCCCCGCCAAGCCCTTTGACGATGAACCTCACCGTCTGGTGCAGGCGCTGCACCACGCCGCCGTGCTGAACGACAGCATTGCCCAGCCGGGCGTGGCGGGCAGCTTTGGCTGGTGCATGACCGACTACAATACCCACCGGGAGTTTGGCAGCGGCGACCGCATCTGCTACCACGGTGTGATGGACCTGTTCCGCAATCCGAAACTCTCCGCCGCCGTCTATGCCAGCCAGAAAACGCCCCGCGCACCCTCCGACATCGTGCTGGAGGTCTCCTCTGCCATGACGCTGGGCGACCTGCCCGGCGGCGCAGCAGCCGCCTGCTGGGTGTTCACCAACGCCGAGAGCGTGCGGCTGTACCGCGGCAACGATTTTGTGGCAGAGTTTGGCCCCGACCGCCGGGGACGCTTTGCCGCCCTACCCCACCCGCCCATCGAGATCAACGATTTTGTGGGCTCGCTGCTGGAAAAGTATGAGGGCATGGATCACGCCACCGGCGCACAGGTCGCCGCCATCCTCAACGAGCTGCGGCGGGACGCCATGGCGCTTTCGCCCCTTTCCAAGGCGCGGATGCTCTCGCTGCGGCTGAGCTGGAACGAGCTGCTGCGGATGTACTACAAATACATCGGTGTGCTGGGCAGTTCCGCGCCGGTGTACCGGTTCGAGGCGGTGTGGCATGGCCGCGCCGTGCGCACCGTGGTGCGGGAGCCGGTGCAGAGCGTCCGGCTGGAGTGCACTGTGCACAACCCCCTGCTGACCGATGGCCCCACATGGGACTGCGCCGCGGTCAGCCTGCGCGCCATCGACCAGAACGGCAACCTGCTGCCCTACTGCGGCGAGGCCGTCTGCCTGTCCGTGGAGGGGCCGCTGAAAATTCTGGGCCCCAGCGTGGTGCCCCTGCGGGGCGGCATGGCGGGCACCTACCTTGCCACCACCGGCGAGGCCGGACGCGCCGTGCTGCACTGCCGCATGGAGGGCGCACTGGACACGGAGGCCGTGCTCACTGTGCGCAGCCGGGAGGAGCAAAACGTTTAATTTTCGTCCTTTCATGATAGATTTGCAGTCTGTTCAAAATTTTATCATGGTTGGCTGATATCCTAGAAGCACAAAGTATTCCGCAGGGCGGCGCTGCTGCCCTGCGTTTCCGTGTGTAAAGCCCCAGAGAAGAGGATGCGAAAACCTATGAGAGAAAAATTCCGTCAATTCATGATCGGGCGCTACGGCACCGATGGCCTGAACCAGTTTTTGAGCATGAGCTCCATCGTGATGCTGCTGGTATCGCTGCTCACCCGCGTTTCCCTGTTCACATGGCTGGGCGCAGCGCTGCTGATTTTGTGCTACTACCGCAGCCTGAGCCGCAACATTTCCAAGCGCACCGAGGAGAACTACCGCTTTTACAGCCTGAAGGACCGGTTCAATAACAAGTTCCGCAGCCTGAAGGAGCAGTGGGCCAACCGCAAGCTGTACCACTACTACCGCTGCCCCCAGTGCCGTCAGAAGCTGCGGGTGCCCCGGGGACGCGGCCGCATCCAGATCTCCTGCCCCCGCTGCGGCACCCAATTCATCAAAAAGAGCTGAGCCGCCATGTTTGGATATGTGATCCCGGATCGGGCCAGCCTCAGCCCCGAGGCGCAGAGCCGCTATCGCTCAGCCTACTGCGGGCTGTGCCGCCGCATCGATGCTCTGCACGGGCTGCGGGGACGGTTCAGCCTGAGCTATGACCTGACCTTTTTAAACATTCTGCTGTGCAGCCTGTACGAGGGCGAAACCCCCGCAGACAGCGGCATCAGCCGCTGCCCCATCCACCCGGTACACGGTGTACTTTGGCGCAGTGCCGACCCCACCGACTACTGCGCCGACCTGAGCGTGGCGCTGCATTACTACAACGCGCAGGACAAATGGCAGGATGACCATAATCTGCTGGCACTGGGGTACAGCACCCTGCTGGACAACAGCACCGCCGAGGCTGCCCAGCGCTGGCCGCGGCAGTGCAATGCCATCCGCTCGTGTCTTGCAAAGCTTGCCGAGTATGAGGCCGCCGGCAGCACCGACCTTGACGCGGTGTCCGGCTGCTTTGGCACCCTGATGGCGGAATTGTTCGACTACCGGCAGGACCGCTGGGCACCGGAGCTGCGCAGCATCGGCTTCCATCTGGGCAAGTTCATCTACCTGCTGGACGCCTACGACGACCTGCCCCGCGACAAGCGCCGGGGCGCGTACAATCCCCTGCGGGAGCTGAGCACCCACCCGGACTACGAGGAAGAGATGCTGGACATCTTCGAGCTGCTGCTGGCACGCTGTGCGCAGAACTTTGAGCGTCTGCCCTGCGTGGAGGACGCAGATCTGCTGCGCAACATCCTGTATTCCGGCGTATGGCTGAAATACAACTGCAAAAACGCAAAACGCACCGGAAAGCCCGATGCGTCTTGATTTTGTGCCGATGTTCCGGTAAAATAAAACGGATGCGGTGCAGCGGTGCTGTACCGTCAGTATAATGAGTGAGGAAGTATACCAAGCATGAGAGATCCCTATGAGGTGCTGGGCGTTCAGCGCGGCGCAAGCGACGACGAGATCAAAAAAGCATACCGCGCCAAGTGCAAACGCTGGCATCCGGATTTGAACCCCAACGACCCCACGGCCGAGGAGCACTTCAAGGAGGTGCAGGCCGCCTACGATGCCATTACCAAGGGCGATGCCGGCCCCCAGATGGGCGGCAACCCCTACGGCGGCTACCAGCAGCAGAGCTATAACCGCCAGAGCTATGGCCAGCAGGGCTACGGCCAGCAGAATTACGGCTACACCGGCTTTGATGGCTTTGACGGGTTTGAGGGCTTCGACCCCTTTGGCTTCGGTTTTGGCTTTGGCGGCTATCAGCAGGCCGGGCCCAGCGCCTCCGGCACCGACACCCCGGAGATGCAGGCCGCCCGCAACTTTGTGGCCAATGGCCGCTACGCCGAGGCGCACCGGGTGCTGGACGGCATGACCGGCCGCAATGCGCGGTGGTATTACCTCTCTTCGCTGGCCAATCAGGGCCTTGGCAAAAGCGTAGACGCCCTGCAGGACGCCCGCCGCGCCGTGCAGCTGGACCCGAACAACACCGAGTACCAGATGCACCTGCGCCGGATGCAGAACCCCGGCCAGACCTACCGCACCCAGACCACCTACGCCCAGCCCGGCGGGCTTTTGCGCTGGTGCTGGAGCATGATCCTGCTGAACCTGCTGTGCAACTGCTGCTGCGGCGGCTGGGGCTTCCGTGGGTTCCGGATGTGATATGATTTTATACAAAAAAGGCTGCTGCACGCACGGTGCAGCAGCCTTTTTCTGTTTGCGGATGTAAGGGTTTGCTCTTACTTCTGGGGAGCCTCGAAAGCAATAGCAGTAGCACCGGCAGCGGCGTCCACGCTCTTCAGAGAGATGGGAGCCACCTCGTAGTGCAGGGTGTCAAAGCTCTGGGTATTGCCGTCCTCGGTGGTGAACTCCAGAACGTAGACAACGTCAGCCTGCTTGTCAGCCTCGACATCGCGGGTGATGACGATGCTCTCGCCGTCAGCCAGACCCTCGCCTGCCAGGTTCTCGCCCTTGTCCTCAGAGCCTGCATCGTACAGGTACAGCTCGGTCACCTTGCTGCCGGTGGTGTTGTACACGGTGTACTCGGCAGAAGTGGCCTCAGCCTCGGAGGAAGCAACCTCGGAGGAAGCAACCTCGGAGGAAGCAGCCTCGGAAGAGGCAGCAGCAGAGGATGCGGTGGAGGATGCAGCGGTAGAGGCAGCGCCGCCGCAAGCGGTCATGCCGACAGCCAGTGCCAGAGCGGCAGCGGCAATTGCAACAGTCTTGAGCTTCATAGGGATTATCTCCTTTTTCGTCTTTTGTTGGTGTCAGCCCCCGGCAGCATACCAACCGCCTTGGTTGGGCTGATGTTCTCTTATTATACGCACATTGACAAAAAAAGCAAGCTTTTTTCGTGAAAAATCAACGATGAAACAAGAACTGTTACCATTTTGACATGAATTTGGCACATTTTAGGTGGCAGAAACATGAAACAGGTTGCATATATGCAGCTTTCGTTTCCTGCCGCTGTGCAGACGGCGAAATAGAGCTGCAAAAAATTTTATTTTCCCCTTGACAACAGCCCACCGCCGCTGTATACTGTGCATCGTGAACGTTGTTCATGTTGGAGGGTGAGTGTATGAATCCAATGGCAACATCCAAGGCAGACATCCTGAAAACCAGCCGGGAGCTGATCCAGCAGAACGGCTGGGCAGCGGTCAACATCCGTGCGGTCGCGGCCGCCTGTGGGGTCTCCGTGGGCTGTATCTACAACTACTTCGGCTCCAAGACCGAGCTGGTAAGCGCGGCCGTGGAAAGCATCTGGAACGACATCTTCCACCACCCGGAGGACGAAGCCGTGTTTCAGGACACCCTGTCCTGCATCCGGTGGATGTACCGGCAGATGGAATACGGCTGCCAGCAATATCCCGGCTTCTTCACACACCATGCGCTGGGTTTTGTGCAGCAGGATACGGACGACGGCAAGCAGCAGATGCGGCAGACATGGCAGCACATTCTGGATGCTTTGTGCAACGTGCTGCGCCACGATGCCAAGATCCGTCCGGGTGCTTTTACCGAGCAGTTCACCCCGGAACAGTTTGCGGGCATCCTGTTCTCCCTGATGCTGTCCGCGGTGGTGCAGCAGAGCTTCGACCCCTCTGCGGTGCTGGAGATCGTGCGCAGGACCATTTATTAAGCAAAAAAACATCCCACAAGCCTTGTGGGAGTTTTTTAAGTCCGAATATGAACGTTGTTCAATTTGGTTTTTGTGCCCCTCGAAACATACTATCACCAGCCCTTTTCCCTACGATGCTTCCGGTACGGCTCTGCCGCGCGGTTCGCTATAAAATCAAAAAACTGCAATCAAAACAAATAAAGGAGAAAAACGTATGAGAGCTGTTATTGAAACCGTTTTCGATATCTTCTATCTGGTCACCGTACTCACGGTGGGCATCCGCATGATCCGCGGCAGCAAGGCTGGCACCCAGTTCCGCCTGTTCGGCCTGATGGCCGTTGTGCTGGGCGCTGGCGACTCCTTCCATCTGGTGCCCCGCGCACTGGCGCTGTGTACCACCGGTCTGGAAAACTACGCTGTGCCGCTGGGTCTGGGCAAGTGGATCACCTCTGTGACCATGACCGTGTTCTATGTGCTGCTGTACTACGTCTGGCGCAAGCGCTACCAGATCGAAGGACAGAAGAACGTGACCGCCGCCGTGTACGCCCTGTCCGCTGTGCGCATCGTGCTGTGCATGATGCCGCAGAACCAGTGGCTCACCAACCACACCCCGCTGGCATGGGGCATCCTGCGCAATGTGCCCTTTGCCCTGCTGGGTCTGCTGATCATCGTGCTGTTCTACCGCAGCGCCAAGCAGAACAACGACAAGGCTTTCCGCTGGATGTGGCTGACCATCGTGCTGAGCTTCGGCTTCTATATCCCCGTGGTGCTGTGGGCAGACGTCAACCCCATGATCGGTATGCTGATGATCCCCAAGACCTGCGCCTACGTCTGGACCGTGCTCATCGGCTACAACGCCATGAAAGCCGAGGCCGGCAATCAGAACTAACCTTTCCCCCGCTGCTTAACAGAAAGCCCACCGACAGACAGCGATGCACTGCTCTGCCGGCGGGCTTTTTACATTTAAACAATTTCTTTTCACCCCTCGGTGAAATACTCCGGGTGGACACTGCGGGCCTGTTCCACCGAAAGCTTATAGCGGTTCAGGTGGCTTTCCAGCGCTTCGCCCAGTTCATCGGCGGTGCCGTGCAGCACCATTTCCAGAATGCGGGTGTGGGCGGCGCAGACGGATTTGTTCTCGTTGGTCTGCAAGCTGAACTTGCGGATACGTTCCACATGCTGCAGCTCACCCAGCATGTGGTCAAAATGCGCCTCCATGCCGGTGATCTCAAAGGCCTTGCGGTGGAACTGGTTGTCCAGTTCCAGCAGGCGGGTCTCCCGGTTCGGCTGGGTCTGATCGGCTTCCAGCAGGCGGTAGTTCTCGATGATCTGCCGGTACTCCTGCTCCTGCTGCTCGGTCAGGCGGCCGCGGATGCGGTTCAGGATCTCTTTTTCAAGGGTAAAGCGGGCAAACTGCTCCAGCTCCATCCGCTTCAGGTCGATAGGTGCCACATGGGTGCCGCTTTGCGGCTTGATGTCCACCATGTGGGCAATATTGAGCATGATCAGCGCTTCCCGCATGGGGGTGCGGCTGATGCCCATCTGCTCCGCAAGTTCCCTGTCGTTCAGGGGGTCGCCGGGCTTCAGCTCCATGGTGATGATCCGGCTTCGGATGGTCTGATACGCCTGTTCCCTCGCACTCAAAGATGCCATTGCAGTGTTCTCCCTTCGGGGTCAGTTGGTGATATACTAGTATATGACCATATTACCCAACTGCCGGGCAACTGTCAATAGCAGGAGCAACCGAAAATCAAGGGCAATTTTTTGCTATTTTGTTCAATGAAGTGCCCGCGCCGGGCGGTACACCACCGGCAGCCACACAAAAGCCACCGCCAAGCCGCAGGCCACATCAATGACCGAGTGCTGCTTGGTGAACACGGTGGAAAGGCAGATCAGCGCCGCCCACGCCCACGCCAGCACCTTGCGCAGAGGCTTGCCCTCTGCCAGCTTGCTGTGGCTGAAGGCCATTGCCATGCAGGCGGAGCTCTGGCAGTGGATGGAGGGGCAGACGTTCACGGCGGCGTCTGCTTTCCACAGCAGCTGCATCAGCCGCAGCGCCGGGTTATCCCGGCCAAGGGTCTCCACGGCGGGGCGCAGTTCCAGCCCGTTGGGCAGGATCATGTACACGATCAGGCAGAAGGTCATGCCGGAAAACATGGTCAGGCAAAGCTTATCATAGCTGGCGGTATCGCACCACCACAGTGCCGCCGTCACCCCCGCCAGCAGCAGAAACCAGCTGCAGTAAGGGAGCACAAACCACTCGTTGAAGGGGATCAGATCGTCCAGCGGGCTGTGCAGGATATATTTCGGGGCGGTGACGGTGAGGTCCAGCCAGAAGAACCAGATCAGGTACACCACCCAGTACAGCTGGTACCACAAATGCGGGCGGCACCGGCTGCGCAGTTGGCTAAGTTTCATGTCGTTTCTCCTATTTTTTATGTGAATTGACGTGTTATTATAGCACATTCCATCCACTTGCGCAAATGTTTTCCCTGCGATACAATAAAAACAAGCTACATCTTATTTATAAAAGGAGTACGTCATGCCACAAGAATTTCCCGCCATCCGTCTGGTCGCGCTGGATCTGGACGGCACCCTGCTGAACCGCGAGGGGCACGTCACCCCCCGCACCCGCGCCGCTCTGCAAGCTGCTGTGGATAAAGGCGTGTACATCGTGCCCGCCACCGGCCGTCCGCTGGCCAGTCTGCCGCCGGAGGTGGCGCAGCTGCCCGGCATCCGCTACGTCATCACCTGCAACGGTGCCGCCGTGTGGGATTTGGGCACCGACCCCGTGGGCGCAGTGTACAGCCGCTATTCCAACGCAAAAGAGCACCGCACCAGCACCCCGGTCTGCCTGCTGCACAGCCTGATGCCGGTGGAGACTGCCCGCGAAGCCTTTGCCGTCTGCGAGAGCTGCCACGCCGACCTGCGCATTTTCTCGGACGGATACGCCTGCACCGATGCCCACAGCATAGCGCTGGCCGCTGCCCGGGCAGCAAAGAAGGACGGCACCGAAGCGCGCCAGCCCAACGATGGCCGCTTTACCATTCTGCGGGACGCAGCCGAGTGGATGAGCCGCAACGCCTTTGCCATTGAAAAGCTCTGCGTGTTTTTTGAAACCCCGCAGCAGGCTGCGGCTGCGCTGCCCCGCTTCCGCGCCGTCCCGGGCGTGGAGATCGTACAGGGGTCGCCGAAAAACGTGGAGGTGACCGCCGCCGGTGTGGACAAGGGCGAGGCGCTGCGCGCACTGGCCGACCGGCTGGGCGTCCCGCACGCGTGCACTCTTGCGGTGGGCGACAGCGAGAACGACCGCGCCATGCTGCAAAAGGCCGGGGTGGCCGCTGTAATGGCCAACGGCATGCCGGAGATCCGGGCACTGGCGCACCTTGCCAGCAAAGCCGACTGCGACCACGACGGCGTGGCCGAGATACTGGAAGCCCTTGGCATCTGAGCCAGTTTTTGCAGCAATTTTCCAGCATTTTTACCGGCATTTGCCCCGATTTTTCGGGTCATTCGTCATTTTTGTGCAATGTATACAAGCTCTTATGCAAAACATTGTGCTTGTTGAGTATTACCAAAGACGGGCTGTTCGTTTATACTAGTACTATAAGCGCGTATGGGGGTATTGCGCCCACTGGAGCAAACCCGACGCACCGAGAGAGTTCAAATATAAAAGGAGAAATGCGTTATGAATCCCATCGTAGAAAAGGTCTATCAGATCGGCATTATCCCTGTTATCGCTTTCAACAGCGTTGATGAGGCCCTGCCCCTGTGCAAGGCTCTGGCTGAGGGCGGTCTGCCCGCAGCTGAGGTCACCTTCCGCACTGCCTGTGCTGAAGAGTGCATCCGCAAGATCCACGAGGAGATGCCCGAGATGCTGCTGGGTGCCGGCACCGTTCTGACCTGCGAGCAGGCTGACCGTGCTATGGCTGCCGGTGCTTCCTTCATCGTTGCTCCCGGCTTCGACCCCGAGGTCTGCAAGCACGTCATCGACAAGGGCGGCATCATGATGCCCGGCACCTGCTCCGCAGGCGAGATGCAGCAGGCCATGAACATGGGCTGCGAGGCTCTGAAGTTCTTCCCCGCTGAGGCAAACGGCGGCGTGGGCATGCTGAAGAACATCGGCGCTGCCCTGAAGGGCGCTCGCTGGATGTGCACCGGCGGTGTCAACGCCAAGAACGTCAACGATTATCTGGGCTATGACCAGATCTTTGCCGTGGGCGGCACTTGGATGTGCAAGAGCGATGTGATCAAGGCCGGCGACTGGGCAAAGATCACCGCACAGAGCAAGGAAGCTGTTGACACCATGCTGGGCCTGAAGCTGCTGCATGTCGGTATCAACACCGACAACGAGGAAGAGGCCATGAAGGTGGCTAACCTGATCGGCGCTATGCTGAACATGAAGGTCGCTCCCGGTAACTCCAGCATCTTTGTCGGCAACAAGGAGTTCGAGATCATGAAGAAGCCCGGCCGCGGCACCAATGGCCACATCGCCATCGGCTGCAACAACGTGGACCGCGCCATCTACCACCTGTCTCAGCACGGCGTGAAGTTCGATCTGGACAGCAAGAACGTGAAGAACGGCAAGACCGTTGCCTGCTACATGGCAGACGAGATCGCCGGCTTTGCCTTCCATCTGGTGCAGGCATAAGCGCCTGTCCCCCTTTTACCGTAAAAGCCCCGCCGCAGCGGGTATGCCCTGCGGCGGGATGATGAAACACCTGATATAAAGGAGAATAACCAATGAAAGTCGTTACTTTTGGCGAACTGATGGTCCGTCTGCAGCCCTTCAACTACGAGCGTTTCGTTCAGGCTAACAGCCTGGAGTTCAGCTTCGGCGGCGGCGAGGCTAACGTTGCTGTTTCTCTGGCCAACTACGGTCTGGACGCAGCCTTCGTCACCAAGCTCCCCGCACACGCCATCGGTCAGGCCGCTGTCAACAGCCTGCGCCGCTACGGCGTTGATACCAGCATGATCACCCGCGGTGGTGACCGTGTGGGCATCTACTACAACGAGAAGGGCGCTTCTCAGCGTGGTTCCGTCTGCATCTACGACCGTGCCAACAGCGCTATCCAGCTGGCTCAGCCCTCCGACTTTGATTGGGATAAGATCTTCGAGGGCGTGGATTGGTTCCACTTCACCGGCATCACCCCGGCTCTGGGCGAGAACGTTGTCGAGATCTGCCGCGAGGCCTGCAAGGCTGCTAAGGCTCACGGCGTGAAGATCAGCTGCGACCTGAACTACCGCGGCAAGCTGTGGACCCGTGAGCAGGCCCGCGCTGCCATGACCGATCTGTGCCAGTACGTTGACGTTTGCATCTCCAACGAGGAGGACGCAAAGGACGTGTTCGGCATCGAGGCCGAGGCTACCGATATCTACGGCGGCAAGCTGAACGCTGAGGGCTACAAGAGCGTTGCCAAGCAGCTGGCTGACAAGTTCCACTTCGAGAAGGTGGCTATCACCCTGCGTGAGAGCCACAGCGCATTTGACAACGGCTGGAGCGCTATGCTGTACGACGTTGCTTCCAACGAGTACTGCTTCTCCAAGAAGTACGACCTGCACATCATCGACCGCGTTGGCGGCGGCGACTCCTTCGGCGGCGGCCTGATCTACAGCCTGCTGACCGGCAAGAGCACCCAGGAGGCTGTGGAGTTCGCAGTTGCTGCTTCCGCTCTGAAGCACTCCATCGAGGGTGACTACAACATGATGACCGTGTCCGAGGTCGAGAAGCTGGCCGGCGGCGACGGTTCCGGCCGTATCCAGCGCTAATTGCAGGAGGGAGTCCGCCATGGATATCCGTTATTCCTGTAACCAGAAGGATTTCAAGCGCTATACCACCGAGGAAATGCGGGACGAGATGCTGATCACCGGCCTGTACAAGGCAGATGAAGTGGTGGCCGTTTACAGCCACGTGGACCGTATGGTCACGCTGGGCTGCATGCCGGTGCACGAGACCGTGTCCATCGACAAGGGCATCGACATCTGGGCCAACTTCGGCACCCACTACTTCCTGGAGCGCCGCGAGATCGGCATGTTCAACATCGGCAAGGATTCCACCGGTATCGTGGTGGCCGACGGCGTAAAGTACGAGCTGGGCTATAAGGACTGCCTGTACATTACGCAGGGCACCAAGGAAGTCACCTTTGCTTCCGCCGACCCGGAGCATCCCGCCAAGTTCTACATGGTCTCTGCTCCGGCACACTGCGCTTACCAGACCCGTCTGATCAAGATGGCTGATGCAAACCACCGCCCGCTGGGCAGTGTGGACACCTGCAACAAGCGCACCATCAACCAGTTCATCCACCCGGATGTGCTGAAGACCTGCCAGCTGAGCATGGGTATGACCGAGCTGGCACCGGGTTCCAACTGGAACACGATGCCCAGCCACACCCACGAGCGGCGCATGGAGATCTATACCTACTTTGAACTGCCCGAGGGGCAGGTGGTGTTCCATATGTGCGGCGAGCCTACCCAGACCCGCCACATCGTGATGCACAACGAGGATGCTGTCATCAGCCCCTCCTGGAGCATTCACAGCGGCGTAGGCACCTCGAACTATACGTTTATCTGGGCAATGGGCGGCGAGAACATGGAGTTTGACGACATGGACAACATCGCTACCACTGACCTGCGCTAAAAAGCACCAATCAAACGCCCCGTACCGGGAAACCGGCACGGGGCGTTTTGCTAAAAAATTAACTTGGATACTGTGAAAAAGGAGAACCTCATGGATCTGTCTGCATTCAACCTGCAGGGCAAGGTAGCCCTGATCACCGGCGGTGCCCACGGCATCGGTTTTTCCATCGCAGAGGGCATGGCCAAGTGCGGCGCCGTCATCTGCTTCAACTGCTCCTCTGAGGCCAGCTTAGAAAAGGGCATGGCCGCCTACAAGGCTGCCGGCATCGACGCCCACGGCTATGTGGCAGACGTTTCCGACGAGGACGCCGTAAACGCCATGGTGGCAAAGATCAAGGCCGAGGTCGGCCCGGTGGACATTCTGGTGAACAACGCCGGTCTGATGAAGCGCGTGCCCATGATCGAGATGAGCCACGCCGACTTTATGCGTGTGATCGACGTCCATGTGGGCGGTGCCTTCAACTGCTCTAAGGCCGTGCTGCCCGACATGATGGAAAAGCGCGCGGGCAAGATCATCAACATCTGCTCCATGATGAGCGAGCTGGGCCGCGAGACCGTCTCTGCCTACGCTGCCGCCAAGGGTGCGCTGAAGATGCTGACCAAGAACATCGCCTCTGAGTACGGCGAGTACAACATCCAGTGCAACGGCATGGGTCCCGGCTACATTGCCACCGCCCAGACCGCTCCCCTGCGTGAGCGTCAGCCGGACGGCAGCCGTCATCCCTTTGACAGCTTCATCGTTGCCAAGACCCCCGCAGGCCGCTGGGGCGACCCGGAGGACATGGTTGGCCCCTGCGTGTTCCTTGCCAGCCACGCATCCGACTTCGTGAACGGCCAGATCCTCTACGCCGACGGCGGCATTCTGGCTTATATCGGCCGTCAGCCTAAGTAAAAAGCGCAAAATACACCCCCGGCGCTGCTTTTGCAGTGCCGGGGGTGTTGTGCTTTATACCGTTTTATTTAGAGGTCATTCTGCCAAAGTGGCCTTTTTCCTCTTCGTCCTTTTTGGTGTCAGGCTTTTCTGCGGGGGTCAGACGCACCTCGGTCACGCGGCGCTTGGCGGTGCGGGTGACCACGCCGTCGTAGCCGCCCAACGTAAAGCGGTCACCTACCTTGGGCAGGCGGCAGGTCTTTTCCTGCACCAGACCGTTCACCGTGTTGGAGTCGATGTCCTCGTCCTCCGGCAGCCCCAGCCGCTCGTACAGGTCGTCCACGCCGGCGCTGCCCAGCACGATCCAGCTGCCGTCCGACTGCTTGCGGAAGTCCTCGGTCACCTCGTCGTGTTCATCCCAGATCTCGCCTACCAGCTCCTCCAGAATGTCCTCCAGCGTGATGATACCCTCGGTGCCGCCGTACTCGTCCACCACCACAGCCATGTGATGGTGCTGCTCGCGCAGGGTGCGCAGCAGCTGGGAGATCTGGGTGGAGCCGGTGGTGTAGAGGGTGGGCTTGACCAGTTCCTCCAGCTTGACCTCCTTTTTCAGGCGTGCCATGTAGAAGTCCTTTTCATGTACCACGCCAATGATGTTATCAATAGTGTCGTGGTACACCGGCAGACGGGAGTAGCCGGACTCCGCAAAGGTCTGCGCCACCTCTTCCAGCGGCATATCGTCCTCCACCGCGATCACATCCACGCGGGGGGTCAGGATCTCTTCCACCTCCACGTCATCAAACTCGATGGCGCTGCGGATCAGTTCGCTTTCCCGGTCGGTCAGCTCGCCGTCATTCTCGGCTTCGCTGACCATGGTCATCAGCTCGCCCTCGGTGATGGTGTCCTCCTCGGTGCTGTGGACAAAGTGTCCCAGAAAGCGCTTCCACTGGCTGAACAGCCATGTCAGCGGGGTAAACACCAGCATCAGCAGGCTGAGCGCCGGCGCAACTGCGGTGGCTACCGTTTCCGGCATCTCCTTGGCAAGGCTCTTGGGGGTCACCTCGCCAAAGATCAGCACCACCACGGTCAGCACCATGGTGGACACCGTAGCGCCACGCTCTGCACCCAGCATCTTGGTGAAAATGATGGTGCCGATCGAAGCTGCGGCAATGTTCACGATATTATTGCCGATAAGGATGGTGGAAAGCAGCTTATCGTATTTTTCAGCCATTGCCAGCACCCGGGCGGCAGAGGCATCGCCGTCCTCGGCGCGGCTTTTCAGGCGGATCTGATTCAGGGAAGAAAATGCGGTCTCGGATGCGGAGAAAAAGGCGGAGAATGCCACCAATACTACCAGCGCTACCCAGAGCGTCATACTGCCATCGTCCATAAAAAGGGAAATCACACTCAACTTTCTGTTTTAAATTTAGTTTTATTTGCCCGCCATGTTCCCGTTGTGCTTCAACAGTGCCACGCGGGCTTTTCCGTATACAAAAATGTGCTTTCCATCGTTGCCGTTTCCGCGATGAAAAGCACATCAATGTTACTTTTTATAATAGCATATTCTGCACACGGGTGCAAGCTTTTGGCCTGTTATCCGTGTACAAAAGCTGTAAAATTTAGCGTAAAACCAGTGCACTGCCGTCATAATCCACCGTCAGGGTATTGCCCTCGGCATAATTGCCCTTGATGATGGCCTTGGCGATCAGGGTCTCCACGCGGCTCTGGATGAAGCGCTTGATGGGACGTGCACCATAAACGCTGTCGTAGGCAGAATCAATGATGAAGTCCTTGGCGGCGGTGGTCACCTCCAGCTTGAGGTGCTTGCCCTCCTCCATGCGGTTACGCAGATCCTGCAGCTGCAGATCCACGATCTTGCGCATTTCGTCCTTGGTCAGGCTCTTGTAGTAGACGATCTCGTCCAGACGGTTCAGGAATTCGGGGCGGAACTTGCTCTTGAGCAGCAGGTCGATCTGGTGCTTTGCGTCCTCGCTCAGCTCGTTGGAGCCCTGCGCACGGCGCTGCTCCAGATCGTTCAGGATGATGTCGCTGCCCAGATTGGAGGTCAGGATGATGACCGTGTTCTTGAAGTCCACGGTGCGTCCCTGACTGTCCGTGATGCGGCCATCGTCCAGCACCTGCAGCAGGATGTTGAACACATCGGGGTGGGCTTTTTCCACCTCATCGAACAGCACCACGCTGTAAGGCTTGCGGCGCACAGCCTCGGTCAGCTGACCGCCCTCTTCATAACCGACATATCCCGGAGGCGCGCCGATCAGGCGGCTGACGCTGAACTTCTCCATATATTCGGTCATGTCGATACGCACCATGTTGCGCTCGTCGTCAAACAGGGCCTGTGCCAGTGCCTTAGCCAGCTCGGTCTTGCCCACGCCGGTAGGGCCGAGGAACAGGAAGCTGCCGATGGGGCGGTTGGGGTTGGCGATACCGGCGCGGCTGCGCAGGATAGCTTCGCTCACCTTGGTCACGGCCTCGTCCTGACCGATGACCCGCTGGTGCAGCACATCGTCCAGATGCAGCAGCTTCTCGCGCTCACCTTCCACCAGCTTCTCCACCGGGATACCGGTCCAGCGTGCCACGATGCGGGCGATCTCCTCGTCGGTCACGCGGTCACGCAGCAGGCTGTCCTCCTTCTTGGCAGCAGCCACCTTTTCCTCTTCGGCCAGCTGCTTTTGCAGCTGGGGCAGCTTGCCATATTTCAGCTCGGCGGCCTTGTTCAGGTCGTACTCGCGCTGGGCTTTCTCGATGGCGGCATTGGTCTGCTCGATCTGCTCACGCAGGGTCTGCACCTTGCCAATGGCGTTCTTCTCGTTCTCCCACTTTGCCTTCATGCTGCGGAACTTATCCTGCAACTCGGCAAGCTCCTTTTCCAGATCCTTCAAACGGCTCTGGCTCAGGGCATCGGTCTCCTTTTTCAGGCTCACCTGCTCGATCTGCAGCTGGGTGATGCGGTGTGCCAGATCGTCCATCTCGCTGGGCATACTGTCCATCTCGGTCTTGATCATGGCGCAGGCTTCATCCACAAGGTCGATGGCCTTATCCGGCAGGAAGCGGTCGGTGATATAGCGGTCGGAAAGGGTGGCGGCGGCGATCAGGGCGTTGTCGTTGATCTTTACGCCGTGGAACACCTCATACCGCTCCTTCAAGCCGCGCAGAATGGAGATGGTATCCTCCACGGTAGGCTCATCCACCTGCACCGGCTGGAACCGGCGCTCCAGTGCGGGGTCTTTTTCAATATACTGGCGGTACTCGTCCAGCGTGGTCGCGCCGATGCAGTGCAGCTCGCCCCGGGCCAGCATGGGCTTGAGCAGGTTGCCTGCGTCCATGGCACCGTCGGTCTTACCGGCACCCACGATGGTGTGCAGCTCATCGATGAAGAGGATGATCTTGCCCTCGCTCTTCTTCACCTCGTTCAGCACACTCTTCAAGCGCTCCTCAAACTCGCCGCGGTACTTTGCACCGGCCACCAGCGCGCCCATGTCCAGACTGAACACGGTGCGGTCTTTCAGGTTTTCGGGCACATCGCCGCGCACGATACGCTGCGCCAGACCCTCGGCGATGGCGGTTTTACCAACGCCGGGCTCGCCGATCAGGCAGGGGTTGTTTTTGGTCTTACGGGACAGGATACGGATCACATTGCGGATCTCCTGATCTCGACCAATGACGGGGTCCAGCTTCTGCTTGCGGGCAAGTTCCACCAGATCCTGACCGTACTTCTGCAATGCGTTGTAGGTGTCCTCCGGGTTATCGGTGGTCACCCGCTGGTTGCCGCGCACGGCGGTAAGCTGCTGCAAAAAGGCGTCCTTTTTCAGGTTGAAGGCGCGGAACAGCTCGCTGGTGGTCTGGTCCTGCTCGTCCAGCAGGCCAAGGAACAGGTGCTCCACGCTGATGAAGTCATCCTTCATGGCCTTGGCTTCGCGGGCGGCGGCGCTGAGCACTTTATCGGTTGCCTGCGAGATATAGACCTTATCAGGGTCACGGCCGGAACCGGACACCCGGGGCAGCGCGGACAGCTTTTCCGCCACGGCAGCGGCAAAGCTGCCGGGGTCAACATTCAGCTTCTGAAGCAGCTGGGGAATCAGGCCGTTTTCCTGCGCAGCCAGTGCGTGCAGCAGGTGGGCGGGCTCCAGCGCGTTGTGCTGGTACTCCACAGCCAGCTGCTGGGCTGCCTGCAAAGCCTCAAGGGTCTTTTGGGTATATTGATTGGTATTCATAAAGTCAAGCCTCCATTCATACCGGAAGGTTTATTTTAGCGGACGGATAAGTTCTTTGCTAACAGCTCTGCGCCCGGCGGCGGCAGAGCCGTGATTGAATTGTATCGATGTTCTTCTTCATGGTTTTGCACACCTCCCGCGGAGCAGTTTGTTTTGATTTTTAGCACTCTATCTGCTCGACTGCTAAAAATATACTCCTGTCCACCTACTTTGTCAATAGGGTTCACAAAAAGTTTGCAGAATAGACGCAAACCCATGCCTTTTGTTTTAGCACGCGATGCTTGAGCAAAGATCAATAAGCGCCTCCGACTCGCCCCTTGCGGGGCAACCGCCGGAGATGCGCAGTCGTGCTCCCCTGTTCTCCGGAAAAGCAGGCAACAAAAAAAACGGCTCTGCCGAAGCAGAGCCGTAAAAATGCACACTGAGATAAATCAGCGCTTGGAGAACTGGGGAGCATCGCTGGCAGGGCTGCGCCCTGCACGCGATGCTTGAGCAAAGATCAATAAGCGCCTCCGGCTCGCCCCTTGCGGGGCAACCGCCGGAGATGCGCAGTCGTGCTCCCCAGTTCTCCAGAAAAGTGGGCAGCAAAAAACGGCTCTGCCGAAGCAGAGCCGTAAAAGTGCATACTGAGATAAATCAGCGCTTGGAGAACTGGGGTGCACGACGTGCAGCCTTCAGACCGTACTTCTTACGCTCCTTCATACGAGGATCGCGGGTCAGGAAGCCAGCCTTCTTCAGCACAGGACGGTTCTCGTCGCTCTGCTGCAGCAGGGCGCGGCTCAGGCCGTGACGGATAGCGCCAGCCTGACCGGAAACACCGCCGCCGGAAACGCGGACGACGACGTCATACTTGCCCTCCAAGCCCAGCAGGACCAGCGGAGAACGGACGATCAGCTTCAGGGTCTCCAGACCGAAGTAGTTGTCGATATCACGATCGTTAATGGTGATCTTACCGGTGCCGGTGTAAACGCGAACGCGGGCAACGGAATCCTTACGACGACCAGTGCCGTAGAAATAAGGTTTGGTTTCGTACATATTCGATTGCCTCCTTCTTAGAACTCGATCTTCTCGGGCTTCTGAGCAGCGTGAGCGTGCTCGGCACCCTGGTAGCAGTGCAGGCGGGTCAGAGCCTTATCACCGATGGTGTTGGAAGGGATCATGCCCTTGATAGCGTAGGTCATAGCCAGATCGCTGTTCTCAGCCATCAGCTTGCTGTACTGGACCTTCTTCAGGCCGCCGATGTACTTGCTGTGGGTGATGTGGAACTTCTGCTCGGCCTTCTTGCCGGTCAGAACAGCCTTGTCGCAGTTGATGACAACAACGAAATCGCCGCAGTCAACGTTGGGGGTGTAATCGACCTTCTGCTTGCCGCGCAGCAAAACAGCGGCCTCAGCAGCGACGTGGCCCAGGCTCTTGCCGGTAGCGTCGAGCAGGTACCACTTACGCTCGACTTCAGCGGGCTTTACGAGAGTAGTGCTCATATCTATTTCCTCCTGATAAGCTTTTTGTACGTTTCAGGCGCCCTTTTGGGGCGCGAGTGTCAGTATACAACACAAAAACGCGCCTGTCAACATGATTTTTGGATTTTTTCGGCGGAAATTTTTGAAACTCTCAAAATCGCTTGTTTTCTCTCAAATCCTCTTGATTCCTAAATTCCGATTTTTGTAAAAGTTTTTTGCCCGCCCCGGCATATTTTTGCCATTTGCCCGCTACAAATCCCGCTGCGGTTGTGGTATACTATAAAGGATATGGGCGGTGCACCGCCGCCTTGCCAACACAAGGAGAATACATCCATGCCAAATGAGATCGACCGCACTTCTTCGGCGCAGCGTCGCAGCTCCAAGCTGCTGACGGCGATGGCCATTTTCATCTGTCTGGGCATCGCAGCCTACATGGTGCTCACCCTGCTGGTGAACCGGCAGACCCCCGCGACACCTGACACCCACTATACCGGCACGAACGGCGTCTCTGTCTACTACGACAGCAGCGTGTGGAGCGTGTGCCGCATGACCGAAGACCCCACTCTCGGCACCGTGCTGGAGCTTGCCACCGCCGACACGGCAGACAGTGAGGACTATCAGGCCGTGCTGTTGCAGCGGGGCACCGCCGACAGCTACGAAAGCTTTATCGAGGATTCGGAAGCCGACCTCAAGCAGGCCTACGGCGTCATCAAGCCCCGCAAGGTCAACCTGACCGTGGAGGGCGCAGCGGTAGAGGCGGTGCGCTGTGATATCCGCACCTACTACGCCGTGCTGGCCACCATCACCTATGACAGCGGCGATGTGGTCTATGTCTCGGCGCTGACCAAGCTGGCGTCCATCAGCGATGTGGTCAATCTGGTAGAAAGCGTGAGCCTGTCATGAGTGATCTTCGTGCAATGCAGCGGCTTTGCGGCCTGATGCGCAAGGCCGTACAGGACTATGAAATGATTGCCCCCGGCGACCGGGTGATGGTGGGCGTTTCCGGCGGCAAGGACAGCGTGGCGCTGACCATCGGCCTTTCCATGCTGCGCAAGTACATCGGCTTTGATTACGAGGTGGTGGCGGTCACGCTGGACCCGCAGTTCGACCATCAGCCCATGGACTACTCGGCGCTGGCAGAGCTGTTCCGGCAGCACGGCATCCCCTACGAGGTGCGCCGCACCGAGATCGGCCCGGTGGTGTTCGAGTACCGCAAGGAAAAGAACCCCTGTGCCCTGTGTGCCAAGCTGCGGCGGGGCGCGCTGCATACCGCCGCGCAGGAGCTGGGCTGCAATAAGGTGGCGCTGGGGCATCATCTGGACGATGCCGTGGAGACCTTTTATATGAACCTCTGGCGGGAGGGACGCATCGGCTGCTTCTCGCCGGTGACCTACCTTTCCCAGCGGGATCTCACCCTCATCCGCCCCATGCTGCTGGCTACCGAGTACGAGGTGCAGTGCGCCGTGCGGGAAGCGGGCTTGCCCATCGTGAAGAGCCGCTGCCCCGCCGACGGCGTTACCGTGCGGGAACAGACCAAAGAATTTGTGCAGGAGCGCTGCCGCACCGACCACGCCTTCCGCCAAAAGACCCTCCATGCTTTGCAGGAGAGCGGCATTGACGGCTGGCGTCCCGTCCACACGGGCCGGGGCAGCTTTATCGTACCAAAAAAGGAAACAGATCATGCAGAAACAACCGTTTGAAAAACACGTCTGGGCCGAGATCGACCTCGAAGCCCTTCGGTATAATTTCCGGGAGGTAAAAGCCCGGGCAGGGGCGCTGCCCCTGTGCGCAGTGGTCAAGGCGGACAGCTACGGCCACGGCGCGGTACAGTGCGCCCGGGTGTTCGCCGAGGAGGGTGCCGCATGGCTGGCGGTCAGCTGCCTGACCGAGGCCGTGCAGCTGCGCAAGGCGGGGCAGACTTTGCCCATCCTCATTCTGGGGCATGTGCAGCCCGCCTACGCCGCCGCCCTGATCCAGAACGACATCACTGTGGCCTGCTACTCCCTTGCGCAGGCACGCGCCCTGAGCGAAGCCGCCGTGGCGGCAGGGGGCAAAGTACACATCCACCTCAAGGCCGACACTGGCATGGGACGCATCGGCTTTGCCCTGCGCACCGATTTTGACGCCGCCATCCGGGAGATGCTGGAGGCCTGTGCGCTGCCCGGGCTGGAAATGACCGGCCTGTTCCAGCATTTTTCCGTGGCCGATGATACCGCCCCGGAAAATGTGGCCTATACCGCCGAACAGCACGCATTGTTCGTGAAAGCTTTCCACGCGCTGAAAGCTGCCGGGCGGGAGCCTGCCCTTGTGCACTGCGATAACTCTGCCGGGGTCATGCTGCACCCGGACTGGCCGGAGGGACTGCCCCGGGAGCGCTGCATGGCGCGCCCCGGCATCATCCTGTACGGCTACGACCCCAGCGACGAGGTACGCTTTGGGCGCTTTAAGCCGGTGATGACCCTCAAGACCGTGGTGAGCATGATCAAGGAGATGCAGCCCGGCCAGTGCGCCAGCTACGGCCGCCGCTTTACCGCCGAAAAGCCCACTAAGGTAGCCACCCTTTGCACCGGCTATGCCGACGGCTACCCCCGGCTTTTGAGCTGCGGCAAAGGCATGGTGGAGATCCACGGCAAGGCCTGCCCGGTACTGGGCCGGGTGTGCATGGATCAGATGATGGTGGACGTGACCGATGTACCGGAAGTGCGCGAGGACGATGAAGCCATCCTGTGGGGCGGCACCGTGAGCGACACCGCAGAGACCATTGCCCGCAAGACCGACACCATCCCCTATGAAGTGCTGTGCGGCGTTTCCCGCCGCGTGCCCCGCGTCTACCGCGACCACGGACAGATCGTGGCCGTGGAGGACTGGATCTTAGAAGCATAAAGCTGCCCGGAGGAACTACATGGCAAGAGACAACATCCGCAACTTCTGCATCATTGCACATATCGACCACGGCAAATCCACCCTGTCCGACCGCATTCTGGAGCTGACCAAGAGCGTGGACGAGCGCACCATGGAGGACCAGATCCTTGACAACATGGATATCGAGCGCGAGCGCGGCATTACCATCAAGGCGCGTGCCGTGACCATGAACTATACTGCAAAGGACGGCAAGACCTACGAGTTCAACCTGATCGACACCCCGGGTCACGTGGACTTTGCCTACGAGGTCAGCCGCAGTCTGGCCGCCTGCGAGGGCGCCATTCTGGTGGTGGACGCCACACAGGGCGTGGAGGCGCAGACGCTGGCAAACACCTATATGGCACTGGAGCACGATCTGGAACTGGTGCCCATCCTGAACAAGATCGATCTGCCCAGCGCCCACCCGGACGAGGTGGCGCAGGAGGTGGAGGACGTGATCGGTCTGCCCTGCATGGACGCGCCCCGCGTTTCCGCCAAGACCGGCCTGAACATCGATCAGGTGCTGGAGCGTGTGGTCAGCGATATCCCCGCCCCCACCGGCGACCCGGATGCCCCCTTAAAGGCGCTGATCTTCGACAGCATCTACGACAGCTACAAGGGCGTCATCGTCTACATCCGCGTGTTCGAGGGCTCGGTGAAGCCCGGCGACACCATCCGTATGATGGCCACCGGCGCAGAGTTCACGCTGGTGGAGGTGGGTCACATGGGTGCCACCTCCCTGACCCCCTGCGCCCAGCTGCAGGCCGGTGAGGTAGGCTACCTGACCGCCAGCATCAAGACGGTGCAGGACACCCGCGTAGGCGATACTGTCACGCTGGCAGAGCGCCCCACCGCAGAAGCGCTGCCCGGCTACCGTCAGGTCAAGCCCATGGTGTTCTGCGGCATCTACCCCGCCGACGGTGCCAAGTACCCCGACCTGAAGGACGCGCTGGAAAAATTGCAGCTGAACGATGCCTCCCTGACCTTTGAGCTGGAGACCAGCGCCGCGCTGGGCTTCGGCTTCCGCTGCGGTTTCCTGGGTCTGCTGCATATGGAGATCATCACCGAGCGTCTGGAGCGGGAGTTCGATCTGGACATCATCACCACCACCCCCAGCGTGCGCTACCGCCTGACCTTGACCGACGGCACAGTGGAAATGATCGACAACCCCTCCAGCTACCCGGACCCCAGCAACATCGTCAAGCAGGAGGAGCCCTTTGTGGATGTGCATCTGTACACCCCCAACGACTATGTGGGCGGCCTGATGGATCTGTGCCAGAGCAAGCGCGGCGTGCTGATCGACATGAAGTATCTGGACGATGTGCGGGTGGACCTGCACTACGCGCTGCCGCTGGGCGAGATCGTGTACGACTTCTTTGATGCCATCAAGAGCCGCAGCCGGGGCTACGCCAGCTACGACTATGAGTTCAAGGAGTACCGCGAGAGCGATCTGGTCAAGCTGGACTTTTTGCTCAACGGCGACCCCGTGGACGCCTTGTCCATGATCGTGTTCCGGGACAACGCCTACGCCAAGGGACGCCGCATCTGCGAAAAGCTGCGGGACAACATCCCTCGCAACCTGTTTGAGATCCCGGTGCAGGCAGCCATCGGCGGCAAGATCATTGCCCGCGAGACGGTCAAGGCCATGCGCAAGGATGTGCTGGCCAAGTGCTACGGCGGCGATATCTCCCGTAAAAAGAAGCTGCTGGAAAAGCAGAAGGAAGGCAAAAAGAAGATGCGTCAGCTGGGCAGCGTTTCCCTGCCCAGCGAGGCCTTTACCGCCGTGCTCAAGCTGGATAGCGATGACGATTGATCTGCAAATATGCAAAAGGGATGCTGCGTGCGCGGCATCCCTTTTTTGATGGGAACTCCCAAATGTGAAATCCGCTCATGGCAGAGAGGCGCTCTTTGCTTTTTCTACTAAATATGTTATAATTTATTTATATATCAGTTTTTGTATCCGTTTTTGGAGAGATGGGCTGCGGCCTTGTGCTGCGCCCTTCTCTATGCAACGTTCCCCGGCAGAAAGGATGTGGCCTTTATCAAAGCAAAACACGGAAAAGGCGCAGCGCAAAACAGCAGACATACACACAGTGGCGGCGCACAGAGGGCAACGCCCCTCTGGAAGCAGGTGCTGCTGACGCTGCTGGTTCTTGTTGCCCTGCTCGCCCTGCTGGGCGGGGCGCTGTGGCAGAATATCTGCTATAACCGCACCCACTATACGGCAGAGTTCTATCAGATTCATTCCCGCAAGCTGACCCAGAGCTGCCGGGTCGTTTTTCTGACCGATCTGCATCTGCGGGAGTACGGAGCAGATAACTGTGAGCTGGTGCAGGATGTCCGCAGCCTTGCCCCGGATCTGATCCTGCTGGGCGGCGACTTTGTGACCTACGGCGAAGGCACCGATTATGATAATATGCTTTCCCTGTTCCGTCAGCTGAGCGAGATTGCCCCGGTATGCGGAGTGCTGGGCAACCACGAGGACGAGCTGTATTTTCTGGACAACGACCGGGAACTGGTGGAAAAGTTCACCGCTGCCGGGGTGACCGTCCTGCGCAATCAGGAGGCGCGCTATACCATCCACGACAACGTTATCAGCATTCTGGGCGTGGAGGGCAGCCCGGCGGATTTTTCCAACTACGGTGCCAGCACCTTTATGGACAGCGTGGAGCCGCAGACAGACTACGACCTGCGCATCTGTCTGGCACACGTTCCCACCTACTTTCCCGAGCATCTGGAAAATTATTCCTTTGAGCTGGGTCTTGCCGGGCACACCCACGGCGGCATCGTGCGTCTGCCGAAGATCGGTCCGCTTTATACCGCCGAGGAGGGCTTTCTGCCCGACTATGCCGGAGGCAGCTATACGCTTGCCAACAACGCCACCCTCATTGTAAGCCGGGGACTGGGCGATTCCAGCCGGGCGCCCCGCATCAACAATGTGCCGGAGCTTTCGGTCATTGACATCGACTAAGCAGCCTGCGCTGCGCGTGCAGGCCGCTGCAAAAGGGTAGAATGCCATGGACGACATCAAAGAAAAAATCAAACAGGCGCTGCGTCATATCTGGACAAATAAATACCGCCTGTTTCTCTGCCTGCTGACCTTGTGCTGTCTGTTCGGGCTGGTTCACTATTTCAAAAGTGCGGACAGCGCCACTGCCAGCATCTCCTTCAATTACTCCGAGGCGGCGCTTGGCATGAACCCCAACAAGACCCGCTTCAACGCCTACGAGATCGTTTCGGACGAGGTGATGGAGCGCGCCATCCGGCGGGTGGGCCTGCAGGACAGCCTGACTGCCTCCCAGCTGGCAGAGTGCCTTTACCTGAGTCCGGACGGCACCGGCAGCGCCAACGGCAGCGAGTATATCAGCACCAACTACTATCTCTCCATCAACACCCGCAAGCTGAACCTGGGCAACCGCAAGCCCACAGATCTTTTGCAGAGCGTGTGCGAATCCTACCGGGAGATCTTTCTGAGCAACTACTGCGATAACCAGAGCATCCTCAAGGAAAAGCTGGAAGTGACCACCGCGTGCGAGCCTTACCTGCGACTGAACGAGCTGGAGGTGCGCGCCGCCGCGCTGAACCGCTATCTGAACGCCCGTCTGGGGGAGAACAAGAGCTTTACGGACGAGGCAAATCCCGACCCTTCCACCAACAACTTTACCACACTGGGCAAAATGATCAACAATCTGGTGGATTACGACCTGCCCAACGCCATGGCCTTTGTCATCGAGGGCGGCGTTGCCCGCGACCCGGCCATGCTGACCAGCATTCTGGAATACAAGAACAAGATTGACGATATTGACATGCGCACCCAGCAGGCTTACTATGACGCCGACAAAAAGGGCATTTCCATCTACGAAAAATCCATGACCTCCATCATGATGATCCCCACCGTGGATGAAGCAAGCGAGTACTATATGTCCCGCACCAAGACCGCCATGGATGCGCTGGCGCGGGCGGCAGACGCTTCTCTGGCCGATGCCACCGACTACCAGTCCGAGATCGTGAGCACGAATTATGTGATCCAGAAGATCCGGGAGCTGGATGCCGGCCAGCCGCGTCTGGCCGAGGCGCAGGCCATGGTGAACAAGCTGGAGACCGCCATCAACGAGATCTCGGAGCAGCTGTTTGTACTGGACAAGGCGTATATCAAGTACAAATCCCAGAACTATATCACCTTTACCTACGGCTCGGCCTCCTTCCTGCAGCGCCTGAGCCTGAAAAAGACCCTGATGGAGTCCGTTGCCGTGATGCTGGGCAGCGCATGGCTGCTCCACGAACGTAAACGCAGAAAGGCAAGGCACCGCAGATGAAAAAGTTTGAGATCCTGCGCTATCTGAAGCGTTTCAGCCTGCTGATCTTTCTGGTGTCGCTGGCAGGTGCGGCCGCCATCTACCTGTATGCAGACGGTCGGCAGAAGTACACTGCATCGGTCATTATCCGCTATACCAACGACGGCATCTCGGACGGCTACACCCCGGACGGCAGCGAGCTGGACGTCAACGAGATCTACTCCTCCACCGTCATCTCGCAGGCCATGGATGCACTGGGTGCTTCCGGGCGGCTGAGCACCATCCGTTCCAACATCTCGGTGACCCCGGTGATCTCGGAAGATCAGGAGACCATCAACGAGGCACTGCTGCAAAAGGGCGAAGAGGTGACCTATTTCCCGGATACCTACAAGGTGAGCCTTGTGGTGGATGGAGAGCAGGGCGCGGGTTATGCCCGCAATATGCTGGATGCCATCATCCAGAGCTACTGCACCTATTATACGGAAAAATATGTGGAGCAGAAACTCTCGCTCAACCCCTCGTCCGGTCTGCTGGACAATGGCTACGATTACTACGAGTGCATCCGCATTCTGGAAAACGATACCAACGAGATGCAGGACTATCTGCTGAGCAAGCGGGAGCACTACCCGAATTTTCGCTCCTCCCGCACCGGCTACACCTATGCAGACCTGTGCGATATCTATTCCGACTTCAAAAAATACACCATCCCGGCGCTGTACGCCTATGTGCTCAACGGCCCGCAGGTGCGGGACGGCACGGTGCTGCAGGAATATCTGGCCAACACCATCGAAACTGCAAAGCAGAACGAACAGATCACCACCGAGCAGCGGGACAGTCTGTGGAGCCTGACCGACCAGTATGTGTACAAGAACGCCGATCTGCTGCAAAACTACTTTACTGACCGGGGCGAGGTGGTGTCCTCGGACTATATCCTGAATAACATCGAGCTGGAAGGTGCTGGCGATAAGGCACAGACCACCTACGACGGTCTGGTGCTGAAACTGGTATCGCTGGAACAGCAGGTCGCATCCAGCCAGATCGACCGGCAGTTTCAGGAGGAGATCCTGCAAAGTTTCCGCAACGTGGATTTTGGCGGTACAGGCGAGCAGCACGCCAAGATGGAAAGCATGATCAACGACTACGAGGCGCAGCTGAAAAGCTACTACGAGATCATCAATACCAGCAGCAAGGAGCTGAACCTGTACATCAGCGCGGATTATCTGAAGATGATCAGCTCGGTGCAGGTGGCTGCCGCCATCAATGTCAAGCTGTACCTGATGCTGGCGCTGGTGCTGTTCTTTGTCATCGGCTGCTGCGGCGCAATTCTGCTGGGCCGCATCTCGGATGCGGTGGATTATCTGCTGTATGTGGACAAAAAGACCGGTCTGCCCAACCGCGAAAAGCTCAACGTGTATATCTCCGGCATGGCCGACCGCATTCTGCCGGAGGACTATACCTGCTTTGCTTTGCAGCTGGACAACCTGACCGAGATGAGCCGCCGCTTCGGCTACCATGTGGGTGACGGCATCCTGAAGGATTTTTCCGGTCTTTTGCAGCTGATGGGCGATACCGACGGCACGGTGGGCTACAACGGCGCGGGCAAGTTCCTTGCCTTCTTTGATGAATGCAGCACCCGGAAGGCAGAGGTCATGATCCGCATTCTGCAAAGTCAGGTGGACGAGTACAATAAGCTCAACCCGGAGTACCCCATCCTGTTCACCGCCGCATGGGCCACCACCTCGGAGGAGGAGCTCTACCATGTGCGCGACCTTGTGCGCTGCGCACAGAAAAAGATGTCCCTGATCGCAGAGGAGGGCGGCGCTGTCCTTGCCGGAATGGAGCGTGGTGAAGCATGATCCAGAACCGACGCGCTTACCAGCTGATCCACTGCCACACCCGCAGCCGTCTGCTGGCGGGCGCTGCCGCCGTGTGCGGCGCAGCCTGCGGCCATGCAGACCTTGGGCTGTACCATCTGCTGCACCGGGGCGGTGCCCCGCTGCCGGACAGCACACAGGCCGACCGCGCCGCGCTGGCAGCCCTGTGCCCGAAACCTGCAGCAGAAGAGACCTGCCCGCTACTGCCGCAGCAGGACCCGGCGGTGACCCTTTCGGTCATTGTGCCGGTGTACAACGGCGAAGCTACCATCGGCCCCTGTCTGGACAGCATTTTGCAGCAGGAGACCAGTTGCACCGTGCAGCTGATCGTGGTGGACAGCGATTCCTCCGACGGCACAGCCGCCGTGCTGGAACGCTACCGGGCACTGCCCGGGGTGTTGCTGTGCAATTGCAGTGCGCCCCGCAGCGCCGCCGCCGCCCGCAACGAGGGACTGCGCCACGCCGTGGGCTGCTGGCTGATGTTCGTGGACAGCGACGATCTGTTATTGCCCGGTGCCATCCGCACCCTGCTGGAGGCCGCACAGCGCCTTGACGCCGATGTGGTGCAAGGCGGCTGGCAGTACCTGTACACCGACGGCACCCGTGGCCCGGTGCAGCGCTACCCGGCGGCAGTCTACACTGGTGCCGCCGCGCCGGAGCGGTTCGAGCTGCCCGGGATGCCATGGGGCAAGGTGTACCGGCGGGAACTGTTTGCACAGGTGCGCTTTCCGGCTTACTATACCTGCTTTGAGGATGCCATCATCCATTTTCTGGTATTCCGGCTGGCAAAGAGCGTGGCCTCTGTGCCCGAGGTGGTCTATCTGTGGCGCAAAAACCCCAAGGGGCTTACCGCCACAAGCCAGCACCGTCCTGCCGCCGTGCAGAGCTACTGGATCATGGAGCAGCTGGCAGTGCAGGATGCTGCGCTGGGCTTGCCCCACGATGCGCTGTACCGCTGCAGCCTGACGTTGCAGCTTTCGGCTTTCTGCTATGCCACTGTATCCGGCCTGCCGCCGGAAACGCAGCAGGCTGTTTTCCGGCTGTGCTGTGCTTTGTACGCAAAGGCGCTGCCGCAAGAGGGCGCACTGCCCCGCCGTGCCCGCTGGGGTGCCCGGGCGCTGCGGCAGCAGGACTTTGGGCTGTGGTGCCGCTACGGCAGAAGATTTCAGTTGTTATAATGTAAGGAGTGCCCATGATACGAGTGCTGCATTCGGTCAGCAATATGGACCGCGGCGGGATCGAGACCATGCTGATGAACTACTACCGGCATATCGACCGCGAAAAGGTCCAGTTTGATTTTATCGTCAACAAGCAAAAGCCCGGCGATTACGACGACGAGATCCGCCGTCTGGGCGGGCACATCTACCAGAGTCCGGGATTAAACCCGCTGCACTACCCGGCGTATCTGCGCTTTGTGCAGCAGACCGTGGCCGCAGACCCCCGCATCCGCATCCTGCACGCCCACAACGAGGCGATGGGGCTTTATGCCCTGAAGGGTGCGGAGAAGGCCGGGCTGCAAGTGCGCATTGCCCACGCCCATAATATCTGGATCGTCCGGGACTACAAGTGGCCGCTGAAGATGTTCTGTAAGCAGCTGCTGCCCGGCGCCGCCACCCACCTGTGGGCCTGCGGCCGGGATGCGGGCATCTACTACTTTGGCAAAGCGGACTGGGAGCGCCGGGGACAGATCATTCCCAACGCCATCGAGCCGGAGACCTTCCGCTTCTCCCCCGCCGTCCGCGCCGAAATGCGGGCGCGCTACGGGCTGGAGGACCGGGTGGTGCTGGGTCATGTAGGCCGCTTTGATGTCCGCAAGAACCACGAGCGTCTATTGGAGATCTTTGCCGCCTTTTTGCAGCTGGAGCCCCGGGCGATGCTGGTGCTCATTGGTACCGGCAGGCTGGAGCAGGCTGTCCGCGCACAGGCGCAGGAACTGGGTATCACAGATCATATCCTGTTTGCCGGGTTGCAAAGCAATGTGGCCGACTGGTACCAGATGATGGATCTCTTCGTCATGCCCTCCCGCTTCGAGGGTCTGCCGGTGGTGGGTATCGAGGCGCAAGCCGCCGGGCTGGGGTGCGTATTTTCGGACGCAGTGCCGGCGGAGGTGCTGCTTTCTTCCCATGCCATCCAGATCCCGCTTTCCGCCAGCAATGCAGACTGGGCAGCAGGCTTGCAGCGGATGCTCCACCAGCCCTGTGACCGCTCTGCCGGTGCAGAACTGATCCGACAGGCGGGCTACGATATCAACATCGCCGCCGCCCGCTTACAGCAGCAGTACCTGCAACTGGGAGGGCAGGCGTAACCCCCCCGGCGGCTGCGGGAACACCCACAATAAAAGGAGAGCCCTTTTCATGCGCACATTGGATCAGATCCTGACCAAAAAGGATTACAGCCGGAAAACTCCGGCCTCTTTGTTTTATAAGGACAGCCCGCTGTGGCAAAAACTGCTGACCATCGGTTGCGTGGTCTTTTTGGCCGGTGCCGGGCTGGGAGAGTGGAAACCAATCAACAGCGCAGTGGGCGGCCTTCCCAAAGCCATCTCTCTGGGGGTGATCGGGCTGGCAATGCTGTACACTCTGTTTTACCCGGACGAAAAGCGTCTCCGGGAGTTATGGAAGCCTACCCTGCTTTATATGTCCCTGATGGCGGCGCTGTTTTTCTGGTCGATGGTCATCTGGATCGAAAGCTTTGCCGCAGTGTCTTCCATGATCCGAAGCTGCTCCAAGATCGTGTTCCAGAGTATTGCCATCCTCACTGCCGTGGCGCTGGTCTATCTGTTCCGGGAAAAAGCCATCGAGCTGTTTACCATCAGCATCTGCATTGCCAACACGGCCATCATGCTGCTGAGCATTCCTGGCTACGGTTTTGCAGCCAGCATCCAGTCTCTCGTTACCTGTCTGATCACCTTCGGTGATGCGGATGGCTATGCGCTGCAGCTGGAGATTCACGACCTGACCTTTGTGTTCGGGCAGATGATCTTGTACTACGCCGTTTTTGCTCCTCGTACTACCCGGCAGGAAAAGCGCAAGCGCTGGCTGTATCTGCTGCTCTGCTGCTGGTTTTTTCTGGTCGGTATGAAGCGCATCGCCATCCCGGCGGTGGTTCTGTTCGTCCTGATCGCTCTGCTTCTCCGCAAGCGCAAAGTCCCCGGCTGGTTTTACCCGGCAGTGGGCGGCGGCTGCATCCTGTTTTTTCTGGTATTTCTCTACTGTGTGCGCTACGGCATCATCTCGAGACTGCTGAACAGTTTTGGCATTGACATGATGGGACGGGACTATCTGTGGAGCATGGCGAACCCCTACTATGAATTTTCTATCACCTATATCGGCCGCGGTTTTGAATATGTGGACACCATCATCGCCCAGTGGTATAATGACGGGCTCATCAACCAGCCTTACCCCTTCCACAACGACATCCTGAAGGTCTTTGTAGAGGTAGGCTTTCCGGGTTTTCTGCTCTGGTCCAGCATCCAGTATGTTCTGACTCCGCTGTTCTGGCAGCGCTATGCAGACCAAGAGACCACGTTGCTGTATCTGTCCGAGCTAGGCTATATGACGGTGACCTACCTGACCGATAATACCGCCTTTTATTTCTGGAGCACGATGGCGCTGCGTCTGGTGACGCTTGCCTACGCCATGGAGCGCAAAAAGCCCCCGGAACCCAAGGTGTGGATGCCGGACAGTCGGCAGGAGATGCGAGACCGCATCCATATTCTGATGAAGGAAGTGTGACGGCAAGGAGTGAAAACAATGCCCTGTATCTCGTTTATAGTGCCTGTTTATAATATGGAGCGCCTGCTACCCCGGGCGCTGCGCTCACTGCGGGCGCAGACCCTGACCGACTTTGAGGCCATCCTCATCAACGATGGCTCCAAGGACGGCAGCGCCGGGCTGTGTGCACAGGCTGTTGCCGAGGATGCGCGCTTTCGCTTCATCGACCAGCCCAACGGCGGCGTAGCCGCTGCACGCAACGCGGGTCTGGATGCCGCCCGGGGCGAGTATATCTTCTTTCTGGACCCGGACGACTGGGTAGAGCCGGATGCGGCAGAAGTGCTGTATCATGCCGCCCGGAATGCTGATGCGGACTGCGTGGAGTTTGGGCTGTATCTGGACAGCTATGATGAAAATGACCGGCTGCTGCACACGCAGACCAGCGGCAGCACCCTCTCCGGCGTGTACCGGGGCGCGCCCTTCAAGGAACATTTCGACGAGACGGCGTCCTCGTATCTGGTCACCAATAAGCTGTTCCGCCGGGCGTTTCTGGAGCAGCATCGGCTGCGTTTCTCCTGCCATCAGCTGGGGGAGGACGGGCTGTTCTTTGTAGCCTTTTATCGTCAAAATCCCGGCTGTCTGGTGGTGCTGGAAAAGCCGCTGTACCACTACACCGCTGCCCGGCGGGGCAGCCTGTCCAACCGCTACCACCCGGAGCGTCTGGAGGATAACTTTTATCTCAGCGATGCAGTGTGGGACACCGTTGCCGCGTGGGGCTTACAGGACAGCCCCATGCACCGCGCAAAGGCGAGCTACTGCACGATCCGCGACCTGATGATGGGAATCAAGAATCTTGGATGCAGCCCGCTTTCCCTTTCCGAGCAGACTGCTTGGCTGCGCAGTACCCTGCAAAAGCCCCGGGTGCGCACGGCGGTGCGCAGCACCCCACTGCACGCCATGCAGAGCCGGAACGACCAGGTAAAGCTGTTGCTGCTCAAGCTGCGGCTATGCCGCGCGGTGCTGCTGCTCTCGGGCGCAAATCAGCGTAAGAATACCTGAAAAAATCCCCCCGCTGCCGACTGGCAGCGGGGGGATTTGTTACCGATTTAAATGAAAATCAGCGCTTAGTTCTGCTTCATGCGAGCAAAGCAGTCGGAGCAGTAGACCGGACGGTCCTCACGGGGCTGGAAGGGAACCTTGCAGGCCTTGCCGCAAGCTGCGCAGACAGCGTCGAACATCTGACGCTCGCCGCTGTTGCTGCGTGCGCCGCCGTTCTTGCGGGCGTCACGGCAGGGCTTGCAGCGCTGGGGCTGGTTCTCAAAGCCGCGAGAAGCGTAGAACTCCTGCTCGCCGGCAGTCCAAACAAATTCCTTACCGCAGTCCTTGCAGACCAGAGTCTTGTCTTCAAACATAGTAGTATCTCCTCTTTAGTTAGTTCTTGCCCACGGAAGGATTGTAACCATACCTTTGGTTTTGGGACCATCGCGCTGATCAGTAAGCTTACCAGGGGCTTGAATAGATAAACGCCCTCGGATTGAGGACTTTCCTATTGTACCGTTATTTTTGAGATTTGTCAACCAAAAAACAACCGTTCGCCCTTTTATTTGTACACATGGCACAAACCGACAGCATATATTTGGGTAAAATCACCGCTGGAAGATGGAAAAGCGGCGCGCCGCACAGGTTATGTGCAGCGGCAGATAATTTATGATTTGCGGTTCAGAAACACCTGCGGGTGTTTCTGAACCACTTTTTCACACAAGCAAAAAGGGGCTGCCGCACATTCTGTGCAGCAGCCCCTGCAAAGCCCTTTGGGAAAAGCTTACTTCTCGATGACTTCCTTGGTGTCGCGGGCGATCATCAGCTCCTCGTCGGTA
>OODM01000026.1_pt1 | contig 132009 bp, 142 predicted proteins | sample 1671471 | NCBI WGS metagenome assembly OODM01 (sample SAMN06348160, study PRJEB24527) | human gut metagenome | biome: human gut; feature: ankylosing spondylitis patient; material: feces | host: Homo sapiens | place: China | collected 2015-10 | reverse complement strand
ATGTGGGGGCTTTAATCTTCATAGTCACACTTTTCGGTAGTGTGCTAATTATAGCTTATCACCCACCTTTTGTGCAGAGGTTCCTTAAATACGCGAGCATGCTCGATGTCGATTTTGTTTGGGTGCATCAAGCTTCGACCGTGCTGGAATCAACGTTGGCCTACAGCCTAAATTCCATCGGTGTTAAAACGCTTGTCGTAGAAGCAGGCGTCGGCATGAGAATCACTCAGGATTATTGTCAGCGGCTCGTGAACGGAATCCTAAATCTTATGAGTGAGCTGGGGATGTGGGACGGCCCGGTCCAGCCTGTTAAACAGCCGATCGTTTCACTAGATCGTTCTGTGAGCTTTGTGAACGCAGAAGAGCCGGGTGTGTTTGTCCCGACGGTTCGTCACAGCGACAATGTGAGGAAAGGCGAGATTTTTGGATGCATCGTAGATGCGCTTTCCGGAGAGGTTCGTCAGGAATGCGTCTCCGAAGTCGACGGTTTGCTCTTCACACTCCGCGAATATCCTATCGTTAATAAGGGTTCTCTGATTGCCCGAATTCTTCAGGAAGAACGCCGATGAGAGAAGAAGTTATTTTCAGAATGGAGTCGGCCTACCGCGAAGACTTTGAGGTAAAAAGTTATCACTTCGGCGGCCCTGAAAAGACCATGTGCATTATCGGCAATATGCGCGGCAACGAAATTCAGCAGCTCTATATTGCCGGGCAAATGGTTCGAACATTAAAGCGATTTGAGGAAGAAGGGCGGTTTATTCGCCGTCACGGTGTGACGGTCATCCCATGCGCAAATCCGTATTCTGTCAACGTTGGCAAACGCTTTTGGGCGATGGACAACTCCGATATCAATCGAATGTACCCTGGCTATAACAAAGGTGAGACCACTCAGCGAATAGCTGCCGGTATTTTTGAAAAGATTCAGGGCTACCGGTTCGGCGTGCAGTTTTCCTCTTTTTGTATGCCCGGAGACTTCGTCTCGCATGTGCGCATGATGAAGACGGATTACGAGGACACGGGCTTGGCTCAGCTTTTCGGAATGCCGTTCGTGGTGTTGAGAAAACCGGTTCCCTTTGATACCACGACGCTGAACTTCAACTGGCAGGTGTGGGACACGAAAGCCTTTTCTCTTTACAGCCGCTCTACAGAGAAGATCGACAAGAAGGGCGCGGACATGGCTATTGCGGCGGTTTGCCGTTTCTTAAGCCGAATGAACGTTTTAAATTACAACGTTTACGGCGGCTATGAATCGACCGTTCTCCTGGAAGAAGAGCTGGTCTCACTGCGTTCAACAGCCTCCGGTCTTTACATTCCGCACGTCAAATCCTTTGACTCGGTTGAACGCGGCCAGATTCTTGCAGACATCATTGATCCGCTCACCGGTGTGACGGTTGCTCAGACCGAAGCTCCCGAAGACGGCATCGTGTTTTTTGCCAAAGATTCGCCCCTTGTCATGGAAAACGAAACTCTCTTTAAAATAGTGAACAAGCTTCACAAGTAACACATAAAGAGAGTCCCCGGATGGCAGATGTCAGCTACAACATTCCGGACCTGCGTCCGGGAGAAGTTTTTCGTGTCGAACAGACGATAAAGCGCAGCCGCTTTATCGCTTCTGTCGGGCATACTCCCGGTGTCGAAGAAGCAAAAGCCTTCATCGAACAAATTAAAGCCGAATTTGAAGATGCCCGGCACAACTGCTGGGCTTATTGCGCCGGAGCGGCCGGATCTACCGACCGTATCGGCGCAAGCGATGACGGCGAGCCTCACGGAACCGCCGGCCGCCCCATGCTGACGGCGGTCACGCACAGCGGCATCGGAGAAGTGACCGTCGTTGTAACACGCTATTTCGGCGGAATATTGCTCGGTACAGGAGGGCTTGTCAAAGCTTATCAGTCCTCCGTCAAAATGGCCTTAGAGGCCGTTCCCACACGTATCCGTACCAAAACGAAACGTATCAAATTCAGCGTTGAACATCGATTTGTGAATCAGGTTCTGCGCAAAATCGAAACTGCAAACGGTCGAATTCTGGAAAAGAATTTTGATATGGACGCGGATTTTGATGTGGAGATCCCCGAGGATCTCGCTGAGACTTTTGCTAAAGAATTGGAAGAGCTCACACGAGGAGCTCTTCTGATTGAATTCGTCGAAGAATAGAGAATTATCTCGCGACGCCGATCGTTAAGTTCAAGCTTTCTAAACCCGTGAACGTCTGGCTTGGGAAAGCTTCATTCTGATTTTGCTTAAGAATGACAAACTCAGGTTTGCTTCGACGGGCAAACAATTCGCTTCTTCCCAAGAGTAGGGAAAGTGCAACGAAGAAACGCTGATCGGCAGAAATTGTCTTCATGTCCGCGAGACCTGAAGCGTCCGAGAGCTCGGGTGCAAATAATTTCACACCTTCATCACGGAGTTTGATCTTGGCGCCGGAAATAAAGGCATCAATATCAGCCGAGCCGTAAGCGACTGCGAGTGATAGACCTAAGCGCGCAATTCCGCCGGGCTTCTCGACATTAGCGCAGAGAGATTCCCAACGCTCAAGCGAGGTTTGCAGTTTCTGAAATTCAGCTTCTTCTCGTTTACGACGGTTCTTGTTGTTGGCATTTTTTGCCATCTTTTCGCGAAGGCTCGTGAGCTGTGCGGTCGCGGTGTGGAAGAGATCGGATTTTTCTAAGAGTTCTTCTTCCAGTTGCTCACGAGTGCGGGTCGTCAGGTTCTTTTCCTGAAGGCTGTTTAATGCCTGCTGTTTTTCTTCGTACTGCGAATTTACGACACGATATCTTTCGAGCAGTTCATCGTTTTGACGCATGAGATCGTCTTTCTGCGCAGTCGAGATCTGAGAAGAAAGGAAACTGGACTCGTTCGGAAAACCGGCCTTTTGGAGTTTTTGATTGAAAGCGTCCGAAAGCGATTCAATGGATTTAATCGTTTCGCTGCGATGTGCTTCGAGACTATTAATTTTGTTCTGCGTAGAGAGAAGGGCTTCCTCTTTGGCAGCAAGACTTAATTTAGCCTCTTCGGCAAGACGTGTGGCATTGGCTTTTTCTGTTTCAATCGCTGCGATCACTTCTTCAGGGGTCTGGCTTGCAATGGCCTCATGTCGTTCTTTCTGGAACCGTTTGATCTGTTCCGCGAGGGTCTCGATGTCCTTTTCTAGGGTTTCAGCGCTCTTCTTCTGGGCAGTCAGGGAGGAGATGGTATTTCTCAATGCCTCTTCGCTCTGCGCTGTTTCTTCTTCGATTTGTTTCTTCTCGGCGCTCCAGTTGATCCACTGTTCTCGGCGTTTTTCGAGCGTCGGCAAGTTCTGTTTCATGATGGCCGGGTTAGAAGCCTTCAGGCCGAAGCGGGCAAAGGCACGTTCGAGCAAACGAGTCAAAGAGACGCGATTAAGTTCAGAGTCTTTTTGATTCTTTTCCAGCTCGGCCGACATGTTGGCGAAGTTCTTTAAAGCTTCTTCCAAAGATGCCTGTTCCTCTTTCTTACGAGCGGTTTTAAGCGCTGCGTCTTCACGCTTTTCTTTCAGCGATTCAATCGCTTCAGTGAGCCCTTGAATTTTCTCTAGGCGTGCTTCAAGGTCGTCTCGACGGTTGGCCAAAGAGGTTTGTTTTTGCTTGAGGACAGCCGCCCATGTAATCGGTTTCTTTTCTCTCAGACCGACAATATTGAGCTCGCTCGCGATATACAAAATCTCGCCTTTGGCTTCATTGAGCTCGGACGTGAGTGTATTCAGGATGTTTTCGGCCTCCGTCTGCTGCAGTTGAAGCTGGCTAAATTCGGCTTCGCATTTTTCCGATTCGATGAGGGCGAGTTGAGCATCTTCTTTTGCCTTAGCGAGTTTGTCTTCCAACGAACGGTCAAACGGCAGTTTGACGGAGTAGGGATGGTGAATCGCGCCGCACAAGGGACAAGGCTTGCCGTTGGCTAGCTTATCGCGCTGTTCATTCAGCGACAGTACTTCGAGATAGAAGGAATAAGCCTGTTGAGCCGAGTTGACGACGGCTGTCTTGTCGATGTAGGCCTGACGAGCCGCATTCAAAGCAACTGTTGCAAGTCTTAAGGCGTGCTTGGTACTTTCAAGTTCTGCTTTTACCTGATTGAATCGGTCGTGTCCTTCTGCCAAGAGGACAATTCTTCCTTGAAGCGCGTCCAAGGCATTTAAGCGTTCATTCTGATTGTCTAGTTCCGCAGCGAGCGTCTCGGCGCCCTCCGTCCCTAGAGACTTAAAGAGCATGCGCTCTTTCATCGAGAGTTCGCCGGTGACGGCAAGTTCTTCGTTTTTCAGAGCAGCAATGACGTTTTGTACGTCTAATAAAGCAGAGCGGGAGGACTCAATCCGTTTTTGCAGCTCCCGCTGCGTTTCTTCTGCCTCAGCGCTGCGAATGACTTCGGCATCAATTTCATCAAGAAGGCGTTTGTATTCTTCGAGCTCTTCGACCAGGAGCTTATCCATAGAAAGATCATCCATCTTCTTGTTCAGAAGCTGTGAGCGGATGGTCAGTTGAGAGAGGACATTTTTTAATCGTGTACTTTCTTCAGAGAGGAGGCGAGCGGCGGTTTGCTCGTTGAAAAGCTCCTCTTTAAGGTGCTTGCTTTGGATCTGAGAAGCTTCGATTTTTTCATCTAATTCGCGAACGCGTTCCAGCGTCACGCACTTCTCGTTGTAATTTTCTAGGACGCTCTTGAAATTCTTGTCCGCCTCAGCATAAGCCAGAGAGGCAGAGCGAACGCGTTCGGAAAGCATCGGGACGGATTTTTTGAGTTCGGCAATCAGCCTGCCTTCTTCTTTTTCGTCTACTCGCAGTTTGGAGAGGGCGTCGTAGTCAGGCGCCAGAGCATCTGCCCTCAGGGCCTTTTCCAGAACGTTCTTTTTTACGTCAAAGCGAGAAAGGTCGCCGTTGACTGCCGTGAGCTGCTTAGACAAGCGGGCGGCTTCATCCTTGAGCATATTGATGCGGATGAGCCAGTCCATCGAATCTTTGAGCTGGGCAATTTCGTTTTGCAGAGCGGCGTGAGAGACGCCGGCCTTAATGAGCTGCTGATTGAGGCGTTCTTCTTCCTCATCGGAAACAACCGAAATTCCGTCTATGACAGACTGAGAAGCGGCGAGCAAGGCGGCCTTCTGCTGAGAAACTTCAATGCCTTGAGTCAGGATTGCGTTTCCGAGAGACTCGGAGACATTTCCGATCAAAGATGAGGCTAAGGTATCCGCGTTCTCAGTCAGAGATTCAGCAGTCGAGAGGATGTCGTAGAAAAGGGTGTCTTCTAATTTATCGGCATCAAGATGCGTGATCCTAGCCATGGCGACAGGAAAGGGCGCAGCCTGAAGGTCAAACGGCATGCCGTTTTTGCGGATTTCAGTGTTTTCGGGCGAACGGAGGATTTCGAACCGTCCTTCTTCCGTAGAAAAGCCCAAGCGGACTTCAGGATTTTCTCCCAGTTTCTCGGATGGGACATCGAAGAGGGCGAACTTGAGGGCGTCGAGGAATAATGCAACGTTTTTCTCTCCCGTCAATGAAATCGGGAAAACGCCTGAGCGTCCGTCAAAGTCGAGATCCCACTGACCCAGGAAAGCCGGTACGCGGGAAAGACCGAAAGCATGAATCTGCATAACGAAAAATCAAAACAACAAATCAGTAAGCAACCTTAGTTAATCCGTAGCCGAGCGCAAAGAAAATCGCGGAAATCACGGTCCACATGATGGTCAGAACGCGTGTGACGGAGAGGATCTTTTCTCTTTGGTAGTCATCAATGCCGGGCTTTAAGAGCATGCGCCCGAACTTGCTGTAGTAGCTTCCGCAGAAGCCTCCGATAACGGCGGGGATCATGCCCCAGAGATAGCTAAAGTCAATCCAACCGATGAGCAGGCCGGAGCCGATCATAGCTGCAACAATAATGGGATAAGCGAACATATTATTTTTTCTCCGAAAGGTTCACTTTACCAAATCTCAGCTGAAGAAAAAACGCCGCAGATACTGCGGCGCTGTTACAAGAATTGAGAACCCTTACTTCAGTTCTTCAGGGACTTTGCCGCCGTTTTCGGCAAGTTTCTTCATCACGGCTTTAATCAGCCAGACGTTCATCTGAGAATAGTCGCCGCCGATGAGGTTTTCCGGGCAGCCGAGCTCTTTAGCCAATTCTTTACGGTTGGCCAAGGAAGAATCCATACCAAGGAGCTTCATAAGGTCGACAATAGAGGTTCTCCAGTTGAGTTTCTGCGGGTTCTTTGCAGCCAGGGCTTCGCAGACAGCGACGACGTCGACGGTTTCAGGCGCTGCGGCTGGAGCATCAGCGGCGGCCGGTGCGGCGGCAGCAACGGTTTCAACGGCAGCGGCTTCCATGGGGGCGGCTTCCGCAGGTGCGGCCGGTGCTTCGGCTGCCGCGGCGGTTTCACCGGCAACAGCTTCGACAGCTTTGTCTTTCATGAAACCAAGTTTCTGAAGAATTGTATTGAACAGTCCCATAATTCACTCCTTATAAATGGCGTTGATAAATCTTTTATCGCCGATTCCAGCTTCAAATGAGCGACGCCGGCAAGACCATTGTCTTCCGACTTTAGTTCAATCGCGAAGGGAATAGTCTTCGGGACCACCATCATGAGCGCTCCTAAAAGACTCGTTACATCTGTGCCGAATCGGTCGTTCTAAAATCCCAACAGCATACCGAAAAAGCAACGAAAGATGAAAAAATTTTTAGCACTTACCGTCCTTGCCGGAGCCGTTTTATTTTCTCCGGCGCCGCAGGCCGCGGACTTTGACCGTGTTTACGAAACCGGAACACCGCTGAAAGCGCCTCGCGCGATGCCGAACTTCCGAGAGCTCAAGCATGCTTTAAAGATGCCGCAGTTTGATCTCAAAACTATTTACGGGAAGAACGTTAATCTGGCCGATTACAAAGGAAAGGTTGTCGTCCTGAATGTTTGGGCGACTTGGTGCCGTCCCTGCGTTGCTGAGATCCCGGAATTGATCACTGCGCAGAATGCGCTGAAAAATTCTGATGTTCGCGTGATCGGCGTGGCGGTCGACGGCGGAAACGTTGATCTCAAAAAGTTTCTCGACAAGATCCGGGCTTCCGGTTTTGAAACCCTCATCGACAGTAAACAGGCGATTCCCGGGAAAATGGGTGTCTCGGTGGTTCCGACCAACTTCATTATTGACGGGAACGGCAACTTAGTTGCTTATGCCGAAGGCTATTTGCCCTGGGAGAATCCTCAGATTATTTCTTTCCTGAAAGAAATTGGTAAAAAATACGCCTCAGGTCCTTCTGCGGATAAAAAGTCCGCTCCTGCGCCTGTTGGTTCGGTTTGATTCTTAATTTTTCAAAATAGGTCAGTTTTAGGTTTCGCGACTTAAAGCTGACTTTAACTTTTTAGGCTGAAATGAGGCTTTTTGAAGCCCTAAAATGACAAAGCGTCATTAATTTTCTTCGTTTTTGTCATGAAAACTGCCCAGCCTTCTCGAATTCTCGAGCTCACTAAAGAACTTTGTGCCATTCCCTCTGTCAGCGGCAGCGCCGAGGAGGAAAACCGCTGTTCGGATTTCATTGCCGAGTGTCTGCGTCGTCTAGCAGAAAAACATCCAGGACGCGTGAAAGTTTTTGAACCGGTCTGTGAGCGGGACCCTCTTGAGCGTAGAGCGGTTTTCGGACTGCTCCGCGCCGCCGTTCCTACCGATAAAACCGTTGTACTGACTGGTCACTTTGATGTCGTCGATACACAGAACTGCGGTGATAAAGCACAGACGGCTTTTGACTTAGAACGTTATACGGAAGCACTTCGTGGGCAGCCTCTGGATGAAATCGCTCGACAGGACCTTGAGAGCGGCAATTGGCTGTTCGGGCGCGGCAGCATGGATATGAAGGCCGGTCTTGCGCTTTTTCTGGCCTCTATGGAGGTCTGGGCAGATGATCCGACTCTTGCCGTCAATATTCTGTTTTGGGCGGTTCCGGATGAAGAAGCCAACAGTGCCGGCATGATCGGTTCGTTAAGAACTTTCCTCCATATTTGTGAAGAAGAGCATCTGAAAGTTGTCGCAGCTTTGACCGGAGAACCTTGTTTTTGGACAGCGGAAACCAAGGCCGTACCGGCCGTGAGACCTTACTACACGGGTACCACCGGCAAATTGATGCCCTTCTTCTACGCCTTTGGTAAATCCGCACACATCGGCAATTATCTTCACGGCTTCAGCGCGGCGCTTTTAATTAGTGAGGTCGTTTGTTTGGCAGAAGCCGACACCGCCCTGTATGAAGGCTCGGGCCTAGATCTTTTAGCGCCTCCTGCTTGCTTAAATATGCAGGTGCATCGCAACGGTTATTCGGTTACCGTGCCTGAAGAAGCCTCAGCCTATTTCAATGTCCTGACCGCTTCAAAGAAACCGGCAGATATTCTTCGCTGGGCTCAAATGACGGCAGCCCGCGCGGCCGCACAAGCTCGAAGCAAGCTGATGCGCGCACTGCTGTTTGCAGAAGATAAAGGCGCAGACTTTCCCGACATTGATGAGGTCAATGTTGTTACCTTCGGGATGCTTCAGCGGATGGCTCGCCAAAAGACGGGCGAATCCTTTGAAGAAAAAAGAGATCATTTTTATCGCTCGCTCCCTAAAGACCTAGATATTCGGGAAGCGGCGCTCAAAGAATGTTCCTGGCTGTTTCTACAGGCTCAGATGCCTAGATCGACCATTGTGGTCGGGTTCCTGCCGCCGTACTATCCGGCTCGGCTGAATCGTCGGGAGTCCCCTGAGGAGCAGAAGCTTAGAAAAGTGATGGAAGAAGTGACGGAACAGGCAAAGGTCTTAAGTAAAGACGAAGCGGTCCGTCTGCATGAAGTTTTCGGAGGCATTACGGATTTGTCCTTCCTCGGCTTTGAGGAAATGAGAGAAGGCGCCAAACAAGTGAGCGAGAACATGGCCGGCTGGAACAAACTCTTTTATTTGCCGACCGACCTTCCGGGCGCATTAGATATTCCGATTGCCAACATGGGTCCGGCAGGCAGAGATGCGCACAAAAGCACGGAGCGTTTAGAACTTGACTACTCTCTGCAGATTGCGCCGAAGCTTTTGGCCGAAACCATTCAAAAGCTTTCCTAAAAAAGAAGGGACGGCCATGGCCGTCCCTCAAGCGATTAGCGCTTAATTATTTTCCGAAGGTGTCCTTCAGAGCAACTGCAAGGTTGAATACCAGGTTGTCAGGAGTGAAGTCCTTCTGATCGGCCACGTAATAACCGTTTCTTTCGAACTGGAAGCGGTCTTCGGGCTTGGCGTCTTTCAGAGAAGGCTCAACATAGGACTGCATCACAGTCTTGCTGTTCTTATTGATGAGCTCACGGAAGTCCACTTCACCGGCATCGGGTTTCGGAACGGTGAACAGACGGTCATAAAGTCTGATCGTTGCGGGAAGAGCATCTTTAACGCTCAGCCAGTGAATGGCAGCCTTGGTCTTGATCGAGTTTGCGCCGTCGGTACCGCTCTTGGTTTCCGGAAAATATTCAGCGTGAACGGCAGTGATCTTGCCGTCGGCATCTTTTTCCACAGACGTGGCTTGTACGACGTAGGCGTGACGCAGACGAACAGGCATGGCCGGTTTGTCTGCTGTTGCCAGTGTCAGACGGCGATAACCTTTGGGCGGCTCTTCAGCGAAGTCACTTCTCTCAATCCACAGTTCTTTTCCGAAGGAGAGTTTGCGGGAGCCGCGTTCCGGATGCTGAGGATGATTGGGAGATTCGAATTCCTCGATCTGGTCTTCCGGATAGTTGTCAATGATGAGTTTGATCGGATCCTGAACAGCGATACGGCGATCGGCTTCAGCATCGAGCACATCTCTCAGAGAACCCTCGAGAACAGAATAGTCGATCCAGCTGCCGGTCTGTTTAGAAACACCGACGCGGTCGCAGAAGAGGCGCATTGCTTCAGGAGAGTAACCGCGGCGGCGCAGACCGACGAGAGTCGGCATACGAGGATCGTCCCAGCCGTCGACAAGACCTTCTTTGACCAACGCAATCAGTTTGCGTTTGCTCATAACCACATAAGTCAGGTTCAGACGATTGAATTCGTACTGATGCGGCAGCAGGAAGAAGTTCGGTTTAACGGTTGCGCTTAAAACGTCCTGCAGCAGCGGAGTGAAGACTTCCGGTTTGGCAGCAACGGCATTTACGATGGCGTGGGCAGATGTCTCGTTCAAGTTTTCCGGATTGGCCTTGATGTCTGCTAAGAGGGAAGCGAGTTCTCTTTCAGCCTCGGTCTGGCCGAGTTTCCACTTGAATTTGACTGCAGCTTCGGCAAAAGGCTTGATTTCTTCAAAGCTCTTTGTCTGAAGGTCTGCCAGGACGGCTTTTGCTTTATCAAAGAGCGGAGCGCGTGTAATAGGCACGGATCTCTCGGTTGCCCAGTTATAGAAAGCGCGCTGATCTTCGAATTCCAACGTGCAGATGGAATGCGTAATGTTTTCGAGTACGTCTTCGAGGGGATGAGCAAAGGTGTACATCGGATAGATGCACCATTTGTCTCCCGTGCGGTGATGCTCGGCAAAACGGATACGGTAAATCGCCGGGTCGCGCAGGTTGATATTGCGGGATCCCATGTCAACCTTAGAGCGGAGCACCATGCTTCCTTCCGGATGTTTGCCTTCACGCATTTCGCGGAAAAGTCTCAGGCTCTCTTCGGCCGGACGATCTCGGAAGGGAGAATCCACGCCGGGTGTGTGCAGCGTGCCGCGGTTTTCTTTGATCTGTTCAGCGCTTTGTTCGTCGACGTAAGCCAAGCCGTTTTTAATCAGATGCTCGGCAATTTCGTACATATAGTCGAAATAATCGCTGGCGAAGTAGTAGTTGGTTTCTTTGGCGTCTTTCCAGTCGAAACCGAGCCAGTTGACGGAGCCGAGAATAGAGTCGACGTACTCCTGATCTTCTTTGACCGGGTTGGTATCGTCGAAACGCATATGGCAGCGTCCGGCGTAGTCCTTGGCCAAACCGAAGTTCAAACAGATACTTTTAGCGTGACCGATGTGGAGATAGCCGTTGGGCTCGGGAGGAAAACGAAGACGGACTTTCGCCTCGTCGATCGGACCTTCCATTTGTTCCGTGTAGGTGCCGGGATGTCCACACCAATGTCTGGGATCGTTTACCCCTTGCTTCAAGTCTTCGTTAATAATGTTGCGAAGAAAATTAGTGATGTGGCTGCTCTGAGCCTTTTCTTTGTTTTCGGTCATCGCTGTGCTAAAAAAATAACTAATCTTTCTATTCTACCTTTCCGGGCTTATTTGCGCCGTAAATACAGCGTTCTATGAACGCTCTTTGGAGAAAAACACTGAGGAGAGAGTAAGGCAGGAAGAAAAGACTGCTTGTTTCAAAAAAATACAAATTAGGCGCTCAGTGTGAAGGTATGTCGCGTTAAAGGCGCCGCTTCAACTTTTGTGATTAAGAAATGGGTTAAAAAATTACCCCGTTTGAACTCCCTATTAAAGATTGACTCTTATCCTTTATTTTTGGGATGTCGAATATCGCTTACATTTCCACGCATTTACTTAATTTTAATAGAGAAATAGGCAAGTTTATTGATAAAAAATAGGCGGGGAATAGAGTTTATGATAAAACAGCAAAAATAATAATGAGAATTCAAAGAGATATCTTGATATTTTAGAAATCTAAGATATTTATCTTACAGATATTTGTCTTATAGGATTAATCCGTCAGAGGGTCTAGGATCGGAGACAGTTAAAGAGATTACATCTCTTAACAAACCCCAATAACCTTAGGACAAGAAATCAAGATGTCTGACAGAATCGTAAATCTGTCCGTCTCTCGACGGGCACTTATGAAAGGAGGGGCATTGGCTGCCGCAGCAGCTGCCTCTCCGTGTCTTCCGAACTTGGCGTTTGCCGAACAAATTAAAAAACTCGAGCAGGAAGGCTGGACAAAACATCCTGTCGCCTGCACGATGTGCGGCGCCTTCTGCGGTCTGGTAGAAATGCGTAAAGAAGGCGAACCTGTTTCTGAAAAAACTGTTCGTATTTTCCCAAATCCGGGGCATCCTCAGCAGGGCTACTGCGGGAGATCCGCGGCAACTATGTGGGTCTGGAACCACCCGCTCCGCCTGAAAAAACCTCTGAAACGCGTCGGAGAAAAGGGCGAAGGAAAATTCAAAGAAATTACCTGGGACGAGGCTTTGGACGGTATCGCAGGTCAGCTGAAAACGATCGTTGAAAAGTACGGGGAAAGCAGTATTGCTTCGACTTCGCACACTTTCTCAGGATTCAGCAAGTGGATCACACTTCCGCTGGGCTCCCCGAACAACATCGGACATGCCTCTTCCTGCAACGCCGGCGGTATCAGCGGCCGCCACTGGGTGTTTGGTAAAGGTTTTGACGGCGCCGGCAAAATGGAACCGGATTACGCCAACCTGCGTTATTTGCTTCTCATCGGCCGTTCGATGGGCGCGGCTATGGGTGCGCTCCACACATTGAACATTGCTCGCGCAAACGGTGCCCGCGTGGTCTCCATCGATCCGAGAATGCCGGACATCTCCTACGGTGATGTGGATTGGGTTGGTATTCGTCCTTCGACGGACGCAGCTTTCGTAATGGGTCTCATCAACCGCATGATCCAGGACGGAACAGCCGACTTTGACTTTATTCAGAGGTTCACCAACGGTGCATATCTCGTCAGAGACAACGGCCGTCCGCTTACTCAGGCGGATGTCATCGAAGGAGGAGATAAAGCAAAGTACGTCGTTGCGAATGCTACCGGAGAACTTTCCTTCCGAGGCTTGAAGAAAAATGAAGCCGGCGCTGTGGTCTTTGATGAAGATCCTGCTTTCAAGGCTGTGCTCGAAGGCGTCGCTCCGGTCAAACTGACTGACGGAACTACCATTCCTGTGAAGACTGCATATGAAGTGGTTAAAGAAACTGCCGCTCCATACACACCGGAAAAAGTCTATGAAATCACCGGTGTTGAACCCGGCATCCTGCTTCGTATTGCGAAGGAGTTCACGAATCTTAAGGGCGTGATTGACGACGGCTGGTATACCTCTAAGAACGGAACAGACGTCCAACTTTACCAGCTGATCTGCATAGCCAATGCGATGAACGGTAATATTGACATTCCGGGAGGTTTAGTTGTCACAGCCGGTGCGGGCTTCAGCGTTCCGAGCGTTTCTGCAGGAAAAGGTCCCAACGGAGAAAAATGGCAGATGGCTAAGGAAAAACGCATCGATAAGATCGTTTATCCCGAAGCATCTGCAACTTTCAAAGTTGCACTGCAGGCTGCTGTAACCGGCAAACCTTACCCGATCAAAGGCGTTTTCTTTGTCGGAACAACCATGTTCCATCGTGAAGCCAATTCTCAGGAATTGGCCGAACAGCTTAAGAAGCTCGAACTCTGTGTGGTTCAGGATGTTCTTCCGCAGGAACTCGTGGACTATGCCGACTACGTACTGCCGGCCACCTACTTCATGGAAAGAAAAGAGATGGCAGGCGTCAAATGGGCGCTTAACGGATCCATTTATCTTTCCGATCCGGGTCTCACACCGCCCAAAGGCTGTGAGGCACGTCATGATGTGTGGATTCTGCTGGAGATTTTGAGAAGAGCCTTCCCGGAAAAAGCCGAACGTGTCGGATACAAAGAATGCAAGACGGCCGAAGAATTCAATAAATATTTTGATGCTTTTACCGACAAAGGTTTCAACAAGTTCCTTGCCAAGTGCGAAAGCCAGAAACCCGGCTGGGCCGAAAAGATCAAAAAGGATATCGAGACTCAGGGCTGGTCAACGATCAAGACAAAGAAATATAACGAGTACCCGTATCACAAACCCTTTGGGACGCCGAGCGGCAAGGTCGAAATCTATGCTTTCCAGAGCTTCAAGAACGAAGCCACCGAAAAGGCTATCGCTCCGGTTTCGGGCTATATTCCTTCGCCTGCGTTTACCGCTCCGAAGAAGAACAGCAATGAATTCATTCTGGTTTCCGGAAAGAACTGCGTGACTTGTTCCGGTCTGAATATGTTTACGCAGCCGACTCGTTATCTGGGCGACAGAACTGTTTGGATGAATCCTGTTGATGCTCAGCGACTGGGTATCAGGAACGGCGATATGGCCGAAATTGAGGGTATTGATACCAAATATGTCGGTCAAGCTCGGATTACCGTGACCAAGAAGGTGGTACCGGGTGCCGTTTTCGCCTTCGGCTTCTCCGGCGGCAACCGAACGAAACACCTTGTGAATGATCCTGAGTACCAATTCGTTAAAGAAGGTATTAACTCTCATTGGTTTGCGACAGGCTATGCGCAGCCGATCTTCGGCAACGTTGCGAATAACAGTTCCGTGCGCATTAAGAAGGTAAGAGGCTAAAAATCATGGTTCAAAAGAAAAAACAATTAGCGCATCTTTTTGATGCCACACAATGCATCAGCTGCGGCGCCTGCATTTTGGCCTGTTCTCAGACCAACTTCCCTGAAATGCATAACAAGAGCATTCCGGGCAGAAACTGGCCCGCATCCAATATCCGTATTTTCCGTTCCGAAGAGAGAAGTCCCGTTAATCTGCTGGTTCAGTGCCAGCAGTGTGAAAACGCACCTTGTGTTAAGACTTGTCCGTTCGGTGCGAACTACTACGACGAAAACGGCCTAGTCAGAAATGATCCGGATAAGTGCGTCGGCTGCAACTACTGTATTGCCAGCTGTCCGTACGACGCTCGCTGGAGCCATCCTATTACCGGTCTGCCGATGAAATGCATCAGCCCGGGCTGTATGGAAATGATCAAGGAGGGCAAGCAGCCGGCCTGTGTCCAGGCCTGTCCTGCGGAAGCTCGTCTGTTCGGAGATATTTTGGATCCTCAGTCTGAAATCTCTCAAAAGATCGCGTCCAGCAGAACTGAGCTTCTCATGCCGAATAAAGGCACGAAACCTAACTTCTTTGTGGTGGTGTCCAAATGATCGAATTAACTTCTTTTACTCCTCAGCTTCAAGCCGCTCATTGGGGATGGACGATTGCCATATTCCTCTGGCTCGTCGGTCTCTCCGGCATGGGATTTTTCCTAAATTACTGGATCAGACAGAAGAACTTCGTTTATCTTCTGACGGTGTCCGGTATTCTCGGAACGCTCTTAGTCGTCAGCCATTTGGCCCGAATGCTCAATCTTCCGTTTGCCGTTTTCAGCGCATTAGCTGACTTTTCCTTTAACTTCCAGTCCTGGATGTTCATCGGCATCTGCCTGCTCTCGCTGCTGTGCATCGGCTCTGTGTTCTACTCCATGATCTGCGCCAAGATCATTTTCAAGAGTGAATACTGGCAGAACATGGCCAAGTCCAATTGGTTCAACGGAATCTTTGCTGCGCTGGGTGTTTTCTGCACGATTTATTCCGGTTTTCTTCTGACACAAGCTGTCGGCATCTCTTTGTGGAATACCGCTTTGATTCCTCTGCTTTGGATCATGTCCGGCATGGCCAGCTCCATCGGCTGTATTGAACTTTTCATGATCATGAAATGGATCGATCCGGATACCGTTCGCTGGAGCAGAAGAACTTCCTTCTGGGTTGAAGTTGCAGAATTGTTTACCATTTTTGCCTTTGTCCACGTTGCCCTCGGTTCCGCGCTTGCCGGCGCCAGAGCCGGTGCAGAAGCTCTGATCAGCGGTCCTCATGCCGTGATGTTCTGGGTCGGCGTGATTATTCTCGGTTCCGTCGTGCCTCTGCTCCTGAATCTTCTCACTCGCAGTCATAAGATTCTGGCCTGCAGTGCGATTCTCGGCATTATCGGTGCGCTCCTGCTGAGAGCCTCGATCCTCTTCTCCGGATACTACGATCCGATCATGTTCTAAAGCATGGCGCCGCCTCTCAGGTCTAGAGGCGGCAATTACTTAGTTGCTCCTTGGTGCCAAGCGGCATCTTCGAAGGGCTGTCTTCGGGCAGCCCTTCGTCTTAGTGGTCTGCTGTTTTCTTCACAAATGAGTTCTAGAAGAAATAGAGAGCCCGAATACATATCCGAAGAAACGGCTTGAAATTGTTCCCCTTCCAAACTCGATTAGATGTCCGCATGCCGATTGTTTGAAGAAGATCTGTGAGAGAAAGGTTGAGAGAAGAGGACTCTCTGAAAAGGCGTATAGAAACTTTGATTTCAACCTTCACAAGCTTACCGAGCTGGAACAGAGAAAATGTTCGGGTCTTTTGAATCGAGAAGAAGTGTGGTTGCTAGTGGAATTTTTGAAAATAAAATTCCCGCTCCGATTTTCAATCGAGAAGCGGGAACTCCTTGTCCGTGGACACCCTCTCCGAAAACTCGAAGAACCCTCACGATACATTCGTATCCCCGAAGGGACACACGGCGGCAGGCGCCGACTTTTCCGCTCTTGACAAGGATTTCAGATTAACAGAATCCTTGTCCCAGCACAATATTTAGTCTTCCTTGAACGCTACCTCGCGGCCTTTCTTAATACTCGGTAAGAGGATGAGCAGCAACAGGAAGATGGCCATCATCAAGAGAACGAGAGAGATGGGGCGCGTAAAGAAGGTCGAAGGATCCCCACGAGAAAGCAGCATCGCTCTTCTGAGGTTTTCTTCCATCATCGGTCCGAGAATGAAGCCCAGGATCAATGGCGCTGGTTCACACTTAAGTTTTGCAAAAAGGTAGCCAAGTGCACCACAGATAATCGTGATGTAGACATCAAACGGATTGTTGTTAATGGAATAAACGCCGATGCAGCATAAAGTCAGAATCATCGGGTAGAGCAGTCCGTAAGGCACGCGCAGCAGCTGAACCCAAACACCGATCAAAGGCAGATTCAAAATGACAAGCATCAGGTTGCCGATCCACATGGAAACCACCAGCCCCCAAAAGAGTGTGGGGTTGGAACTCATTACCTGCGGTCCCGGTGTGATGTTGTGAATCATCAGGGCGCCGATCATCAGCGCCATCGTGGCGTTGCAGGGAATACCGAGTGTGAGCATCGGAATGAAACTCGTCTGAGCTCCGGCATTGTTGGCGGATTCAGGACCGGCGACACCGGCAATATTTCCTTTACCAAACGGAGGATTAGCATGGCTGCCGCCGACTTTTTTCTCAAGCGTGTAGGAAGCAAAAGAGGCAAGCAGGGCACCGCCGCCGGGAAGAATACCAAGGAAGGAGCCCAGCAGGGTACCGCGGGTAATGGCCGGCGCGGCCTTGCATAACTCTTTGCGGCTCGGCCAAATAGAACCGACTTTTTCTGTAATGGAATCGCGCGCTTCGCCCTTGGACAAATTTACGATAATTTCCGTGAATCCGAACAGGCCCATAGAAATGGCGACGAAATCGATGCCGTCCTGGAGTTCGGCAATGCCGAAATCGAAACGGAAGGTTCCGGAGTTGACGTCCGCGCCGATGATACCGAGAAGAAGACCTAAGATGATCATGGCAAAAGCCTTGAGTACGGAACCGTTGGCTAACACAACAGCGCCGACAAGGCCCAAGACCATCAGACTAAAGTATTCGGCCGGCCCAAATTTGAAGGCAAGTTCTATCAAAGGAGGTGCGAAAGCAGCAACCAAAATCGTTGCAAAGCAGCCGGCAATAAAAGAACCGATTGCAGCGATACCGAGAGCGGTTCCGGCTTTTCCTTGGCGGGCCATTTGGTAACCGTCTAAACAAGTAACTACTGAGGCTGACTCGCCCGGGAGGTTAACCAAAATAGCAGTCGTTGATCCGCCGTACTGAGAGCCGTAGTAAATGCCGGCGAGCATAATCAGTGCGGAAGTCGGATCGAGTGTGTAGGTGATCGGCAGCAGCATGGCTAACGTTGCTACCGGCCCCAGGCCCGGAAGAACGCCGATCAACGTGCCGAGCGTGACACCTAAGAAACAGTAGAGGAGGTTCTGAAGAGAAAGTGCGGTGGCAAAACCGACAGCCAAATTATTCAGTAAATCCATAATTCAGCCCCTTAGTTCGTCAGAAAAGCAGGCCAGATTGGCACAGTTAAATCAAGGCCGAGGACAAAGATCAGCCAGACGGCGACGCATAGAAATGCACAAAGAAGAAGGGTCCGTATCCAGTGGAAAGGACGGTTGCCGAAAGAAGACAAGAAAACCATCACAGCAGTCGCAGGGATCAGACCTGCAGGTCTGAGCAGCACGGCAAAAATCGTGACGGATCCCAAGATCACAAAAAAGTTGTACCAGTCGAACTTTCCGAATTTGCCGCCGTCTTCTTCTGTACTTTTAAAAAGAACTGACTTAGCCGTAATAAAAAAACCAAGGAAAAAGAGAAAGCCGCCGAGCAGCATCGGGAAATAGCCCGGACCCATGCGGGAGGCCGTCCCGATGTTGTAGTTGTAAACAGAGTAGAGGCAGAAAAAACCTCCGAAGGCCATGAACATCAAACCGGCCCAAAAATCTCTTTGATCCTTGATCATAGGTAAAACGAAAATTAACGAAGGCCGGAAACCGGCCTTCTAGGTTGTACAAATTCAGCAGAGTATTAGTCTACTTTCGCTCCGCTGGTCTTCACAATTTCTTTGTATTTGACGAGCTCGGCTTTTACAAAGTCGTTCAGCTGAGCGGGAGTTCCGGCTTTTTCAACGGCGCCCATCTTGTCGAAGCGTTCAGCCATGGGTTTGGACTTAATAGCTTTGACAAAAGCTTGGTTGAGTTTATCAACGACTTTCGGGTCCATCTTGGCCGGTCCGAAGAAGGCGTACCAAGTAGAAATATCAAATCCGGGAACACCGGCTTCAGCCATTGTCGGAACGTTTGGCAGAGAGGGAGCACGGAACGTTGTTGTCACGGCGAGCGGAATTAACTTGCCGGCTTTGATGTTGGCGCTCGCAGAAGCAAGGTTGTCAAAAATCATCTGAGTGTCGCCGCTCAGTACGCTCATTTGAGCAGCCGCTGCGCCCTTAAACGGAATGTGGACGATCTTGATGCCGGTGGCGTTCTTTAAAAGCTCGCCTGACATATGACCTGCGGAACCGTTGCCGCCGGAGGCATAGTTAATAGCATCCGGGTTCTTCTTGGCGTACGCGATCAAATCTTTAACAGTCTTGATGCCGGTTTTCTGGGAGAATTCAGGTGTAATGACCAGTACGTTCGGTGTCTGAGCGATCAGCGTAATCGGAGTGAAGTCCTTGATTGGATCGTAGGGCAGTTTGTTGAAAAGGTTGGGGTTCACAGCGTGCGTTGCTAAGGCGCCCATGACGATTGTCTTTCCGTCCGGAGCCTGTTTTGCAACGTAGTCCACACCGATGTTGCCGCCGGCACCCGGCTTGTTTTCAACAATGATATTGCCCAGGTCATGACGGGCTTCTTCAGCGACGGCACGGGCTGTGACGTCCAAAGGACCTCCGGGAGGATAGGGGACAATAATACGGATCGGATCTTCAGCGGCGAAAGAAGGGAATGCTGCGCAGCCTAAAGCTGCTGCTCCAAGGGTACAGACAGAACGTCTAGTAATTTTGATAGTCATTTTCTACCTTTCTCGTTTGTGGTTATCGGGCAGAGTTAACTGCCTTTTTAGAATTCTATGGAAAAATAAGGCTAAAAACAGAAAATTGACCACGTATTCTCACTTTTATCAGGGTTATGGAGCATAATTTCTCGATTATTTCTATTTAATTGAGAAAAACAAGTCATCTATTTCAAGAATTGCGCAAAATTAATTCAAAAGAACCAGCGACAAATGCAATAGTCGTTTTTTTGATTTTCAAGATTTGAGTTTCATGAAGCGTTAAGCACGAAGCCTTAGCATCACTCTTGTAATGTTTTTCTCTTGGCGCGCCCCGATTCTTTAGCGACGGCTTTAAGCCCTTCCAGGTTGATGATGCGAACGTGTCTCTGGTTAATTTCAATCAGGTTCAATTCATCAAAGTGGGTGAGCGTCCTGCTGACGGTCTCGAGCTTGAGGCCCAAGAAACTGCCGAGTTCGCCTCGAGTCATTCTTAGGACGAACTCGCTTTTTGAGAATCCTCGGGCTTCGAACTTTCTTGCAAGGTTCAGCAGGAAAGAAGCCAGCAGCTGTGTTGAGTTGGTGCAGCCGAGGATGAGCAGGTTTTGATGCGCCGCGACAATTTTTCTTCCGAGCAGAAGACGGAATTGGCGCGAGATTTTCGGATCTCGGTCGCAAAGTGCTTCGAGTTCGCGATAGCGCAAGGAACAGATTTCACTGTCCTCGAGGGCCGTGACGGTGCAGGTGTGATATTCGGTTGGGATCGCTTCGGCGCCGAGTACCTCTCCGCTCATGTGGAAATCGGTGACTTGTTCGCTGCCGTTTTCGGTGAGGACCGAACTTTTAAATGAACCGAGTCGGGTGACGAAAAGCGCATCAAGGGGGGGGGCGCCGGCTCTAAACAGTACTTCACCCTTTGGAACTCTTCTTTGGGAGACGATATGAGAGGAAAAAATTTCTGTTTCTGCGTCATTCAGATCGGCGGACAGGCAAAGATGCCTGAGGTAGCAGCCGGCACAGCCGGTGCGATTTGCCGATGAGGATTGCGTGAAATTAGAAGCCATTTTCTCTAAATACTGTTATAAGAGGCAAAAAAGCTGTGCGGCCTTTGATGATTTGAGATAATTTCGCCTGTTGGAAAAATAATAACAGAACCTAGAAAAATCAAAAGATCTTTTAAAAAGGAACCCTGATGGAAACACAAGGAAAGCTGAACGTTGAATTCCCGGATCTGGAGCTGCTCCAAAGGTTCGATGTTCCGGGCCCGAGATACACTTCTTATCCCACTGCGGACAGATTTACAAAGGAATTCGGCGCCGAAGATTTTAAGAAAGTCCTTAATGCGAGAGGGACCGGTGAAAATACGGCAGATCTATCCCTGTATGTTCACATTCCTTTCTGTGCGAATGTCTGCTTCTTCTGCGGCTGCAACAAAGAAGTCACGAAAGATCACTGTCGATCCAAAGAGTATTTGGAAGTTTTAAGCAAAGAATGTGAACTCGTTTCTGCCGAGATCGGCGGCAATAAGGAAGTGGTGCAGCTTCACTTTGGCGGCGGCTCCCCGACCTTCCTGAACAATGAAGAAATTTTCCAGGTGATGGACATTATCCGTTCTCACTTCGCGCTGGCGCCGGATGCAGAAATTTCCATTGAAGTCGATCCTCGTTCGACCCCTGTCGACAAGGTTGAAGTTTTGGCCAAAGCCGGTTTCAACCGGATGAGTATCGGCGTTCAGGATTTCGATAATCGCGTTCAGATTGCCGTGAACCGTGTCCAGCCTTTCGAAATGACGAAAGCCGTTCTTGATGCAGCTCGTGCCAACGGCTTTAAGTCCATCAATATGGACTTAATTTACGGTCTTCCTTTCCAGTCCCGCAAAACCTTTGAAATGACTCTGGACAAAGTGATCGAACTTTCTCCGGATCGTATCGCGCTCTATCACTTTGCTCATCTGCCCGAACACTTTAAACCGCAGAGACGCATCAATGCCGAAGACCTTCCGAGCACGCCGGAAAAAGTCGGCATCATGATGGATGCTATCAAGCGTTTGAGCGCCAACGGCTATCACTTCATCGGTATGGACCACTTCGCCAAGGTCACCGACGAACTCGCCAAGGCTCAGGAAAACGGTACGCTGCAGAGAAACTTCCAAGGTTATTCCACTAAGCCGGAGTGCGACATGGTTGCGCTCGGTGTTTCTTCTATTAGCAAAGTCAACGGCTGCTATGCCGCCAATCCGCGCGACTTGGAAAGCTATTACGCAGCCATCCGCAGCGGTAACTTAGCCACCAACCGCGGCTACCTCTTAAATGACGATGACCGTCTGCGTGCCAAAGTCATTATGGAACTGATGTGCCAGTTCAAAGTTGTTAAGGCCGATATCGAGAAAAAATTTGACATTAACTTCAATGAATACTTTGACTTTGAACTGAACAATCTCAAACACTTCGAGGCTGAAGGTCTGGTTCGCCTGGAACCCGACTATATTGAAGTAACACCGAAGGGCAAACTGCTGGTGAGAGCCGTAGCGATGAACTTCGACCGTTACCTGCGTGAAGACGAAAGAGTTCGCCGCTATTCCCGTATCGTTTAATGCTGAAAAACAAAGCAGTTTCTTTTAGAAATTGAGGACAAAAAGTTAGCCTGGACACTGGTAAAAAGGTGCTCAGGCTTTCTTGTTTTACCGTGGAAATCTGCGGTCTAAAAAGGCGGATGCAGAGAGCCATCTGCTAAAATACCGCGGTTACACATTGCTGTTTCGGCAGCTTACTTTGAGAAAATATAAATGTTCACTGCATCAGAAATACGATCTACGTTTCTGAAGTTCATGGAGTCCAAGGGACACACTATCGTCGCTTCCAGCCCGGTAGTCCCCGGTGACGACCCCACATTGCTGTTTACCAACGCAGGTATGAACCAGTTCAAGGATGTTTACCTTGGCTTTGACAAGCGTCCCTACACACGTGCGACGACCAGTCAGAAATGTGTTCGTGCCGGCGGCAAGCACAATGACTTGGAAAACGTAGGCTATACCGCTCGCCATCACACATTCTTTGAAATGCTTGGCAACTTCAGCTTCGGAGATTACTTCAAGCGTGATGCCATCAAGAATGCCTGGGAGCTTCTTACCGAACACTTCAAACTCCCGCCTGAAAAACTCTGGGTGACTGTGTACGCCGAGGACGACGAGGCTTACAACATCTGGAATAAGGAAGTCGGTATCCCTGCCGATAGAATCGTTCGTATCGGCGACAACAAGGGCGCTCGTTTCGCTTCCGACAACTTCTGGATGATGGGCGACACCGGCCCCTGCGGACCTTGCTCCGAAATTTTCTATGACCACGGTCCCTCCGTTGCCGGAGGCCCTCCCGGAAGCCCCGACGAAGACGGCGACCGCTACATGGAAATTTGGAACCTCGTGTTCATGCAGTTCAACCGTGATGAAAAAGGCGTAATGCACAAGCTGCCGCGTCCCAGTGTGGATACCGGTATGGGCTTGGAACGTATTTCTGCCGTTCTTCAGGGTGTTCATTCGAACTACGAAATCGACTTGTTCCAGAACCTCATGAAGGCCGTCATTGACGAAGTCAAGGCTGCCGGTGCTGAGGATGTTGATTCGAACAGTCCCTCCGTTAAGGTCATTGCCGACCATATCCGTGCCTGCACATTTATCATTGCCGACGGCGTTGTTCCGGGCAATGAAGGCCGCAGCTACGTTCTGCGCCGTATCGCTCGCCGCGGTATGCGTCACGGCTTCAAGCTCGGCGCCCGCAAACTCTTCTTCAGCAACTTGGTTAAGGCCGTTGCTAAAGAAATGGGCGACCACTACCCTGAAATCCGTAATCCGCATATTCAGGAAGTCCTGCGTCAGGAAGAAGTTCGCTTTTCTCAGACCCTCTCCAAAGGCTTGGATATTCTTAACGAAGCCCTGGCTTCCGGCACCAAGATCCTGGGCGGCGACGTAGCATTCAAACTGCACGATACTTATGGCTTCCCGGTTGACCTGACTGCCGACGTCTGCCGCGAAAAGAATGTTTCTGTTGACTTTGAAGGCTTTGATGCCTTGATGGAAAAGCAGCGTGAACAGGCTCGCGCCAAGGGCAAGTTCAAGATGGCTCAGGGCCTCGAATACGAAGGCAAGCCGACAGAATTCTTAGGTTACGACACCCTCACAGTTCAGGCCTGCCGCGTCGAAGCTATCTACAAAGACGGCGAACTTGTCAAAGACGCCGAAGCCGGTGACGAAGTTGTTGTTGTGTTCGGCCGTACTCCGTTCTATGCAGAGAGCGGCGGTCAGATGGGCGACAAGGGCACCTTCAAGAACAAGACAACGATCCTCAAGGTCGACGATACATTCAAGATCAAGGCTGACGTCTTTGGTCATATGTGCTATGTCGCCGAAGGCGAAGTTAAAGTCGGCGATCTCTTCAGCGCTCAAGTCGATGAAGAAAACCGCGAAGCGACGGCCCGCAACCACTCCGTGACGCACTTGATGCACAAGGCACTGAGAGAAGTGCTCGGTGCCCATGTTCAGCAGCGCGGCTCCATGGTTAATGGCGACAGAACCCGCTTCGACTTTGTTCACACCTCTCCTATGACTCGTGAACAGATCAACGAAGTCGAAGACATCGTGAACAAAGAAATTCTCCGCAATGCGCCGACTCAGACCCGAGTCATGCCGATCGACGAGGCTAAGAAGACCAACGCGGTCATGCTGTTCGGAGAAAAATACGGTGAAAAGGTTCGTGTTCTTAACATCGGCTCCAGCTGCGAACTTTGCGGCGGTACCCATGTCCAAAGAACCGGCGACATCGGTATGTTCAAGATCATTTCTGAATCCGGTATTTCCGCCGGCGTTCGCCGTGTTGAAGCTGTAACCGGTATGGCCGCTCTGCACTACGCTCAGAACCAGGAAGAGATCATCCGTGAAGTGGCTGAAGAACTCAAAGCTCCGGCTCTCGAGGTTGTTTCCAAGGTTGTTGATACGGTTGAACATCTGAAACGCACTGAAAAAGACTTGAATGCACTTAAGGTCAAGTTTGCTCAGGCCGGTGCTGCTCATGTGGCCTCCCAGGCTCAGGATGTCAACGGCGTCAAGGTCCTTGTGACCGAGATGAAAGGCATCGAAACCAAGGAACTTCGCAATTCCGTTGACGGTCTTAAAGACCAGCTCAAGAGCGGCGTGATCGTTCTGATCAAGTCTGAAGACGGTAAAGCCAGTGCTGCGGTCGGTGTGACGAAAGACCTCGTCGGCAAGATCAAAGCAGGCGATGTGATGAAGTTTATTGCCGAGCAGCTCGGCGGTAAAGGCGGCGGACGTCCTGACTTTGCACAGGGCGGCGGCGCAGCGCCTGCCGACATGAACGCTCTGCTCGGTAAGACCAGAACGTTCATCACAGAAAAGCTTGCCTAATCAGCTTTTCTGAACGGAACTAAACCGTTGTGAAACCTCCGGATGAAAATTCGGGGGTTTCTTTTTTGGCACAAAAAAGAAAAGGCTCGCGAATGCGAGCCTCTATCGAAGATGCCGTTAGATTAGTCCGGATAGCCTTCCGGATTCATTTGCTGCCAGCGCCACGTGTCTTCACACATTTTCTCGATGCCGCGCTTAGCCGTCCAGCCGAGAAGCTCCCTGGCAAGCTCAGGGTTGGTCCAGTAGGCGGCTTTATCGCCGGCACGACGTGGACAGATTTCATAAGGAATATGTTTTCCGCTGGCTTTCTCGAACGCTTTAACGAGCTCCAGTACAGTGGTGTTGCCGCCGGTGCCGAGGTTAACGGTGAGAAGCTGGGGCTTGCCGTCTAATACCCTCAATGCATCCAAATGACCTTCTACAAGGTCCTGAACATGAATATAGTCGCGGGCACCGGTGCCGTCTCTGGTTGGATAGTCGTTTCCGAATACTTTCAGAGAAGCGCGTCTGCCGACGGCAACCTGAGAAATGAAAGGCATCAGATTATTCGGGATACCATTCGGATCCTCTCCGATTAAGCCGGATTCATGGGCTCCCACCGGGTTGAAATAACGCAGAATGGCAATCGACCAATCCGGTTCGGCTTTGAAGGTCTTGCGCAGAACTTCCTCGATCATCCACTTGCTCAGACCGTAGTTGTTGATCGGAGCGAGTGGTGTGCTTTCGTCGAATTCATCGTAACCGGGGTCGCCGTAAACAGTTGCAGATGAAGAGAAGACAAATTCTTTGACGCCGAATTTCTTCATGACGCGAAGCAGAACAATGGTTCCTTCAACGTTATAGGAAAAATAGAGAAGAGGATCGGCTTCGGATTCTCCGACGGCTTTGCGGCCGGCAAAGTTAATGACGGCATCAATCGGATAATCAGTGAACAGCTTCTCTAAAGCCTTTTCATCTCGAATGTCACCGCGAACAAGTGTCGGACGCTTTCCGGTGATCATTTCAATGCGGTCTACGACGGCAGGTTTGGAGTTGCTGAAGTTATCAAAAATAATCGGCTCCATGCCGGCTTCGATCAAACGCACCACCATGTGGGAGCCTATGTAGCCGGTACCGCCGGTAACGAGAATATGTTTTTTCATAGTCCGCAAAATAAAAATTGGCAGTCCGCCCGAAGGCGGATGCCAAACAATCATCGAATAGAGCTAAAAATTATTTATCAAGTGCATCGAAAATGCGGCGGCTGACTTCCTTGACGTCGCCGACGCCGTCGATCTTGATATATCTTGTCTTGCTGTCGCCCTTAGCAGCCAGGTTCTGGTAGAAACCGACAAGAGCTTCGGTCTGAGCGTGATAAACCTCAAGACGTTTTTTAACGGTTTCTTCCTTGTCGTCCGGACGCTGAACCAGGGGTTCGCCGGTAACGTCATCAACGCCTTCAACCTTAGGAGGATTGAATTTAACGTGATAAGTACGGCCGGAAGCGACGTGTACTCTGCGACCGCTCATACGTTCAAGAATGACTTCATCGGGAACGGCGATTTCGACGACGTCGTCGATAGGGATACCGGCCTTAACCAAAGCTTCGGCCTGAGGAATTGTGCGAGGGAAGCCGTCAAAGAGGAAACCGTTCTTGCAGTCCGGCTTTTCTAATCTTTCTTTGACCAGGCCGATGATAATGTCATCGCTGACCAGTTCTCCTGCATCCATAATCTTCTTGGCAGCTAAACCGAGAGGAGTTCCGGCCTTCACTGCAGCTCTGAGCATGTCACCCGTAGAAATCTGAGGGATTCCGTAATGTTCACAAATACGGGCTGCTTGTGTACCTTTACCGGCACCGGGAGCTCCGAGAAGAATTAAGCGCATGAATGGCTCCTTTAATAATTGAGAATGTAAATTTAAATTTTGTGCCTTATTGCCTGTAATTTCAAGCTGTCCGAATGGATGAAAACTCAGCAACCGCTTGAGCTTCGACAATAAAACTAAGGTTATTTATTCTGTAAGTAAGCACGTACGGCTTCCAAATCTGCAAGCGTGTCAACGCCGGGAGGAATTTCTTCCTCGAAGGTGTCCACGGCGATCTTGTAGCCGTTGTAAAGTGCGCGCAGCTGTTCCAAGCTCTCCCAGCGCTCCAGATCCGATTTCGGAAGTTCGGGATAGGCTTTCAGGAAGGCGCAGCGGTAACTGTAAATACCGACATGACGCAGGCCGAGATGCTTCGGCAGCGCAGAGCGGTCTTTTGCAAAGCCGTCACGATCCCAGGGAATCGGCGCGCGACTGAAATAAAGAGCCGAGCCATTCTTGTCGGTAACGACTTTCACAACATTGGGATTAAAGAATTCTTCCGCCGAATGAATACGAATGGCAGCCGTTCCCATGCTGCAGTCCGAGCGGTTCATTAGAAGTTCCGCAACATTCTTGATGACTTTCGGGGGAATCAAGGGTTCGTCCCCTTGGACGTTCACGATGATTTCGTCATCGGAGATTTTGCAGAGTTCGGCTGCTTCGCAGAGGCGGTCGGTGCCGCAGGCATGATCTTTACGCGTTAAACAGGCTTCGATGCCGTTGGCTTCACAGGCTTTGAGAATCAGTTCATCGTCAACCGCGCAGATCACACGGGAGGCGCCGCTTTTTAAGGCCTGTTCGGCAACGCGCACGATCATCGGCTTTCCGCAGATGTCGGCAATGGGTTTATTGGGCAGGCGGGTGCTGGCTAAGCGAGCAGGGATAATGACGCTAAAGCTCATTTTTTATCCAGTTCCTCGATTTCTTCTTCCTTCATTTCTCGAGCTTCAGTCGGGACCATGCAGGGGATGCCGTCAATGACGGGGAAGGCCTTCATGTCGGAACGGCAGTAAAACTCTTTTTTCTTTTCGTTCCAAAGCAGCGGACCCTTACAGAGAGGGCAAACTAAAATTTCGGTAATTTTTGCATCCATAAGCATTCCGTTTAGAGTTGCTGAGCAGCTTCTTTGCTCTTCTTAGCTGCGGCAGTGATTTTCTTTTCGACAAAATCCACAAGAAATTTGTCGAGCTTGGTTTCCAGCGGGACCACGTAAATCCGCTCATCTTTTTTCAGATCGGCGTGCTTGCGGCATTTGACGGCGTCCTTTTCCGTAATGAAGATGAGATCTGCTTCGCAGTCTTTGAAAGGATTTTTGGAATAGTCGTAATGGTCCGGTAAGGCGATCGGGCGCACTTCCAATCCGTGGGCCTTCAGCATGGAGAAGAATCTTTCCGGGACGGCGATACCCGCCATGGCAACGGCCTTCAGTCCCTTTTTAAACTGCATTCTCGAAAGCGTATCCAAGGAGACGATCTCTCCGGTAGCGTAATTGATTGCATTGGTGAATCCGCTTGTCGCAACGTAGCGAGGTGTAGAAGATGTCACGACGTCTTCCGTAGCGTTCAACACAATCGCATCGACTTCATCAAGACGGGAGGGCGGTTCACGCAAAGGACCGGCAGGAAGAACCCAGCCGTTTCCTAAGCCGCGGGCACCGACGACGGCTAATTCCACGTCACGGTGAAGGGAGTAGTGCTGAAGGCCGTCGTCACTGATGATGACGTTGACGGTCGGGTAGGCTTTCAGCAAAGCTTCGGCGGCTGCAACACGTTTCGGGCAGACAAACGTGGGTGCATCGGTGGCTTTTTTTATCAGCAAGGGTTCATCGCCGACGATGTCGGGATTACTGTCGAGGCGAACTTCAACCGGAGATTCTGCTTTACCGCGGTAACCGCGGGAGATGATGCCGGGATTCCAGCCGCGTTCTTTCAGATCCTTGACTAAAGCGATGGTGACCGGGGTCTTCCCGGTTCCTCCGACATAAATATTGCCGACGACTACGACAGGCACTCCGACTTTAACGGGAATGGTTTTACGACGCCGTGAGGCTGCCATGGAGAGAAATACCGCAGAAGCGGGCAGGAGCAGCCAGGAAATCAGACCTTTGCGATCCCATTGTTTATGCAGAAACGTTTCTAGTTGTACTTGCATTGCCGTGAAGCAAAAAATAAAAGATTATTTTAACTTGATAGTGTGGAAAACTGCCGATAACTCATTATTTCAGCGAGCGCTTCCTAAATTTTCAAGTTTCATCTGAAAGTTACAAAACCTAGGTAAAACCTTTACTTCAAAAGTCAATAGTATTTTGAGCAAAACACAAAATAATTATTTGCCGAGTACTCAAGAAGTTATGAAATTTAGAGGTCGTTTCATTGTTAATAACTTTGTGAATAACTCGGTGAGAAGTGACTTGATTTGGCAGCGAAAAAGCAGAAAAGAATTGACAGGGAGGTAATTTTTGAAAATAAAATCTTTATAAATCAATGTATTAACAAATTCTCTCATTGAGTGGATAATTTTTTTATTCTTCGAATTCGGGCTGTTGAAAATGTGAATAAAATTGTGAGTAACTTGTGAAGCAAATGGAAATTTTGCAATCTCACTCGCTCCTTGTATTTAGCACATAAACAATAAAATGTCCGATAAAGCCTTCTCTGTCACGCAGTTTGTAGACATCGTTAATTTGTCATTTGAACAGTTCGAATCAGTGGCTGTTGAAGGGGAGATTTCATCTTCGACGAAAGCTTCAAGCGGACACTGGTATTTTTCAATTAAAGACGAAGAAGCGGTGCTTTCCTGCGCGATGTTTCGGGGGAAACTTTACTCCGTGCGCGGTGTCTTCAAGGTTGGCGACAAAGTTCGAGTCACAGGAAAACCGAATCTTTATCCCGGAAGCGGGAAATTAACATTTATTTGTTCGAAGATTGAAGCTGCCGGGGAGGGAAAACTTTATGAACTTTTCCTTCGTTTAAAAAACGAATTGGCAGCCTTAGGATGGTTTGATCAAAACCGAAAGAAGCCGATTCCGCGGGTGCCCCGCACGATCGGAATTATCACGAGCAGAACGGGAGCTGCGCTGCAGGATGTGATGAATCGCCTTCGGGAGCGTGCACCTTACGTTAGAGTCCTCCTTTATCACACGGCCGTCCAGGGAAAGGGTGCCGAGGCCGAGATCGCTCAGAGAATCAATAAAGCGAATTCGGACAACAAAGCGGATGTCCTGCTGCTGGTTCGCGGCGGCGGATCACTCGAAGACTTGTGGTGCTTTAATGAGAAAATTGTCGCCGAGGCGATCGTCAATAGCCATATTCCGATCATTTCGGGCATTGGCCATGAGACCGATACGACTATTGCAGATTTTGCAGCGGATTTTCGTGCACCCACACCGACCGGAGCGGCTGAAGCGGCCGCGGAAAAGCAATCCGTCTTGTTCTATGAAATCGACTCGGCGTGGAACTTGCTTCACCGCTCCTTTGAGAATCAATTCAATCGAGCGCTTCAAGACGTGGAAAATGAATCGCGGCCGTTTGAAAATCCTCAGACCTTTTTGGAAACCTTCCGCCATCGCCTGTCCGCGGTTTCGTATCTTCAGCGCCCGGTGCTGGACTATTACCGCCAAAACCTGACGTTTTTGAGAACCAGACTTCAGCTCGATATGCGGAAATCTCTCTCTTCTTCGCTTGAAAGAGAAAAATTTGCCGCTCGCTACTTTATCTCTCCGAGCCGTTTCATTGAACCGTATGAAAAAAGGCTTCAGGCGGCTTCTCCGGTTTTCCGATTGGATACGACCTCTCTTCAGAACCGAGTTGATTTGATTTTTGTAGCCATTAGCAATTCCCAAGATTCACGCTTAAGACTGAGCCGCGGAGAGGTAGGCGTCTTCTCTGACAACTTTAGGACGGCAATGAACGGAATTCTTCGTTCAGCAGGAGACTCTCTCCGCTTGGTCTCTCCGCAAATGACGTATGCCTTCGGAGCGCAGGAATCAAGATGCAATGAAATTTTTTCTTTGATTTCAGGTGTTGTACAGTCGACAATCGCTGCAAATCGAAAGGAACTTCTAAAAGAATCTTCCTGGTTAAGAAGATCTCGCCCTAAGTTGGATCGAGCACCTTTAAATGCAGCTTGTACTTCAGTGCGCAACAGCCTGATTCAAAAGTTTGAAAAGGACACCATCCGTCTGCGCAGTTTGGAACAAGTCTGGGAGTTGTTAGATCCAGCCAAGCAAATCCGCGGCAACAGCGCTTTTATCTATCGCGGCGGCAAGCCCGTGATGTCGGTCAGTGAGCTGAAAGAGGGCTCGGATATTGAGGTCATGATGAAGGACGGAGCTTTTGTTGCTCGAGTTGGGGAGATAAAGAAGGACTAAGGGTGTCTGCATATCATAATGGTCTGCACAAGAATTAAGGAGATTAAAGTTATGGCATTTACAGTACCCCCGCTTCCCTTTGCAATGGACGCTCTTGAACCGTACATGAGTTCTAAGACGCTTTCCTATCACTACGGTAAGCACAACAAAGCCTACAACGACACCCTGAATAACCTCATCAAAGGCACGGACTATGAAACGATGCCTTTGGAAGAAATTATTCGCACAACGCAGAGCGGTCCGATTTTTAACAACGCCGCTCAGTGCTTTAACCACACTTTCTTTTGGAACAGCTTGAAACCGAACGGCGGCGGCCAGCCTACCGATGTGATTGCTGCTCAGATCAATGCTAAATGGGGCAGCTACGACGCATTCGCAGACGCCTTTACAAAGAGCGCTGTCGGCAACTTCGGTTCCGGCTGGACTTGGCTGGTTGAAAAAGAAGACGGCACGCTTGATATCGTCAATACAAGCAATGCCGGCACACCGATCACCGGAACGGATGTTCCGCTGATCACCTGCGACGTTTGGGAACATGCATATTATTTGGATTACTACAATATGCGCGTCACCTTTGTTCAGACGTTCCTGCAGCACCTTGTGAACTGGGATTTCGCTGCAAAGAACTATAAATAATCCTTTGACGATTTCATTCCGAAAACACTCGGAATGAAGACAAAAAAAGAAAGCGGGGCCGGACTAAATGTCCGGCCTTCGCTTCTAAAAACCAAGGAGAAATCAAAAAGGTTCCGTTAATTAGGATTGAACTTGAACTGCGGATGGCATTCGGCACAGTAGTTCACGGGTGCTTCATGCTGCAGATGACATAAGGTGCATTCGCCGTTGTGAGGCGCTTTGTGCGGGTTAACCGGCCCGATGGCTTTTGTCTTTTCAACTAAAGCGTCTTTCTGATGGCACTTCAGACAAGTTTCCTGATCAGGATATTCAGGACTCTTTCCGTCAGGACCGTGACAGGAGGCGCAAGCCATACCGCGGGCAACGTGGCGATCGGCGCCGAACTTCGGAGTCTCGGCGGAAAAGGCCGAAGACATCGTGAAGAAGGCAGCAAGAACAACCAGTAAAGATGCTGTTTTTTTCATAATCTTCTCCGAGAGGAATTTTTAAATTTCCGATTTTTTTGCGATTTCGTTTTTTCTATTATTGAAGTCCGCAGACCGCTTTTCAATCTGTACCAAGGTACATGTACCAAAGTACATATTCGACTTTTTTGAACTTTCCTAGACTGTGCGCATCGGATCAAACGATCCACGGTTTCAAAACAAAATTCCCTTTAAATCCTTTCGGAGTAAATAAGATGAGTACTAACCGCCGTGACTTCCTTAAATTGGCCGGTGCTGCCGCTGCTGCCATTACTTCTGCCGCTGCCGCACACGCCGGAGTTCCTGCTTCTTCCGTTGCTAAATTCGATGACGAATATGACGTCGTTATCATCGGTTCTGGTTTTGCCGGTATGGCTTGCGCCCTGAAAGCCGGCCAGGCAGGCAAGAAAGTCCTGATCCTTGAAAAAATGCCGACCGTCGGCGGCAACTCCGCAATCTGCGGCGGCAACGTCGCTTGCCCGGTCAACCCCGTCCAGGCAGCTCAAGGCATCAAAGACAGCAAAGAACTCTTCATTGCTGACTGCTTGAAGGACGGTCTTGGCATCAACTATCCGAACCTGCTCGGCACCATTGCCGACCGCTGCAACGACACCATCAAGATGGTCGTAGACTGCGGCTGCGAATTCGTCCCCAACAAGATGCTCTTCGAAGCCGGTCACTCCGTTCCTCGTTCTTATGAAATCAAGGCCGGTACCGGATCCGGATACATCATTCCGATGCACAACGAACTCAAGAAGCTCCCCAACGTCAAGATCATGACTCGTGCTAAGTTCGATGACTTCATCCTGGACGAAAACGGTCGTGTTGTCGGAGTGACCTATCGCAAGGGCTATCGCTTTGACTCTAAATTGCAGAGCGACGATATCGAAAACAAGAGCGGTCGTCCTGCTACTGTTAAAGCAAAAAACGGCGTAATGCTGGCTGCCGGCGGTTTCTCCCGCGACATCTTCTTCCGTCAGGCTCAGGATCCTCGCGTTGTTCCTACCACAGACTCCACCAACCAGCCGGGCGCGACTGCCGGTGTGCTGATCAAAGCCTTGGGTATCGGTGCTCAGCCTGTTCAGCTTTGCTGGCTGCAGTTCCTTCCGTACTGCAACCCGCGTGAAAAAGGCTTCGGTGTTTCCGTTAACTTCACCAACCACGCCTGCATGGACTTAGGTCTGGTTGTTGACAGAAAGACCGGAAAACGCTTCATGGACGAACACGCCGGCCGTAAGATCAAATCCGATGCTCTGTTCAAAGTCATCGGTACGGACGAAAACTATCCGATCGCCATCTGCGACGATGCTATCGTCAAAGCGATCAACCCGTCCTTCGTCAAGCTGCCGCTGGAAATGGGTACGGTTAAGAAGTTCGACACACTTGAACAGCTGGCTGATGCCTTCGGAATCCCCAAACAGGCTCTGCTCGATGAAGTCGCTAAATTCAACGGCTACGTTAAAGCCAACGACGACAAAGACTTCCACCGCATCCTTACATTCAACAAGGGTCTCGACGTTTCCAAGGCTCCCTTCTACGGCATCGAAGTCAGCCCGAAGATCCACCACACCATGGGCGGCGTGATGATCAATGAAAACGCAGAAGTCATTTCCGCCAATACCCACAAACCGATCCCCGGTCTCTATGCCGGCGGTGAAGTAGCGGGCGGCGTGCACGGCGCTTCTCGCCTCGGTACAGTGGCAGTTATCGATGCTCTGACATTCGGTATGATTGCCGGCGAAAACTTCGCCAAGATGCAGTAACTTTTTAGGAGGGCGGTTCGGCGATTAAGCCGAACCACGGCCGGGACAGACAAAAGGTTTGTTCCGGCTTTTAGTTTGTCTGGGGCGGAAGAGGAAGTCGGGATATCTTGTCCCCGGGTTTAACGTGATTTTTCTCAAACCAGGATTCGTTCATTTCCAGTGCATAAACCGCTTTGGCCTTGCTGCAGTGGATGTCAAGAGTCAGCGGCTTCATCTTCTCAATATTAATAATGAAGCCGTCTTTATCGATAAAGGCAACAGAAAGAGGGATGAGCGTGTTTTTCATCCACATGCAGACGGCATCGTTTCGATCCATGACGAACAGCATTCCGGAGTTCTCCGGCAGGTGCTTGCGAAACATCAGACCTTTTTCTCGGCTGGCATTGTCGGCGGCAACTTCGACAGGAACCGTGATGCCTTTTACCATGACTTTGAGCGCATCGGCTGCGTAAGCACATTGCACGCTCGAGAGAAGGACAAAAGCAGCGGAGAAGAGGGCGGTTCTGATATTTGGTGTCATGGCAAAAACGGAAAAGAAAGGGAGCTCTCGAGAGCTCCCTTCGTTTAATTAAAAACGAATTTTATTAGGCGGGTTTGATGTTGTCAGCCTGTTTGCCTTTTTCGCCTTCTTTCAGGTCGAATGTGACACGCTGGCCTTGTTTCAACGTCTTGAAACCATCCATTTTAATTGCAGAGAAATGGGCGAAAAGATCTTCGCCGCCGTCATCGGGAGTGATGAATCCATATCCCTTAGCGTCGTTAAACCATTTCACGGTTCCTGTTGCCATATTTAAACTTCTCCAAAAAACTGACGGCGATGTCCATTACTCTCACGCGCCTAATACTAAAAACGATTGTCGAACTCTGTGAGCAAGACGAGTGACTGTTACATTCTTATGGGATTGTAAATAAATGTCAATTAGTAAATTTCGCATATAAAAGAAATACAAATCTCGAAAATGGAGGGTAACTTCTTGTTTTTTCTCTTATAAAGGCGATTTTTCACGGAGAATTTATTGGATTTTTTAAGTTTGAAGTTTTTCTCCTTTTATAAAAAGCGTTGCAGTTACACCACAAGAAAGGGCCGAACCTGTAAGATTTGTAAAAATTTTACCCGTGCATTAACTGAAATTGACATGCCGATGGAACTCAGTGGAGAGACAAAAAAAGCCGGCATATCAGCCGGCCGAATAGGTCTTGTTCTTGCTCTTAATGACGCCCGGAGGAACCGAAACCGCCGGTTCCGCGCTCTGTGGCTTCAAATTCATCCACAACTTCAAAGGTCGGCTGAACAACCGGAACGATGACCAACTGGGCAATTCGTTCCATGGGTTCAACGGTAAAAGGCTGCTGAGAGCGATTCCAGCAGGAGACCATCAGTTCTCCCTGATAGTCGGAATCAATAAGTCCGACCAAGTTGCCGAGCACGATGCCGTGTTTATGACCGAGACCGGAACGGGGCAGGATTAAAGCGGCATAGCCGGGATCGCCGATGTAGATCGCAAGTCCGGTTTTGATGAGCTTGGTTTCGCTCGGCCGGAGGACGAGCGGTTCATCTATCACGGCACGAAGATCTAATCCGGCAGAGCCGGCCGAAGCGTAGCTTGGCATTTTTTCGCGGATCTTCGGATCCAAGATCTTAATTTGAAGTTTCATATGTTTCAATCTCTTTCTTTTTAAGAAGGTCGGCGAGGGTTTCAATAATCTCTTCGGCAAGTTCCGCCTTAGAACTGCGGCCTTTGACTACGATTCCGTCTTTGGTGACGAAAGATGCCTGATTCTGAGCACTGCCGATCGCAGATGCCGGATTGACGACAATCATATCCGCCGCTTTACAGTCAAGCTTCTTGCGCGCGTTTTCAGCAAGATTGTCCGTCTCTGCGGCAAACCCGATAACGACAGAGCAGATGCCTGAATGACCGACATAAGAAAGAATGTCGGGATTTTTAACAAGCTTGATCGTTAACGTATCCTGATCTTTTTCTTTCTTAAGTTTGCTCTCTGAATATTCGGCGGGGCGCCAGTCGCCGACCGCAGCGACGCCGATAAAGGCATCGGGCGTGTGTTCAGCGAGTTCTTTTTTGACCGCCTCAAACATCTCTTGGGCTTGTTGAACAGGAATGACGGCCGCTTTGTCCGGATAAGGTACGGCAACGGGTCCGCTGACGATCGTGACCTCGGCGCCGGCGCGAACGGCTGCCGCAGCAATGGCGGCTGCCTGTCGTCCGGAAGATCCGTTGGTGATGCCGCGAACCGGATCAAAAGGCTCAAACGTCGGCCCGGCAGTCATCAAGACTTTTTTCCCGGAAAGTATCGGAGGCGTAAAGAAAGCTTCAATATCTTCCAGAATTTGCACGGGTTCTCGCAGACGTCCCTCTCCGACATCGCCGCAGGCTTGACTGCCGGCTTCCGGACCGGAAAAAAGAACGCCGTCGCCTTCGAGCGTTTGAATGTTTCTGCCCGTCGCCGCGTTCCGCCACATCTGTACGTTCATTGCCGGGCAAAGCATTAAAGGACATTCACGTGCGAGCAGAGTGCTTGAAACTAAATCGTCGGCAATGCCGTTGGCAGCTTTTGCAATGATGTTTGCCGTTGCCGGAGCTATGACGATGAGATCTTTATTCTTGCGAAGAGAAATATGCGGAAGCCGCATTTTAGGATCCCAGAGATCCTCTGCGACCGGCTTCCCGCTGAGCGTCTCAAATGTCAGCGGCCCCACAAACTGCGCAGCTGCCTTAGTCATCATGACCTCAACATCGGCGCCGGCTTTCACGAGCAGACGGAGAAGTTCACAGGCTTTGTATGCGGCGATACCGCCTGTGACGCCTAAAAGGATACGTTTCCCCTGAAGAGACATTTTCAATCTCCGATTAATTCTTCTTTCCGAAGAATTCAGCCAGGACGACAATGGCGGCGCCGCAGCAAATGCAGATATCGGCGACATTGAAAGCCGGCCAGTGGTAGGAACCTAAATGAAAGTCTAAAAAATCTACGACTACGCCGATGGTGAAACGGTCCCATGCATTGCCGAGCGCGCCGGAAAGAACTAGAGCGAGCCCGAGGCACAAAAATTTACGGGCGCTGTTCCGGCTGATGATCACGCAAATCACCAAACTCACAATGATGGCCAGACCTGCAAAAAGCGGTCGCTGCCAGCCGCCGGCATCGGCTAAGAAGGAAAAAGCCGCCCCGCTGTTGTACGCGACGACTAAGTTGAAGAAATCCGTGATCCGATCGACATCGCCTGTAATAAGACGATGCTGAATCCAGTTTTTGGTCCATTGATCGAATCCGGTCAGTGCCAGTGCAAAAACCAGCCAGCCCAGAAGGGCCGGCCAGTTCCACTGTCTAACGGAAGAGACAGTCTTTCTCATTAGGCAAAGAGTCTGGTTTCAGGCGTGCCGAAAAGATTGCCGACGCAGCGGCAGCACAGTGTCGGATAATTCTTGTCTTCCCCGACGCTTTCCTTGTACTGCCAGCAGCGTTCGCACTTCTTAGCTTCGCTGGGTTTCACCGTAATGACGCGCTCAGGGCTGATGCCGTCAAGTGTGACCTTGCTGGTAATCATCACGAAAGCAGCTTCATCGCCTAAACCTTTGATCAGGTCATATTCTTCCTGCGGGAGCTTCAGAGAAACTTCAGCCTGCAGGGAAGAACCGATCAGACCTTTTTCGCGCTGACGCTCGATTTCCATCTGAACGTTCGAGCGAAGGTCACGGATGATGGACCACTTGTTGAGCAGTTCAACGCCTTCCTTCACATTCGGCAGCTCTGCATAACGTTCAACAAAAATCGTGCCCTTGTTTTCCGGATTGAAAACGGCGTAAGCCTCTTCAGCGGTAAACGAAAGCGCCGGAGCAAGCAGTTTCAGGAGTGCATCCGTGATGTACCACAAAGCGGTCTGTGCAGAACGACGAGCCGCGCTGTCCGGCGCAGTGGTATAGAGACGATCTTTGAGGATGTCCAAGTAGAAGCCGCCTAAGTCGCCGCTCGCAAAGAGCTGGAGCGCTGCGTAAGCGGTATGGAACTGGTACTGGTCGTACTTGTCCAGAATTTCTTCTTGGAGCGCTTTCATGCGGGCAATGGCCCAACGATCCAGTTCTACCATCTCTGCAACAGGGACGGCGTCTTTCTTGATGTCAAAGTCGCTGGTGTTGGCAAGCAGGAAGCGGATCGTATTTCTGAAGCGGCGATAAGCGTCAACAGTACCCTTAAGGATCTTTTCGCCCAGAGAAATTTCTCCGGTGTAGTCAGAAGAGGCAACCCACAGACGAAGAATTTCAGCGCCGTACTTATCGTTGATTTCAGACGGAGCAATCACGTTGCCGAGTGATTTGCTCATCTTGCGGCCCTGTTCGTCAACGGTGAAGCCGTGTGTCAGAAGTCCTTTATAGGGAGCACGGCCGTCGATGGCGCAGCCCGTGAGCAGAGAAGAGTGGAACCAGCCGCGGTGCTGGTCGCTGCCTTCAAGATAGAGATCGGCAGGATAGGTCAGCTTGTCGGCGTGAGAGCCTCTCATCACGGTCATGTGGGTTGTACCGGAGTCAAACCACACGTCGAGCGTGTCTTTGGACTTCTCGTACATTTCCGGTTCCATGTCCGTGAGTTCAGCCGGTGTCAGGCGCGTCCACGCTTCGATACCTTCCTTTTCAACGACGTCAGCGACTTTATTGAGAATCTTCATCGTTTCAGGATGAAGTTTGCCGGTTTCTTTATGAATGAGGAAGGGCAGGGGAACGCCCCAGTTTCTCTGACGGGAAATACACCAGTCAGGGCGATTGGCGATCATGTTGTGGAGACGCACTTCGCCCCATTCAGGAACGAACTGGGTTGCTTCAACAGCTTCCAAGGCGGTCTTACGCAGCGCATCTTTCGGATCGTTTTCATTGATGACACCCTGAGTGTCCGCATTGGCTTCGTCCATGCGGATAAACCACTGGTTGGTGGCGCGATAAATCAAAGGTGTCTTATGGCGCCAGCAGTGCATGTAGCTGTGCATGACTTCGCCGCGGGACAGCAAGTTGCCGGTAACGGCAATGGTGTCGAGGATCTTGTTCTTAGCTTTCCAAACATTCAGGCCGCCGAAGAGCGGCAGAGAGGCGGCATACTCACCGTTGCCCTGGACCGGGTTCAGGATCTCGTCGTTGGTGAAGCCTGCGCTCTTGCAGGAAATGTAGTCATCCACACCGTAGGCAGGAGCCGAGTGAACAATACCGGTACCGGAAGTGGACTCGACGTAGTCGGCGAGCAGAACCGGGGAGAAGCGGTCGTAGAAAGGATCAAGCGCAGCCAGCGGATGCTTGAAGCGGAGGCCCTTGAAAGCTTCGCCCTTGGCTTTGGCGATGACTTTGCCTTCCATGCCGTAGCGCTTGAGGGCTTCTTCATAGAGGCCTTCGGCAAGAATGAAGCTGCGGTTCGGAGTTTCAACGAGAACATACTCCAGATCCGGATGCATGTTCAAAGCCTGGTTGGCCGGAATGGTCCAGGGTGTCGTTGTCCAAATAACGACTGCGGTGGGTTTTTCCAGTTTGACCCCGAAGACGCCTTCGAGCTTGCCTTTGTCCTCATCGGAAATCGGGAAGGCAACGTCTAATGTCGGAGACTGGCGGTCCTTATATTCGACTTCGGCTTCTGCCAAAGCGCTCTGGCAGTCAAAACACCAGTTCACGGGTTTCAGGCCGCGGTAGATAAAGCCTTTGCCCAGAATTTCGCCTAAAGCACGGATTTCTTCAGCTTCGGTTTCCGGACGCATGGTGAGGTAAGGATCGTTCCAGTCACCCAGCACGCCGAGTCTCTGGAAGCCGGCCATCTGAGATTTCACCTGTTCTTTGGCATAGGCACGGCACTTGGCCATGACTTCTTCTTTCGGAAGATTTTTACCGTATTTCTTTTCGATCTGAATTTCAATCGGCATACCGTGGCAGTCCCAGCCCGGTACGTACGGAGCATCAAAGCCTTCCAATGTTCTGGATTTAAGAATGATGTCCTTCAAAATCTTGTTGACTGCGTGGCCGACGTGAATGTTTCCGTTGGCGTACGGAGGGCCGTCATGCAGCAGGAAGCGTTTTGCTCCTTTGCGTTCGGCACGAACTTTACCGTACACGTCCTTTTCCAGCCATTCTTTAATCCAGGCCGGTTCGCGCTTGGGCAGGTTGCCGCGCATCGGGAATGGTGTGTCGGGTAAATTCAGCGGATATTTTTTATCTTCAGCCTGAGGCTGTTTTTTCTGAGAAGAATCAGTCATTTTAGTCCTTGGCCCCCTCGGGCTCTTCAAGGGTTAATCAAAAATCAGATACGAAGTCCTAAGATCTGTTTGGCTTTGAGCTGATCATCGGCAATCGCTGCACGGAGCTCTTCAAGAGAACCGAATTTTTTCTCGTCTCGAATCTTGGAGAAAAATTCGACCTTAACATCCTGGTCGTAAAGATCGCCGTGGAAATTAAAGAGATGAGTTTCCAGAAGGTACTCGCCGTGATCGTCGACCGTCGGTCTTCTTCCGACACAAGCCACGCCTTCAATCGGACGAGGACCGATACCGTGCGCTTTGACGGCATAGACACCTTCAATGGCAGGTTTGGCTTTGGAATGCGGCGGGAGAATACGCTGATTGATCGTCGGGAATCCGAGTGTGTGTCCGAGCTGTTTGCCGTGGAGAACCCGACCGCTGATCATGTAAGGACGCCCTAACATGTAATTGGCTGTCGGAATATCGCCTTCGGCTAAAGCATGACGGATGCGGGAGCTCGAGATTGGCGCATGCGTGTGATAAAGCATCGGCATAGGATGAACTTCGAAGTGAAATTCTTTTCCGAGCTGTTCCAAAAGCTTGATGTCGCCGGCGCGTTTGTCTCCGAAACGGAAATTTTCTCCGACTGTCACCCAGCGCGCGTGAAGTCCGTCCACAAGGATTTCCTTCACGAAGTCGCAGGGAGAGAGCGAAGCTAAATGCTCGTTAAAGCGAAGGATGTAAACACGCTGGATACCGCAGGCTTCAATGGCTTCCACTTTATCGTGCAGGCTCGAGATACGGCGCGGTGCGTCTTCGGGGTTAAAAAATTCACGCGGATGAGGTTCAAAAGTTAAAACAGCCGGGCAGAGCAGTCTGGCGTGTGCGGCCTCAACAACTTCATGAAGAAGTGCCTGGTGGCCTCGGTGAACTCCGTCGAAGTTTCCGATGGCAACCGCACAGTCAAGCCGTTCTTCAGGACTTGGCAGTCCCCTAAAAACCTTTTTCATCCTTAGTTTCCGTGAACAAAATAATCAGTCTCAAAAAACAGAGTTCGGACACGAACAAGAAATCGGTCCGAACAACTGATTATAAAAGACGCTTGCCGACGGCTTAGGCCAATGAATATGAAAATTCTTGTTAGAAAAGCCTTTTCTTTCAAAACCAACGGAGAACAGTGGCAAAATCTCGGTATTCATTACAAACACATCCCATCATGTCTAAAAATATCGTTGTCTTAATCTCAGGAAGAGGCAGTAATTTCAAAGCGGTTTACGAGCGTTCCGTTCAGGAAAATTGGCCCGAGAAGTACGGCGTCCGAATTTCCGGCGTGATCTCTAACCGTCCGGAAGCCGGCGGGCTCACTTTTGCAAAGGAAAACAACATTCCTTTCAAGGTGATTGATCACAAAGAATTTCCGACTCGAGAAGCTTTTGAAGAAGAGCTCATCAAGGCCTGTGGGGATTTCGAGGCAGACCTTATTGTTCTGGCCGGTTTCATGAGAGTTTTGACACCGCTGTTTGTTAATGCATTTGAAGGAAGAATTCTTAACATCCATCCTGCACTACTTCCGATGTTCCCCGGACTTCATACCCACGAAAGGGCATTAGAAGCGGGAATTCGAATTCACGGTGTTACTGTTCACTTTGTGTCGGCAGTATTAGACGGAGGCGCAATTGTAGGGCAGGCAGCAGTGCCCGTTCTCGCAGGCGATACACCCGATGAACTGGCAGCGAGGGTTCTGAAGCAGGAACACGTCCTTTATCCTCGTGCCGTGCGCCTTGTTGCCGAAGGAAGAGTCAGGTTGGAAAACGGCAGAACGATCATGGATAGAGAAGCAAGTCAGGAACTTGCGATTCTCGGCTGATCGGATCTGCCATTCGGAGTAAAAAATTGGAATCTAAAACAAATAAAAGCGGGGCCGCTCGCCCGGGCAGACGCCGGGAAGCACCCAAGCGTCATTTAACCGATCGTCAGCGCGCGGCCAAAGAACGTTTGGCTCGTATGTCGCCGGAAGAAAGAAGAACACACGATCCGAAGAAGGCGCCTAATCCTCGGATGAAGAGCACACATAACGGCGAAGTTCGTATTACTTCGCTGATTGTGGACGAGCTTGCAAAGGCTCTTCGCAAGATTTTGAAGCTGGACGGCCCGGCTGACGTCCTGATGAGCCTTTATTTCAAAAATGCCCGTCATCTGGGTCCGCGTGAAAGAACCATCATTGCCGAAGCTATCTACTACACGATGCGCCATCTCTCCATGATCACTTGGCGCATGGCACCCGTCTGTCCTGCCAAAGCGCCGAAGCTGACGGGGCTGCTTACGTTGGCGCTGCAGTACGGCATCGACAATATTCCGGACGCCATCCTGGGGCGTGAAAAGGAACCTCTGAAGAATATGCTTCGCCCGAAGAATTCAGAGGCCCCGAAAGAGATTCAGGCCGAGGTACCTAAATGGCTCTACGACAAAGCAGTGGTTCAATACACTGATCACAAGGCTTTGTTTGAGGCTATGCAGCAGAGCGCCCCTTTGGATTTGAGAGTCAATACACTCAAAGCCACGCCCGACGAGGTCATTGAAGAGCTGACTCAGCACGGCGTTCAGGCAGAAAAGGGCCAGTACTCTCCGGAATGCGTTCGTTTGAACATTAAACCGGCATTGACTCAGTGGCCGATTTACAAAGAAGGCAAAGTTGACGTTCAGGACGAAGGCTCGCAGCTGATTGCTCGTTTAGTTCAGCCCAAACGCGGCGAAATGGTTTGCGACTTCTGCGCCGGCGCGGGCGGTAAAACGTTGGCGCTGGGTGCGCTGATGAAATCCACCGGCCGCATCTACGCTTTTGATGTCAATGAAAAGCGTTTGGCAGGACTGACGCCGCGTATGCGTCGTGCCGGTTTGTCCAACATCCATCCCGCCGTGATTCGCAATGAACATGACCTGCGCGTGAAGAGACTGTACGGAAAAATGGACAGAGTCCTGGTCGATGCCCCGTGCTCAGGCACCGGAACGTATCGTCGTAACCCTGACTTGAAGTGGAGATTCGGAGAAGACGAACTCGATAGAATCAACGAGATCCAGAAATCGGTGATTCGCTCTGCGGCAAAGATGCTGAAAGCCGGCGGCCGCTTGGTCTACGCGACTTGCTCGATTCTGCAGAGGGAAAATCAGGACGTCATCAATGATTTCCTGGCCGAAAATCCCGATTTCCGCCTGCTGAATTCATACGAAATTTTAGACAAGCAGGGAATCGAAATTTCTCCTTACCAAGCTCAGAGATTCGGTGACTTCTTCGTGATGTTGCCCCAGCTCAACGGAACCGACGGGTTCTTCGGCGCTGTGCTCGAAAAAGTTAAACCCGAGTCCAAACGCAAGGCTTCGAAGGCTGAAGAAGAGACGGCTTCTGAAGTCCCGACACTAGAGCAGAAGAAAGAAGCTCCGACGGAAGCTGCCGCATCGGCTGAAGCCGCTCAGACGGATCAGCCTTCCGAAGAGGTGAAGGAAGAGATGTCCGAAGCGGCAGAAGAACCGGCAAAAGCATAAGTTCAGAAAAACAAAAACTCGCGGTCTTGAAATGTTCAAAATCGCGAGTTTTTTCGCTTTTTTCAGGCAATAAAAAACCGAGACTTGCGCCTCGGTTTTCGTAAAACCTTACCGAATTACTTCAGCTTGGTTTCTTTGTAGATCACGTGCTTGCGGGCAACCGGATCGTACTTGGACATTTCCATCTTGCCACTAGAATTGCGTTTGTTCTTAGTGGTTGTGTAGAAGTGACCTGTACCGGCGGTAGAAGCCAGTTTGATTTTTTCACGAATACCTTTCGCCATGGTGAACTCCTATTAGATTTCGCCGCGGGCGCGAAGGTCCGCCAGAACTGCTTCAATGCCGTTCTTATCAATCGTACGCAATGCAGCGTTAGTAACTCTCAAACGAACCCAGCGATTTTCGCTTTCAACCCAAAAACGGCGGTACTGCAGATTGGGCATGAAGCGGCGCTTGGTCTTGTTATTCGCGTGCGAGACGCGATTGCCAACCATGGGAGCCTTGCCGGTGACTTGACACACTCGTGCCATCGCTAACTCTCCAGAATAATAACTGTTATAAAAAACTTTTCTCGCGCCGAAATACTGCCTCGGGGAGAACCAAAAACAGCGATTATACTGATTTTTCAAACTTTTTGCATTGGTCCCTGACACTTATTTTCCGATCGCAGGTCTGAAGGAGTAAATTGGCGGATCAATGATTTACGCTTTTCAAAGCCGATTTAACGCGGAAGCCGTGATTCTTCATGTCTCGGACAAGAATGCCCTTGGTTTTCAGGAAAGAATCCGAATCGAAAAATCAGCGTTTCTATTAATATGTAAGAACATTTGATCTGCTTTTATCGTAAAAATATGAAAATTCTGCTGGCCCAACCAAGAGGCTTTTGTGCCGGTGTTGACCGTGCGATTGCGATCGTCGAAAGAGCACTTGCAGTGCACGGAGCACCGATCTACGTCCGCCATGAAATCGTTCACAATAAACACGTGGTCAATTCTCTGAGAGAAAAGGGCTCGATTTTTGTAAATGAAATCGACGAAGTGCCGGACGGATCGGTCCTCGTGTTCTCGGCGCACGGCGTGCCGAAAGCAGTGGAAGAAAAGGCCAGAGCCCGTGATCTGACGATTTACGATGCGACTTGCCCTCTGGTGACCAAAGTCCATATGGAAGTCATCAAGATGCACAAGCAGGGCTACCGCATCATCATGATCGGACATGCCGGTCACCCGGAAGTGGAAGGGACGGTCGGACAAGTTGATTCCGAAATCAATGTCATTGAAAAACCTGCTCAGGTCTGGGATCTGGAGGTCGAGAACCCGGAAAAAGTTGCCTATGTCAGTCAGACAACGATTTCCTACGATGACGCCAAAGGGCTGATCCAGGAATTAAAGAAACGCTTTCCATTAGTCGCGGAACCCAAGAAAGCGGACATCTGTTATGCCACTCAGAATCGTCAGGATGCGGTCAAGGAGTTGGCACGCCGCGTAGATCTCGTGCTGGTGGTCGGCTCAAAGAGCAGCTCGAACTCCAATCGACTCAGAGAAGTCGCTGAAGGCGCCGGCACAAAGGCTTACTTGTTGGATGACGCAGGAGAAATTAATCCTGACTGGTTCAAAGGTATAGAAAGAGTCGGCATTACGGCTGGCGCCAGCGCCCCGGAAATCTTGGTCGACGAAATCGTCGAAAAACTCAAGACTCTGGGCGCCGATGAAGTCGAAACCATGGCAGGTCAGCAGGAAGACGTGAAGTTCCCGCTCCCGAAGGGTCTGTGGAAGAAAGATTTGGAGAATGCTCGTGACAATCAAAAGTAATCAGGCGCTTTTGAACGCTCCGTTCGGTTCGATCCTTTTGACCTTTAAAGACGGCGAGCTCATTAGATGTGAGCTGTCGGAAGCAGCAGTCGAAGAAGACCTCGGAAGTTTTGCCGATCACAAGGCGGTTCAGGCTCTGAACTCTTATTTGGAAGGCAATATTCATGCCTTAGACAATTGGAAGCCTGGTGAAGAGTGCACGGAATTTCGCTGTCAGGTATGGAAAGAAATTGCAAAGATTAAAGCCGGTGATACCGTGACCTACGGACAAATTGCCGATAACCTCGGCAGCTCTCCTCGTGCTGTGGGTTCCGCCTGCGGAGACAATCCGCTGCCGATTTTTGTTGGGTGTCATCGTGTTGTCGGAAAGAGCAATTTGGGCGGATTCGCGCATTCGGCCGCCAATGTCTCAATAAAATGTTGGCTGCTCAAGCACGAACAGCAAAACATGTGAGGAGTTTGAATGAGTAAGAAAGAACATGTTTCTGCCACGCCGGCAACCATGTGGCTGAAGCAGCATAAAGTGCCCTTTGAAGACGGAATTTATGAGTATGTGGAACACGGCGGCACGGCTCAGGCAGCCGCGTGTTTCGGTGTGGATGAACACAACGTCGTAAAGACGCTTATCATGCAGGACGAACATGAGAAACCGCTCGTCATCCTGATGCACGGTGACCGAGAAGTCTCTACTAAGAATTTGGCGCGCCAAACGAACCGTAAACATATCGAACCTTGCAAACCGGCAATCGCTGAGAAGAATTCCGGCTATCAGGTCGGCGGAACTTCGCCGTTCGGTACGAAGAAGAACATGCCGGTGTACGTCGAAAAAACGATTTTGGATTTGCCGTTCATTTATATCAACGGCGGCAGGCGCGGCTATAACGTCAAGATTGATCCGAAAGTGCTGAAGGACCAATTGGGTGCCGTCGAAGTCGAATGTGCGATTGAAAAGTAGTCTCTGACCGCCAGTTTTAGACAGATAACGAAAGAGCCGAGGTTTCTGATCTCGGCTCTTTTGCTAAGTGCAGTATTTGCGGTGTTCGGCTGGAATCTTCCGGTGCTCGCCAAAACAAAAACTAATCGTTATCGTTCGGATGCTCCAGCGACCATCTCGGTTTAATAGAAAATCCGTCCGGCTTCTTATTCCTCAAATCTTTAATTTCAGCTAAGTGAGCTCCTGCGGCAGCTGCAATCATGGCGCCGTTGTCGGTGCAAAGCGCTTGGGGCGGGAAGAATACTTTGACACCGCGCCTACGGCAGGCTTCTGTTAAACGAGCGCGAAGTTGTTTATTCGCGCTGACGCCGCCTGCAGCAACCAGGGATTTATTGCCGGTTTTCTTCAGTGCTTTCAGACACTTTGTCACCAGAACGTCTGTTACGGAATCGACAAAGGCTCGCGCCAGATTGTTCTTAAATTCCTGAGACAGAGGCTTCGGTTCTTTGCGAACGGTGTTCATGACCGCGGTCTTGAGGCCGGAAAAGCTGAAGTCCAAGTTCGGCGCATGAATCAAAGGCCGAGGAAGTTCGATGGCGCCGGGTCTGCCTTTCTCCGCAAGTGCGGAAACAGCCGGGCCGCCCGGATAGGAATAACCCAGCGCCTGAGCAGTCTTATCGAATGCTTCACCTGCGGCATCATCCAGCGTTTCCCCTAGCAGTTCATAGTCGCCTAAAGCACGCACTTCCATAATTTGGGTATGTCCGCCCGACACAAGCAGAGCGATGAATGGAAACGTCGGCTTATCCTCAGCTAAAAGTGAAGAGAGAAGGTGCCCCTCTAAATGATGAATACCGACCACCGGAATATCCAGCGCAAGCCCGATACCGTAAGCCACGGAATTGCCGACAAGCAGCGCTCCGGCGAGTCCGGGACCTTCTGTGACGGCGACGGCATCTAAATCCTGCGGCATCTTACCGGCTTTCTTCATAACCTCGTTGAGCAGAGGAATAATGCGTCGAATGTGGTCGCGGCTGGCAAGTTCAGGCACGACACCGCCGTACAAACGATGCATTTCGATTTGCGTATGAAGCGCATCTGCAATAAGACCTTTGTCCGTGTCGTAAAGGGCAACACCCGTTTCGTCACAGGAAGATTCAATTCCGAGGATCAGCATTCTCTTTGTCGATAGATATAAGCCAAGTTCAAATTTTAGCCTTACTGCGCTTTATGGGTACTGTAATAAATATCGCGGGTCACGATGGCAAACGCATTGTCCGCTGTTGAACCGCCGCAAAGTTTTTGTCTGACTTCCTCACTGATTTTCAAGAATTCGTCGTAGGACGGTACTTGTTCGGAAACAGGAACGCCTCTTGCATTAAGGTATTTGCGGCTCGGACCGTCCAGCGGGAAATATTTCGTGGGGCAGACCCAATACATGCCCATGGTCAAGTTGAACTTGATTCCATACTGATGACGAGTCATCTCATTAAACAGATCGGCAACCTCGTTGTTTTGCCCGAAAATACCTAAGAAAAGGGTCCACAGATTGTTAATGTCTTCTTTGGTTTTACCGTCCTTGAAGCCGAAAAACATCGAGTTTTCGTTATTGAGCGGAGACACACCGCGGAAGTCCGTCGGCGAGGGTTCATCCACTTTGAAGAAAATTTTGAAAGCCTTTGCAACTTCAGCTTTCTTTTCCTGAGAGATGTGACGGTTCATCACACCGAAGACTGTGAAAGGATCGATATCCGTCAGCTTCTTGTGGTCCGGATCATGAAGGTAATTCGTTTCTTCAGGAAGCGCTGAATAAAGCCAGCTTAAGAGTTCCTCTCTGCGGTCGGAGTATGCACAAAGTTTTTGTGCGGCCGCAGGATTAAATTTTGTCCATGAGTAATCATTGTCCATTTTTTGAGCTCCTTCAGCAAAAGAAGAATCTATTGTGGGTCGCGAGAAAAATAGGTGCTGCGTTATCTGCTCAATTCGATCTTTTCGGTTGAGAAAACGACCGTCTTCCCGCACTCTCGGCCAAATAAATTGTTACTTAAATGAGATAGATAAGGCACGGAAGTGAAAAATGCATTAGAATTGCTGACTTTCGAGTAGGGGAAGGCCTGTGCATTCCGCCTACTCAACCAAGAAACTATTTTTAAACAGTTATTTAGTTTAGGTGCTCGATGCCCACAATCCGTGTTAAAGAAAACGAACCTTTTGAAGTTGCTCTTCGTCGCTTTAAGCGCACGATCGAAAAGAGCGGTCTTTTAACTGAACTTCGCGCTCGCGAATTCTATGAAAAACCGACTGCTGAACGCAAACGCAAAAAAGCTGCCGCTATCAAGCGTCACTACAAGCGTCTTCGCAGCATGATGCTCCCGAAGAAGCTCTACTAATTCTTCAAGCACTTCAAAACAGAGGCAGTTATGAGTTTAAAAGACCAGATCACCTCTGATATGCGCGACGCGATGCGCGCTCATGATAAAGAGAAACTGAGCGCGCTTCGTATGCTTCTTTCTTCGATCAAACAGAAAGAAGTCGACGAGCAGATCACCGCAGATGATGCTGTCATTCAACAGATCATTGCAAAATTGATCAAGCAGCGCAAAGACTCAGTTGAACAATATCTGGCCGGAAATCGTAAAGATTTGGCCGATAAAGAGTCTGCGGAAATTAAGATATTCGAAGTCTATTTGCCCGCCCAGCTTTCTGATGAAGAAATTCAGAAAATCGTTGACGAGGTTGTGACTTCCGCCGGACTCAGCGGCCCGGCCGCCATGGGCAAAGCCATGGGAATGATCAAGCCGAAGGTTGCAGGCAAAGCTGACATGGGCAGAGTTTCCGCACTGCTTAAGGCAAGACTAGCTCAGTAAGCTGGAAGATTTTATAAAAGACGTCCTGCGGGACGTCTTTTTGTTTATAGCGGCCGGATCTTTCAAAACATTTTCCGTCCCCCGCCTTTTCTTGTGAGAGTTTGATTCTTGATCGCACAGTCTTTTATTAAAGAACTGCTTGACCGAGCAGACATTTACGAGGTCGTTAACCGAAGAGTTCCTTTACAGCAAAAAGGTGCTTCGGCCTGGGCGTGCTGTCCTTTCCATAATGAAAAAAGCCCGAGCTTTTCAGTGAACCGCGAACGCGGCTTCTATCACTGCTTCGGCTGCGGAGAACATGGCAACGCCATCAGCTTCTTAATGAAGTATGAGAATCTCCCGTTCGTCGATGCGGTCGAAAAACTTGCCTCCGAATTCAGCATGCAGGTTCGCTACGAAGGCGGCGCACCTAAACCTAAGAGCGGTAAACCGCGTTTGTCTGAGATTATGCAGAGGGCAATGGAGTTTTATCGCGATAAATTCAACAGCGACAAGTTCTCACAAGATTATCTCCATGACCGCGGACTCAAAAACGAGACCATCGAGCGTTTCGGTATCGGTTTCTCACCCGATGCCTGGCATAACTTAGACGCCGTCTTCACACCTGATCTCAAGCCTTTGCTTTTAGAAGCCGGCCTTCAGAGAACCGGTCAAAGCGGAAATGTCTACGATTTCTTCCGCAACCGCCTCATGTTCCCGATCCGCAATATTCGCGGACAAGTCATTGCTTTTAGTGCCCGAACGATGATCGGGGAAGAGCCTAAGTACATCAACACCGGCGACACACCGATTTTTACGAAAGGCTCCGAAGTTTTCGGCTTGTACGAAGCGCGCAAAAGCATTCAGGATAAAAAGCGCGTCATCGTGGTCGAGGGCCAAATGGATGTGATCCAGCTTTCTCAAGCCGGATTCGGAGAAGCTTGTGCGCCGTTGGGTACAGCAATTCGGGCTGAGCATATCGAACGCCTTCTTAAGATGACCGATCACGTCATTTTCTCGTTTGACGGAGATGCGGCAGGTCGCAAGGCGGCAAAGCGCGCAATGGATTTATCGCTTCCGCTCTTGGATGATGCTCAGAAGGTCAGCTTTGTTTTCCTTCCTGAAGGCGAAGATCCTGACAGTTTGGTCAAGAAGTCCGGAGCACTCGCTTTCGAAGAGATGCTAAAAAAAGCCCTGCCGCTTTCGAGCTACCTGATTGAAGCTTTGTCCCAAGGACTGGATTTGGCCGTCCTTGAAGACCGCAATGCATTTATTGAAGAAGCTTCTCCGCTGGTTCGTAAGACAAAAAGTGCGCTTCTTCGCGACGGCTTAATTGAGCGTTTGAGCACGGCAGTCGGCTATAAAAATTCCGACGAACTGCGTAAGTATTTCGGTTTCCCTGTGCTGCCGCCGGCGGCTCCTCAGAGAATTAACGGCTTTGGTAATCAGCGTTACGGATTCGGCAGGGGCTATGACCGCTACAAACAGCCGAGGATTCCGACGTCGACCGGGCGCAGCATTCCTCCGAAAGCTGATGCTCCTTTAATGGCACTCCTGAGAAACTTCCTGCGTTTTCCTCAGCTTGCACTGGAATTTGAAGGCATGCTCGCCGAGCAGCTTTCTGAAAGCAATTCTCCGGTCTCCGAATTGCTGTTCAAGGTGATTGAAAGAGTGACGCATGAGGATGAGAGCGGCCACACACTGGCCCAATTCTTGGCAGACCTTCCGGGACCGGCCGATGAAAATTTCGAAAAAGAAATGGATTCGGCCCGTTCAATGATTTCCACCTTCTTACTGGAAGAGGGCATTGATTCCGTCATTCGAAAAGGGCTAAGTCAAGGACAGATTCTCCAAACACCGCTGGAAGCAGCGCGTTTGGAATGTCGCCGAATTCTGCTTCAGATGGAGTTGAATCGTGTTGAGGTACAGCGTCGGGCTTTGTCGACAAAGGGCACGTTAGATGACGCCGACCGAAAGGTTTTTAGAGATTTGATGCAGCTCGATCAGGATCTCCAAAAAGAAATCAAATCCATTGATGCGGGCATTAACGATATTCTGTTGAGAAAACGAGAGAAGTAGGAATGTTAGAAGTTCTGACAGTCGGTAGTTTTTGCGCCTCTCTTTTTTACTGCCTCTTCACGGGCACATCGATCCTCTACGCACTGATTTTCGCCTTTTTCCTTTTCTGCGGCTACGCCCTTTACCGCGGCTTTAGCCTGCAGGAAATCGGAAGAGCTTGTCGTCAAAGCATTGCCAAGATCAGCAACATCATCATAGTGATGCTCTTAATCGGAGCGTTGACTGCCTCTTGGCGAGCGAGCGGAACGATTGCCTACCTGGTCAGCTATGCCTCCGAGATCATTTCTCCTTCCTGGAGTCTCCTGGGTACCTTTATTTTGAATGCTGCCTTGAGTTCTCTGATCGGAACTTCCTTTGGTACCGCGGCAACGATGGGTGTTGTTACCATGTCGCTGTGTGTCGGTATGGGCGTCTCTCCGTTTTGGGCCGGCGGGGCCGCTCTGGCAGGAGCCTATGTCGGAGATCGCTGCTCTCCGGTGTCGACCAGCGCGCAATTAGTCTGTGCCGTTACCGGTACAGAGCTCTATAAAAACATTAAAAACATGTTGAGGACAGGGTTCATCCCGTTCCTCCTCGCGTGTCTCATTTACTTTTTTGTAGGAAACGGGCAGGGCGCCCAAGCCGCGGATATTGACCTGACAAAACTTTTTAGTCAGGAATACATCCTGTCTGCTTGGACTTTGATTCCGGCCATCATTCTGTTAACGATGGTCATGCTCAAGGCCGACATTAAGCTCACTATGATCGCGAGTATCGCATCGGCTTTCGTCACAGCGCTTTTCCTGAGAGATTTAGGTTCTATTGAACTTTGCAAGATTTTATTCAGCGGCTACCAGACAAGTTCTCCTGAGGTTGGGCGTCTTATGAACGGCGGCGGGGTCATTTCGATGATTCAGGTTTGCTGCATCATCTCGATATCCTGTACATTTGCGGGGATTTTTGAACTGACAGGGATGCTGAGACGTTTGGAAAACGGCATTGCTTATCTCGGTGCGAAGGCAGGCGTTTTCCTCACAATTACGCTGACCGCCTTGGCGACGGCTGCTTTATCCTGCAACCAGATGCTTGCAGTTATTTTGACCGAGCAGCTGTGCAATAAGATCCAGCCCGATAAGATCAAAATGGCCGCCTCTCTAGAAAACACCGCGATTGTCATCGCGCCTTTAATTCCATGGTCCATCGCCGGCGCAGTTCCCGTTGCAACCATTGGGGCGCCGGAAAGCTGCGTTGTCGCAGCCGTTTATCTTTGGATGCTTCCTATCTGGGGCATTTTGGTCGAAAAAGTTCTTCGCAAAACTTACCCGACAATTTCCTAAGCTCATTATCAGAAATAGTCCTCAATTTGCGACGAATTCGCAAAAATTAAGGGGATGGTCTTGACAGGTATGGTAAAATCACCTTACCAAAATAGTCGGTAGGACTATTTGCGCGCCCAGGAGATCGAGGATAGATCGGAGGCGCTTTAAAAACCCTGAAATTGAGTCGGGTGTTGAAGGATTTACGTATCGGTCGAGAGCTGTGACCGCTTAAATTTTTTGCTTCCTTCGACCGTCCGTTTCAGGTTAATTCGTTAAAGACAGGCGGAATTTTACACGAGCAGTTTTGCGGTGCATTTTTTCCGCTTTTGTTTTTTCGATCGTTTGATGCGTAGTCATCATAAGGTGGAACATGGCAACAGCCAAAAAAACAACTAAGAAGACAACTACGAATGTCGGTGCTGATACTGTAGAAACAGTAGAAGCTGCCGAAACCACAGCGAAAAAAACAACCGCTGCTAAAAAAACAACTACTGCAAAGAGAACTCGTACTCCGAAAGCAGCTGCTCAAGAAACTGCTGCTGAAGTAGCGGCAGAACCGGTTAAGAAAACGACGAGAAAGACCTCAGCAGCTAAAGCCACTAAAGCTGCAGCCGAAGAAACTCCTGCAAAGACAACAGCAAAAAAAACAGCACGAAAGACAACTGCTAAATCTGCCGCAGCTGACGAGGCTGCTGATGAAGCCGTGGCCGAAAAAGCTCCTGCAAAGAAAACAGCAGCTAAAAAGACCACAGCAAAAGCAAAACCTGAAGCTAAGCGCGGCCGTCCCGGCAGAAAGGCAAAAGTCGAGACAACCGAGGATGACCTCGTCGGTGACAGCGATGATGATTCCATCGATGAAGAAGTCGCAATCGCTGAATCTTATGTTCCGCCGGCTTCTGTTCGCGGAAAAGGCAAAGCTCGTGACAAGGCAATGAAAGAGGCCTTGAACCGCAGCTATGCTCATCATGAGGAAGACGATAAAGAAACTCGTTTGAACAAGCTCAAGGCGTTAATTCGCATGGGTAAGGAAAGAGGCTATCTGACTTACTCTGAAGTTAACGACCACATGCCGGAAAACATCGTCGATCCGGATCAGATCGATCAGATCATTTCGACATTGGCTGACTTGGGTATTCAGGTCTACGAACAGGCTCCGACCGCTGACGATTTGCTCATCGGCGACTCTGTTCCGACAGCCAGCGACGACGCTGCTGAAGAAGAAGCAGAAGCCGCTTTGGCCACCGTTGACAGCGAATTCGGTCGTACAACTGACCCTGTCAGAATGTACATGAGAGAAATGGGCTCCGTTGAGCTTCTGACTCGTGAAGGCGAAATTGAAATCGCTAAACGAATTGAAGACGGTCTGAAGCACATGGTTCAAGCCATCTCCGGCTGCCCGACGACGATTGTTGCCATTTTGGAAGATGCTGAAAAGGTCAGAAACGGCACGATGCAGATTGACCAGATCGTTGACGGCTTGGTTGACGGTTTGGACGAAGAAGCCAGTGAGCAGGTGGCTGAAGACGACGAAAGCACGGACATCGGTGCCTCCGGTATGACGGCAGGTCAGATTGACGAACTCAAGACTGTCGTTCTTGCCAAACTGGACCACTGCAAAGAGCTTTATCAGGATCTGAAGCATGCCTACGAGGCTGAAGGTTACCGTTCTCCTGCTTTCATTAAGGCTCAGGACGCAATTCAGGAAGAACTGCTTTCTCTGCGCTTTACAGCTAATACGGTCGAACGTCTTTGCACCATGCTGAAAACTCAGCTTGAAGAAGTTCGTAAGTACGAAAGCCGAATTTACGACATCGTCGTCAACCGTGCAAAGATGCCGCGTGAGCTGTTCCTCAAGGAATTCCATGACAATGAAACGAACCTGGCATGGTCTCAGGCAATTGCTGAGAGCGACAAGCCTTACGCAATCGACGTCAAACGTAAGCTTCCTGAAATTCAGCACCTCCAGCAGCAGCTGCAGAATATTCAGAATGCTGTAACACTGCCTCTGAAGGATCTGAAGGACGTTTACAACCAGATGGCGACTGGTGAGGCTAAGGCTAGAAAAGCTAAGCGTGAAATGACCGAGGCTAACCTTCGTTTGGTGATTTCTATTGCTAAGAAGTACACCAACCGCGGGCTGCAATTCCTGGATCTGATTCAGGAAGGCAACGTCGGCTTGATGAAGGCAGTTGATAAGTTCGAATACCGCCGCGGATATAAGTTCTCTACTTATGCCACATGGTGGATTCGTCAGGCTATTACGAGATCTATTGCTGACCAGGCCAGAACAATTCGTATTCCGGTTCACATGATTGAAACCATCAATAAGATGAACCGAATCTCTCGTCAGATTCTTCAGGAAACAGGTGTTGAACCGGATCCGGCAGAGTTGGCGGAGAAAATGGATATGCCGGAAGACAAGATCCGTAAGATTCTGAAGATCGCTAAAGAACCGATTTCTATGGAGACTCCGATCGGCGACGACGAGGATTCTCATCTTGGAGATTTCTTGGAAGACTTCGGAACTGTTGCTCCTGCGGAAGCCGCTCAGCAGTCCAGTCTTACCGAGATCACTAAGGAAGTCCTGGATTCTCTGACTCCGAGAGAAGCCAAGGTTCTGAGAATGCGTTTCGGCATTGAAATGAGTACTGACCATACTCTGGAAGAGGTTGGTCGTCAGTTCGATGTCACTCGCGAAAGAATTCGTCAGATCGAGGCCAAAGCTCTCCGTAAGCTTCGTCATCCGAGCCGTTCGGATAAATTGAAGAGCTTCATGGAAGGCGGAAGCAATAACTAAGATCTAAAAAGATACGAAGTAGGGCCGGAATTTTCCGGCCTTTGCTTTACCCTGCGCCGGAGCAGTTTAGAGATCCTTTGTAGAGATTGCAACGCTTCGTTAGAAGGAGGGGTAGCTTAGAAGATAGAATCTAAGGCCATATTATTGACATAAAGAGGAACTTCGTCTTCTAACTGGTCCCAGGTTCAAGTCCAGTTGGGGCCACCAATCATTCTTCTACATAGTGCTATATTCCGCTACAACCCTCTCTAATTCAATGGATTGACCTCTATCATATCCGCCAAAGCGCTACAAAAATATATAAAATGTACGTGTTTCTGTACGTAGTGATGTACGTTTTGGAGCTTAATGATGTCAGCCATTTCAAAAACACCTTACGGAACTTATTCTGTACGCTGGCGGGAAAACGGGAAACACCGATCTAAAAATTTCAAAACCAAAACCGAGGCGCGCAAATTCCAGCAGTTACTGGAAGCCGACGAATTAACAAAAGAATCTAAAGTTACGTTTGAGCAGGCGATTGATATTTACGAGAGAGAAGTAACGCCGACAAAAAAGACCCAGCGACAAGAACTTTTTAAGCTGAGCAATCTTAGAAAACTTAAATTTGCTCAACGGCTCCTGAGAGACATCCATCCGGCAGACATCGAACAGTACGTTAACGAACGCAAGCGCACGCCCAGTTTAAAAACTGGAGGACGGATCGGGGATTCAACAATCATCAAGGATGTGAATCTCATCAGCGCTATTTTCCGGCATGCAATAAGGTTAGGGCTGGCCGATAAAAATCCATGTTCAGAAATTAGCAATAGACCTCGGGAACCTGAACATCGTGAACGTGTGGCATCCGATTATGAGTTGGAACTGATCAAACAAGCGTCCGGATGGGACGGAGAGTCCGCGCCAAGGAACAGCACTCAAATGGTTGTCGCTGCTTTCCTATTTGCCTGTAGAACCGGAATGCGCTTAGGTGAAATCATTCAATTAGAGGAAGCGTGGATTATTGATCGGGTAATTCACTTGCCGAAAGAAGCGACAAAGACTGGATCGGCAAGAGATGTCGCAATGCCTGCCGAGGCTCTAAGAATTTTAAATTTGGTCCGAGAACGGGACTTTAAGCCAAGAATTTTCGGGATAGCATCAGAAACAGCCTCGGCCATTTGGAGAAAAGTTCGCAATCGTGCAGGCCTAGGCCCCGTCACTGATTCTCAAGGGCGTCTGATCAAAGAAGGTTTGAATTTTCACGATTCCCGAGCAACGTTTGCAACATGGGCAGCTTCCCCTAATCCGAAAACTGGTGTGCCCCGACTGGATGTTCTCGCGCTGGCGAGACAGACGGGGCACAAGAATATTGCAATGCTGCAGAGATACTATCGTCCGACGGCAGCGGATATTGCTAAGAGGCTCGACGACGAATAGAAGCAATCCGTCTCAACTTCAGTTCCTCATGATAAAGGCCGTTTATCCATGCTTGGACATCAATATAACGCCATCGTTTGCTTTTGCCGTCAGACAAATAAAATGGCGCCGGGAAGTCCGGTCTGTTGATAATGTTCCGGACAGTCTGAGAAACCTTTCCCTGAATACAAGAGAATCCAAGCATGGCAGAGATTTGATTCTGATTCACAACCAAAGGCGGCCTGATACGATCTGCGATTTTGTCAGCCAATAAATCCATTTCCGAGTTATCCATTTACGCCACCTTCTCTAAATACCTAAGCACCAAATCCTCATCCATCTCATGCACTCCATGCGGGAGGCCTAGTTTCTCCCGGCGCTCGTGTTCGTCATCAATAAGCTCCTTGACAGCCATGAACTCTCGTACCGTTCGGCGGGGAGCCGTCTCTAATCCTTCTCTCAAAATGCTGCAGATTTCGGCACCGACATCTCTCAAAACATCCAGCTCATGGGCTGTTCCCACGTAATGATTTGTGGCTTTTTTCGCATTTTTACGATTGAGAATGTCATTTAATGCATGCAGTGCTTCCTGGAATCGCTCAAAGAATTCTTGTTTGGCTTCTTCCTGCCCTTTGAGGCGCCTTAGGTACACCACAATTCCGCCCCAGTTGAGAAAATCTTGAATGCAGTGCATGTGATCATCCGTTGCATCACCGCGGGGCAGTGTGATTTCAATAATCAAAGCGGTTCTGTTCACGATAGATTTCAGCTCAGTGACCATTGCGTCGGAGTAGTGGGCGCCGGGCAAACGAATCTTTATCGGTCTGTGTACCTTGCGAGGCTTTTTACTTGTCGGCATTGCCTTCTTCCTCCTTAAAAAATACCAGCCACAATCTGTTTGTTCCTGCTTTGTTGGCCGAGGGTTTCTTGTCTCCCAAGAGAGGCTGGCGCTTGAGCACGTAAAGGAGCTCTGCTAGCGTCACATCTTTGTCAGCCCATTTGAAAATCAGAGTTCCGTTCGGCTTCAGCACGCGCCAGGCCTCGTCAAAGATCTTTTTCATGCCTGCATGCCACTCCTTCTCCAGCACGCCATAGCTTTTTCCCATGTCAGACGTCTTTCCGCAGTTAATGAGGTGCGGAGGATCGAGCACGACGAGATAAAACGAATTGTCCGGGAACTCGAGCCGCCTGGCGTCCATCAATTTGTCCGGGTGAATCTCAAGTTTTTTGTATTGCCGCGTCCAATGAGTTTCCCATCGGATATCTCCGAACAGGACATTTGCATTGTCTTTGTCAAAGTAAAACATCCGAGGGCCGCACATAGGATCAAGAATCGGTTTCATTTTTGTGCTCCGTCGCGTTCGTAATCAAAAAACAGGTTCGCTGTTATCCGGCACAGAGTTCGTCCGATCATGCCGGTCCACCTCGGTTCATTGTTGAGCGCTGCCAGAAGGTCGCGGTCGTTTGCCTGATGCTCAAGCAGCTTGACAATATCCAGGAAGACTCGCCCCTGCTGCGCAGGATCTTTCTCGCGCTTAGCGATGAACTTCTTGAGGCTCGTTAAATAAATTTGATTCAGTTTCTGTGTCATTTTCTTTTCCGTTGTAACTAGAAGCCTCCTGTCCCCGGTTGCCTGGCTGCCTAAGTTCTGGTTAAAGAATGGAGCAGGGGGCTTGTAGTTACATTTTCGATAAGTGCCGGTCTGTTCCCGACTGTCACTCCTGTCTGATAATTAATTTGCGAGTTAATCATTCAAACAGGAGAAACTATGTTTATTGATCCCATCGTTCACATCGACAGCCCTCTTTATGTTGAAGCTGAGTATCAGGACGGAGGAGAACTTCTTGTTTGGCTTTCGATCGGATTACGGCTCCTTGTTCGTGACGTTTTCTTGGAGGAATTTCTTGAGCTGCAGCGGAAGCCTGACCATCAGACCATAGTGCATCTGATAGCCACTCATCGGCGCCAGTGGGTTTAACTGGAATGTAAAGCCGTCCCTCAAAGGCATACTCTTTTCCATCCAACTCAATGATCGTGACGCGCCGGAGGTCATTAAGGCGACGGCCTCCTATGCTTTTCTCAAAAGCAATCATTGACTTCCCCAGAAGCCACAATCCGAGCCTGAAGCAGGTCAGCCTAATTTTTGATCTTAGAAAATCCATAGAACCCTCATTGTTTGTGGTCTTTTCCTCAGAGTTGTTGGGCGCCGGTCTTTCCCGGCTGTCACTCCTATCGGATAATTAAGAGGTCTCAATTCATCAACTACCGAAAGGAGAAGAAAATGGTTCTTGAAAACGCCATTTGTGAAACTACTGCGGACTGTCAACAGCTCGCTAAAGAGATCGTGTTTGCCATGCTGCAAAGCGGGGTTATAAAGATCAATTCAGTTAACCTCGAATTTGGTGATAACACAGAGCCGTCTGAGATGGATTACGAACCTATTTACAACCGTGCGCTTTATTTGCATGCTCTTATCGCAAAACTCTCACTGGCAATCCAAGGAGAAGAGGATAAGTTCCTCGAGAGAATTTCATCTCGACAGAAATGATTCATGGATCTTTTTCCACCTCTCTACCATCTTTGGGTCTAATTTGGCGAGCTCTTTAGTCTCCGCTTGGACTCGAGAAGCCCAGGCGACAATGTCATCAGCTACAGAGAGCGCATGTCCGCGGTCTCTACCGATATGAGCAGCGCTCTCTATCTTCGATAGGTAATCGGAGATAGAGAGCCTGAGGGCTCTAATTCGTTCCTCTTTGGAAGCCTCTGCCGCTCTGACTGGTGCCGAGACATCTCCGGCAACGGTCGACTCATCAAAGAAATCCTCTTTGATCCGGGCGTTGAAGAAAGCCATACCTAATTTCCCGTCCTGGTCATAATCAACGAAAATCAGTACGGATTGAGCGTTTCCGTTCTTAGGATCGTTGGCCGCACTCTCAAGCCTTTTTATCCCCTGTTCGCAGCACTCTTTTATCGTTTCAAAAGGAAGATCACGGTCTGGTGCGGATGACTCGATGGTTTGGGCCATTGCAGCCACAAACTCAGGTCTAAGTTTTTTCATGATGGATTCCCTTGGAGCAATTAAAAGATCGGATCATTGATGCCGAAAACCGAACCCTTAGACATGGAAGAAAGACCGTCGATGAACCTGAGTTTCCCTAGTTGGTCTAACTCGAGAAGCTCATCGATAATGAGCTGAGAAATTCTTTGGATTCGTTTTGCCCTTTTGATTGTGAGGTTGGAAAAGGGCGCTCCGCACTCTGCTTCTTTCTTAAGGTCTTCAAATCGAGCTTTGATGGACATGTTAAGAAGACGCGCTCTTTTCTCAGCTGGGATTTCTTCTTCAGCGAACGATAGGTAAAAGTCTGCATACCTTTGGGCAAACCACTTCATTGACGTTTTTGGCGTGACGCCTGGGACATCCAGTTCAACCATGACTTGATAGGAATCGGGGTCTTCGGCAATGGTCCTCTCAAGAGCTTCTACAACTCGATCGCAATAGTCATCAAGTTCTTCCGGAGACAAATCCTCTTCCACCTTGTCTTTAGTTCGACGAAGAATTCCGGAAACATATTCAGGATTTAATTTTCTCTTCATGGACATTACTCCTTAACAGGGTCTTCAATAAAATCTCTTAAATCAACCAGCAGGCTGTAGTCCTCGCCGCGGATTTTGAATTTGACTTCGTAGCCTCCGGTGAAAATACCTTTCTGCTCCTTGTCCGGGTAAATGATGAAGGTCTTGTTTTCTTTGTTGGCCTCCTCCTCAAGGAGGCGAACAATGTGGTCACGAGTTTCTTCTGCTTTCTGGCAGTCGATGGCGCCGGTTTCAAGCTGGCGGTCCATGACGAACTTAAGAATGACAGGCAGACATTTTGGGTCTAGTCGTTTCATCGCGCTCTCCCAAGGAAAGTTTTAGCGAATAGTTCCGGCTTACAGCGGCCTTGCCTCAGATCGACGATCTCGTACAGCCCTTCATTGTTTGGCATGTTGTTGATTGTCGCGATGTAAATGTCGCCGCACTTACAAGAAAGCCCCGAGCCTCTCTTAAACCAAAAGTCGATAAACTCCTTGTCACGTATTTCACAGACGTACTCTTTCTCCGGATTTGCAAAGTCTTTGAAAACCCAACCGATCGGACTGTAGAAATCCGGGCTAATTAGCCAGAGCTCCTTTGTCACGTAAGGAGAGAAGGAGTGTTGAATTTCTACAGGCTCCCACGCCAAGAACTCCTGAGTTTTTGGGACAGATCGTAGGTTGCCGGAGCATAGGAACTCATCGCCGGCCTTGTAGAGAAGCACAGCACCGGAGCAGTGAATATCAAACCAGACAAGAAAATTTTGCCCTTCTCGGAAATCATCCAGCGGGATAACGCCGGTGTTGGTGAGTTTGATGTCCATGCTTATTCCTCTTCTTCGACTTTCGGCATCGGGTCGTACGAAATATTGAGACTTCTATTCGTAAGCACGCTGCCTATCAGGTTGGTGATGCCTCTGACCTCTTCAAGCGCTTGGCCGAATCGGTCCAGATCATTGCCGTTATGGCTGGCGATCATTTCCTTCATGAGTTCTCTCTTCTGCTCCAGCAGCTCGATCACGCGGTCTCTGTCGTAGCTACAGAGGTAGAAGGTGATTTTTGCAACGCTCATTCCTCTTCCTCTTTCGACAGCTCGGCATCTTGCGAGTAAGGCTCCCACGGGCCTTTATGGGCATTCGCAAAGAGGACGCCTAAATCAAACGTAACCTTATCGAGCTGTTTCATAATCGACTTGTGGCTTTTTGCATCTTCCTGTTGGCGATAGAAGGCTTTTTGGAAAAGATCTTCCCGCCTCCTCAGGCAGTCGAAAATTTGTTCTGCTTCTTCAAACTCGAGATATAGGGTGATTTTGCCGTCGCTCATTTTTGCTCCTCCTTGTCAGTCTCCGGTTCCGGCTTTACCAGAATCCCTTTGTTGAAACAGGCCAATAGGTGTCCAATGGAGTGATGGACATTGCGAGAATCCTCCAAGATCTTCATTCGAAGGTCTTTGTCGTTGGGACTGGCTAACCAACGCCCGATGATCTTGTCTCTCTCCTTCAGGAGCTTGAGCAGTTTGCTTTTGTCGCTGCCGCTCAAAAAGAATGTAATTTTTCCTTCTTCTTCTTTCTCCGGATCGAACGGTTCCCAAGGACTCTTAGGATTATTTGCCAAGATGAGACCGAGATCTTTTTCCAATTTCGCAAACTGATCGAGATCACTGTGCGAGATCCCTGTCAGGAGTACTTGATTGGCTAATGCGCTTCGAATTCTGAGCAAGTGGGCCATTTCCTCGTAGGTCTCGAGATCGAGATAGAGGGAAATTCTTCCGCGGGTCATTTCTGCTCCTTGTCGGAGATCGAAGCGCGGTCGATTAGCACGCCTTGATTCTTCAGAACAAGGACATTGCCGATACGACGGCACAGCTTTTCAATCTCCCACATGACCATTCCTTTACGGCCTGGATCAGGCTGTTCTTCGCAGGATTTCTCGAGCATCGCCTTTTGATTCAAAAGGTCGAGGAGAAAGGGAGTGTCCCACGGGTTGACGAAGAATGTGAAGCGGTCCTGACTCACTTTTTTCTCTTCCGGTATGAACCCGCATCGCATGAGGTAACTGACGCCTTGGTTCTTAGTGAGCAGAGTTTTTCCTAGCTGGTTAGCAATATCGTTGAACATGCGCGCTGTTACATCTCTGCCAATTGGGCAACCCATAGCCTCCTTAAGCTCATACTCTTTCTCGTTGAGTTTGACTACGTGCCTCATGGCGTCATCAGGAAGTTTGAATGTGATTTCGTTCATACTTCCTCCCTCGGCAGCTCAGAGAGTTTTCGAGACAAAATCATGACGCAGTCCGTGAACAATTCCCGGACACTCGGGTGTGGAGTTGGGTTGGACGCAACGCAGGCGCCGAGAAGTCCGATGAGCTTAACGACGTTCTCGGCTGCAAGACGGTGATCGCCGTCCACCAGAACGTCCAGAAGATTTTCAGTGCCGGCGAGCAGGCGGCCGAAACTTTCGCCGCTCCATGCGAGAAGCTGGCGGGCGCTTTCGTTGACTAATGTGGCGTCGACATTGGAGAAGAATATCCATGTCGGAAGGTTGTTTTCGGATGTGTTTGTCATGATGAATCCTCTTAATAACGATTGTTATAATAACAAATCAAATCATCAATGACAAACGTTATTGTTTTTAATGCTCAGCATTCGATTTCTTCGAGAATGGGGTTTTATCGCTTGTTTTATTGAGATAATTTGGGAATAACTCAATGAACTAAGGAGATAAAATGGGATTCTTCAAAAACCTCTTTCGCAAGTTTTCGCAACCTGAGCCAGAACCTATGGCGTCTAATTCGCTAGATATTTCCATATCAAGCGAGTGCTATGAAGTTAAACCAAAACAACAAACCTCTGAGGAATTAGTGATGGCCGATATTGGCGGCTATCAGAGCCTGTCAGGAGGTTATGTCACTTATTCAACATTTAAGGTCAGCGGAATAAGTCCAAAAACAAACAGGAAAAATACTCGTCAATTTAAAGCAAGAGACGAAGATGACGCTATCAAGTTGGCTGTAGAGGCAGGCTTGAGAGAGCCTTTTTCAGTTACTCCTGTCCCCAATCGTGAGGCTACAGAAAATCAGCTCAACTATGCATTGTCTTTAGGAGCTCAGTTCCCAGCCGACGTCTGTTTTGATGACATCTCTTGCATCATCGATAGGATTGTTTCTGAAGATGAGCTTCCACCTCACCCGGGGTTGGTAAGTTGGGCTCTTGATTCCGGGATCTTTTTTTCGAGATTCGCTAATCAAGAAAAATTAATCGGAATAATGCTGAGGCAGCTACAAGGGGAAGACAAATGGACCTTTTATAGCTATTTGGTTTATTGCGAAATTTCAGGAGAAGAAGCATCCGATGGGCGTATCGAGACTTTTTATGACTCACTTCAAGAATACGGAAAACAAGTTGAAGGGCGCCCCGATTTGAAAAAATCATTCAATGAAAACGACAGAAGCAATCACTATACGAAGATCTACAAAACCACAAAACAGTGGCTTGTGGATCACGAAATAATTTGATTTCGTTAATTCGATTAGGGTCCTCATCTGCGCTATTCATAGCGCAGAGTAACGAGGGGGACCCTAGAGTTTCCTATATTTTCTGTGTTCTAACATGGTTCCTATGATTTCAAACTGGTGCCGCTCTGAACTGATCGTTGAATAATCATCGTTTAAAGGGACGAATTCATATTGCAATTTACCGGATGAATCGGGGCCTAATTCTCTAATCTTTCTAAAAATTGGCTCGTTATTATCAATCTTGACAATCACAAAATCGCCCGGGATCGGAGGAACTTCAGGATCAATAATCACTCTATCTCCAACTTCAAACTTTGGCATCATTGAGCTGTCTTTAATAGCTACAGCAAAAGCGTTATCGCTTATTTTCATATCAGTTAAAAGATATTGGGATAGCATCGTATTTATAGGCTTTCCAATGTCTTTAAACTCAATGAGGGGAATTTTTTTAGTACCGATTTCGGCGGGTGATAACGCTTCTTGTCCGGAATAAACAGGACGAGGTAAACCTATGCCATTAGCAAGCCAACCAGCATCGTAGCCGAAAAGTCTAGACAGTTTTGCTGCGTAATCCCCTCTGAGATTTTTGGTTCTACCAGTACACCAGAAAGCAATGGTAGCCTGAGATGTCCCCATTCTTTTAGCCAGTTCGTATTGAGAAAGGTTGTTTTCTTTCAATACCAATTTAATTCGATCTGATAAAGCCATAAATAACTCCTCTAACAAACTGTATAACGATTGTTAATTAGAGATGTATTTACCAATTTAATAACGGATGTTATTATTTCAGTCATTAGAGATATGGAGTTATTAAATTGCTCACTCGAGATCCTGCGTCAAAAAAAGATTTAGCCAAAAAAGTTCTATTCGAACTCGGGGGCGCTAAGGAAGCTCAAAAGATTTTTCCTGATGTTTCGATTGCCTCGATTTATTTCTGGAAGTCTCGCGGTATTCCTATCGATAAAGAAAGGTATTTAAGGGCGAAGTTTCCTGAACTCCGCGTTTGGAAAGACTTTCCAATAAGTTTCGAACCTTAATAGAGCAGTCCCATCCCAAAGGAAAAACAACCATGACAGAAGATCAAAGACGAGTCGCCAGACAGCGGCTCGATAAACAGCTCCGGCGTCTCGACTCCCGGAAATTCAGTTTCAACCGGTTTTCGATGCGCAAGCGGATGGCTTACGCACTGCTGGCGTTCATCTACATAGTGCCGTTGGCAATCACGGCCGCGCTTGCGCTCGACAAAGTTTTGTAGGAGGAATTCGTCATGGCCAAAGAATCCAAACAACTGATCGGCGCTCTGCTGATGCCGACGCGCGGAAGCTCGCTTCCCACAGGCAGGCTTGTCAAATTAACGGACGATCTGGAGAGCTTCCGCGAGCTGATTGACTGCAAAACCATTGAGCACTTGTCTACGGGATGGGCGCCGGGAGTTGTCCTGGATGCATTCATGGACGAGGAGGGCATGCTGGCAAGAAAACCCTATTTTGTATTCCAGGGAACGAAGCTTTTCGGCAATGTGCTTCTGCTGCGCAGAGGCAAGAACAGCGATTCCGACTCTCTCACCTTTAATGATTTCATGGCGATTACTGAGCTTTGCTACTCGTTCGATATGACAGGCGAATGGGGGATTAGATGAGCACACCTTGTTTTTTACTTCACATCGGCCCGTGCTGTGTTGCCGAAGCCAAAGGTGTCGAAGAACTGGAAAAGCGCCTTCATGCAATTGACTATGAGCTCTGTTGGCTAAAGCACCTTTCCAAAGACTATAAGAACGGCGTCTCTCGCGGAGCCATTGCAATCGCAGTGGGTGCAATGCGTTATGTGAAGCTCTTGAATCCTCCCCGCAGCACTCCGGACATTTTGGAGCTGTGGTGCAGAACATTCAATCTGGACGTGATGACGATTCTCTACAGAGAGGAAAGACCTGCAGACGATAAGTTCGGATTCCCGGATGTTTTTCCGGACATGTTCCCGGCAAGAGGATTCCTCAAATCCGGTTGTCAGACCTACGAAGAGTTTTGCAATAGAGCTCTGGTGAAGATCGGCGAAGGCCAAACGATTGAAGTTCCGGAAGACAGCCCGTGGAATCCATGGGCCGAGGCCCGTAACAAACGCTGGGCGTCTAGATATTGGCTCGGCGGATACAGCGAACTGGCAAAGGAGAAGGACCATGACAAGTAAAGAGAGCCTCTTTGCAATCCTGAACGCCGTTGGCGGTCTCATGTTCCTGGCCGTACTGGCGACGGTTTGCCTGGCGATAGCTGCGGCGCCGGTAGCTGTGTTTATTTGGCTTGTCTATTTAATGCTCAAGTTTTTGGGCGTGTTTGCGTAAAAGTTTCGGTCTTCTCCCGGCGGTTCTCTTTTCGTCATGTTCACCTACGCCGGGAGAAGGCCTCTCAACCAAAGAAGAAACATCATGACTAATCAAAATCAAAAAACGGACATCTTGGCCGTCAAGCTCGTGCCGGGCCCGAACGGCGCCCCGCTGGGCAAAGTCATCCGAGTAAACAACATCAGGGAGGCCGCTGAAAAGCATATCTCAACAGATTTGAGAGACGTCACCAGCAGGTATATCGATGTGGCATTTGATCTTCCTGTGAGCGCGGTTTTCAGCACACAGAAGGCCGAACGTTCCATTCACTTCGCAAACGTCACACTTCCGGGATCCGTCCTGTTGTTCGACAAGGATGAGGACTGCCGCGTACTGTCGCTCTCCCGGGCGCAAATCCACGCCATAGCTTATTTCTGCGCCTCCTTCAGATATTCGGAGGAATAGCCATGAGTAAGCCCGTTTTCAAAATTCTTTTAGGAACCGTCATCGTTGGAAAAGTAAAGACGAAAGCAGAGTTTGCGGAGCTCCTGGATCGCCTTGAGACCGATCTGTGCAAGTTGTCTTTTATCGCTTCTGTTGCATCTTTGCTCCCTAACGAGGAGTTCGAGGAGCTGATGTCAAAAAACATTCAAAAGCTCAAATCACTAAAGAGATTAACCATTCCGACCGAATCCTATGAGTTGTATCGAGCTTGGGTAAAACTCAATGAAAACAGTCCGGTGGCACTTGTCTATTCAGCCGACGACCCGTCCGAATGCTTCACGCTTACTGCAGAAGCCGCCGAGGAAGAGATTGAGTGCCAGGGCGAAGCGGAAGCCTCAGAAACCTACGAAGCGTTAAAGGAGTTTTATGCGGCCAAAACAAACAAAACGACCGAATCTGCCAAACAGGTCGGCTCAGGCAGTGGAGACTAGAACATGATCATCGAACTAACTCACAAAGAACCGTTCCCGTTTGCCAATCATTACGAGAACTTGTCTAAGCAGCGCTACTTCAAAAAGTATTTCGTGAAACTCTTGGGCATCCCTGAGGTCCAGTTAATGCGTCTGGGCGCAGACGTTGAGGCCGACCGCGCTTATTTGTTCAACAAGTTTCACAAGATCGAGCAACACTACGAGATCGAAGCTTGGGAGCCGATTGAAAGCTATCGAATTGCCGGGGAGACGGCATGAATACGAACCTCCCAATATCTCAGGCTGATCTTGAAGCGATGAGGATCGGATCGGCGCACGCAGCCGCAGAAAGGGAGTGGTCCTGGATGATGACCGTGGATGCGGTTTCAGGGAACCTGCAGGCAAGCACCGATTTCCGTCGCGCCCTCGTCAAGGCCGGACTCCTGCAGGACAACAGCAATATTCAGCCTCCGATGATTAGGCAATTCTTCATTTACCCCTACGACACTTTATTTCCTCCAAAGGAGACTACAAATGGCAAGACAGAAGCCAACAGAAGTCAGATCAACAGCACTGAACCTAACGGACAAATTCGAGATTCCGCTTCTCTCGATCGCGATCCAGCACGAAATCAATCGAATCACCGAGACTCAGCGCAGAACCAAAGACAGCCGCAAGAAACTCAATCAGAACTTCGCACTGGAGACCTACGAAGGAATCCTGAGAGCGATCGAGGAAGCTCAATGAGTAAGAAAGACAAAATCAAGATCAGCGTCGGAGAGGCTTATTGGGTGCTCGGAATGTTCAAAAAACTCGAGAGCATTTGTCTCGAAATCAACAGCGTTCCGATGACGCTCCGTCCGGAAATCAAGGATTTCAGAGATCGCCTGAGACAAAGGCTAAGAGAGATGGAAGCCCGGAAACGGGAATCCTAATGAAGTTCGAAGACAGGATTTTGAGTCTGGCCACGCTCGGCATGAAAGAGAAGAGAGACAAATTAGATGAAAAGCATAAGCGAAGCAAAGAGAAAGGCACTGGAAAAACTCGGAATGCATCCGGAGCTGATGGTTTGTCCGGCAACGGGCAGGGAGCTGACAGTGATCAGCTCGGTACATGAGTACGTTAAAGATGGCAAAACAATGAACCTGCTGCACATCTCGGTATCGCTCAAAAACCGTAATCCTAACTGGGATGAGATGTGCTTTGTCAAAGAAAAGTTGCTGGGAGACGAGATGCCGGCGGTCCAATTCCATCCGCCGCGTTCTGAATACGTTAATGAACACGAGCATTGTCTGCACATTTGGGCCTCCGAGGATTTTTCAGAGCTGTGGCGCCGGATGGGAGAAAAAGACTACTGGAGACAGAAATGAATACTCCCAAACGATTTGTCGAAAGAACCGCGATCGAGCTCACCCATAACGACGATTGGAATGATTACGAATGGGAGGACGGCGATCAGATCCTAATCGGTCTTTACGACGCTGAATCCGGAACTGTCATGCACATCGTAGGGCTCTACATGGAAGACTGCGATGACTTCCAAGTACTGGAGCCGGGAGGCTCATTTGGTCTCGACTGTTTAGACGAGATGTATCCGGACGTTGAAATCACGGCGTGGCAGCCGATCTCTACGAGCAGGCGCGTCTTATGAGACTGACAGCAGAAGGCTACGAGCTCTCTCGGGATGATCAATTAGAGTGGTTTCTCTACCCGCTGCTGAGAAATGGCCGCAGTACGCAAGACGTATCCCACTGGGATTTTCTCAGGGGTATTAACTGGCTCTTTGAAAAGAGCCGGTTCTCTCGAAACGTTAATAGGGCCGTTTGGCTGGCGACTATTCCACGCTACTGGCGAGCGCACCATGAATGGAAAGGAATCCCGACAAATAACGAAAACTGCATGCCGCCCGGATGTATGTACGGCGGTTACGGAGAAAAAGGAGAAATTGACAATGAAAATCGTCTTATCACATACGGAAGAGTTCCCGTTCGAGTGCTATGAGGGAAATCTGGCCAACGGTGAGTATGCCGGGGCCTACCTCGTCAAATTCAAAGATTGCGTCCATCCGGAAGTGATGTTTGTCACAGAGTCTCAGGAGTTTGAGGACTGCTGCGTGCTGGAAAACGATTCAAACATCGTTGAAAAGGATCAGGCCGACGAAATCGAGGCATGGGAGCCGATCGACGCATGCGAAATCGTCTCCGGAGAACACTACATGCCGGCGCTCACCAGACCCGAGCTCCTTCTTCTCAAAACTTGTCTGAAACGTGGCGGGTTCAACTTGCCGCTTGAATGGCGAGAGATGGCCAAGCAGCTTTTCGGGAGATTTGATGCGGAGCTGAAGGGAGAAATTCAGCTTGGAACCGATGGCTAAAAGACCAATTAAGAATCAACAGAGAGATTCATCATGAAACGATCAGAAAGAAGTTACGCAAAGATCTTTACAGGGAAGTGGCGCAGCCGCTCCTTCCGGACGCTACGAGGGAATCCGTGGGCCATTGTTCTGCAGGATTATTTAATGTCTTGTCCGGCCTCAGAGATGTCCGGAGTTTTCTACATGCCCAAATATTTGATTGAGGGCGAGCTGGGGATTCCGCACGACGAACTCGAAAATGCAATCAAGATCCTGGAAGAGGCTGACTTTTGCCGCTTCTACGATGACGAGTATGTGTTTGTCTTCAATATGGCCCGCTACCAGATTGCGGACGCGTTGAGCCCGGATGACAACCGCTGGAAGAGCCTCATGAGGGATATTGAGGAAATGCCGGACAACATTCGCCGTGAATTCATTATCCGCTACAACGAGGATTTCAATCTCGGCTATCAAATAATCCGGACAGCAGCGGAGCAGACGGCGCCGGTGCAGACTTCACCTCAGATAGAAAGCAATCAAGAAGAGGGCAAGCCCCTTACAACTTGTCAGAGCGCTGAAACAAAGCCCCTTGAGGCAACTTCCGAATCTGAAAACAAGCCCCTTAATTCTCAAACTCAATCCGAATTAGAGCCCCTTGTTTTAGAAAGTGAAGCCCCTTGCAAGCCCCTTGCAAGGCCCTTACAAGCCCCTTGTAAGCCAGTAACAGTAACAGAAACAGTATCAGTAGCAGTAACAGAAGAAGAAGTGCCGGTCGGCAAGCGCCGACCAGCCACTTCACGACCTCGCAAGGCTACGCACCGGTTTGATTTGAAGGAATTGCCGGAAGAGTGGCGAAAGCACTGCGAGAAGATACGCCCGGACCTCGACCCTTACAAAGTTTTTGCCGAGTTTTCGTACTACTGGCAGAGCAAGAACACTGCGAAAGCTCTCCGCAGCGATGATGGGTGGAATCGTACTTGGAACCTCCACATCCAAGACCTAAGGCCAAACCGTTCGAACATCAAAAACGGGCCGATAAATGCCACTGGCGCCGGTTCACCGACACCGCCTTCGGGCTTGTCGGAGGAAGCCATGGCCGAAATGCAAAAAATGAGGTTTTGAACATGAAAGACGCAATGAGCGGAATACCGCAATCCATGCCTGATGACCTGCCCAGAGCTTGGGCGGATTACTGCAGCAGAAACCGTCCGGACCTCGACGTGAGCAAGATGTTTTTCAACTTCAAGCGCAAAAACAACTTCGACATGACGATCCTGCGCACTGAGGCGGAATGGTTCAAGCATTGGAGCCGTTTTGTTGATTGGACGATGGCCACGCCGTGGAACATCCCCAGAGACCCGTTTGGCAGACCGTGCCGAAGTGATCCGTTTGCCTACAACAAGGTCATCAGAGAAAAACGAAACAGCAGACGCAGCAACAGCGGGAGAAGGTCATGAAGACGAACGAATTTGAGAATTTCTTTTTCTACCTCACGGACAAGTGCCGGGTTCTCAAAGGCAAAGAGATCGCTCCGGAACAAAAAAGCACTTGGGAAATCGTCTTTGCACCTATTGCCTTCCAGGATGCAATAGCAGCCGTGAACTACTGGATCGGCAATGAAACGTTCACGCCGACGCCGGCCGAGCTGATCAGCGTCATTCGGGGAGAGTGGGAGCGCCGTAATCGGATTGTCAGCCAGCAGGCTCAGTTGGATTCCATGCCGCCTCTTTCCCGAGTGTCCATGTCGGAAAAGGACAAAGAGCTTGTCAGAAAGCACGAACACATGCGCCGCTGGAGAAAAGCACATCCGCAGCCGCCGACGTTTTGGATCAGAAAACTGCTCGGAGAGTTTTTAACGAATCGTTCCCATGTCACAGGCCCCCAGAGAAGATCTTTGGTGGCAGCCGGAGCGATCGATTCGGAAGGACAGCCGACAGGCGCATACGAACCCGCATTTGCAGATTGGTTTGAACTGCAGGGCGAAAGAGAAGAAGAGGCCCGCATTGGCCTTGCATCTTAAAAAGGAGAAAACACGATGGATAACAAACGCAAAGAATATATTTACTGGGGCTCAATGGGGTTCACCTTGTTTGCAACGGCACTCGCCCTCAGTTCCGGAGGAATGTATTTCATTGAGAACTTGTCGATTCAATTCTTTGAGGATGAACCGTCTCCGGCAGTGAATCTTTGGGTCATAGCGTTTTCAACAGTTATCTTGGCGGCCTTCATGATTTTTTCAGTTTGGTGGTCGGAAAAGGAGGACTCGACGTCAAAAGAAATTAATGTGACAGTGGAAGATTGGCAAAAACAGACTCCCTTGGCTGAACCTTGGATTCCCGGAAAAGAGGCCAACGAGATCGTCCTGGACAATGTTGGAGAAGTCCCCTTAGACGAAATGGAGGATGGCGAAAGGATTCTCTACAAATGTTTCCGTTATGAAGGAGGAGAAAAGCACGTTTTCTACCGCGTACTGGTGAAAGTAACTGATGAGGAGGATGGCCCGGTACTTAAAGATGAAAACGATACCGACATGGAATGGATTCAGGAAGACACAAAATGTATTGGAGCATGGGGCTTCTTTGATGTTCGAGATATAACGAATTACGACGACGGATCCAAATACAAAGAAGTTCCGTACTAAAAGAACAGGCTAATTGTCAGAACGAGGCCTCAATGTCCGGGGCCTCGAAAAACCGAGAGAGAAGGGAAGTCATGAAGACAAACCAGAGACGAGTAATCGACATCACAATTCCAATTAAACCGGTTCCGAAGGGGCGCCCTCGGTTTGCCAGCGCAGGCCATCAAGTATTTACACCGTCAAAGACACACGCAGCTGAAAACACAATCGCAGTTCTTGTGCTGAACAAAATGAAGTTGTCCGGAATGCAGATGATCGCCACAGGCCCGGTCAAAGTGACAGCCGAGTTCTTTTTTAGGACGGCAGAAAAGCGCAAACACGAAACGGCAAAATCCTCTCGCCCGGATGTCGATAATCTTGGGAAAACCGTACTGGATGCGCTCAATGGAGTCGCATTTAAAGACGATGGGCAAGTTTCAGAGTTCAATTGCTCTAAACGTTACGCAGAACAGGATAGCATTAGGCTCGTGATCGAGGAGCTGAGTGCTGCATGATGATTCGAGAAGAGATGTTTAGACGTTTGACGAATTGGCGCCGGGTTTATGGCGACAATGCGGCGCCGGCGGTGTCGATTACAGAAATTGCCTGTCGCTACGCCAGAGCAACGATCAAGAGAAAATCAGAAACTCCGGAAGAGCAGTCAGCCAGAGAAGAGGAAGAGCTCATGTACCGAGATCCGCCTAATCCTGCTCCTAATTATCGGGATGCCAATATTCTTCAGTCGGTTTGGTCCTCGATGGCTCCGACGATCGCTGGAGTCAGTGTCAAGTCAATCATTAAGACAATAACTTTCGGGGACGGCCGAGCAGTGAAGCGCCTTCGATGTGATTACGGGAGGAAGGCTTTTTATCCGGCAGTTGAAAAGGCTATCAACATATTTTTCTTGCTGGTTGAGGACTACGAACGATCAATTTCGCGGCCTCCTGCAAATGATGAGACCTTCACTTCTCCAAAAACCTGAAAAGAATAAAAAGAATGTTTGGCGCCGGAGGATCGCTCAAAAATTTTTAGAGCTTCGATCCTTCTCTTTTAGAATATAAAAGAGGAGAGAAAACACATGGCAGACGTTATCGCAACTATTTGGGACTTTGATAAGACCCTAATTCCCGGCTATATGCAAGATCCGATTTTCGCCAAATACAACCAGAAAGGGAAAGACTTTTGGGACGAAAATAACGCCGAAATAGCGGATCTTCAGAGAAGTGGAATAGAGGTTAATGTTGATTCCTACTATCTGAATAAGTTTATTGAATACAGCCGAAAAGGAGGCAAGTTCGAAGGCCTCAAAAATTCCGACTTAGAAGAGTTGGGAAAGCAAATTGAGTTCTTCGATGGGGCTGTAGAACTCTTTATTAAAATCGCAAAACTCAATGAAAATTCGGAGTACAGAGAGTTCGGCATTACCTTTGAGAACTATATTGTTAGCACCGGGCTTAAGCGCATGATTATGGGCTCGAAAATCTATCCTCATGTAAAACATGTTTGGGGTGCGGAACTTGTTGACGTAGAAGAGGATGGGATTGTGCATTTAGGGAAAATAGCCTACAGCTTGGATAACACCACAAAGACGAGGGCTATTTTCGAAATCAACAAAGGCGTTGGAATTGTAGAAGGTGCCTCTATAGATGTGAACTCTAAAATCCCGGAGGAAGAGAGAAGAGTTCGGTTTTGCAATATGGTCTATGTAGCGGACGGCCCTAGCGATGTTCCGGCTTTTTCCGTCCTAAATCAGAAAGGCGGGACCACGTTAGCCGTTTATCCAAAAGGTAATATGGAGGCCTTCATACAAGTAGACAAATTAAGAAAAGAGGACCGTGTTCAAATGATTGCAGAGGCGGATTACAGTCCAAACTCGACCGCTGAGATGTGGTTGATGTGCCAACTTGAAGACCAAGCAAGAGCGATTATTGACAATAAGAAGAAGGTTTATCTACGTCCGGCAGGCACGCCCAGACACCTCACCGCATGATTTAAGGCTCAAGACTTCTATAGACCGGCTCAAACAGCCGGTTTTTATGATTAATTTGGAGGAAAAATGAGCGCTGTAGAGATTGGGCTGACAACAATCGTATGCGTGCTCTTTCTTGTTGGCTATGCAGGCTATAACAGCCGGAATAAAAGAATGGCAGCCATTGAAAAGGAAGAGACGAAACAAAAGAGCCTTGAAGCAATCGTTAGGGTTGTGGAATCATTTAATAGAAAGAAACGCCCAAAGATTCAATCTTCGGGCGAATCAAAGGAGAAGCTCGAGGGCTAGTCGCCCTAAAGAGGGTGGCTGCCTAAGGTTTCTCGAAAGGGATTCTAAACTTCTTTTATTTGCATTTTTAGAAGGCCTCAAGGATTAGTTAAGCCGCTACAGGGGAGGGTGCTATATACCTCAAACATGGTATTTTAAAAACACAACGTTCCAATTTGATCTTATTGATGTATAGTCCCTTCTAACAATTTAATTTCCGGCTGAAGTTTGAAGTTCCAGCGCGTATGTTTGAGGAGCCTGTTGGCTCCTTCGGCGTGCCCGGAAGATGAGAAGAGAAGAAAAAAGTCGGTACCGTGTTTCATGATGAATCTAGCCTCTGATGTAAAAGTCAGGGGCTTTTTTCATTCTCTCTGGAGCCTCTCGGCGGGCGTTGTGCACCGAGCCAGATTTGATCCACGCATGGGGTCGAATAGAGCTTGAGCATGCTCTGTAATCACTGCTCATTCTCCTTTGGTTGTTGAGGGTTGCCGCCTGGTGGAAACGCTGGGCGGTTTTCTTTCCGGTTGAATTCTTGAAGCCTTCCCTGATGTGTTAGATTAAATCCATATTGGCAGCGGTTCGATTAAAAGAGCAAAGAGGTTAAAGATGGCAAGTTTCGTGTACAGATTCTTGTTTTTGCTTATCGGACTTAGCCCTATGGCTATCGGGATATTCTGTGTCGGCAAAACAAACCCAAAAGAAGTATTTTGGGGAATGGTTTATGGCATCTGCGTTTGCGAGGTTGCGCTACTCCTCTTTTATTTGTGGAGCGAGCGAGTTACGAGCAAATTGGAGGGTGTCCCGATCAAGCCGGTCACAATTACAAGGAAGAGAGAAGGTTTGAGCGGCTATTTTCTTGCCTACGTTCTTCCTTTGATCTTGACGGAGCCAGTTGAGAAATGGATTCTCCTCTTAGTTGTTATGATCCTTGTTTTTGCCGGCCTCAATACGAAGTCGATAGGTTACAACCCTATAGCTGAGCTAATTGGTTATAACTTTTATGACATCGATGACGGCTCCGGAATTACCGTTTTGGTCATTTCTAAAAGAACACCGCAACAGTTGTTTGAAGGATTTAAGGCTGTTACCCTTACTGAAGATTACCTCATTGATAAGGGAGAAATTAAGAAGCCATGCTCTTCGGTTTAATTGTTGAAGGCGATCAAAAGAAGATTGTCAGAATTCCCCAGTCAGAAGACGTTGATACAGAGAATCAGGAGAAGTTTGCTGAACAAGCTCTGTGGTTTTTCTACGAAGAAGGAGAAAAGCGAAAACAAATCGAATTTCAACCCGGGCAGACACAGACAGAAGAAAATGTTCTATACATCGACGAGTTTGATGATGACTTAATGGTCAAGGAAGCTGTCAAGCCCGGAGTTAGACTCGATTCAATAAATTTTAAGACGCAGCTCAGATTTCTCAAAAGCATCTTTATGGTCGACCCGGGAAATCCTAACCGGATACTTTTCCAATTGATGGAGGGCCGGCGCATTATTACTCCCGGGTGGATTGGCGTAATTCTATCCGGAATGAATGTAGGAGATTCAAACACTCTTTCTCATATGGATAGTGCCGGCATTTCCCTGGACTCAAAGCTCACAGCAGTTATGGAAGATGGGAAACTCTTTTTCAAGAGTTTTCGTAACGCCAGCAGAATCTTCAACCTTTCAGGGTATTTAGAGGATGCCTCTGCTGAGGGTACCGTAGACTTTCTCAAGTCTCCTTCTTTGTGCATGGACGGAACGCCAGAGGAGATGGTTAAGTTGTTTTCTAAATCTCAAATGAGAAAGGTCCCAAAGATTCAGGCTTATGGCTATCTGGACAAGTACGCTCCCACCGAGCTTCAGCGACGTGCTGCTCTTGTCAAACCCAAGATCACATTAGAGATCAGAGATAACAAGCTTGTGGTACCAACTGATAAAGATGCCAGAGTAGCGTTGCTAGATTTCTTGTCTAATACGATTTTGTCCTCTCATCTGGATGATGGCACCGATTACAAGTCTGAAAGTCATTATCCGATTAAGAAGGTTGTTAAGCCAAAAGAGTAAGGATGGCTGACTGGAACAATCTTCGAGGTGTTTATAAAAATTGTCGCGAACACGACAGTGGAAGTAGGCAGTCTTAAAAACTGAAAAGAACTTTTAGTACAATGCGCCCACCACGATAGGAAATAAGGAACATCAAAGTCCTCGCCCAGGCTTCGCGTCAATAAGAGAGCGGAGTACCGAATTACGGCGCGAAGCCGTAATGGGCCCCTGCAAGAGGGATCAGAAATGACAAAGCCCGTGCGGGAACACGGGCTGCGTCTGATATATGAGGAATGAGATGGTAACCACATTTCTTACCTCGTGGAAGATTATGCCACAACTCGTTGTGATATGGAATGGTGATTTAAAGATTGACACCGTTCTGGTCATAGTAGTCTTGTTGTGGATGATCCGCACACGATCGTAGCCAAAAGGCGATGGGCCGGCAGCCGCAAGGTTGTCGGCCTTGTGCGTTTATAGCCTGCGAATAGCATTTCTTGTCCTTTCTCAAAACTTCGTTAGAAACGGGGTCAATTCAATTCCGTATTCTCCTCGGGTCCTCCCGGGCAAAAATTCACCCCTGCGGGTACTGCCAGTCCCGATTTCGGTGTAGATATGAGGGTTTTCACAATGCGGAACGCGTCCCAAAAGTTCATAGATATAAAAATCTAAAGGACCGTTATGAAAAAAAATGTTGAAACCATCTCGATCCGCGGATTTGCTGGTTTATGCGGTAAAAACCACACTTGGGTGCGTCGCCGGATTCAGGATGGAACACTGCCCGTTGCGGACGATGGCAAAGTTCCTATTGAAGAGGGTCTGGAAGCCTTCAAGAAAATGGTTGGGAATTTGGCAAAAACTGCAAAAGAAGCAGAAAAAATTTCAACCGATATTGATCCGAAAGAAATCGGGCTCGAAGGCGTAAATTTAAAAAACCCCGTGGAGGTATCCCACGCCTTTTCCGTTGCCCGTTTACTTGAAAAACAGGTTACTGCCAGAGTGAAAACCGCCGAAATGGAATTGAAGGCGATTGAGCTCGAGGCGAAAAAAGGAAACTTCATTCCGAAAGAAGAGGTTTTAGCAGACGCTCGAAGGGTTGCCTCCCTTGTCCGGGAAAAATTACTGACGATTCCGATCCGTTACGCTGGACAGCTTGAAGGAAGAACCCAGAGAGAGATTGAGGGCGTCCTGGATCATGCGATTGATGAAGTGCTCCAGTCGCTTAATGAATCTAAATTTGTTGAGCAGTAAACAAACCGAAAAAAATGAACCCCGTTCAGTTGGTAGCTGAGCGGGGGTTTTTGATAGTCGATCAGATAGATAAGGCATCGACCATGAAGCTAATTTTATCAAAACAGACGAGGAGATTCGTCATGGATTTTGTCAAGGCCTACCCTAAGTGGTTCTTTTTCATTAGATGGACTTTAGCGGGCTACTTGGCTTTTTATTTACTCAAGTCGATAGTCCTTTTTATCGCCGGATTTTGATTGACGGCAAAGCTGCCAAAAAATGAACCCCGTTCAGTTGGTAGCTGAGCGGGGTTTTTTACGTCAACCTAAGTGAGTAGGTCGATATAAAGATTATAGCGTCAGTAGGAAAGTATATGTATTGGCTGATGACCAAAAAGGATTTACCGCTTAGAGCGGTCATTTTTAGCTGGGCGGTCAATTTAATGATTCTTTCTGCAGCTCTGTTCCTGGTTTGCAAAGGGATCAGTTTCTTTCTGTGAGTGAGAAGTTATGGCAGAAAAAATCGCTAATACCAATATTGGCTCTGAGGGATTTCTAGTCCCTATGGACAAAAAACATCCGGACGATTTAGATAAGTCCATTCTCTGTGCAATTTCTGAAGATGAAATAGCTCTGGATTTGCCAGTTAAATATCTTAGGTCGAGATTGTCGACCGAAGAAATTTCTGAACTACTGGAAAAATCGGCGAGGTTTATCGTTCGTCAAGTCCAATGATTGTATGCATTTCAGCTTCTCCCTTTGCTGGGATTTTTCTCAGCCGATGAGACCTGAGATATTCGGCCAAACAAAAACGCATTTCCAAGGCAGTTAGCCTTCGGTAAGCGTAGATCCGAAGCACAAATTTTTTGTCGTGCGAAGTAAGGACGTTAACAACGTCAGGTGAAGTGTTGGATTCAGACATTTTTCGGGCATGAAAAAAATAATGAACCTAACTTACTACTACCGCCTCGCAATCGCAAAGCTTTCGACTTTGCTGTTCTACTTTTTAATGAATCGCTATGCACTGGCTAAATGAATTTTTGAAATTCTGCCGTCCGGTTTCTCGATTGACCGGAAGCGAGTGGGCCGACGCAAAAAGGTTCATCTCGCTGGGAACAACCGCAGAACCAGGGCCCTGGAGAACCTACAGAACTCCATATCTGCAGGAACCGATGGATGCAGCCACGGACAAGCAGACAGAAAAAATCGTTTTAATGTTTGCGTCACAGGTCGGAAAGTCAGAGCTCCTGTTGAATGTCCTTGGGTATTACGCCGACCAAGAGCCGTCACCTCAGTTGATGCTCCAGCCGACAGTCGAAATGGCGCAGGCCTTCTCAAAAGAGCGAATTGCTCCGATGTTCAGAGACTCTCCGGGATTGGCCGGGAAACTGATTGAAGGCAAAGAAGGTCGCGGAACTGAGAAAAAATCGTCAACAACGATTCTCATGAAGCACTATCCGGGCGGTTTCCTTGCGTTAGTCGGTGCCAATTCCCCGGCCGGGCTGGCTTCTCGTCCGATCCGAATCCTTTTGGCGGATGAGGTGGACCGCTATCCGGAAAGCGCCGGCAAGGAAGGCGATCCCTTGAAACTTGCCGTTCAACGTACGCAGAACTTCGGGAACCGAAAACTTCTGATGGTTTCAACGCCGACGGTCGTAGGTTATTCAAAAATCCACAACGAATTTTTAGCCGGAGACCAGCGGGAATTTGTGGTTCAGTGTCCGGAATGCAAGGCATACAACGAGCTGAAATGGGAGAATGTCCATTGGGATTCCGATGACAAAGGAAATGTCATTGAGAGTTCCGTCGGTCTATTCTGTCCGCACTGTGGAGCAAAAATCCGCGGCCCCCGCAAACTCAATCCGGACATTCTTCAATCCGGACGCTGGGAAGTAAGGAACCCGCAAGGGCGGTTTCGCAGTTATCACATCAACGCATTGAATTCTCCTTGGGTCAACTTAGTTGATCTTGTGAAGGATTGGGTTGAGATCAATCACCGGAAAGACAAGGCCGGCCTGATGGAGTTCATCAACTTAAAACTTGGCGAGCCCTGGGAGCAGTTCGAGGCCGATGCCGATAAATGGGAATACCTGTTAAGGCGCCGAGAATACTATCCGGAGACCGGAGTTCTTCCGGACGGAGTTCTGCTTCTTACGGCCGGCGTCGACGTCCAGCATGATCGACTTGAATGCACGGTTTACGGCTGGGGCCGGGCCCGTGAATGCTGGGGAATTCATCATTACATTATTCCCGGGAGTCCTGATACACCAGAACCATGGCAGCAGCTGGACGGAATTTTGACGATGCAGCAATCTCTCTCGTTTGGTGTCCGAGTGACGGTTGCATGCACGTTCGTGGACTCAGGCGATGGGACCTACAGCAAAGAGGTTTACGAATACACAAAGGCCCGGGAGAGATTCAGAGTATTTTCAATTAAGGGCCGAGGCGGTGTAGGAGTCCCTTTCATAGGAGTTCCTTCGCGACAGAACATTGTCGGCGCGACTCTTTTCAGTCTGGGCGTGGATTCCGGGAAAACAGCCGTCACGAATGCGCTGGACATTGCCGAAGAGGGCCCTGGATTTGTCCATTACCCGATGCAAGCCGAGAGCGGCTTCGGAGAAAACTTTTTCAAGCAGCTTACAGCAGAAGTTTTTGAGACGAAGTACGAGAAAGGCAAACAAAAAAGCGGTTGGGTAAAAATCCGCGAGCGCAATGAGGCGCTTGACTGTGCCGTTTACGCCAGAGCTGCCATGGAGCTGCTGACTCCGAATTTTGAACAAATTGAGGCTGCTCTTAGAGGCGTGCCGCAAGCAATACAACAACCCCGACGCCGCAGAGGCGTTGTCGGAAAGGGAATCACTTTATGAGCAGTTGGATCACCTTAGAAGAGGCAAGAACTAATTTGAAAATGTGGCTCGAGGCGGAGAGGGCTGTTTCGACCGGCCAAAGCTACCGAATCGGAACGCACAGTCTTACGCGAGCCAGTCTCTCAGATATTGCGAAGCGAATTGAGTACTGGCGAAACGAAATTGCCAAACTCGAGTCAGGACAAGGCGGGCGGATGCGAAGTTTTCGTGTCACGCCCGTTGATTTTTAAGGAGCGGACATGAACGCTTTTGAAAAGGCCATTCAATTTTTAGCTCCTCAGACAGCGCTCACCAGACAAGTTGCCAGAAACAAACTCGAAGTCCTGAACGCACTCCAGAACGGAGGAGGCTATGGTCTCCACGGTGCCTCAATCGTTAAAAAATCGCTTTCAAGCTGGATTACAGGCGGAAAAGATGCCGACTCCGACATTGTTGAAAACATTGAGACGCTCCGCGAGCGTTCTCGTGACTTATACATGGGTTCGCCTCTGGCGACCGGTGCGATTAAGACGCTGAGAACCAACATCATCGGCTCCGGCCTGATGCTCAACGCGCAAATTGACGCGAAGTTTCTTGGCATGACAGAGGAAGAAGCGCGCCAATGGGAGGAAAACACGGAGCGCGAGTGGCGCCTTTGGTCTGAAAACACGAACTGTGACGCAGAACGGAAACAGACGTTCTACCAACTGCAGTCTTTAGTTTTGATGTCAGCACTGGTGAACGGAGACGTTTTTGTGGTGCTTCCGGTTATCCGGACACCCGGAAGCGTTTATGACTTGAAAATCGGCCTGATTGAAGCTGACCGCGTTTGCAATCCGAACGAAGGACAGGATCTTGAGCGGAATATTGTCGGCGGTATCGAATGCGGGCAATTCGGAGAGACTGTGGCTTATTGGATTTGCAATAAAAATCCAAATTCTCAAGGCAGGTCGCTCGAAACGGCTATCAATAAATGGACGCGAGTTCCTGCAATCGGAAAGCGGACAGGGCGCAAAAACGTCCTGCACGTGATGTGCGATGTTGAGCGTCCGGCACAACGTCGAGGAGTGCCGCTGCTCGCACCAGTACTGGAATCAATGAAGCAGCTCTCGAGATATTCGGATGCGGAATTGACAGCCGCGCTGGTGAGCTCGATGTTCACGGTGTTCATTACGACTAAATCTCCTGCGGAGGCAATCTACAGCGGATTTGGTGGCATGGAATCTATACCGGGCGCCCAACCACAAAAAGCTTTGCCGGAACCGGATTACACCCTGGGCTCCGGAACCGTCGTAATGCTCGAAGACGGAGAACAGGCGCAATTTGCTGACCCGAAGCGTCCTGTTTCGGGATTTGAGACGTTTGTCCAAGCGGTGTGCCGGCAGATCGGATCTGCGCTTGAAATTCCGTACGAGTTGCTTGTTAAAAACTTCGATTCGTCCTACAGCGCGTCCAGAGCCGCTCTTTTAGAGGCCTGGAAGATGTTTCGGATGAGAAGAGATTGGATTTCCTCATCCTTCTGCAAACCTGTTTACGAAGCTTGGCTCACCGAAGCCGTCCTAAAAGGGCGCATCGATGCGCCGGGATTTTTCGACGATCCGCTAATCCGTGCTGCATGGTGCGGATCCGAATGGTACGGAGATGCGCAAGGCCAGCTCGACCCGCTCAAAGAAGTCAACGCAGCAAAAATCCGAGTTGAAGAAGGCTTCAGTACTCGCGAAAGAGAGGCCGCAGAGCTTACCGGCATGAAATTCGAGAACATCGTCGCGGTCCGGAAGCACGAAGAAGCAATGATGAAGGATGCCGGCCTCATCCAACACACAAATATTGAAACAAAGGAGGTTGACGAGAATGACGAATCCGAAACCAACTGATCAGAACAAAGAATTTCATTGGAAAATCGAAAACTCGGCCAAGCTGCCGACTGTAAAAATTGACCTTTACGGCTATGTTGGCGGGAGCCAGGAGTACGAGGACGGATTCAACGAAACTGAGTTTGCGAAAGAGTTCAGAAAAATTGACTCCACGCGCACGATCGACATCTCTATCAACAGTTTCGGCGGCAGTGTTTATACAGGTCTTGCAATCTACAGTCTGTTGAAAACTCATCAGGGAAAAATCAACATCAGAGTCGACGGTGCGGCAATGAGCGCTGCGACATTGATCACGAGCGTGCCTAACGCCACTGTAACGATGCCCCTTGGCTCAATGATGATGATTCACGAAGTTTCGGCCGTAGCTTACGGGAGTGCACGGCAAATGCGGAAGACTGCTGAAGACATCCGGAAGCTCGAGGAAAACCTTATTGAAATCTATGCGGCCAAGTGCGGCAAAGACCCTAAAGACATCCGGCAAAAAATCGAAGCAGAAACCTATTTCAATGCTAAGGAGGCTGTCGAGTACGGCCTTGCCGATGTCGTTGACGAATCCTCCTCAGTTAAAAATTTGAGAACGCCAACAAACGTTCTCATCAACGGCCTGCCGGCAGACTCGAAATATTTCGAGCACGCTCCGGCAGATTTTTTTACGGCAGTCGCTCAGGCCCCTGCCGACAACGTTAATCCACCAGCGAAAAAGGAAGCAAAAATGGATTTAGCACAACTCAAAGCGGAGTATCCCGACCTGATTGCCTCGCTGCAGGCAGAGGCCGTGAAGCAGGGTGTCGAAAACGAGAAGAAACGCATTCACGCGCTCGAAGAACTGGCCCTGGCCGGTCACTCGGATCTTCTTGAGCAGGCGAAGGCGGACTCCAGCATCACTCCGGAAATGTTTGCGGTTCAGCTCGTTAAGGCTGAAAAGGCTAAGAAAGCCAAGATTCAGAACAGCATCGCAGAGGATGCGGCAGACCTGAAGAGCGTGCAGGTTGACTCCAATCTTGGTTTTGAGACTGCAGACGCTAAGGCACAGCAGGCAAAACAGACTCAAAACGAAAAAGATGAGCAGGAACGAGAGGCTTTAGTTAAAGCGGCAGCTGCTCAGTTCAACAAGTAATCAATCGGAGGAAAAAATGGCAATGCAGGAAAAATATACGACAGGTGTTGACAACCTGTTCGCGGCGAACCAGATGATGCCTGTAATCACAGACGTCATCAAAGTTCCGTCCGGAGAAGCCGCAATGAAGCGCGGCACATTGGTCGCCTCGACCGGCAAAGCTGTAACCGCCGCAGCTGATGTCTATGGCGTTCTGGCAGAAGATGTTGACGCATCCAAAGCGGATGTAAACACAGTGATTTTCCTGACAGGCGAATTTAACGAAAAGGCTATGGCCGTCGGCACGCCGACAACCGGCACGCTGACAGTTTCGGACTGCAAAACTTCGGCCCGCAAAGTCGGAATTTTCATCAAATCTAATCAGGAGTAAGAAATGGCAGTAGACATTTTTGACCCGCGCATCATGACCCAAATGATCGAAGCTGGTCAGAACACCAAACACACATGGCTGCGCGATCGATATTTCACAAATCGTCCGACTTTCACAGCAAAAAAGATTGATTTTGATGTTGTGGGTCGCGGCGGCCGCAGAATTGCACCGTTCGTATCGCCCCTCAATGGCGGTAAAGTCATTGACCGAGACGGCTATTCCACTCTGAGCTATGAGCCTCCGATGGTTGCCCCTCAGCGCGTCACTACAGCGGAAGATGTCATGAAGCGTCTTCCGGGAGAAAATCCTTACTCCGGCAAGTCTCCAACAATGCGCGCAGCAGAAATTTTGGGCAGAGATTTAGCAGAACTGGATGAATACATCGCTCGTCGTGAAGAAGCGATGTGCTCGGAAGCCCTGTTCAGCGGAAAAATTACGGTTACGGGCGACGGGGTAAATGAAGTTATCAACTTCTGGTCCACAGTTCCGGCTTCCGAAAAACCGGAAACCACGTTGACCACGAAATGGGATGCCTCGACTGCGACTGCAGAAACGGTCATGAGCGACCTGAGAGTTGTCCGCCGTTCAATGATTAAAGACGGCGGCTTCACTCCTCGCGATTTGATCTGCGGCACCAATGTGATTGATACGATTCTGAGCAAGTTCACAGGTGCTAATTCTCTCGATATGAGGCGCGTCGATATGGGTCACATTGATCCCCAGCACCTTCCGGATGGCGTCACTTACTGGGGCTACCTCAAGGACTCTGCGCTCGACATCTACTCTTACGATGAGTGGTACAAGGGCGCGTCCGGTGATGTCGCCATGGTTCCGGCTGACAAGTGTTTGCTTGCAACGCCGGGCGCAAAAACCATGTTGGCTTACGGCGCCTGTCCGGTCATCAAAGAGACCGACCCTCAAATCATCTTTGTTGAGGGCTCTCGTGTTCCGATGTCCTGGATCCAGCGCTCCAACCCGATGGGCCGAGTTGTGCAGATTTCCAGCCGTCCGCTACCCATCATCCAGCAGATTCATGCTTTCCACGTCATCAACGCCACCGGATCCTAATCCGATGTCAAAAGAGGGGCTCCGGCCCCTTTTTCATAGGAGCTAATAATGGAAATTGTCTTCACCAAAAACACGGTTTTCGGACGCGACATTTACAAAGCCGGCGATAAGGCCGAATTCAATGAGAAAGAGGCAAAAATCATTTTGAAGGCAGGCGTCGGCAAGAAATTCGAGGAGACTGAAGAACCGGAGGCACCTGCAGAAGTAATTCAGCCCGAACCGATTCCCGGCACGGGCTTTGCCGTTCCTCTTCCTGAAGCGGCAGAAGCTGCGGCGCCAGAAACTCCGGAGAAGCCGGTTCCGAAGACCAAAGGCCGAGCCAAGAATGAAAACGTTTAAAGACTTCTCGGCAGCAGATGTCCAGAACATTTTCTTGAATCTCAACGAGTTTGCCGATTATCACGATATTGACGGCGAAAAAGTCAAATGCGTCATCGACAAAAACATCATCTCCGAAATTCCCGAGAATGGACTGGTAGGCGATTTCATCAACATGACAACGCTCTACGCAGATTCCAAGGATTTAGAGGTGCCCGAGGAGGGCCAGTGGATGTCGATAGATGATTCCCGTCACTTCGTTCAGTCGGTCTCTATTGAGGGGACGATGCTCGTCATTGTTCTTAGGGAGAATCGGCAATGATTGAAGTGAAAATTGACAAAAATGACGTTGAGGCCGCGATTAACATCCTGAATTCCACAAAAAAAGGGGCTCAGACAGCGGTTAATCGGGCAATCAACCGAGCGCTTATGCGCGGCCGAACCGTTGCCTCGAAGTCGTTGCGCGGCCGTTACACGATTAAAGCGTCTGACGTTAAGAAAGCAACCCGGCTCAGACGCCCGGGAGGCACAGAAACTTCCGGACAACTCGTGTTCTCCGGCCCTGAACTCACTATGGCGCATTTCCGAATCCGTCCCTCCGGACGGGATACGACCGGAAATAATCGTCAGCTAGTGCGAGTTGAAGTCGAGAGAACAGGCCTAAAGCCATTGAAAAACGCGTTTGTCTATAACGGCACTGTGTTTCAGCGAAAGGGAGCGACCCGGCTTCCGATTGAACCTCGTTACGGTCCTTCAGTTCCCCAGATGGTCGGAAACGAAAACATCACTGAAGGCATTCAGTCGGAAATGAGAGACACGTTTCTGCGCCGAATCGACCACGAGGCAATGAGGCTCATTAAAGGAGACAAGTAATGAATGATGTTTATTTATGCAAAGTGCTCGGTAAGTTCTTGGAAGCGGGCTTGAGCGATTTTCTCCTGCCTTTGGAGCACAAAGCTGACGAGCCGACAGTTTTCAGAGCGCCGAAGATTATTCAGGGCTATCTGCCGCCGAAGAACTCAAAGGAATCCAAGGACGATGACTTTCCATTCGTTTTGATTCGTCCGGATTCCGGGAAAACGGATGCGGATGGCTGCAGTGCCGACGTCTCGATCGTGATTGGCGTGTGGGATGGTGAGTTTGAAGGTCATCTCACAGCTCTGTCTCTCAAGGAAAAAGTCGAGGCGCTGCTGTTGAATCTTCCGAATCGCACGCTCGATGAGCGGTTCATTCTGGAGACTCCGATATCTTGGGAAAACTCTCCGGCCCAAGCCTGGCCTTTCTGGCAAATCGTTATGTCAACCCGCTGGACATTTCGCGCACCTGAAATTGTCAATCCCTATACACCGTATGAATAACATGAAGCTACGAAAAACTGCAGTTCAAAAAGAGAGGCCCGTCATCTATGTCGGGCCTTCGTTTTTAGGGCTCTCGACAAACACTGTTTTTCGAGAGGGAGCAAATAAATACCCCGAGCATATTGTCCGAATGATCGAAAAGAATCCGGCAATCGGTCAGCTGATGGTTCCTGTTGCGGACGTGCAGCAGGCCAGGGCCAATGTCCGAACTCAGGGACACATTCTTAACACGCTGTACAAACAAGCACTTAAAGGAGCTTAAAAATGGCTTACAAACATGGCGTTTACGTCAGCGAGGTTCCTACCAGCATTCTCCCGCCTGTTGAGGTCAATGCCGGCATTCCGATGATTATCGGAACGGCCCCGGTCAATATGACCGATCCGACCAACGTCAACAAACCGAAGCTGTGCTATTCCTACGAAGAGGCGGTTAAAGAATTCGGATTTGTGCCGGCAGAAGAAGACAGCACCAGCGGCCTCAAAAAATTCAATTATTCGATCTGTGAGCTGATTTATTCTGCATTTTCGCTGTATCGTGTAGCACCGATCATTGTGGTCAACGTTCTCGATCCGACAACCCATAAGAAGAACTGCACGACTACAAGCGTTTCGTTCGACGCCAAGACAGGTATTGCAAAAATTGCAGAAACAGGCGTCCTGCCGAATACGTTGGTTCTCAAGGCAGGTGAAAAGACGCTTACGAAAGACACCGACTACATTGTCTCCTTCGATGCCGACGGAACAATGATTCTCTCGTCTCTCAAAAATCAAGACGGAGACTTCCTTTGCAGTTCTGAAACTCCCTACACGCTGACGGCATCCAAACTGGATCCGTCTGCAGTTGATGCTGATGACATCATCGGGGGCGTAGATGCGTCCGGAAACAAATCCGGCCTTGAGCTGGTGGACGATGTTTTCCCGCTTTCCCGAGTTGTTCCGGGCACTCTGATCGCTCCGGGCTTCTCTTCTAGCCCGAGTGTGGCAGCAGTGATGGCCGCAAAATGCACCGCCATCAACACCGTATTCAAGGCGATTTGTGCGGTCGATGTTCCGACTACGACGGTCCAAAACTACACGGCTGTAGCGAATTGGAAGAACCAGAACAACATCACTGATCCGATGCAGATTTGCTGTTGGCCGATGATCCAGCTCGACGGCACTGTGTTTAATCTCTCGACACAGCTGGCTTGCCTGATGGCTCAGGTAGATTCTCAGAACGACGATGTTCCGTATGTGTCACCCTCTAATAAAAACCTACAGATGACAGGCACATGCCTGGCAGATGGCTCTGAAGTGGTTTTAGGTCCGGATACAGGCGCCTATCTGAACAGCCAGGGTGTTGTCTGTGCATTGAATTTCATCGGAGGTTGGGTCGCCTGGGGCAACAGAACAGCAGTTTATCCGGGAAACACGGACGTAAAAGATGCGTTTATCCCGAACCGCAGAATGTTCAATTGGATCGGCAATACGTTTATTCAAACGTTCTGGTCCAAGGTCGATTTTCCGGCAACTCCGCGCTTGATCAACACGATCATTGACTCCGCAAATATTTGGATGAACGGCCTTGCAGCTATGCAGTACATCCTGGGCGGCCGCATTGAGTTCCTCTCTTCCGAGAACTCGATCACTGACCTGATGGACGGCAATCTCGCATTCCATGTTTACGTCACTCCGCCGCCTCCCGCCAAGGACATCGATTTCATTCTTGAATTTGATCCGGAATATTTGCAAACCCTATTTGCAGCCTAATTGGAGGTAAAAAATGGCAACAGGAACAAACAGCATCCCGGAGCGCCTGATTAACTATCGCGTCTACAACGAATCCAACGCCCTGATGGGTATGGCAACAGTTGATTTGCCTGAGCTCCAGGCAATGAGCGACACCGTGTCCGGTGCCGGTATTGCCGGCGAGGTCGACAGTCCGGTGCTTGGGCACTATCAGGCCATGAGCGCTACGTTCAACTGGAGAACAATTGAAAGACCCGCTCTCGAGTTGGCCAAGCAGCAGGCTCACCAGTTGGAAATTCGCGGTTCACAGCAGCACTACGACAACACCACGGGGAAAATCACGACTACTCCCATTCGAGTTGTCATGAGAGCGATCCCGAAGAACTTCTCTTTGGGCTCATTTGAACCGGGCTCCACAACGGATTCGTCCACTGAATTTGAGGTCGTCTATCTGAAGATCGTGGTCGATGACAAAGAGGTGGCCGAAATCGATAAATATAACTTTATCGCTAAGTTCGGCGATACAGACATGCTTGAGAGTGTCCGTAAAGACCTCGGAATGTCTTAATCAATTCTGCCCCGCTTCGGCGGGGCTTTAAAAAGAGGAAAACATGAAATTTGTATTCGCAGAACCTTACGAATTTGAAGGCAAAACCTACAAAGAATTGGATGTTGATCTTAAAAAGATCGACGGCAGCGTCATTTTTGCAGCAGAGCGAGAAATGCGGGATTCCGGCTCATTGACGCCTTTAACAACCTTTAATTTCCGCTTTGCTTGTCTTGTGTTGGGTCAAATTTGCGCTCAGCCCGACGAGTTCTTCATGAAAATGCCCGGGCCCGTTCTGATTACTATAGCCAATTACGTTCTAAATTTTTTGAACAACTCGGGCTCAGCAAATCCTCTCCAAGCTTAATGATTAGAGAGGTTTGTTTGAGCCTGGCCAGAGCAGATACAGGCTCTGGCGCTTTAGATTGGTGGAGGGTTCCTCTCATTGAATTGTCAGAATGGATAGAGGCAGTAAAAACTGGAGAGAAGAGGCGTAAAAGACCGTGATTTGATCTTGAAGTTGATAGCTTAGAGAAATACAATTCCTCTAAAGGGGAATTAGCTATGAGAATTTTTAAGGCAGTGGTAGGCGGATTGTTAGACGGGTTAGCCGCTGTTTTTGCGTTTGCTATGTTCCTGTTTCTTCTTCTTTTAATCGTCTTCTGTTTTTATTTCGTGTTTCTGACATAACTCCACCAGTTTTGTAATAAGGGCGCTCCGGCGTCCTTTTTTTATGCGTGGATTTCGTCATGGGCATCAAAGAATACAGCATCGCATTTGCTATTGCCGGCAAAGTCTCCTCTGATTTTGCAAAGTCGTTTAAAAGTGCCGGAGAAACGGTAAAAAACTTTGAAGACAAATTTAAGAACCTCAATCGAGAGATGTTCCAAGCCTCAGGAACATTAAAAATGCGTAAAGAGGTTTTGCAAGCTCAACAGGCTTTTGCGTCTGCGAAAACAAAAATTACCGACTTAGGGCGCAGCTATTCAGAAGCGCGGCGGAATTCGGAATCTTTGGCAAGTCAATACGCTAAGGAAAAGCGTTCTTTAGCGTCTTATGCCGCGCAGCTGAACAAGCAAAATAAAATTTCTGACGCTTCGATAGCGAAGCTTGAGGCAAAAGAGCAAAAGTTGGCCGACCTCGGCAGACAGCTCAAGGCAGCTGAAAATAATACCAAACAGCTTGAAATCCAGCTCAATAAGGAAAAAGCCGCTGTAAAAGGTTCCCACCTTTCATTAGTAGAAAAAAAGCGAGCTCTGCAGGAATTAGAAAAAGCTAACAAAACAGCCGGGATGTCGGCACAGCGACTAGTTGAAAGAGAGAAAGCATTAGCGGTGGAAGCAAGGAAAGCGAAATTAGCTCAGGAAAAACTTGCCGCTATAAATGCGAAATCCGCCGCTTGGAGGGACCGCACGCAAAACGCAAAAGGCTCAATCCTCTCTGGGGTTGGCCAGATTGGCTACATTGCCTCAGCAGCATCATCTATGGCATTGCCGGTTAAACAGGCGATGCAGATGGAGGATGCTATGGCCGAAATTAAAAAGGTCGTGGATTTTAAAAATCCCACAGGGCTGAAGGAAATGGAAAAAGCGCTCGAAAGAATGAGCTTATCCATCCCAATGACGGCAGATGGTCTGGCGAAAATTACTGCTGCGGCAGGTCAAGCCGGTATCGCAGAGGATGACCTCCTTCGATTTACAGAAACCGCTGCAAAAATGGGCGTCGCTTTCGACATCTCGGCCGAAGAGGCCGGAGAGATGATGGCAAAGTGGCGCTCCGGTATGAATCTCACTCAAGATCAGGCAGAAAGCCTTGCGGATGCAACGAATGCTCTGAGCAATAACAACGCAGCACTTGCTAAACAAGTCGGCGAAGCATTGAAACGGTACGGTGCGCTTGGCAAAGTTGCCGGATTAACAGAAAAACAGACGGCTGCCATGGCGGCCACAATTATCGGCGCCGGTGCAGAAGCAGAAGTCGCAGCAACCGGTATGAACGCTTTTATGAGGTCCCTGACAAAAGGTGGATCTATGACAGATCTGCAGAAGGCGGCATTCGGTAACCTGGGATTTGATGCGCTTCAGCTTCAGAAAGACGTCCAAACAGACGCTCCGAAAACGATTTTTGCAGTGCTAGATGCAATTAAAACAAAACTACCGAAAGAGCTCCAGATGCAGTACCTCACTGCGATGTTTGGCGAAGAGGGCGCTCGAGCAATGGGGCCGATGCTGGCCAATACCGAAAAGCTCCGGGAAAATTTTGATCTCGTAGCGAAATCGGAAAAATTCGCCGGCTCAATGCTCAATGAATTTAGGAGCCGCAGCGCAACGACGTCTAATTCACTGACGTTGATGAAAAACTCGTTTACCTACGTATCCAGAGCAATCGGCAAACCGATGCTCGGGCCGTTGCGGGAATTTTCAGAGTCAATGGTCCAGGCTGCAACTGTTGCGGGAGATTGGATAAATAAGAACCAATCTCTAGTGACAATGGCGCTGAAAGTTGCTGGCGCCCTTGTTATGGTTAAGGGCTCTGTTATTGCCGCAAAAATGGTGTTTTCTGGCCTGATGCTTGTCGTCACGCCGTTTTACCGAACCTTCCTCCTTTGTCAGAAGGCAATGGTTCTGTATAGAAATAGTGCTGCGGCAGCTGCTTTCACAACAAAAGCCTTGGGATTTGCTTCTTTTGCGGCTTCAAAGTCCATGGCCGGTTTGAAATTTGCGTTGAACGCGGTCGGTTGGGCAATGAAATTCATGTTTTGTAATCCTATCGGGTTGGCAATCGGCGCTGTTGGATTTTTGATTACAGCCGGGATCGCTCTCTATAAAAATTGGGACGATGTTAAAGCTTATCTCGCATCGTTATGGACCAGTTTTAATGAGAAGTTTCCGGCGATGGCCTCAGTCGTTAAGGTCATGTATGACAGCGCTGTCAATTCAATCAATGGGATTAAAACAGAATTCAAAGGCTTATTAACATTCGTAACAGGTGCATTTTCTGGAGATTGGGCCAAGGCTTGGGACGGTGCAAAAATGGCTTTCGCAGGATGCTTCCAAGCCCTGCCGGATTTTGCTAAAGGGCCGCTCAATCTCGTGATTTCGCTGGCGAACAAGGCCATTGCAGGGCTGAATTCCCTCGGCTCGTTCAAGATCCCGGATATGGTCCCGGGTATTGGAGGCCAGAGCGTAGGAATTAACATTCCGGAAATTCCGATGCTCGCAGCCGGCGGTATCGCGACAGGCCCATCTCTGGCGATGGTCGGAGAAGGAAGGGAGCCGGAAGCGATCCTCCCGCTGTCCCGTCTTGGCGGAATGATGGGCGCAGCCGGCCCCTCGATCTCTGTGAACTTCTCTCCTGTAATTCAGATTGCAGGAGCCGGAGCTGTCAGGGAGGACGTCCAGTCCGGCCTCAGGGCAGGAGTGACCGACCTTAGGCGCGAACTTGAGCGCTTGATCAATTCTGACCGCCGCTTGTCTTACGCCTAATTGGAGGCTCTATGTACAAAACGATTCAGGGCGACACCTGGGATGTTGTTGCCAAGAAGCTGCTGGGGAGCGAAATGTACATGTCCGATTTAATCCGAGCGAATCCGGATTATCAGGAATATGTCATTTTCCCGGCAGGGATTGAGCTCAACGTTCCGGAGGTCGAACAGACTACCGCTCAGGAAGAGTCAATGCTGCCGCCATGGAAGAGGAAGAACAGAAATGTCGGGACCTAGACAAACGCGGCTTCGGCTGCTGTTTTCTAAAAACGAAACAGACGTGTCGGAAGACCTTTGCAAAGATCTGCTCTCATGGTCTTTTACTGATCATGAGAGCGGCCAGGCAGACGAAATCAGCCTGACGCTCAAAGATAATGAAGGGAAGTGGGCCGGCAGTTGGAGGCCCGATGGAGGCGAGAGTATAAAAATGTACTTGTCCGCCGGCACCACGGAAGAACCGGGGCCGGAGGCGTTTCTGGGGACATTCTTTGTCGATTATCAGAGAATCTCCGGAGCGCCTCGGGTCTACGAACTTCGAGCCGTATCCATTCCGCTGAACAAACCAGTCCGGAAAACTCAAAAAAACCGCGCTTGGGAGAACCATTCTCTGCAGGAAATCGCGCAGGAAATCTGCAGGGATGCTGAATTAGAGCTTTTCTTTGATTCAGCTGAAAATCCTCAATATCAGCGCATTGACCAGTCTCGTCAGAGTGACATGGCCTTCCTGCAGCATTTGTGTGAGGAAGCAGGGCTCTCGATCAAAGTCACGGATAAAACCGTTGTGATTTTTGGTCAAGAACGCTATGAGAAAAAAGATCCGGTATGCACGATGGAGATCGGTGTCAGTGACATTTTGAGCTACACATTTGAGGTTTCTCAGAGCGACACCTATAAAGCGGTCAAAGTGAAGTGGCGAAGCCCTTCGGCTAAAAAGAAGGATCAGGCTGCCGGATATGACCTCAATCTGCAGAAAGTGAAGGCGGCCAAAGCGACCGAATACGACTTCAATCTGCAGAAAGTTGACAAAAACGGCAAAGGATCAAATCCGGCTGTTTTTGAGTACACGTACACGGATCCGGAGGCTGATGAAAACGGTCAAATCTTTGAGATGAAAAAACGCTGCGCTTCGCTAGAAGAGGCGAAACGGCTGGCTAAAGCCAAGCTCCGACAGCTAAACAGCAGAAAAATCACCGGAGACATGACCGTCATCGGAACCCCGTTCTTGTGCGCCGGAACAGTTATTAAAGTGGTCGGCGCCGGAGCCTTCAGCGGCAATTACATCATCGAAGAGGCAAACCACAGCGGAGGAAGCTCGGGGTACACCACGGGCCTTCGGCTGAGGCGCGTCAATAAGGAGTATTAAGGTGTTGTTTAAAGCAAACGAAGAAGACCGTGATGCCGTTTTAGCAATCCTGAAAATCGGAGAGGTCACGGACATCGACCCGGCAAAATGCAAGATCCGGGCAACGTTTGACGATGAGGACGGCAAAACAAGCTACTGGCTCCCGGTGCTGCAGAGAAAGACGCTGCACGATAAAGACTTCTGGTTGCCGGATGTCGGCGAGGACGTTCTTTGTCTGTTCTTTAATGAGGCTGAAGAGGCCGGATTCGCGGTCGGCAGTTTTTACGCCGGAGACGTGGACGTTCCCGGGCAGTCCGTTGACATACGAACAGTGAAATTCAAAGACGGATCCGAGTTTAGCTACAACCGAAATAGTCATGAACTGAAGGGCGTTGTTGGAAGCACTAATTTCAAGCTGAATCGTCAAAACATTGCGATTGCAGCGCCGGAAGCAATCTCCCAGAGCTCCAAAAAAGTTGAGGTTGAAGGGTCTAATCAGGTCGCCATTAAGGGCGGCACTTCGGTTGACATTACGACGCCGACGCTCAATCTCAATATCGGAGCTACAACGATGACGCTCAACGACTCAAGCTCAACGATTTCGAGCGAGAACGTCAATTTCGCAGGAAACTTGAGCATTAACGGCAATTGTTCGGTTAAAGGAAATTTTTCGGTCACCGGGAATATTGATGCCGGAGGCACTGTCCACGGAACTAACATTTAAAGGAGGACATTATGGCCTTCGGAGTAACCGGATTGCTAGGAGCTCTCCCGTTTGTCTGTTCCTCAAATATCGTGAATACATTCAAAGATGTGAATAGAGAGCTGGCAACAAAATACGCCCGCCACGATGTGATCGGCAAGAAGCCGGTTCTTGAGTGGATCGGGGAAGAGCCTGACAAAATAAGTTTCAAGATTCGTTTCGATAGTTCTCTGAACTCGCCTCCCGAGACGGGCTTATTTTTATTGAAACGAATGCTGGACTCGCACAAGCCTCAGAGGCTCCTCCTGGGGCCTCGGTACATGGGAAAGTTCGTCCTTGAATCGATCTCGGAGGAACGACGTTTCCATACGGGCCTCGGCGTCTGCCAGATTGCCGAGGCCACGATTTCATTAACTGAATGCGGTGACGAAAATGCAGCACGTTCTTAATTTATCCCAGCCGATTTCATTTGCTCCCGGCACCGTGGCAGCGGAAGTTCTGCAGAACGTCCGGACGATTCTGGCAACTCGAAAGGGGACCGTCCCTCTGGATCGAAACTTCGGTCTTGAATGGGAGCACGTGGACAAACCGATTCACATAGCCAAAGCGCTCATCCAGGCTGAAATTATTGAGGCTGTCGAGAGATGGGAATCCAGGGCAGTGATCGACAAAATCGAATTCGGAGAACAGGCCGAGGACGCTATGGACGGGCTTTTAAACCCAATCATCACTTTGAGCATTGGAGGCAGAAATGCCTGAGACATTACCTCGTTGGGGGATGCCGGACGTCAACTTCATTGAGACGGATCCGGAGAAAATCAAATCCGACATCATCAATCGTTATGAGAGTGCAGCCGGTAGGACGTTGAGTGCCGGCGATCCGGTTCGATTGCTTTTATTGACGATTGCGTCTGAAATTATTCAGCTGCGGCAGGTTTTTAACCATGGAGCGCAGCAGAATTTGCTCACCTATGCTCAAGGGCGGTATTTGGACGCTTTGGGCGTGTTCCTCGATACGGCCCGACAGCCGGCAGACAAAGCCGTTACGACAATTCAGTTCACACTCACACAAGCGCTTTCGAGCGCTTTTTTTATACCTGCAGGGTTCCAGGTGAGCGCCGGGAACGTCATATTTGAAACGACCGAACTGGTGACAATCGCTCCGGGAGATCTGCAGGGGACGGCGCAAGCGGAATGCACGCAGGCCGGCACCATCGGAAACGGATATTTATCCGGGCAAATTTCTACGATTGTGGCGCCTCTGGCATTTTTGGCCAGCGCTGTAAACACGACGGAATCGATAGGCGGTTCCGACATCGAGAGCGATGCAAGCTATGCCGAGCGACTGAGGCTTAAGCCCAATAGTTTTTCTGTAGCCGGTCCGGAGAAGGCCTACATTTTCCACGCGTTTTCAGTCTCTCCTTCCATCATTGACGTAGCGATTGATTCTCCGACCCCCGGCGTGGTGAACGTTTACACGCTTCTGACCGGAGGCGCTCTGCCGTCTACAGCATTTCTGCAGGAAGTTGAGGATTATCTGTCCGGAGAGGAAATCAGGCCGCTGACCGATGAAGTCCATGCCAAAGCTCCGACGGCTTATTCCTACAGTGTCAACGTTGACTATTACGTTCTGCAGAGTGACGCAGTTCGACTTTCTGCGATCCAGACTGCAGTGCAAGCAGCTGTAACTGATTACGTTGCGTGGCAGCAGGCAAAAATCGGCAGAGACATCAATCCCGATGAACTCATTAAACGAGTTCGGGATGCTGGCGCCGGCCGGATCCTTCATACAACCCTAACGCCCGCTTTCAAGACTTTAACCAAATCTCAGGTTGCCCAGTGCGCGTCTGTGACGGTGACCTTCAAGGGGCTGGAGGATGGCTAAATGAAAACACTACAGGACATCACCTTAGATGATCTGCTGCCCGACAGTATTTCGTCAGATCAGCAGGTAAAACAATCTGCAGAAGCAATCGACCCGGAACTGAAAACAGTTTCGGGTTTCTTGTTATTGGGCGCTGTGCTGGCCAATGTCGATAAATTGACCAGCACTCAGCTGGATCATATTGCCTACTCGTTTGACCTCACAACTTGGCGTGATTATTGGCCCCTGAGCCAAAAACGGCAGGTGGCCAAAACCGTCGTGGCGCAGAAATGCCGCATGGGAACATTGTCCGCGGTTAAAAAAGTTCTTGAGTCTCTCGGCTCTGCCGTTTCCATCACCGAGTGGTGGCAGAAAACGCCTAAAGGCACACCTCACACGTTTGAAGTAGTTGCCTCTATCGGAGACATATCCGGGGGCCTGAGCGCCAATGCTCAGGAAGATTTCTTCAGACTGCTGGATGAGGCTAAACCCGTCCGCAGTCACTATACATTCACTGTCGTTCAGTCGTTGCTTGGGAACCTACAGGTTTCCGGAACGATTCGCTCAGCTTCTTTTGCGCGTTGTTCTTCCGAAATAACGCCGCTCACAACTCAAATCAGCGTGACACCGCTCATGAGACCGGTTTCTTACGCACGCATCTAATCACCCACTGAAAATTTAGGAGTTTTGATATGCCTAACGTAGTCATTACGTCGGCAGGACTTGCCGCGCTCGTAAATGCCGAAAACAACGGAACACTCCCGGTAAAAATTACTAAATTTGGCCTAGGAACAGGTAACTACACGCCGTCTGCAGATCAGACATCTCTCCAGAGCAAATTTAAAGAGATCACGGCACTGTCCGGCGGAGATGTTGGAGACAACACGATCCACGTCACGATGAGCGACACAAGCTCTGATGCTTACACGGTCAACGAAGTAGGTGTGTACCTTGAAGACGGGACTTTGTTTGCTGTCAGCTCTCAGCCGACCGGCGCAATTTTGCAAAAAGCTGCCGGTTCTCAAGGTCTCCTCTCCATTGACTTGGTAATCAGTGGCGGTACCTCCGGGATCACTGTTGACGGAGATACAAACTTCTTCAATCCTCCGGCTACGACCCAGGTGGCCGGCGTTGTGAAACTGGCATCCCTTGACGAAATCAAGACCGGTACAAACTCTTCAAAAGCGGTTACTCCAAGCGGCGTTTTCAATTTCGTGAAGACTTATGTCACAGAAGCAATTGAGGCGCTTAAGACACTTCTTCGTAAGGAAATCGCTGCCGCAGCTCTGGCAGCTGTTCCTATCGGCGCATGTATTTTCTACCTTGGCACGGAAATCCCTGACGGGTTCCTACTAATGAACGGAGCCAGCGTCGCCAAGGCTGATTTTGATGACCTCTACGATGTCATTGGGAATAAATTCGGAAATGTTGATTCAGATCATTTCAATCTCCCCGACACACATCATAGATTTTTGGAGGGGACAACTAATATTGCGGAGGTGGGGAACTACATCTCCGCGGGATTACCGAATATTCCAGGAAACTTCTCTCACCTACGGGAACAAGGCCAACCGGATCCGGACGGTGCTTTTCAAAGCTATGGGGGTGTTTATGGAGATGAGATCGTCCGTAAAACACCGGATAAGAGACCTTACGCTTGGGAAACCGTAGGGTTTCTTGCGAGCCGAGCTTCAAATCTTTATTCGGATTCGGTGGCTACCGTCCAGCCCGCCGGAGTTTACGTGCAAATGCTGATTCGCTATGCCGCATAACGGATTAGGTATTGTCCCAATAAGGCGTCAACTTGTACTGTACTAATGGAATCAGAATAAATCGCATTCCCTTTTGAAAAATTCAGTTCAAACTCTGTTCCGAAATCTCGATTAGTTTGGTCTGGCTGACGCTCATAGCCAGACCATGCATTATTTTTTGGTGTTAACGCTCCAGACCAACCAGAATAAATGAACTGACCGTTATTGTTAGTGGCTAAACCTACGCCAGTACCGTAGTTATTCGGTCTAACCGAATATGTCAGGCGTTTTTAGTCTCCGAAACACGTGCGATTATGGCGGTGCTAACGGGTGTGTAACTCAAACCCCCTCGACCCCTAAAGATTCTCCTGCGGCGGTTAATACAAGCCTTAACGAGCTAATTCAGATTATGAGCATCGATGCTTCGAGAAACTCAAGTCTGTACGGAGCTTCGACCACAGTACAAACGGCTTCGATGCGGACATATTGCCTTATTCGCTATGCATAACGAATGAGGCAGTACGCTCTAAACGCTTCCGGTCTTACGGTAGTAATGTCATCTCGGTAAATAGCACTATGTCTTTGGGCAGAAAATCCTATATCTGCTTGATTGCCAATGTCCGACAGTGTTTTGCTAACAGTCTGAATGTTGGAAGCATGTTGCCAGAATAAAGCTCCATTTGAACCAGCTTGAATGTTCGTAGGCTGAATCCAAGTTAAAGCACCTTGTATATTCGGTTAGAACGATCGAATAAGCATCATCCCGAAAATCCCATCGACTTGAGGTTTGTTTGATGCTCCAAAAAGAGGGTTTGGCCATGAAGCGTCAAAGCGAGGATCGTACAGTCGTCCGGCGGTCATGTCCTTTTTTGAGAAGCCTGCAAGAGTGTCGTTTTTAACGCCCCATCTAATAGCACCGGTTCCCAAATTTTCTGAGGTCTCGTTATTGTTCGAGACGACCCAAGGAAGCACGAAAGTGATATTCGGTCTAACCGAATATCGACGGTCAATCGCATATCGCGGGATACTTTGCGCCTAATCTCAGTGCTGAAGGAGCTTTTGGCACCAGTACACGCTGGACTTCTAGCATTTCTTTAGGTAGTGGGAATAATGCAGCAGTCATAAATTTTGACGCTTCGTTATCGAATCCGCTTTTTGGCGCTTCAGACACAGTACAAACATCCTCAATGCGTGGACTGTGTTTAATACGAGCGTATCAAAGCTAAAAACCGCAATGAATCAGGATGTACCGTTGAAGAATTACCATAAATCGAGCTTGATCGTGTTGCTGAAAAATTCGGCCTACTCCACGAATACATTTGATTTTGAGATGGATTCGAGTTGTTGATACCCTCGACAAACTGGATACCATCTCCTTCAAACGCGCCAGTGGATGGGTCAGCCTTCTGAAACTTAATGCCCGATACCGTACCTAGAATATTCGGTCTAACCGAATATGATCGGCAACCTTACCGCGTCCCGTGGCGGATACGGTTTATTTGGCCCGAACTCCAACGGGCCGTTTTTAGTAACCGAGGGAACAAACTCGATTGACGTTTCTACGGCGACAGGAACAGCCAACAATACCGCGTCTTTTGATGCATCCAGGGTTTCGAGTTTGTACAAAAACGGCCTTACGGAGGTGAACGTTAATGCGCTCTATGGATTAAATCTTATAAAGGCGTTTTAACCCGAATACAACGGGCAGTTTTGGAATAAGGGCAACTGCCGACGCTTCAACAATACCTCAAGACTTGGGTGTTACCGGTGTATTTACCTTGACTGAAATCACACAAAACAGTAACGTTTCGTCTATCCAACCATCATCGACTTATAAATATACACAAGGGGTTAGATACAACGCATCGTTGGTTTCATCTTTGTATAAAAATGACCTTAACGAGGTACGAGTTAATGCGCTTTATGGTTTAACTCTCATACGCGCGTATTAGGCATAAAAATCTTATTGAGGCAGTTTGAACGGTGACAGCTGTACCGAACAATGAACTAACCCTATCAGCTGAAAACGAAATGTCTGAGGACGTATTACCACTTCCTGCTGTGAGAGCTGGTCCTAAGGATGTAGATTCAGGATTGTCCCACTGTAAGGCTCCTTCTGACCCTTCTTGACCATGATCGTCAATTCGACGAAGACCTCTCATTGTTCCAAAGATATTCGGTCTTTCCGAATATTCTCGGAACCGTATCGGGAATTAAATTCAAAAATGCCGCTCCCTCTACAGGCTGTTTTAGCCAGGATGGGGAGGATTTTAATACAGGGATCAGCACTGACAATCCCAATCCGGCGCAATCGTACGCTTGGAGCAGGCCAGACTTTATAGCGAGCCGTTCTTCTCCGATTTATGGACTGAGTGAAACGGTTCAAACCGCTTCCATCCGCACCCTATGTTTAGTGAGAGCGTATCAGGCATAAGGATCGAACAGAGGCAGGTTGGTTTGTTCCGGACGCGCCATAAACGGCAGAGTTTCTAGAGGCATCAAACGTCCAAGCAAGCGATCCGCTTGTATTACTTTCGTACATTGCGCGGTCATATTTTCTAGGGCCTATTCTTGAAATAAACATTGCCCCAGTCAGATCATGGAAACCGTACTGAGATATGTCGAATTGATCGTCAAACCCTCGACCACTGCTCAAGATATTCGGAGACTATCCGAATATCGTAGGCTCTCAGGGAAGTCTTTATCCCGGTTCGTCTGACCCAATAGAAGGCGGAGTAATGAAATTTTGGAGAGACACGAGGTGGAAACTTCCAGCTCCAGTTTCGACAGATCCGGGTGCGCCTGTCGGAGTAACCATAGACGCATCTCGCGAATCGTCCTTGTATCAAAACGACCTTACCGAGGTACGAGTAAATGCACTGTGCGGATATATGCTTATCCGCTACGCATAACGAATCAGCGCGAAAGCTCGTAATGACGCAGTTTGAACCGTGCCAGTATCGCCATAAATCGCGTTATGCCAGCGTGCTTCAAAATAGATGTTTTTATACATACATCTGGCTGGCGTACCTTGTTCGTTTTTTCGAGAGGCTCCTTCGGCAGACCACCCCAAAGCTCCTCCCCCTGTTTGAGTGTCTCCCGTTGCTATTCCTGTTAATGAGCCTAAGATATTCGGGACGTAATTTTTGTTGCTACAGGCTCCAAATTTTGGCGATTTGGAGCCTGAGATTATTCGGTGCTAGGCACAAGCAGCAGAGAATAAATTATGCGGTTTCAGCCCCCGGGTTATCTGACTGCCCGTTCAAAACTTTGGCACATTGAGCACAGTGCTGAATATATTCATGCCATTTCGGCATTATTTTTTGTCGTGCTGCGAAATAGTCGCCGCGCTGATAAGCCCTGACAACCTGCGAACCTACAACATGAGCTAGAGACGCTTCTGCAATTTCAAACGGTATTTCGTGGTCTGCAAACCATGAACGACCAATTGTGCGCAGGCCATGCGGAACGAGCCGTCCGGAAAATTCTCTCTGCTCGTGCATCCATTTCGCTAAGGCCTGGCTGCTGATGGGTTTGTTGGCACAGGACGCAGGAAAAAGGTAGGGGCTGCGCTTGTTTTTCCGCATATTTTTAGCCTCCTCAATCAGGGAAGCGAGGTAGGGTGTCATCGGGACTCTATGAGTTCGCTTCATTTTCATTTTTTCAGCCGGGATTGTGATTGCCTCGTCGGTGATCCATTCTGTCCTGATTGAGATGACTTCTTTAGGGCGGAGCAGGGTAGCTAGCGAAAAATAAAACAGTACCCGATATTTTTGAGGAGCGAGCTTCCCCAGTTGCGAGAGGACGATGGGCAATTCTTTCCAATCCACGGCCGGCATGTGGGTGACCGAAGGGACAGGAAATACTTTGGTTATTGTGGATAAAGGATTTGAGGCAAGGTACCCGGCGTTGACCGTCATATCAAAAATCTCCCGGGTGCGCATGAGGAGCCTTTTAATTGTGGAGGCTTTTCCTTCTTCTTCCAGCGGCTCCATGAGCCTGATGATCATAGGAGGCGTAACCGAATCCAATTGCCGGGAGCCGATTTTTGAGATCACGTATTTCTCCAGCCGGAGCCTTTCGTCTCTGTAACTGAGGATCCGGCCCTTCTTTTTTGTGCACCAGAACTTGAATGCATTGCGAACTGTGAAAGAACCGGTCGGCTCGATCTCGAGCTCCCTCTGTTTCTTACGGACGATGGCCCGAGCCTGGAGTAATGATATTTCAGGCCAGTGACCAATTGTCTGATCTGTAACGCGGCCGTTTCTGGAAAACCTAAAAACCCACGATTTAACACCGGATACCTGGACTCTGAGCGCGAGTCCGGGAGAGTCTGTTATTTGATAGCGCTTACTTTTGGGCTTTAAAGCCCGGATTTCTTTGGGAGTCAGCATGTCTAAAAAAGTTGAAAAATTAGTTAAAACAGTGTTTGTCTATGATGAGGACGGATATTTCGAGGACACGCACATTGCGCAGGTCAATCCAAAGCGTCCCAGGTCGTACTTGATGCCGCCCCGCTGTACGCTGGTAAAGCCCGCCCTCAAGCCGAAATTTTTCTACAAAATTAAAACAGTGGGCGATGAAAACTCCGGGTGGGATGAAATCCCGTTCCCGCAGTCTGCAGCTGATTTTGTCGGTGTTGAAATTCCGCACAAGAGCCGGACACTGCATAACCACATGCTCCGCTCTCTGCTAACTGAATATGTAAAGAACGATCCAGAGCACTTCAGAGAGGTAGCAGTAAACGATAAAAACGGAGACAAAATCGCCACAACAGTTGAGGCGATTCCGGAGCCTACCGAAGCAGAGAAGAAAGCTCAAAAGGAAGCGGCGGCACGTTCTACGAGAGACTATTACCTGACGATGACCGATTATCTCGTTGTGAACGACTATCCCATCACATCCGAGGAGCGCGATCAGGTTCTCGAGTATCGACAGGCGCTCCGAGATATTCCGCAGACTCAAACTTTTCCGGAAAGCATTGTTTGGCCGGAGCCTCCTGCAGTCGCAAAAACGGCTCATAAATACTGGAAAGCCTCTCAGGTGTCTGACGAAATCAAAAAGAGAATCGAGGCAGTTAAGACCCGGACAGACTTAGATGAAGAACAAAAAGCAAAACTGACTGCAGCACTGCAGCAGGTTTATCAGCAGAGCGGTTATCCCTACGAGGTCGAATGGCCCATTGAGGAAGAAGTTCTAGCAAACGAATAATTTCAAGGAGGCGGGAATGAAAGACCCGCAGAAATTTGACGAATTCATGACGGCATTGTCCCTGATTTCATTCGCACTCGGATTTGTCAGTTCGCTGGCCGGAGCGGCAATGCCGTACGTGAAAGGGGAAAGGAAATTTATGTTCTATCGATACATTGTTGAGGTTGCCACGTCAGCCATTGCCGGCGTTGTAGTGTTTTTGCTTCTTAAAGTCACGGACATTCCTGAAGAATGGATTGCAGCACTTACCGGAATCGCCTCATTTTACGGAACGAGGCTGATGAACGTTCTGTATGGACTGCTTGTCGGACGTCTCAAGATCATTTTTTTGGACTCCTCAAAGAACGAAGGGAGGAAAAAAGATGATGAGCAAACGTGAAATCACAGTGACGCCTAGAAGCGTCCTTAACGGAACTATTAAGCTGATTTTGATGTCAGCTTTTTATATTGCCGGAGCCTTGACAGAGAGCCAACTAGCTCTTTTCACAATCGACTCTCAAAAGGCGCGGATCAGCGAATTGGAAACCGAGACAGAGACGCAGCGCGTTGAAATCGACAATCTCACAAAGCGAGTCGCAGAGAACTCAAACAACCTGACGGCGATAGCTGAAATACGTCATGAACTGACAGCGATCAGGCTGGAGATGGCAACTTTGAAAGGACTACATAACAAATGACAGAGCAGAAACTACCGTTCTCACAATGGAATCCCATCATTGCTGAGAATTTTGTTAAGAAATGGGAAGGGCTGAGTCTTAAGGCCTATAAGTGCACTGCCGGAACGTGGACCATCGGATATGGTCACACGAAAGGCGTTCGTCCGGGTCAGGTTATTTCGCTTCTGCAGGCCGAAAGGTTTCTCCGGGACGATTTAGAAGATCACGCCGAAGACTTGGCGCCTTATGTAACCTGCAGATTGACGCGAGGACAATACATCGCACTCCTTGATCTGGCCTTTAACCTCGGAGTTCCTGCAGTGGCCAAATCTCACACACTGCAGTATTTGAATGCCGGAGATTTGGAGAAAGCAAAAAAAGGTTTTCTATCGTTCTCTAAACAGAAACAGCTCAATCCGGATGGATCGATCAAACGGAGGCCAGACGGGACTCCGGACATGAAAACAGTTCCGGGCCTGTTGAACCGAAGAAAGGAGGAGGTAGACCTAATGTGAACCCGTTATCGATTTTCAAATATGGCGCCGGTGCGTTAATCGTGCTTGGCGCTTATTTTTTCGGCCTGAATCAAGGGCACAACTCGGAGCAATTAAAAAATGCTCGATCTCAAATTTCCCAACTGATAGCAACGGTTCAGAATTATGAAACGCAATACAAAAATCAGGCGATTGCTCTGGCAGAGCTCCGTATCGCTGAATCTAGCGCTCGTAATGATGTTGAGCGGATGCGCAACCGAATCAACATCCTCGAAAATAGAGCTAAAACCACTGCAGCTCGAGACTCAGTTCAATGCCTCCGATTGGAACAAGAGGGTAGACAGCTACTTCTTGAAGCAAGATCGGCTATTGACTACTGTAGAAGGGCACTTAGCTGGAAATAGCGGCGCCGGCGATAAATAGCAGGAGGAGGAAAAATGGAGAACGAATTACAGAAGTACGGTATCAAGAACAGCGACAGGACCAGATGTGAAGTGTGGACGAGGGTGATGGGGTACCACCGTCCGATCGACTCGTTCAACATCGGTAAGCAGGGCGAAGTGATGGAGCGAAAATACTTTGACGAGAAAAAGTGTTGCTGTCGCAAATAACATCTAATGTGCTATTTTGAGAGGGTCTCTGGAGATCCTCTCCGGATCAACCTGAGACACGTTTGAAATAGCACTCGAAAACATGAAAAATATACTTTTTTTTGTACGTGTCTCAAAAATTTGCCATTGATTTTTAATAATAATCCTGTTCCAGTTGGGGCCACCATCTTTCGAATTCTATCTACGGAATTGTCTCGGCTTTTCGAGAATGATAGGTTAAAAACGAATTATTGGAAGATCTGATAGAATTACGCTTCTGCACAATGGTGACCCTTCATCATTAGGCCCCATAGCTCAGTTGGTTAGAGCAGTCGACTCATAATCGATTGGTCACTGGTTCAAGTCCAGTTGGGGCCACCACCTCTTTTCTCCTTTTTATAAAAAAGGTTCCACTAATCAAATTAAAAAACTTGCAAGCATCGCAGTTTTGACGTTTTTTATTTTTTTAATTGCCAGCCGGGTTTCCCTCAAGATAATAATAAATAACAAGATTTTGAGGTAGGCATGCAGAGTATTACTCGTGAAATTTACATAGTCTTGGAAAATATGTAATCCAGCTGACTGTCCTTTGAAAAATACAACGTCTACCAGTATATTTTCTTGAACGAGAAATATTTGCTAAAGTGTACAGAGTTGGCCCATGAGTTGTTTAAGAGAGTTCCCCGCGTAAGCGGGGATGAACCATGAAATTATTTAGGTTTTCTTTCAGTTTAGGAGAGTTCCTCGCGTAAGCGGGGATGAACCATGAAATTATTTAGGTTTTCTTTCAGTTTAGGAGAGTTCCTCGCGTAAGCGGGGATGAACCGCAAGTTGGTCTAGAAGGAGAGAGCGGAGCGAAGATTTCCCCGCGTAAGCGGGGTTAAAAACTTAACAACCATGGGCCGCTCAAACCCGTTGAATGGGAGAGCGGAAGCACTTTCCACCGATTATTCCTTGCCTTGTAAGGAGTGATCGGCTTATTTTGCTGTTAACATTGAATCCACAGGCCGGGCTGGTCGAGACTGCCAGCCTCCCCGGTATGAGGTCTTGATGGTGGTCGCGACACTACTCACACAACGTTCGAAGACGAGATCATTTCTTTGATTCCGCCCAATTTTTTGTGACTTCTTATATCTTCTTCGTTTTATTTTCAAAAGAGCCTAGCGACCCCATACCTATTCATGGCAGAGTGAATGAAGCTCAGCTTCATGGGTTGTAAAATAACCTTTTTTACGTATTTATTAAATAAATAGATAAATGGCAGAGTGTCAGGATTTTGCGCAATTTGGTTTGGCCCCGAATTTGCTTTCAGCTATTACACGGATGGGGTATACCCAACCCACAGCAATTCAGTGTACAGCGATTCCAGTGGTTCTTCAGGGTCGCGACGTCATGGGTGCCGCCCAGACAGGAACAGGTAAAACAGCCAGTTTTGGTCTGCCCGTCTTGCAAAAACTTCTGCCACTAGCCAATACAAGTACATCTCCGGCACGCCATCCTGTACGTGTTTTGATTCTTTCTCCGACAAGAGAGTTGGCAGATCAAACCGCAGAGGCACTTTCAAATTACGCAGATGACACACCTATTCGAATTGGCGTTGTTTATGGCGGCGTCGATATCAAACCTCAGGCAGAGGCATTAAGAAGAGGCGTCGAGATTTTGATCGCTACTCCCGGCCGTTTATTGGATCATCTGGAGCAGAGAAATACAAATCTGAATCAGTGCGGCATCGTCATCTTAGATGAGGCCGACCGTATGTTGGATATGGGCTTTCTGCCGGATATTTCTAGGATCCTGAATGCGCTTCCCAAAAAACGTCAGAATTTGATGTTCTCCGCCACATTCTCACCTGAAATCAAAAGACTGGCCGGAAATTTCTTGACTGATCCTGTTGTTATCGAGGTAGCTCGCCAAAACGCTACTGCTTCCACCATCAAACAAGAAGTCTTTTCAGTAAACGAGCTTCAAAAAACTGATGCACTTGTAGAGCTTCTGAAAACCCGCGGAGAAGACTCCGACGGTAAACCGCTCCAGACAATCGTATTCGTCAATGCAAAATTGACAGCTCGCAGATTGGCACGTGAATTAGAGAAATGCGGATTCAACGCTGATGCAATTCACGGAGACAAAACCCAAGAAGAGCGCTTGAAGCTGTTGAAAGATTTCAAGGATGGAACCTTAAATATCATGGTGGCGACTGATGTCGCAGCCCGTGGTTTGGATATAGCCGAGCTTCCGCTCGTGATTAATTACGACGTTCCATTTGTTCCTGAGGACTACGTTCATCGAATCGGCAGAACAGGCCGCGCAGGGAGCTCAGGTTTGGCATTAATGCTCGTTACGGACAAGGATAGAAAGAGTTTCGATGCAATTCGAAAACTAACCAAAGTTAATCTTGTTCCGCAGGAACTTGATCCTGAACCTCGCAAGAGAGCAAGATTTCCACGAAAGTTTTCCTCAAGTACAGATACTTGGAAAGCACCTCGCAAGCCTGAGGATCCATTTTTCTCACAGCCCTATGTTCCGGGTCGCACATCTGTAAAGAAGACTGTTCAGCAAAACTTCTCAAGACAGGCTTCCGGAGAAAAGAGGGAAGTTGCTGTCCTTCTTGGCGGAACCGGACGTCGAAATTAGGCAGAGATTTGAAATCTCTGCCTCCAACGCTGCACTGCCTCTGAATAAAACTCCTCGAGCGTATCGAAAGTAAAAGGTTTGAATCCGAGACGAGTCCACGCATGTGCGGCTTCTTCTTCGGGCCTGCTTCGATCAATCGCCGGAGCCAATGTCTGTTTAGAGAGCTTATTCCCGTTTTTGTCTAGCACAAGCGGAATGTGCATGTAAGCAGGGGTAGGCAGGCCTAATGCTTTTTGCAGCAGGATTTGTCGCGGTGTGTTATCGATCAAGTCAGCACCGCGGACGACGTGTGTCACGTCCTGGAATCCGTCATCGACGACAACGGCGAGTTGATAGGCCCAGAGTCCGTCGGCTCTCCGAATAACAAAATCACCGACTTCCTTCGAAACGTTCTGTTTAAACGTTCCCTGCCATCTGTCCGGGAAAGAGACGACTCCGTCATCTACAAGAAAACGCCACGCACGAATTGGGGCTCCGCCCGTTCCGTGGCGACAAGTTCCTGGATAGACGCCCTGTGGCAAACCTGCGGCTGCGCAGGCAGCTTCAATGCTCTTGCGAGTACAAGCACACCCATACGCTAGACCTTTACCGATTAACAGATCGAGGGCCTCTTGATAAGCGTCATATCGAGTTGATTGTCTGAGTATCGGACGATCTGAATGAAGTTTGAATGCCTCGATAGTTTCGAGCTGATCCTCTGCCGCCCATGCAGGTTCACGCGGCGGATCAATGTCTTCGACACGAATAATCCACGTACCTCTATGAGCCCTGGCATCGAGGTAGCTCGCAAGAAGACAGGCTAAGCTTCCGGCGTGTAGATGACCGGTAGGGGATGGGGCAAAGCGTCCGACGTAATGACTCAAAAAAATCTCCTCAAACTAATAATGAAATTTTAGTCTGAAGAGATTATGAGTTCACTCTTCCTTTTCCTTCTTCGGAGGAGGATTTTCAATCATAGACTGCGGGACTCCAATGATGGCTGCAGCCTGTGCGGGAGGAACATGTTGCGCCGGCGGAACTTGTCCGATGGCTTTTGCACTCACAGAAGGGTCTGCTGCTCCAACATGACCTGTGGGCGAAGGTGCTTGCAAATTGGAAGGTACAGAAGCGGTGGTTCCGGAAACCTGAGCATTGAATGCGACCGGCGCCGGAGTCGGAGAGACAGTAACACCGTAGGACGGTCCAGGCATCACGATGCCGTTGGCAACACAGGCGTCATTGATGGCGTTCAAAAAAGATGCCTCGAGTCGATACGGCTCCATCAACTCAATCGGATCTACCCAAACGACAAGCTCAACGTTAATGCCGAAATTGCCGAAACCGGTAATTCCGCATTCGACCTCATGAAGCGGGTCGGGCTTAATACAGTAGGGAACCGAGACGGCTGCCTTTTCAATGATTTCTTTAACCTTGCGGAAGTCAATGCCGTATGGAATTGAGAAGGGATAAATCTTGCGAACGCCTCGGCGGTCCATCGTGAAATTGGTAAACGATCCGTTAATCAGAGAAGCGTTCGGAATGATGATTGCCTGACCCGTCGGCGTCACGATGCGCGTAGCGCGAATGGTGATCATGGTCACTCGACCGATATGACCGCTCGGTGTGGCAATAATATCGCCCAAACTCACGGCGCGTTCGGAAATCAGAATCAAACCGGCAACCGAGTTATTAACGATGGTCTGCAATCCGAAGCCGATGCCCACAGATAAGGCGGAAACTAAGATTGCCAAATGTGTGATCGGGAGACCGATCATCGACAGGCCCATCAGAATACCGATCGCCAATATGCCCCAATGAATGAAGCGGGCGAACATCGAAAGGGATTCGGGACGTACGGAATTGTGGCGAGAGCCGAATTTCTTAATGCTTTCTTCGCTAAGCTTGCCGAGCCAGTAGGCAACAAGAAAAACGAGGCAGAATTCGAGAATATCGAACGTATCGATTTGACTGCCGCCAGCTGTAAATAACGGCACATGTAGGGGTTGGAGTATCGCTTCAGAGCCGTTCAGTATTTTGTCCAAAAAAGAATCCATGATTTGTTTTCGGTGTTTTGGTAGAACTTCAGCATAAAAAAGAGCGCCGTAAAAAAGCGCTCTTTTGTCTCAAATCGGATACAAAACTTTAGCGAGAAGCTTCTAAAGATTTTTCAAGAAAATCTGACAAGTCCGTGACTTCCTCGATACACAAATCATGTCCGACCCCGTCGTAGCCCTTGGACCAGAGATCCGTTGCCCCGAGTTTTCTGAGTTCCTTGACGCTGATTTCGGGATACACGGGAGGTACGTCATTGTCTTCTTTTCCATAGGTCAAGAAAATCGGAGAAAGGATGCCCTGACCTACATGCTCAATATCGTCAGCAGACTCAATGGGCAGATAGCCGCTCAGGCAGAAGATGCCGCCGATCGGACGATCGAGTTTCAGGGCCGTGTAAAGCGCAACGCAGCCGCCCTGTGAGAAACCACCTAAGAAGATTCGATCTCGTCTAATGCCTTTCGTCTCTTCCAAGGCAATTAAACGCTCTGCAATACGGGCGCTTTCAACAAGTGCCGGTTCGTCGCTGGCACCGATTCCGTCGGTATCGAGAAGGTCAAACCAGCCGCGCATCAAAAAACCTTTATTTGCTGTGATCGCACGTTCAGGCGCAGTCGGAAGAATCAAACGAGCCTGTTCAACGGGCGCGCCGCATGCGGCAAGTTCTTCTCTGAAGTGTTCGAAGTCCGATCCGTCGCTGCCCAAGCCGTGAAGCATGATGATGGCGCTATCTGCTTTGCCTTCCTTCGGGTCAATGATTTTTGCATCAATGACATGAGGCTGAGGTGCAGATTTTGGGCGGAAAGCCTTAACGACATTGGGACGGGTTTCAAGGGCCGGACCGCCGATTAAATCAATACAGTAGGGCACTGCCGCAAAAATGCCGTGGATGCCCTTTGACGGAATACCTTCTAGGGTTTCAGCGATGGCCTTTGGCTGTCCCGGAAGGTTAATGATCAAAGCGGCATGATCTTCGATTTCGCGCAGCACGCCGACCTGACGGGACAAAATCGCGGTCGGCACAAAGGCAAGAGAGACCGCACGCATTTGCTCTCCGAATCCCGGAAGGGTACGAGTAGCCACAGCCAACGTGGCTTCCGGCGTCACATCGCGGCGAGAGGGACCAGTCCCTCCGGTTGTCAAAATCAAATCACAGTTTTCCTGATCACAAAGTTCCTTGAGCGTTGCCTCGATAAGCGGCTGTTCATCAGGAATGAGTTTTTCCACAACCTCATAATCAGAAAGCAGGGCTTTTGCCAGCCATTCTTTCAGAGAGGGAATGCCTTTGTCCTGATAAGTGCCGGAAGAGGCACGGTCGGAAATGGAAACCAGACCGATTTTTGCTTTGCTATTCTTCATCGTCTTCCTCCTCGGTGACTTCCAACACGATCGGAGGAAGAACCATTGCGTAGATCAGTTTGTAGAGTGCGCGGGCGGATTTCGGAGGCTTGTTGCCTTCGGCTTCTTTACGAGCATTGCGGATAAGCTGACGAACTTCCTGAACATTGACGTCAGGGAACTGAGCAATAAATTTTGTCAGAGCGGCATCATCTGCAATCAACGCATCTCTCAGACGTTCACTCTTGTGAAGCGCGGCGACGGCCGCTTTATCGTTGCCGGTGGCTCGGTCGATGGCCTGACGAACAGCATCTCCGTCTAAGGCTCTCATGTATTTGCCGATGAGCTGGAGCTGACGGCGTTTGGCGCCGAAGGAGGGAACACGGTGATACTCCTCAATGGCTTTAAGAATGACTTCGGGAAGTTCAATTTTTGCCAGCGTTTCGGCACCCAGTGTGGTCAGCTCTTTACCGAGATCCTGCAGATGCTCGGCCCTTCTTTTCAATTCACTTTTGCTCGGACCGCTGTACTCTTCTTCAAGGTTTTCGTTTGTATTCTTCATATTAGCCTGTCCTTCTTTAGTAAGATTTGCATCAAGCGCTATCATAATCTCCAATCTTTAGTTTCCGCTTCAAAATATGAGTCAAACTCCCACAATAAGTAGCTCAGAAGAGCTTTGTTCCTTGGTTTCGTATGCTTTAGACACAGCGCTTTCTCTAGGTGCAACTGCCGCCGCGGTAGAAGTCAGTGAAGAGAAGGGGACATGTGTCACGGTAAGAAACCAGGAAACGGAATCCATTGAACACACCCATGACAGAGATTTCGGAATTACTGTCTATCTTGGTAAATCAAAGGCTGTGGCTTCCAGCGGAGACTTTCGCAAGGTGTCGATCTTAAGAACGGTCAAAGCGGCGCTTGATATGGCGCGCTACACCACGCCGGATGAATGCAACGGCCTGCCGGATAAGGACCGACTTTGCACGAATCCTCGTCAGCTCGATCTCTTCCATCCATGGGACATCTCGATTGAAGAACAAGTTCAAAAGGCTGTTGAAGCAGAAAAAGCAGCATTGGATGTCGATAAACGCGTGGTGAATTCCGACGGTGCAATGGTTACGACAACAATCGGTTCGTTTATTTTGGGAAACACCGAAGGCTTTTTGCACGGCTATCCTTTTAGCGACCATTCGATTGACACCTCAGTGATCGCCGAGGATGAGAATGGTATGCAGGTGGGCTCCTGGCACACCTCCGGCGTTTCGTCAATGGATTTGCTCTCGCCGCAGCAGGTCGGCATGATCGCCGGTCAAAGAGCTGTAGACCATCTGTCTGCACGCGGTTTAGCGACCCGCAAGTGCCCGGTCGTTTTTGAAGCACCGGTTGCTAAGAGCTTATTCAGAACCTTTGTTCATGCGGCAAGCGGTTCTGCGTTGTACCGCAAGACCTCCTTCCTCGAAGGAATGCTCGATAAACCGATTTTCCCCGATCATCTTTCCATTTTGGAAAATCCATTCATCCCGCGTTACTGGGGCTCGGCGCCGTTTGACGATGAGGGGGTTCGCCCGTCTGAACGCCTGGTCGTTGACCACGGTGTGCTGAGCGGTCTTTTCCTGAGCAGCTATTCGGCTCGTAAGTTGGGAATGACAACGACCGGAAATGCCGGCGGTCCTTATAACCTCATCTTCTCCGAAGCACCGGAGGCTTCCGAAAAAACGCTTTCTGCATTGCTCTCACGCATGGGAACGGGCCTCTTGGTCACCGAGCTGATCGGGCAGGGCGTCAATTACACCACGGGAGATTTCTCTAAAGGCGCATCTGGTTTTTGGGTGGAAAACGGCAGGATCGCTTACCCGGTAGAAGGTATTACGGTTGCCGGCAATCTCAAAGACATTTTCATGTCCTTTGAAGCGATGTCGGACGATGTAGATTTGAACGGATGTTACCTCAACGGATCGGTGCTGATCAGAGAAATGACCGTTGCCGGTAATTCTTAAGTCTGCAAAAAGCCGATCCTGCTAATTTCTTTACAGAAGTCCAAAATATTTCTTTCAAATTATTACAATTGAGGACCGATAACTAAAGAATCTTGCAGGAGAAAAAATGCAGAAAAAAGATATTGACTGGAGCAAATTAGGCTTCGGCTATACACCGACGGATTATCGCTTCGAAGCTCACTGGAAAGACGGCAAATGGGATGAAGGTAAGATGATTACTGATCCCAACATCGAACTGTCTGAAGCTGCCTGCGTGTTTCATTATGCTCAGTGCTGTTTTGAGGGCTTAAAGGCTTATACAACGGTCAAAGGCGACATCGTTACCTTCCGTCCTGATTTGAACGCAGAACGTATGATGGGCAGTGCCGAACGTCTGGAAATGCCGGCTTTCCCGAAAGAAAAATTCATTCAGGCCGTCAAAGACGTTGTCGCAGCCAACGCGGCTTGGGTTCCGCCTTACGGCACCGGCGCAACACTGTACATCCGCCCGGTCATGATCGGCTCCGGTCCTCAGATCGGTGTGGCACCGGCTCATGAGTTTATCTTCAGAATTTTCGTGATGCCGGTCGGCGCATATTTCAAAGGCGCTATCAAGCCGCTTAAGCTGACAGTTCCTGAATTTGACCGTGCTGCTCCCCGCGGAACAGGCCATATCAAAGCCGGCCTGAACTATGCCATGAGCCTGCATCCCACAATGGAAGCTCATCGTCACGGTTATGCCGAAAACATTTACCTTGATCCGGCTACTCGTACCTACATTGAAGAAACCGGCGGCGCTAACTTAATCTTCGTCGACAAGGAAGGCACGATCATTGTTCCGAAGTCCGATTCCATCCTTCCTTCCGTCACACGCCGTTCTTTAATCGAAGTGGCTAAGAGATTGGGCTACAAAGTGGTTGAACGCCCTGTTAAATTAGCCGAACTCAAAGATATGGCTGAAGGCGCACTTTGCGGCACGGCTGCTGTCTTAGCTCCGATCGGCATGGTCAACACTCCTGACGGCGATATCTACTTCCCGTCCGGCATGGAAAAAATGGGCCCTGTCTGCACCAAGCTCAGAGAAACACTGACCGGTATCCAGATGGGCGAAATCGAAGGCCCCGAAGGCTGGGTCGTTAAGATTGACGCTGAATAATTTTTGCTGAACCGCAAAAGCAAACGCCCGGAGAATCCGGGCGTTTTGCGTTGAAGCTTGGGAACTTTCGGGTTCCCGTGCATTCAGGAATTACTTATGAGCGCGGTTTTTAAGACGCTCTTTCCAAATGCCGACCTGCTTTGCAACCTGAGAAGGTGCTGTGCCGCCGGTATGGTTGCGGGAAGCAATAGAGCCTTCGAGGGTCAGGCTGTCATAAACATCTTCACCGACTTTATCGCTGAATTCTCTTAATTCCTCAAGCGTGAGGTCGTGCAGACCGCAGCCTTTCTCGGAAGCGAGGCGTACAGCGCAACCGACGGCTTCGTGAGCGTCACGGAAGGGCAGGCCTTTGCGAACGAGGTAGTCTGCAAAGTCCGTGGCAGTCGGATAGCCGAGCATGACAGCTTCACGCATACGGGCTTTGTTGACCTGGATGCCGGGGATCATTTCGATGAAAGCGCGCAGAGTGTCTTTGACGGTATCAATCGTGTCAAAGAGCGGTTCTTTGTCTTCCTGGTTGTCCTTGTTGTAGGCAAGCGGCTGTCCCTTCATCAACATCAGAAGCCCCATCAGGTGACCGACTACGCGTCCGGATTTGCCGCGGGCAGCTTCCGGAACGTCCGGATTCTTTTTCTGCGGCATGATGGAGGAACCCGTCGTGAATCTGTCGGGCAGCATGATGTATGCGAAGTTAGTGTTCATCCAGTAGATGAGCTCTTCGGACATACGGGAAATGTGGATCATGATGAGCGAAGCGCAGGAGCAGAACTCAATCGCGAAATCACGGTCGCTGACGGAGTCCAGAGAGTTCTGAGTGACGCCTTCAAATCCGAGGAGTTCAGCCGTGTACTCACGATCGATCGGATAAGTGGTACCGGCGAGCGCTGCAGCGCCAAGCGGAGAACGGTTTACGCGTTTGCGGCAGTCAGCCAAGCGTTCGCGGTCGCGCTCGAACATTTCGGCATAAGCCAGGCAGTGGTGGCCGAGCGTGACGGGCTGAGCAACCTGCATGTGGGTGTAGCCTGGCATGATGGTGTCGATGTTCTTTTCGGCAACCGTCAGCAGGGACTCCTGCAGATGAGAGAGAAGATCCATGATCTGGTCGATCTCATTGCGCAGGTACAAACGAATGTCTAAAGCAACTTGGTCATTACGGCTGCGGCCGGTATGAAGGCGCTTGCCGGCGTCTCCGACAAGTTCCGTTAGGCGGGCTTCAATGTTGAGGTGCACATCTTCGAGTTCAAGCTTCCACTCGAAGCGGTTTTCTTTGATTTCCTGAAGGATCTGACGCATACCGCGTTCGATGTCGTTCAAATCGTCTTTGGAAATAATGCCGCATTTGGCAAGCATCTTGGCATGGGCCACGGAGCCTGCGATATCGGCTTCGGCCATACGCTTGTCAAAGTTCACGCTGGCGGTGTAACGAAGGACAAATTCGGCCATAGGCTCAGAAAAGCGTCCGCTCCAAGCTTCTTTTTTGGAGGCAAGCGGATCGGCATGAACTGAGAGAGGATTGTGTTGGGCCATAACTTTTGCAGTCAGTAATGAAAAAAGGTCAATTATAGCTAGTAATGACTCAATTGTCGGGTAACGGTTTGTCTACAAAAGAATTTCTTTGTTTTTCGACCTGTTTTTTAAGCGCGATTGTTAAGGTCTGTATAACGCGGTTCTTGCCCGAATTGTTAAACTCCTACTCATTCTTCGTATTTCTCTAAAAAGTTAAAAAATGACTCAGCAAGATCATCTGGTTATTGCCACTCGCGAAAGCCCGCTGGCGCTTTGGCAGGCAAAGTACGTTCAGAGCTGCCTTAAAGAAAAATTTCCCGAGCTTGATGTTCAGCTTTTAGGTTTAACAACCAAAGGTGACAAAATTTTGGACGTCACGCTGTCCAAGATCGGCGGAAAAGGTTTGTTCGTCAAAGAACTTGAAGCCGCGATGCTTGAAGGCAAAGCTCAAATCGCCGTCCATAGTCTGAAAGATGTTCCGATGGATCTGCTTGAGCCGTTTACTCTGGCAGCAGTGATGGTCCGCGAAGACCCGCGCGACGCAGTCGTTTCTCATAAATATGCCTCTTTAGAAGAGATGCCGGCCGGAAGCGTTGTCGGCACCTCCAGCCTTCGTCGTGAACTGATGGTTCGCTCCCGTTTCCCGCACCTCAAAGTCGAGATGATTCGCGGCAACGTCGGCACCCGCCTTTCTAAGCTCGACAACGGCCAGTACGACACCCTCGTGATGGCAGCCGCCGGTCTGAAGCGCCTCGGCTTATCCGATCGCATTCGTTCGATCATTCCGCCTGAAGTTTCTCTTCCGGCACCGGGGCAAGGCGCTATCGGTATCGAAGCCGTTGAAAACGACGAAATGACGCAAAAATACGTTGAAGCGCTCAACGATGAAGATACTCGTCTCTGCTCCCAGGCCGAAAGAGCGGTTTCCAGAGCGCTGGGAGGTTCCTGCCAGGTTCCTCTGGCTGCCTACGCCACTATTGATGACGGTCAGATGTTCCTCCGTGCACTTGTCGGCAACCATATGACCGGAGAGTTTGTGACGGCTGAATATACGGGTCCGGCTAACGAGCCTGAAGAAAATGCCCGCAAAGTGCTGGACCAGCTGATCGAAAAAGGCGCTAAACGTCTTCTGAAAGAAGTGCTCGGAAAGTAATGCGCACGATCCTCAACATGAAGCCGGGGCCCGGCGGGCGTCGGCTTCAGAAAGAAATGGAAGCAAAAACCTCCGGTTCCGTTTACTGGCCGGCTTTTACCTTTGATCGTTCCGAAGATTACGAAGAAAGCGTCAAAGAAATTCTCGAAGGAGCTGAAAGAGGTGCGCTGCTTATTCTTGTGAGTCCGACGACGGTCAGCTTCATGAAGGACATTTTTCCGCAGCTTCCTGAATCCGTCCGCTTTGCCTGTGTCGGCGAACCGACCGCTAAAGCTTTGACCGCGGCTTTTCCTGCAGCACGCAAAATTTTTTTCCCGCATGGGAGCTCTTTAGAAAGCGGTTCAGAGTTGCTTTTTGAACTCCTCTTGGAAGAAGGTCTTCCTTCGGAAGTTGTCCTCATTCGAGGCGACACGGGGCGTCAGTTCCTGATTGACGCGCTGCGGGATAAAGATGTTCCCGTGACCGTGGCACCTATCTATAAAAGAATCCCGCTGAAGGTTTCAGACGATCAAAAGCGATGGATCGGACGCGGAGAAGCGCCGGTGATTTATCTAACGAGCACGGACGCTATACGGATTCTTGAAGAGAACGTCGGGGATGAGGGTCGTGAATGGCTGCAATCTGCCTCGGTACTGACGATCCATCCTCGCATTCAAGAGCATCTCATTGAGGAGGGTTTCAAGAACGTGGAGTTGGTGGAATCTCACTGCAGCGGACTTGCCGATAAATTGCTCTCCTTGGCAGAGCAAGTTAGTAACGATTAAAATTAACAGATTATTTCCTAATTAATGAAGGTTGGAAAAATATTATGGATATGAGCAAAATCAGCGCAGGAAAAGACCTGCCGCACGATTTCAATGTTGTGATTGAAATCCCCGCACAGAGCGACCCCGTCAAGTACGAAGTAGACAAAGAAAGCGGCGCTCTTCTGGTCGACCGTTTCATCGGCACTTCCATGCGTTATCCTGCAAACTACGGCTTCATTCCTCAGACTCTCGGTGATGACGGTGACCCCGTTGACGTTTGCGTGATTACTCCGTTCCCCCTGCTGGCCGGCTCCGTAATCCGCTGCCGTCCGCTCGGCATGCTCCTGATGGAAGACGAAAGCGGCGGCGACATGAAGATGCTTGCCGTTCCGGTTCAGAAGCTGACTCCGCGCTACAACAAGATCCAGACCATCGATGATGTTCCTGAAGATTATCTTGCTCAGATCCGCCACTTCTTTGAACACTACAAAGATCTGGAAAAAGGCAAGTGGGCTAAGGTATCCGGCTGGACAGGTCCTGAAGAAGCCTGCAAGGTGATCATGAAAGGCGTTGAAGCTTACAACAACGCTAAGTAGTCTTTCGATCCCTGCTTTTTAGGATGAGGCCCGGGCAATTTGCTCGGGTTTTCTGTTTTTGGTCCTCTCTAAGCACTCGCAGGGCTGTTTGTTTTGTATGATCTGAATCATTGGGTTTGATGTCCGTAAATGATGAGGAGGTTTCCGGATGAATGAAAAAGTAGTGGTCTCAATGGCGCAGCTAAATCAAACTGCCGGTGATTTGGAAGGAAACTTTCGACGAATCGCCGAAGCCGCGGAAAAGGCAAAGCATTCGGATATCCTGGTGACCCCTGAACTTTCTTTATGCGGCTATCCGCCCGAAGACTTATTGTTCCTGGACAGTTTTTTAGAAGACTGTGCAAGAAAGCTCAATGAGCTCGTTGAGTATTCAACTCGTTTTCCGAAACTGCATATTCTTGCAGGCTATCCGCTAAAAGACTCCGATCGTTTATATAACGTCGTCTCCGTCATTCTCAACGGCCAAATCCTTCTTACCTATCGAAAGAAAAATCTTCCTAACTACGGCGTCTTTGATGAGGAGCGCTATTTCACGCCCGGAGAGGAGGATGTGTGCACCTTTGATGTCGGAGATACGCGCTTCGGCGTCAATATTTGTGAAGACATTTGGTTCCCAGAAGCCCCTTCTCAGGCTAAAGGGCAGGGCGCGCAGGTGCTCTTAATTGCCAATGCTTCCCCATTTGAAGAGGGAAAAGAAGAACAACGGCTGGATATGGTTCGCCGCCATGTGAATGCCATCGGAATGGATGTATGTTACGTCAATATGTGCGGCGCTCAGGACGAAATCGTTTTTGACGGAGAAACGTTTGCCTGCTCGGCTGATGAGGTCCTGGCTCGGGCGCCGCACATGAAAGAGTCTTTGCTCACGGTAGAGGTCAAAAAAGGCAAAATTTGCCGCGGTGAGGTTTCTCAGCCCCTGTCTGATCTTGCCGTGCTGTACGAAGCCTTAGTTGTAAGCATGCGGGACTACATCAATAAGAACGGATTTAAGGGCGTAGTGCTCGGCCTCTCAGGGGGCGTGGATTCTGCGCTGGTTCTTAAGATCGCGGTGGACGCCGTCGGCAAGGATAAAGTGCTCGCCGTGATGATGCCGTCCGTCTATACCTCTTCATTAAGCCGCGGTGACGCGGCCAAATTGGCTTCTCGTTTGGGCGTACGCCTTGAGACGATTTCAATTCAGGACGGCTACACGGCATTTGAATTTATGCTGGCTAAGCAGTTCAACGGAATGCCGCACGATGTTACTGAAGAAAACCTTCAGGCACGTATCCGCGGTGTCATTCTGATGGCCATTTCCAATAAATTCGGCTCGATGGTGGCTACGACCGGGAATAAGAGCGAAATGGCGGTCGGTTATTCGACTCTATACGGCGATCTGGCCGGCGGTTTTGCCGTAATTAAAGACGTCTACAAAACTCAGGTCTACGCTTTGTGCCGCTGGATTAACGAATGCAATAAAGAAAATCCGGTTTTTCCGGAGACCATTCTGACTCGCGCCCCGAGTGCGGAGCTGAGAGAAAACCAAAAGGATCAGGACTCACTGCCGGATTATGCCGTGCTCGATGAGATTCTTCGCCGCTTTATCGAAGATCGAGAGGGACCGGAAGAGATTGCCGCCGCCGGCTTTGATCGAGCCGTAGTAGATAAGGTATTACGAATGGTCAGCCGTGCGGAATATAAGCGCCGTCAGTCTCCGATCGGCCCCAAGGTGACAAAAGTCGCTTTCGGACGGGATTGGCGGTTCCCGGTCACCAATAAATACAGACTTTAAGAGTAAAATTTCTGAAAAAATTTCGGGAGAAAAAATGAAACAAGTCGTCGCTATTATCAAGCCCTTCAAACTTGACGAAGTGAGAGAGGCACTCGCAGAAATCGGTGTTCAGGGGATGACCGTGACCGAGGTCAAAGGTTTTGGCCGTCAGAAAGGACATACCGAGCTTTATCGCGGTGCGGAATACGTGGTGGACTTTCTGCCCAAGATGAAGATTGAGTGCGTGGTCGACGACTCTCTGGTCAACATGGCGGTTGAAGCGATTATGAAAACCGCCAGGACCAACAAAATCGGTGATGGAAAGATTTTCGTGATGCCGGTCGAAGAGGTGATCCGAATCAGAACTGGTGAAACCGGAAACGCTGCCGTCTAATACAACAAAAGACCGATGCCCTAAAAGCATCGGTCGAATTGTTTTTGCTGCTGGTTAAGGCGCTAAAAGAACATAAACGGCGCCCGCTCCTCCGTCGTAAGGCGGAGCCTGCACAAAGGCAAGTACCTCTTTTCGCTGAGCCAGCCAAACCGGAACCTTTTCCTTTAAAACAGGCTTTCGTCCTGCAGAGCCGAATCCTTGTCCGTGGATGATTCGCACGGCCCGGTGGCCGGCTTTTCTTTCCTCGTTTAAGAATTCCACCAGAAGCAGTCTGGCTTCCTCGGACGTGTAGCCGTGAAGATCCAAGGTGCCTTTGATGGACCAGGCGCCTTGATGCAGTTTCTTGGGAACATCGGGCGCCATGGAAGGTGCCCGATAAGACAGCCGTTCATCCGAATCCAGCAGGTGATCGATACTGATGTTGTCGGACAAAGAGTCTTCGAGCACCGCTTTTTCGTCGGCGTAGCGCTGACGAGGAATGGGCGCCGGCTTCGGCAAGGCGTGGAAGACTTTATCTTCCCTGCCTATTTTTTTTTTGACTCCGAGTTCTTTCATTGCATTTTCGAACTCGTGAGCTTTAGCCGCAGCTTCTTTACGCTTTTGTTCCTTTTCGGCAGCGATTCTTGCTTCTTCTTCCTGTTTGACTTTCAGTTGTTCCTTCAAGCCCATCAGAGAAGCAAAAGACTCTTTATCGACATTCATTTCCGTTAATCAACCAAACCGTTTGTTTCTAAATAGTTTAAGGCGTCCAGAGCAGCCATACAGCCGGAAGCAGCGCTGGTAATGGCCTGACGGTAGACCTGGTCCTGGCAGTCGCCGGCGGCAAAGACACCCGGGATGTTGGTTGCCTGAGCAGCGCCGGAGGCAATACCCTTAGTGACGATGTAACCGTGGTTCATCTCCAGCTGGCCTTCGAACATCTTGGTGTTGGGGGAGTGGCCGATGGCAATGAAAACGCCCATAACCGGAATATCTTCCTTTTCACCGGTCTTGAGGTTGTTTAAACGGACGCCGGTCACACCGGTCTTGTCACCCAGGATTTCGTCGAGCGTGCAGAACTCGTGGAGGACGATCTTGCCTTCGGCCGCGACGGCTTTAAGACGATCTACCATGATTTTTTCAGCGCGATACTGGTCGCGGCGGTGGATCATGTGAACCTTGGAAGCGATACCGGCAAGGTAGATGGCTTCTTTAATTGCAGAGTCGCCGCCGCCGACGATGGCAACTTCCTGGTTGCGGTAGAAGAAACCGTCGCAGGTTGCGCAGGCGGAAACGCCTTTGCCCTTGAATTCCTCTTCACTGGGAAGGCCGAGATACTTAGCGCTTGCGCCTGTAGCAATAATCAAAGCGTCGCAAGTGTAGTTGCCGTTGTTGCCGACCAGGCGGATCGGTTTTTCGTTCAGATGGGCTTCTGTGATTTCATCGAAAACGATTCTGGTTTCAAAGCGTTCGGCATGTTCGAGCATGCGCTGCATGAGCTCCGGACCCATCACGCCTTTGGGATCGCCGGGCCAGTTGTCGACTTCAGTCGTTGTTGTCAGCTGGCCGCCTTGCTCCATGCCTGTAATGAGAGTAGGTTTTAAGTTAGCGCGGGCTGCATAAACGGCGGCGGTGTAGCCGGCAGGGCCCGAGCCGATAATCAAAACTTTACTGTGTTCGGTATTGGTAGTCATGTTCTACTTCCTTTAATATTCACAAATTGCCCAACAATTATAGAGCGTTGGTTTACAACTAGAATTACGGAAACACCATTTAACACATAATGAGCAACTCAATAGAAACCTCTTTCTTATATAGAAATTCCCCCCGGTTTCGAAGCAATTCGGACGACGAGGTCGGAGCCGGCGGGAAACTCTGGGGCCTGGTTCTCTTCTGCGGTTGTGCGGCAGCTTGTATTGCTCTTTCCCTTGTTCTGGGAAGTTATGACTACTCGGATCCGGGATTTTCACGTTTCAATACCAAGCTCCAAGTCAGCAACCTCTTTGGAGTGCAAGGCGCTTGGACGGCCGATCTGTTCTATCTTTTATTCGGCTGGGGCGCCTGGGTCTTTGTTATCGGACTCTTTTATTTTCTGGTTCGCGGCTTAAAGCGCTTGCGCGGAAAGAAAGTTTCCGTTTCACCGATTCCGATGGGTTTCCGGATTTTGGCTTTCTGTGTGTTGGTCCTCAGCTGCTGTGCGCTGTTCTTCCTTCGGTTTCATACTCATTCTGAAGGGCTTCCCGGCACGACGGGCGGAGCGCTCGGAAGTGCGATCGGATCCGAGCTCCTCTATTGGATGAGTCTTGAAGTCGCTACGGCTTTCGTTCTCGTGTTGGTTCTTTTTTGCTCTTCTGTGTTTTTCGGTTTTTCCTGGCTTTCTGTCGCAGAGCAAATAGGAAGAACCTTTGAACGCTTATTCCGTCGGGTCGCTTCCATCAAGCAAAGTAAAGAAGATGATGCCTTTGCGAAAGCCTCTATGGAAGAGAGAGAGAAGTCACTGCAGGACAGGCAAGGGCCTTCTCCGGAACTGCCTGCACTTCCTGCTGCTTCCGCACCGATTGTTCAGCCGCCTGTTGAAGAGATTAAAACAGAGGAAGTGTTATTTGCTGACGAAAAAGAAGACGAGGTTAAAGGTCCGGATCAATTTAAACCGATTGATTATGAACGCGATCCTGAAGAGTTAGCACCGGTTTCACTCCGCCCGACGCCGGAAAATACCGTTGCGCCGATGGAAGAAGAACCCTTTGATATTGAAGATATCCGCGCAGAAGAGGAAAGTGTCAAAGATCTGCCGATCGAAGATCATGTCATTGAACAGCCTGCTCAGCCGATTGAAGAAGTTCCGGAAGAGCCGAAAGAATTTGTTCTTCCGCCGGTTTCCCTGCTGAATGATCCTCCGTTTGAAGCGGTTACGGTCAGCAGAGAGGAACTTAACCTGACTTCTCAGCGTATCGAACACATTCTTCAAAACTACAAAATCAACGCTAAGGTGCTTTCTGCGCTGCCAGGCCCGATTATTACTCGGTTCAAGCTGCAGCCGGCCCCCGGTGTTCGCTCTCGTAAATTCGTCGAAGTGGCCAAGGATTTGGCCCGCGGTTTAGGCCAGCCCAATGTCCGTATTGTGGAGAATATGCAGGAAGCGGACTGTATCGGTCTTGAAGTTCCCAACTCTTCCCAGTCCGTACAGACGATTTACCTAAAAGAAATCATCAACAGCCATCCTTTCCAATCCAGTACTTCTCCGCTGACCTTGGCTCTGGGTAAGGGTGTTGCCGGAGACCCGGTCGTTATCGATTTGGCCAAGGCTCCGCATCTGTTGGTCGCGGGTACCACCGGCTCCGGTAAGTCCGTCGGTATCAACGCCATGATTCTTTCGATGCTGTACAAGAATCCGCCGGATAAGCTCAAGCTGATTCTGGTGGACCCGAAGGAAGTGGAATTTAGTCCTTACGAAGATATTCCGCACCTTCTGACGCCGGTGATTACCGACATGGCCAAGGCCGCACACTGCCTGGCGTGGGCGGTTCGAGAAATGGATCGACGCTACAAACTGCTGAAGATGGCCGGTCAGAAAAACTTTGACGGTTACAACCAACGCATTCGCGAAGCGAAGGAAGCCGGTACTCCGATCATGAATCCGCATGCTCAGCCGCCGATTCCTTTGGAAGAGATCCCGTACATCATTATCATCATCGACGAGTTGGCTGACTTGCTGATGGTTTACGGCAAGGAAGTTGAGACTCAGATCATGCGTCTGACCCAAAAAGCTCGAGCTGCCGGCATGCACATGATTATCGCCACACAGCGTCCGAGTGCGGACATTGTTACACCGGTGATTAAGGCCAACTGTCCTTCACGTATCAGCTTTCAGGTCTCTAACCGTTATGACTCCACGACGATTTTGAATACACCTGGGGCGGAAGAGCTGCTGGGCCGCGGCGATATGTTCTATATGAAGCCGAGTGCCCAGCTGCAGCGAATCCACGGCGCATTCGTTCCGGACGAGGAAATTTACCGCGTCACCGAGTTCCTCAAAGAACAAGGTAAGCCGGAATACGTGGACGGGGTGACGGACGCGCCTGAGGAAGAGGAGGAAGAAGTTGAAGAAACAGCGTCCGCCCGCAATGATGGCAATGAGCTTTACGACAAAGCAGTACAGCTGGTGACGACGGAAAATCGTCCGTCCATTTCCTATCTGCAGCGGCGCCTCGGCATCGGCTACAACCGTGCGGCCAACCTCATTGAAAAAATGGAACAGGAGGGCGTGGTTTCTAAACCGAACAGCATGGGCAAACGCCGAGTTCTGGTAGGCTCCGGCCCGTCAATGGATTAAGAGCACAGAAAAGAAAAAACGGAAGGTTTTGAGGCCTTCCGTTTTTCTTAGTGATAATCGGTTAGTTTTCCGAAGCCTGAGCAAACAAACCGCGTTCGGCTGCCCATGTCCAGGGCGTGTCGAGCCAAGCATCGATTTGTTCTTTCTCATGTGCGTCGATAAGGCCTAATTTTTCGGCTTTTTCAACAATGAACGCAAAAGGAAGAAGCTGATAAGCGGTGATGTGATGCTTTTCAAAGTTTCTCATCGTCTCCGGCATATCAAAGTTAGTGATTGCAAAGCAGGCTTCTACGATGGCGCCGGCTTCACGAAGTACTTTGGCTGCATCCAATAAAGAAAGACCGGTAGAAAGATGATCCTCAATGATGAGAACTTTTTTGCCTTTGACGTCGATACCGTCGATTCGGCTGAGGTTGCCGTAACTCTTGGTAGCGCGGCGCACCGTGACGAACGGAACGCCGAGGCGGTAAGCCAGGGCGGCGCCGTGAGAAGTTCCGGCGCCTTCAACGCCGGCGATGACGTCAAAGTCCAGCTTCAGTTCAACGATGCGGGATGCCATCGTTTCAACAATATCTCTCCAGGCTTCGGGATAAGAAGGAAGGATACGGTTATCAACGTAAATCGGAGTGACCAGACCAGAGCGAAGACGCATAGGCTTGTCTTTGAGAAATACGATAGCGTTATGGCTGAGGAGGTGTTCAGCCATGATATCTTGAGCGATAAAAGAAGTAGGCATTGCAAACACTCCTAGATTTGGATAGAGAAGTCGGTGTTTTCCAGCGGTGGCAGACCGAGGACTCGGCGTCCGTTGACCGTCGCAATCTTTGCCAGGGCTTCCATTTCGTCATAACGGCAGCCGGTCGCAAGCGTCATAAGTTCGTGCCACATATCGCCGCCGTTCCAAGGCACCATGGCGTCGCAGACGTTATCCGTACCTAAGGCAACCGTGATGCCGGCAGGATCGAGCTCATCGACAGGAGTCATCGAGTTATGGACAGGGCCGATACTTTCCGAACGCGGTGTGTCAATCCAAGCAGTAGGGCAGGCGATCATCATGACGTCGGCTTTTTTCATCAGATCGTACAAGCGGCGGCGATACATTCTAGAGTGAGCAGCGATGGAAATACCGTGAATGGCCACAACTTTGCCCTGCATACCGTGTTCAATGGTTTTAGCGCACAGTTCTTCGGTTTCATATTCGAGCGATTCATTGAATTGGTCGACGTGAACGTGAACCATCTTATTGAGGCGTTTTGCAGTGCTCAAAATAATGTCAAAAGCTTCGGAGCCTTTTCCGTAGTCCTTTTCATCGCGTTTCGGAAGGGCACCGATGATGTCGACCATTTCGGAGCCGATATCAAACCATTGTCTGGCCTCAGGATCGATAACACCCTTGAGCGTCTGATTAGCGAATTTAACAGTCAGCTGATCTGCGTAATGCTCTCTTGCTCGAACGCCCGCTTTGATGGCGCGGTCTCTGCTCTGCGGGTCGATGTCCACGAAGGTACCGACGGCAGTGACGCCTTGAGAAATCATGAGCTCGAAGAATTGACAAAATCTTCTGTAGAAGTCCTCTTCAGTGGATTCTGACTTCAGCTTATCCAGTGCATCCCATTTCTGCTGCAGCGTACAAGTCTTTCTCATGTGCAGCACATCCGGACTCAGCGTAAAGGAACGGTCTGCATGAGCATGGGTATTCACCCATCCGCCGTTCCTTTTGATGACCGGTTCAATCATCGAGCGAATAGTAAGAGGAGTTTCCAAGTTCATTTCAATTCCTGTAAAAAAAAGGCCTCCCGAAATTGGGAAGGCCGTTGAAGAAAACAGTTATTTTGGGGCTTGCGCAAAGCCCTCCAAAAAGACAGAAGTTTTTCTTCTTGAATTTGGATTGTTCGTGTTTTCATGAGCTAGGAGCATAGCAAAAATAAGCCTGGATTTTTTGATTGAAAGCCTAGGAGAACGAACAAATCGCAAACAATATTTGCAGGAAAACACTAGTCTTAGTAAAACTACTAATCATCATTTATGATTGGTTCAGACCTAACTTTCTTTTTGTTAGAACGAGGAAGAAACGTTTCATGAAAAAAGCATCACTTTTAGCCATTACCGGTTTATTTCCGTTCGTTGTTTTTTCTCAGCCGTCGGATCTCTTAAATAATTTTTTGAATGAGACAAAACAGGCATCAGGTGCTTTTGAGCAGCAAACATTTCAAAAGGACGGAAAACCTGCAGAAGAATTACAGGAAGGAACGTTCTCGTTTTCTCGGCCCGGAAAATTTGTTTGGACTTATACCAGCCCGTATCCTCAGAGGATGGTTTGCGACGGAAGCCGAATCTATATTTGGGATGAAGATTTAAACCAAGTGACCATTCGGTCGGCTAAAGGAGCCATTCCTAAGAGTCCTGCCTCTATCTTATTCGGAACTCAGTCCTACAAAAAAGATTGGAATGCGACACAACCCAAGCAAGAAGACGGATATATCTGGATCACGCTAACGCCTAAAGCCAAGGACGCGTCGGTGAGCTCAGTTTCTTTCGGATTTAAGTCTGAAAAACTGGAAAAACTCATTTTTGTCGGATCGATGGGCGAGAAGACAAACCTCACGATTTCCGATCTTAAGACTGATGTTCAGTTAAGCCCCGAGACTTTTAAATTCACGGCTCCTAAAGGTACGGACGTGATCGAAGTCAAGTGAAAGATCTTTGTTCGGTCTTGACGCCGGAATCCGAATTTTTAGTCAGGTATCCTGAGGCTGATAACGCGCAGTGCTTCTCTTTTTAGAAAAATTGTGCGATTTGTGTTTCTTTTGTCAGTTTTTATGCCCAAATTTGTGGGGAGAGTCGGTTTAATTTTTAGACGGCGCTAAATAGTGTTATTCTCCGAGTAACAGAACACACGGGGAGCCAGGTCTTCTAATCCAGTCCCTTATAAGTAAAAAGAAGGCCGGCTTGTATTGATGGACACAAAGAACGAAGTTTTTCGTCCGGCGAGAAGTCGGGCGAACTCTGCCTTCGTTACCAACGGAGGCATGAATGAGTAAGGTTTTTCTATGCGGTGATCCGCACGGAGAGTTTGACCACATCCTAAGCGCCATAGACCAGTGGCATCCGGATGCGGTCTTGATTCTCGGCGATCTGACGCCGTCTCATTCCTTGGATGAGATTTTTAAAGGTGTTAAAGGAACCAAGATTTACTGGATTCCGGGCAATCACGACACTGACTCAGACCTTATTTATGACCGTCTTTGGAGGTCTTCTTTCGCTAAACATAATCTCCACGGCAGAGTTCAGGACGTTTGCGGCGTAAAGGTAGCCGGTTTGGGCGGCGTATTCCGAGGCCAAATTTGGATGCCTCCTGCAATGCCGCTTTATGCTTCTCCAAGTCTTTTCATCCGAAAGATCGGTAAGAGCGGAATGTGGCGCGGAGGTCTTCCCCGCAGACACCGTTCGACGATTTTCCAAAGCGTTTATGAAAAACTCAAGGAATGCAAGGCTGACATCCTGATTACGCATGAAGCCCCCTCAATGCATCCGAAAGGCTTCAAAGCCTTGGACGATCTTGCTATGAAAATGGGCTGCAAAATTATCTTTCACGCCCATCAGCATGAAAGCAAGCGCTATTGCCCGTGTAACGGACTCTGCGCACGCGGAATCGGACTTCGCGGAATCATTGATTTGGAAGGAAACGTTATCGTTCCCGCACAGGTTGATCCGCGCGAGCTCGAAGCAAAAGTGCAGTCTGCACCTTCTCCGGTGAGAGCTCAGTTAAGAAGAACGCCGGCTTCTAAGTTCCGGCGTCTCAATCGATTCAATCGGTTTTCAAGAAAGGGATGGTCTAACAAGTCCCCCAAAAAGGAACGACAGGGATAAGTTCTCCGTCTTCGGGCGCAGCCTGATCATCGGCCAGATAAATAAAGCAGTTGGCTTTTATCATGGACTTTAAGGCGCCCGTCTTTTGCGAACCCGCCGGCGTTACCGTCACAAGGCCGTCTTGCATTGTCAGCAGACCTCTTTGGAAATCCGTATAACCCAAATTTTTCTTAAATTTGCCTTTTGCCGCAGCTAAAGCGTAGATCAGCTTGGGATTCTTCTGACCAGAGAGTAACGCCAAGGCAATGGAGACAATGGCATAGAAAGTGACTTGAGCGGCGGTGGGATTTCCCGGGAGTCCGAAGAAATATGCTTTTCCGATTTTTCCGACGGCCAAAGGCTTACCCGGTTTAATCAGGCAATGCCAAGATATCAATTCTCCGATCTCCAAGACGACTTTTCTTGTGAAATCGGCTTCTCCGACGGAGACTCCGCCTGAGGTAATCACAGCATCGCACTCTTGAGAAGCTCTTAAGAGACATTCTTTCAAGGCTTCAGGATTGTCTTTGATAACACCGTAATCGATGATGTCAAAGCCTTTTTCTCTTAACATCGCTCCGATACAGTAACGGTTCGAATCGTAAATTTTTCCCCGAGCGAGCGGCTGATCGATGCTTTGAAGTTCGTCGCCGGTGGAGAAAAAACCCACCCTAACCTTTTTGAAAACCGTTACTTTGTGGATACCCAGCGCAGCAAGGAAATTTATTTCCGGCGCATGGAGCAGGGTTCCCTTCGTCATGCAAACATCACCGCTCCTGATCTCTTCTCCTTTTCGACGGACATTGTCACCAGCCCTTACTTCCGACGGGAAAGTAATTTCTTTATCGTCGGCCTTCACAATCTCCTGTTTGACGACGGTATCCGCTCCTTCCGGTACTTCTCCGCCGGTCATAATACGGACGCATTCACCTGACTGGAGCTTTTTCGGGCAAGGATGACCGGCAAAAGAGGATCCGACCTCTTTTAACGTAAAACCTTCAGGCTTGATGTCTTCCGAACCAAAAGCCCAGCCGTCCATCGCTGAGTTATTAAAAAGCGGAAGGTCGATGGGTGAGTGAAGATCTTCAGCTAATACAAACCCAAGCGCTTCGGAAATCGCCTTTTCTGCTGTTGAAGCCACAGGCTCGATATAAGAACGCAGAAATTCCAGTGTCTGCGTGTATGTTTTAACTTCCATCGGAAAGCTCCTGTTCTAATGTTTTGTTTAATAGTTCCAGCTCTTCGAGCGTGTTGAGATTCATGAAATCGCCTTCATCGATTTCACATTCCAATTCGAGTGCACCAAGATGCTCTAGGAATTCCAGAACGCTCCGTTTATTTGAATCTAAGAATGAGGTAAGCGAAGGCAGGACATCTTTGTGAAGCAGGCAATGCAGAGGTTCTTTTTTACCATTGTGTGTCGGAAAGACACAGAGTGCCTGTTTCTCTATCGCTGTCTTATGCAGAAGTCCGGCCAGATTTCTCGGTAGAAACGGGGTATCTGTCGGTGAGACGAAATACCAAGGACCGCCTAAGTTCTGTTTTAAGATAGTTTCGATTCCGGCTAAGGGACCCGGATAATCCTGACGAACATCCTTGAACACAGGATAACCGTAAGAATCAAATTCGGCCGCAAAGTCATTGGAGCTAATGAATATGGAATTAACTTGGGGCTGCATCCGTTCAATGACCAAGGCTGCAAGCGTTCGACCTCCAAGAAGCTGGGCTCCTTTGTTTACGCCTCCCATCCTGCTGGCCTTTCCGCCTGCCAAGAGAATCCCGCTGATTTCGTTTTTTCTTTCGTTACTCATTCGCATTAAGTCAACAAAGTGTGTTCGGCCAATGCCGAACATCCGAGTTATCACCTGATTGTATTACTCCTGGATTTTGAATCGAACAAAAGAACGGTGCACCGCGAACATGTCGTTTGACTGAAGCCTACAAAAGCCTGATTTGTTATTTGCTGTTTTAGGACGTAAGACATCACCTGACGTACTTAGGAGGACGATGAAATCAATAAACTATTGTCGGTGTTTCATCATGAGCGAACTGAAATACTTAGCCTCTAAAAACGGCTTGAAATACAAAATCGTGCGTTTCGAAGCAGGTCCCGAGGGCAAGCGAGCGAAAATCAATCAAAAGGCAGCTACTGTAGATTTCACAGTTTATCCGGCTAGGTTTGAGCCTATCCTGGAATTGACAAAGGAAGAACTTGAAGAGATCAGTGCGTTCACTAGGACAATGGAGACCGAGCTTGAATCAGCAGAAGTCAAAGAATTTATTCTTCGGTACAGGGAAGGGTTGAGTGTTGAAATCATTAGCAAAGCTACGGGGGATGTCCCGAAATCATCGCGGACCTAGTTAAGTCAATGAAGCGCGCCCTGGTTCCTAAAGAAACATTGGAAGCTGCGCCCGATCACCTCTGTTTCTTGGTCGAAGGCGAGACCGAAGGAAACTACATTTCTGCCTATGCGAGAAGACTTGGTGTGCTGAATAAGATCTCCATTATCAAGCCATCAGGCAATTCCCCGGCTGAAATGGTAAAGGAAGCAGCCAGAATTCTGGCGCTGGATGAATTAAAAGGAACGACATTAAGAGAAGTTTGGTGTGTTTTCGATCGGGATAGACATCCTTCCTACCAGGAAGCTTTCGAACTAGCTTCTCGCAATAGAAGAATTCGTCTTTGCTGGTCAAATCCCTGCATAGAGCTTTGGTTCTTGATGCACTTTTTGAAACTTCCATGCGGATTAACAGCATCAGTCCGTTTTCCTGGCCCGACAGAAACTCAACTGATCAAAGTATCTGAAAGCATGGAAAAGGAAATTATTGAGCAGGTTTATTACAAATTATTTAATCCTGAAGAGTGCTTGGAGGCCCTTATGAAACAGTGGCCTAGCTACAAGAAGAATGGATTGGGTTACGTAGAAAAACTCCACTCGAAATTGCCATTTGCAATGGTGCAGTACCAGAATTCTGATAAAGACCTCAATCAAATAGGATCGTGTTTTCCTGAGCTGCTGAAAGCTCTTGCGGATATAGCCGACAAAACTTTAGAAGACGCTTCAGAGGTATCAGCAGTTCTAAACATCGACAATACTGAGCTTTTGGCAATCGAAGAAAAAATAGCTGCGGCTCAAAATAAAGTAGAACAAGCGAGGGCAGGCTATTTGCTGGCTAAGAGCAAGCGTGCTTCACAAAATAACAACAAGAACAGAGTGTACGAAGAAAATCAAGCCAAATTTTTAAAGAATCCTGAAAGCCGGTTGAGTTACCTCCTGGAACTCAAGGAAAAGCTCTCCTCAAAGACAACGCAAGAAGAGCCCCTGAGTTAGGACAATAATGACTAATACGTAAGCGTGACATTGAAGCCTTTTTGAGGTAAGAAAAGCTGTCGAAAGAAAGTGAATTTTGTTGACTTGACAAGCCCAAAATAAGCATTCATAATTCGCCTCCGTTTTTCGAGGCAGCAATGCAGCGGGAAACTCAGAAATGAATTTTTACATTTGAAACTCTTCAGTTGCTTGACAGAAAATTTTAAACGTGTAGAATTTCAATTCTTCGCTCACGAAGCTGAGCGGCGGCGAAAGCCGAAATGATCTTTAAAAATTTATCGACGACCGATAAGAGCGGGCACTAAGAAGTCTGCAGTGA